>Ga0181535_10000939_pt1 | contig 40220 bp, 33 predicted proteins | sample PEATcosm2014_Bin_44_FD_119774 | JGI IMG/M metagenome (GOLD analysis project Ga0181535, IMG submission 119774) | Peatland microbial communities from MTU Mesocosm Facility, Houghton, MI, USA - PEATcosm2014_Bin17_30_metaG | ecosystem: Environmental > Terrestrial > Soil > Wetlands > Peat | place... | reverse complement strand
TTACATTCGCCATCGCGCTGTTTCCCTATCTGCTTGTCAAGAGAATTGACCTTGTCCACTACAGTGAGGGCACTGCGGGGAATGTCCTCGCCCGCCTTCTGCGCTTGACTGGGTCGCGGGTCAGACTCTTGCTCTCAAACGGCGGTCCCTATTCGGCCGAGCACATTCGCCCCGACATCTTCATTCAGCAGATCTGCGGACAGTGCTACCAGGATGCACTTGCCTTTGGCATCGCCTCCCAGCGCATGTACCTGGTCCCCTACGGTATCAGTCCCGAACAGTTTCGCTCATCGGAAGGGAAGCAGGCATCCCGAGACCGGTTCGGCCTGCCAGGCGATAAATTCATCATTCTGTCTGTCGCCGCTCTGAACCGCTGCCACAAGAGATTGGACTACCTGATTCGGGAAGTTGCTGCAATGCACGACGATTCGGTGTTTCTCTGCATGGTGGGTCAGCCAACCTCTGAGACTCCCGAGCTCAGAGATTTGGCGGCAGAGCTCCTTCCCGGCCGGCACAGCATCATCACCGTCGCGCGAACATGCGTCCCCACACTCCTGGCTGCCGCCGATCTTTTCGTTCTCGCGTCGCTAACTGAGGGGCTACCAATGGTTCTCCTCGAAGCTTGCTCGGCCGGCTTGCCGGTTGTCTGCCACAATACCGCCCATTTCCGGTGGGCGCTCGGGAATGCGGCGCTCTACAGCGACATGGCCGAGCCCGGCGCGCTGGCATCGAGTATCGGGCAGATCGCCGGTCAACAGGAAGTGCTTCAGAGCCTAAGCGACTTGGGGAAAGCGAGGGCAGAGGAGTACTATCAATGGAAGGAGCTCATCCCTCGGTACCTCAGCATGTACGAGTCGGTCCTGGGGGCTTGCAGGGGATGAGCCAAGACAGCACACGGCATTCAGCTGTGCGTCGCGGTTCGAAGTGACCACGGCTTGGAGTGCCAAATGAATTTGACCCGATAGCTCAAAGAGTGTGACGTTAAACTCGATCGCTACGCTGCAAAAGAGTGCAATCGGATTGATAGACTTCCCCAAGAGAAACAAACCAATGGCGAACGTGCGGAAATGTACGAACCCTTTCCTCGGCTTGTCGGTAGCGAGGATTTCCAAATCGTTTTATTTCACGAACGAGCGGAGGCAGAGTACTATCCATGACCGTATTGTCCACCGTCAAGGGTTTCCTTAGGCAGGTGTTGAGCCCGAATGCCTATGAGCGAGTTCGTGCATGCTCATGGTACACAAGGGTGTATCTGCCAAGCCGTGCAGCTTCCACTATCATTCGTCGTACTCCGGTCGTATATGGACCGCCCTCTGACCTCATGGATCGGCTCCACAGAATTAATCTTGTGGCTTCAACCAGAATGTGCCGTGTGATGACCAAGCACGGAAGCGACAAGGCCAATCGTTCGCACAATTACACGACGGTGTACGCCAAGCTTTTTAGAGATCTTCAAGATCGTCCGATTCGAATCTTGGAGCTTGGCATTGGCACCACCAATCCACAGATAGCGTGCAATATGGGAGCGGGCGGAATCTCTGGAGCCTCTCTCCGTGGATGGCGCGAAATCTTTCCGGATGCTCATGTGTTCGGGGCAGACATAGACCGCGAGATACTATTCGAAGACGAGCGAATTCAGACATTTTATTGTGATCAACTGCATTGCGAGGCGATCCGCAACTTGTGGGTGCAACCGGCGTTGCAGAGTGGGATGGATATCATTATTGATGATGGGCTGCACACCTTCCCGGCAAATGCCCAGTTTCTGGCCGAGTCCCTGGAAAATCTTCGCCCAGGTGGTTTCTATATCGTGGAGGACATCCGGAACACTTATTTTGGAATGTGGCAGGAGCACTTGCCCAACCTTGCCAGACAGTTCCCCGGCTGCGACTTCGCTCTAGCTGCAGTGGAGAATCCTTTCAATAAATTCGACAACAACTTGCTGATCATCCAACGACGACCCTGATCCTTAAGTTCTCAAAACGGCTGGATTGTGCAACGGCCCGATCTATCCTATAAGGAGTAAAGCAAGTTTACATCGGGGGAGCACGAGGTGAGGCAACTGATCTTTCGAGGGATCGACAAGTTCGTCAAGTGGCATCAGGACTATCGCAGCGCAAAGCTCATCAAAGAGCTGCATTCCTGTGGAGCGAGGACCTGGGTAAGTCCCGACGCTAGAATCTGGGGGACCGACAGGGTGACACTGGAAGATGATGTTGCCATTCACGCCTTCACCCACATCTTTGGTGGTGGAGGCGTTCATATCGGGGCAAGGACCCAGATTTCCACCGGTTGCTCGATTGCGGCAATCACCCATTCTGAACAGATCGCGACACGGCATCACGGGATCGAATTGCCTGTCACCATCGAAGAGGATTGTTGGCTGGGCACTGGCGCCATTGTCCTGCCTGGTGTGCGAATTGGAAGAGGCAGCATCATCGGTGCAGGCGCGGTGGTGACTAAAGATGTCCCGGCTCTGTCGATAGCGGTTGGCGTTCCTGCGCGCATCGTTCGCCAAATCGCTCCTTAGAGAAAGTATGAACGCTAGAAACGTTTCGCGGATCGGAAAGAGGCTGTCAACTTTTGTTGGCGGACAAAGCGCTGTCCAACTGCTCAACGCAGCTACAGGGCTGCTGCTGCTCCGTTTGATGTCGAAGCCCGACTTCGCGCTCTACGCCATCGCTCTCGGCATTCAAGGCATGATTACGATCCTGACTGACATTGGCTTCGGGGGAGCTATCACTGGGCTCGTTGGCACCCGCTATCAGGACAAGGCTCTCCTTGGTTCCTACATAAGAACCGCCAGCCATCTGCGGCAAGTTCTTCTGGTTGTGATCATCGGAGCTGCCATTACGCTTGGTCTTGTATTTCGCAAATTCGAATTCGAGTCGCACGGGCGGAAAGACCTCATCTTACTTGCCCTCGCCGTTCTGCTGACCGTCCAATTCCAGGCTTGGGCCTCGTATTACGAAATACCTCTGATCCTGAACAACAGGCTGATGTCGTATTACGCTCCGCAGATCGTGGCAGCAGCTCTGAGAATCCTGAGCACCTTCTTTTTGTATTACTTGCACTGGATATCTTCAACCACCGTTATCGTTGCAAATACCCTGAGTATCGTGGTCATGGGGGTCTCCTACAGAGTGCTGGCTCGCAGATGGATCGATGTGCCGCGCATCGCATCAAGAGAGCACGGCAAGGAGATGGTGCGGTTCCTGGTGCCGCTCTTGCCAGGGACAATTTATCAGGCACTGCAAGGACAGATTTCACTGTTTCTTATCGCTGTTTTTGGACATGTAAGTCAGATCGCAGAGGTCGCAGCCGCCGGCAGGATCGGCCAACTGTTCCTGCTTCTGAATTCATCCAACGGCATTCTTGTCACGCCTTTCTTTGCAAAGACACCCAGCGATCTGTTTCGAAGGCGATACCTGAAGGCCATGTGCGCGGTTGGCGGGGTCGCAATGATGGTGGCGGTATCTGCAAAGGTATGCCCTGGTGCATACCTTCTCCTTCTCGGCGCCAAATATAACAATTTGACTCCCCAGGTTCAACTCGTGATTTACGCGTCCGCGATAGGGTATTTCGCGGGCGCCATGTGGTGCGTTGCGGTTGCGCGGAAGTGGATTTTCTGGTGGAGCGGATCGATGCAAATGATCCTGTTGACGCTCATCCAACTCGGCTGTGTGCTGTTTCTTCCCCTCAGTACCTCTGAGGGCGTCCTCAAGATGAATATTTATACGGCGCTGGGCGCGCTCACAGTTCAGATATTTCATGTGATCCAGGGCTTCTCCGTCCACGCAAAGGCAGAAGCCTCGGAGGCGCTGGCGTCCTGAAGCAGTTCAGCGAGAATCAATCAGCCCTCACCCTGTGCCGGGTCGCGAAGCGATGAACTAGAATGTATGTGTTCATTGAGCGGCTATATATCCGATCTCTTCAGCTAGGTTCGATGTCCAAGTTTTCAAGCAATACCTGAGCCCGGTGCGGCGAACGCATGCGCCAGGGAGGGAGTCGCCATCCACCGCTCAACAATTTAATCCACCGAGGCTTGTAATGGGGAAAGTTGCACTGGTTACCGGAATCACCGGTCAAGACGGCGCTTATCTGGCTGACTTCCTTCTGGACAAAGGCTATCTTGTTCATGGCATCAAGCGGCGGTCTTCTTCGTTCAACACCGCGCGCATCGACCATATCTATCAGGATCCGCATGTGCCCGACAGCCACTTTCAGATTCATTACGGGGACATGACGGACTCCACAAATCTGATTCGCATTATTCAAGCGGTACAGCCGGACGAGATTTATAACCTCGCCGCACAGAGTCATGTGCAGGTAAGCTTTGAAACTCCGGAGTACACCGCAAACGCAGATGCTCTCGGCGCTCTTCGAATTCTTGAGGCGATCCGGATTCTCGCACTCGTTGAAAAGACGAGATTCTATCAGGCGTCGACTTCGGAGCTCTTCGGCAAGGTACAGCAGACCCCACAAAATGAAACGACGCCTTTTTACCCTCGGAGTCCCTATGGCGTTGCCAAGCTCTATGCATACTGGATTACGGTCAACTACCGTGAAGCCTATGGCATGCATGCGTCGAATGGAATCCTGTTCAATCATGAGAGTCCAATCCGCGGGGAGACGTTTGTCACGCGCAAAATTACCCGGGCAGTGGCGAGCATTCATCTGGGCAAGCAGAAGACTTTATATATTGGAAATCTCGATTCGAAGCGGGACTGGGGCCATGCGCGGGACTACGTCGAAGGCATGTGGCGAATTGTGCAACAGCAAACCCCGGATGACTTCGTCTTGGCAACTGGTGAAACTCACAGCGTTCGCGAGTTCATCGAGTTGGCTTTTTCAAAAGTGAACCGCAACATCGAGTGGAAGGGCAAAGGCCTGGATGAGGTCGGCATTGATTCTGCGAGTGGCGATACCCTGGTCAGAATTGATAGCCGCTATTTCCGGCCCACAGAAGTCGACTTGCTTCTTGGAGATGCTTCAAAGGCGCGTCGAGTCTTGGGGTGGAACCACACGGTTCAATTCCCTGATCTGGTCTCTGAAATGTTGACATCGGATCTAAGGGTCATCGCCAGGGAATCTCAATTGGGAGAGCTGGGCCATGACTAGTTTCGACTTGAGCGGCAAACGCGTGTGGGTCGCGGGGCATCGAGGCATGGCTGGATCGGCGATTGTACGGCGCCTTGCAACAGAGAGTTGCGAAGTTGTTACGGCGCCGCGCAGTGAACTCGACCTGTTATGCCAGGGAGACGTAAATGCCTGGATGGCGGACTCGAGGATCGACGCTGTATTCCTTGCCGCCGCAACGGTTGGTGGCATCCTGGCGAACATGACACGCCCGGCTGACTTTCTTTACGACAACCTCGTCATTGAGACGAACATTATCCACGCGGCGTGCCGCACCCAAGTCAAGAAGCTGCTGTTTCTTGGTTCGTCCTGCATTTATCCGCGACTGGCTGAGCAACCAATGCGCGAGGAAGCGCTGCTGACAGGCGCGCTGGAGCCCACCAATGAATGGTATGCAATTGCCAAGATTGCGGGCATCAAGCTATGTCAGGCATTTCGCCGGCAACACGGCTGCGACTTTGTTGCTGTCATGCCTACAAATCTCTACGGTCCCGGAGACCGCTACGATGCCCAAGGCAGTCATGTTGTCGCGGCCTTGATCATGAAGATTCATGAAGCCAAGATCGCGAATCGTCCGACCGTGGAGTTGTGGGGAAGCGGGACTCCGAGACGCGAGTTCCTGTTTTCAGAGGATCTGGCAGACGCATGTATTTTTGTCCTGAAGAACTATTCCGGCGAGATGTTTTTGAATATTGGAACTGGAACCGATCGAACCATTTTGGAACTCGCGCAGGGTATTGCCAATATCATCGGCTGGAAGGGGAGCTTCACGTTTGACCCATCCAAACCCGATGGTACCCCTCGCAAGGTGATGGATGTAAGCCGGCTGCAGGCTATGGGCTGGAGTGCTCCTACGGATTTTGAATCGGGTATGAAGGAAGCTTACAAATGGTATCTTTCTAATGTGGTTGGGTCGAGTGTTTTGATCTCATGAACCGTGAATATAGTCCTCCTCATATGTGCCCTGCGCCGAAACTCAGCTGCAAATCCTTTTGCCAGGTTCCATTTCTGCGCTTGAAACGTCAGACAGGCGAACTAGAGTATTGAGAGTGAGTGAGCGAATGAATTTGGGCAGCCGATGGGCCAAGGCTCAGGTAGTTTTCAATGTTGGGTTGATGGCCTGCTTTTTGATGGTGTTCCCCAACGCAGATTCAGCTCAACAGCCTGCGCCGGCAGCTGGGCAGACAGACGCTCGGCCAGCTGACACTGGATTCGCACCGGCTGGGAAACTGCAATTAGGAGATGACAATTCTGGTCGTCCGGTGGGTGTCTGCGAACCCTCATTGCTCGATTCTCCGTACATCCCGGTTGATAGCTGGGTTTATCCGGCAGTGCTTCGCCTGTTCTCGCTCGGCTTCGTAGACTCCGCATTCCTGGATATGCGCCCCTGGACTCGTTCGAGTGTGGACCACATGCTTGAGGAGGCAGGCGCTCGTATCGAGGACTCTGATGGAGGACCAGCCACCGACGAGGCGCAGGATATTTATGAAGCACTGATCCAAATGCTGCAGGACGACAGGCAGGGCCCATGCCTTGCGCATGAGGGCAGCTCGCGTATTGAGTCGGTCTATTCTGTTGCGCGAGTGATCAGCGGCACGCCTCTTCGCGACAGCTTTCATCTCGGCTCGTCAGTCATCAACGACTATGGACGGCCTTACTCAAGTGGTTTCAACAACTACTCTGGCGCTAGCGGCTACGCTGCTGCAGGCCGGTTTCTGCTGTATGTACGCGGTGAGTTCCAGGGCGCGCCCACAGCCACGGGCTACTCCACGGCTTTAGGCCAGACGTTGTCAGACATTGATCTCCCGCCTCCTTACCTGCCTAACTACTACACCTATCCGGTCCCTCCGAACGGCCAGTCCACGATTCCACTGGGACCGATCGCCGCAGCCGTTGACGGACGAGTGATGGAGGCTTACGTCTCTGCCCATTACCTGAATCACGAGATCTCCTTTGGCAAACAGGATGACTGGCTTGGCCCGGGTATGGGCGGCGCCATGGCCTATTCCAACAACGCGGAAAACATCTACTCCTTCCGCATCAACCGAATCGAGCCGCTTCACATTCCGCTGCTTTCCCGGCTCACAGGGCCTTTTAGGTATGATTTTCTTGTAGGGTCTCTCAAGGGTCACATCTATCCCAACGACCCATGGGTACATGTGGAGAAGGTTAGCTTCAAGCCCACTCCGAATGTGGAGTTTGGCTTCGAGCGCACAGTTATCTGGGGAGGCAAAGGGCATGAGCCCATCAACATCAAGTCATTTCTCAGAAGCTTCTTCAGCCTGAGTGCAGTCTCACCAGCGATCAAATTCAGTGACAAGGATCCTGGCGCCCGCTTTGGGGCCTTCGACTTCTCATATCGGCTTCCATTCGTCCGCAACTGGCTTACACTTTATTCAGACTCTGAGGTGCATGACGATGTTTCCCCCGTCGACGCGCCGCGGCGTGCTTCCTGGCGGCCAGGGCTGTATCTTTCCCATGTGCCGGGTGTTCCGAAGCTTGATGTGCGCGTCGAAGGTGTTTCCACCGATCCGCCCGTCTCCACCAGCAATGGTGGCAGGTTCATGTATTGGGAGACGATTCAAGTCCAGGGATACACCAACAAAGGCCAACTCTTCGGCGACTGGATCGGCCGTGAGGACAAAGGCGGCCAGGGTTGGATTACTTATCACCTGAGCGGAAATGAGTGGTTCCAGGTGGGCGTGCGCAATCAGAAGGCGGCGAAGGATTTCATTCCAGGCGGAACCACTTTGAATGAGATTAACTTCCAGGTGGTCAAGCGCATCGGACGGGATTTTGAAGTGAACGGGAGGTTTGCCTACGAGTACCTTAAGGCTCCCATCTACCTTCCCGGCCAGCAAACTGTCACGGCGACCACCATCCAACTCACATGGTTCCCTGAACGAAAGATCAGCTTCTAGTAACCTGACCGCGGAATCGTCACCTGATTTTGAGTGGTTCCTTGATTGCCAGGCGGTCCAGGCAGCCACCGCCGACTTGTCGGCTCGAGAGAAAAACCTGCAGACAGGATCCACAGTGCGAAGGGTGCTGATTTACCGAGTGGGCAGTTTGGGAGACACGGTGGTTGCATTGCCTGCGTTTCATCTGATTGCGCGAACCTTTCCCCAGGCGGAGCGCGTGCTGCTGACCAACTTCCCCGCGCATGCGAAGGCGCCAGCCTCGGCTGCGGTTCTCGGTGACTCCGGCCTAGTCCACGGCTACCTCCGATACAACATCGGCACCCGGCGGATTGACGAACTCATGCGCCTGGCATGGCAGATTCGCCGTTTCCGCCCCGATCTGTTGGTGTATCTGATGCCGGTTCGTTCACCGAAAAATGTGCGCCGCGACCGGACATTCTTCCGGATGTCTGGTGTGCGGCAATTCGTGGGGTTGCCTGGTCCAGATGATTTGACGCATCATTTCGACGGCACCACAGGACTCTATGAGTTCGAAGCCTCGCGACTGGCTCGCACGCTGGCCGAATTGGGTGACGCCAACGTGAGAGACCCGGCGAACTGGAGCCTGGAGCTAACAGCAGAGGAACGCGATGGAGCGGCCATAGCGCTGGGAGCACTGAGGGAAAGCCGATTGATCGTCTGTGGACCTGGCACCAAGATGCAGGCCAAGGACTGGGGCCAGGAAAACTGGCGTGCGTTACTGGGCAGGTTGCATGCGGAGTATCCGCGGCATTCGCTAGCGCTCGTTGGCGCCAGAGAGGATGTGGGAGTAGCTGGCTATGCAGCCCAGGAGTGGAATGGCGCCAAGGTCAACTTATGCGGGTGCCTGACCCCGCGCGAAACCGCGGCAGTGCTCGAAAATGCTGAGGTCTTTCTCGGGCCAGACTCAGGGCCGATGCACCTGGCCGCCTGCGTTGGAACCCCTTGCGTAATTGCATTTTCTGCCGCTGGGCTCCCTGGCGTCTGGTTTCCATCCGGACGACACAACCAGATCATTTATCATCAAACCAGCTGCTACGGTTGTCGACTTGAGAACTGTATCGTCGAAGGTCGTCGTTGCCTGACCTCCATCAGCGTTGAAGAGATGGCCACAGCCGCGTGCAAGGTGATCAGCGGACATGCGTGAAAAGGCCCGGAAGCGGATATCGTTGAAGGATTCCTTCCTTGAAGGCGTTTTGTACTGACTCAGGGCGAATTCAGTATAGATGTGCCGAATCGATCATTACTCATGTTCTCTTTTCCCGGAGGGTGAATTCACCCGGTGTATTTGCCCACTTATCAGTAACCCTGAAGTTGCACGACCACAAAGGGGATCCGCCGCATATGTTGATTGTTACTGGGGGTGCAGGCTTTATTGGCAGCAACCTCGTCCACGAACTGAATGCCCACGGCATCAGCGACATCCTCATCGTGGACAATCTCTCCAACACGAAGAAATTCTTCAATCTGCACGGAGCCCGCTACATCGACTTCATGGACAAGCGGGAATTCAGGCGGGCAATCGCAGCAAATGCTCTTGGCGCAGGCGAGATCGAAGCGATCCTTCACCAAGGCGCTTGTTCAAATACGCTTGAAGATGACGGCGTGTACATGATGGACAACAACTTCCAGTACTCAAAGGAAGTCTTGGCATTTTCCATTCTCCAGGGATCACCGCTGGTCTACGCCTCCACGGCAGCAGTGTACGGTTTATCCGGCCCTGGGCACTTCACGCCGACAATAGAAAACGAGCGCCCCCTGAACATCTACGGGTACTCGAAGCTGGTGTTTGACCACTATTTTCGCAATGAAGTTGCTCTTGACCGAGTTCCGATCCCAGCCGTCGGTCTACGCTACTTCAACGTCTATGGGCCGCGCGAGCAGCACAAGGGGCGGATGGCTTCAGTGATCCACCACTTTAGCAAGCAGATTAAAGAAGAGGGTAAAGTGAGCCTTTTTGCCGGGACCGGGAACTTTGGCGATGGCGAGCAGCGCAGAGATTTTGTTTATGTTCGGGACCTTGCCTTGCAAAACATGCTCTTTGCTCAAATCGGCCCCTTCGCACCGAAAGCCGGTGAAGCGCGAAAGCAGTATCGGGGGGTTGTCAATGCAGGAACGGGTGTGAGTCGCACCTTTAACGACGTTGCCAGGGCGTTGATGAGGGTTCATGGCAAAGTTCCAATTGAGTACATACCATTTCCCGCCGATCTAAAGGGCCGTTACCAGCACTTCACTGAGGCTGATCTTACAGGCTTGCGCCAACTTGGATGCGATCTGCCGACGACGGCGCTCGAGGAGGGCATCGTCCAGACTTATGCGACGTTGGCGGCGATCGAGGACTAGCGCGGCTTTGTGGGCAGGCCGAGGCACATCGTGCCACTCGCAGAGCCATCGCCATCTCTGCCCGCGAGGAGGCAGTTTGCTGCTTCATCAAGAGACGAAAATCTCAAATCAGCCAACGCCCTGGCTTCCGCGGTGTCGTGCTTCTGGCGGTCTGCGACTCCATCGATTAGGGCGGTGGTCATTCCCAAACCTCGTCCGAACTGAATATCGGACAACGAGTCTCCGATCATTACGCTGGTAGCCGCGGAAATCGAGGGAAAATCCGCGACGGCCTGTTCAAAGAGGCCGGGAAGAGGCTTGCGGCAGTTGCATTGCCCCTTGTCGTGCGGGCAAAAGTAGAAGCCGTCGATATGCGCCCCACGCGTCCCAAGCGTCTTTTGAAACTCAAATTGAATGGCTTCCACATCTTCCCCCTTATACAGCCCGAGGGCGATGCCGCGCTGGTTTGAGACTACCAGGACGCGAACACGAGCCTGATTCAGGTGGGCGATGGCCGCTACCGCTCCGGGGAGAATGTGGAATTCGCTCCAGCGGGTCACATAGTGGCCTTCCGGCATCTTTACGTTCAGAACGCCGTCGCGGTCAACGAAAACGGTTTGCAGAACGCGAGGCAAAGAGCTGTTTGCTGTGTCGGCCACCCCGCTATGATAGCAACAGAGGGACTTGTGCCGATTGGGCATCGCGCCTGAACTGAGTCCAGCAGTACGAAAGCGAGGAAACCATGGTTAGCGGGCCCGATGCGGCAAAAATATTCGGGAAGGCCATTGCGGAGCACCTCGAGGTTGTGCGCCAGGTGGAAATGCAGCAGCCCGTCCTGGAGGCGATCGCGTTGGCCATGTCCGAGACCCTGCATGCTGGAAGGAAAATTCTCTGGTGCGGGAATGGAGGGAGTGCTGCCGACTCGCAACACCTGGCCGCCGAGATTGTGGGCCGCTTCCGCCGGGAGCGCCGTGGCCTGGCCGCAATTGCGCTGACAACAGACACTTCGACATTGACTTCTGTGGCCAACGACTATGGTTTCGAAGCGGTGTTCGCGCGCCAGATCGAGGCGCTGGGAGTTCCCGGCGATCTTGTTGTGGGCATCTCAACTTCGGGCAACAGCCGAAATGTCATTGCGGCCTTTGAAACCGCGCGGTCGCATGGGCTGGCCACGGTGGCCTTTACCGGTGCAGGCGGGGGCAGAATCGCCACGTTGGCAGACCATCACTTCGCCGTAGCGTCGCGCGACACAGCCCGCATTCAAGAGGCTCATATTCTGGCTGGCCACATGCTCTGCGACTGGATTGAGTTGGATTGGATACACACCCAGCCTCCCGCGGCCCAGGGCGCCGAGCAGAGCTCAGCTTCCGCTGCCCAATCCGAGGTGGCGCGGTGATCGAACAACTGCGCGAGGTGATCCGGGAGATCGAGCATGAATGGGCGGAAAAACGGCTGCTTGTGGTGGGCGACGTCATGCTCGACAAGTACATTTGGGGGGACGTAGGGCGCATATCGCCTGAAGCGCCGGTTCCGGTCGTCCGGGCAACACACCAGAGTGAGCAGCCTGGCGGCGCAGCTAACGTGGCCATGAACCTTTCCCGACTCGGCGCGCAGGTCCACCTGGTTGGTTTTACCGGTGGCGACGACAATGGACGTCTGCTTGTTGAAGGCCTGAAGGCCAATCATATCTCAGCTCACTTCGTTACGTCAGAAGGCTTTCCGACGACCACCAAGTTGCGCATTCTGGGCGGACGGCAGCAGATGCTGCGCCTTGACAGCGAACGCCTGGGCACCCGTCCTCGTGCAGACTACGATCGCCTGGTGAGCGCTGTGCTTGGGAATCTTCCCGGCTGCCACGCAGTGTTGCTTTCCGATTATGCCAAGGGGGTGCTCACACCCGGGGTGTGTCAGCTGGTGATTCAGGCCGCACGCAAGCTGGGGATTCCGGTTCTGGTCGACCCGAAAAGTGCCGACTTTTCCCGTTATAAAGGGGCCACAACCATATGTCCCAACCTTGGAGAGCTCTCAGCTGCCACAAATCTGGATGCGAGCAACCTCCAGGCCGTGCTCGACGCGGCCGAAGCCATGGTTCCAGCGCTCGAGATCGAGTTCCTGACCGCAACGCTGAGCGATAGAGGCATTGCGATGGTGCGGCCTGGCAGTCGTTTTATGGCGCCGGCAGTGGCTCGGCAGGTTTTTGATGTCTCAGGCGCCGGCGATACAGTGATCGCCGTGCTGGCCCTGTGTCTGGCTTCGGGGCTCAAACCGGAGACCGCTGCCGATCTGGCCAATATTGCTGCCGGGATCGTGGTGGGGAAAGTGGGCACGGTTCCGGTTGAGAAGCATGAACTTCTGGCAGCGCTGGGCCCGGAGATCGCCCTGCATGCCGTGGACAAGATCGTAACGCGTCAGGACCTGGTGAACCGGATAGCCCTCTGGAAGAGCAACGGTGAGCGGGTCGTTTTCACCAACGGCTGCTTCGACTTGCTGCACGTTGGTCACATCACGGTACTGGAACAGGCGCGCCACTTTGGCGACCGACTCATCGTTGCGATCAATAGCGACTCATCGGTGAGCGGGTTAAAGGGGCCAAGCCGTCCCATCGTTGGACAAGCTGACCGGGCACGCGTGTTGGCGGCGCTAGCTGCTGTCGATGCCGTGGTGATTTTTGACGAGGCCACGCCACTCGAGCTGATCGTCGCCACGCGGCCCGATGTTCTGGTCAAGGGAGGCGACTACGGAGTTGACGCCGTGGTCGGAGCCTGCGAGGTGCAGTCCTGGGGCGGGCAGGTCGAGATCGTCCCCACCGTCGAAGGCTTTTCCACCACTGGCCTGATTGCCAGGAGCGCAGATAGCTAGACCGCTAACCGCCAAGGCAACTTCTGACGGATACAATACTGGGATGGAGATCTTCATCCAGGGCCAACGTCATATTCCGGAGTCATTTGGCCGCCAGGCGGTCAAAGCGGCATGAAGAATTTCCTGCGCCTTCTGCGCTACGGGCTACCCTATGCAGTGCAAGTGCTGCCCGGGGTGCTCCTGCTTGCCGCAGTGGGAGCTCTCGACACATTCCGCACCCTTCTGTTCCAACCCATCTTCGACCAGGTTCTCAGACCTGACGCACCCGAAGGGCCGATCACGCTCGGTCTCCCTAACTCTCCCTGGCACTTCGACCTGAGGGTCATCGCTCCCCACATGCACAATGCATGGAATGTGGTGGCGTTTGCTTTGGTGGGCTCAACGTTGGTCAAGGGCCTGTGCGATTACCTGGGCACATACCTGGTGAACTACGCCGGATTTGGCACAATTACCGATCTGCGCAACCACCTCTACGAAGCGACGCTGCGCCGGTCCTCCAGCTTCTTTCACAAGCACGCCACGGGAACCATCCTTTCCACGCTGATCAACGACGTGGACCGCGTGCAAGTGGCGGTTAGTTCCGTGATCAGCGAGTTTCTTCAGCAGTTTTTCACGTTCATTGTCGGATTGATTTTCGTCATCCGCCTTGGTGGCCAACTGAGCTGGGCGCTGCTTTTGTTTGTGCCTGTGGTCATCACTTCGTCGCGGAAAATCGGGAGGGAAGTTCGCACCCGCACGCGCACCGGACAGGACAAGCTGGCCGAAATTCAGAACATTCTTCATGAAACGGTGACTGGGAACCGCATCGTCAAGGCCTTCAATACGGAGCTTTGGGAGATTCTTCGTTTCAAAAAAGCAGCAAGCCGGTTATTCCGGGCTAACCTGCGCAATGTGCGCATTCAGTCCATCAGCTCCCCGCTGATGGATAGTATCGGCGCGGTAGCGATCGCAATGTTCCTGCTGATAGGGCGCAATGAGATCCTCCATGGGCGCATGACGATGGGGTTATTTGCGGCATTCATCATCCTGCTCTTCAAGCTCTACGACCCAGTCCGAAAGTTCGCCTACTTCTACAACAGCTTTCAGCAGGCAATGGGCGCTTCGTCGTCCATATTTGGCTTCTTCGACACCCAGGACGACGTCAAGGAGCGTCCACGTGCTGCCACATTGAGGGGCTTCAAGCGGAGTGTTCAATTTGAGAATGTGGGCTTTTCCTACAGCACCGAAAAGGGCGAACACCAGATTCTTCACAACGTGGATCTTCAGCTTCGAACTGGCGAAGTGCTGGCACTAGTGGGCCCAAGCGGAGCCGGCAAGTCGACGTTGGTCAACCTGATTCCGCGATTTTTTGACGTGACCTCGGGCCGCATCCTTATCGACGATTTCGATATTCGCGACCTTACACTTGGCTCGCTGCGCCGCCAGGTTGCCCAAGTCACACAGGAAACAATTCTATTCAACGACACGGTCCGCAACAATATCGCCTACGGCCAACCAGACGTGAAATTGGACATTGTGCACAAGGCCGCTCAGAACGCTCTGGCGCACGACTTCATCCTTCGCATGCCGCAGGGATACGACACTGTCATCGGCGAAAAGGGCTTTCGCCTCTCCGGCGGTGAACGGCAGCGATTGGCCATTGCGCGGGCCATTCTTAAGGACTCGCCAATTCTAATTCTCGACGAGGCCACGTCGGCACTGGACGCCGAAAGCGAGTCTCTGGTTCAGGCGGCGCTCGCGAACCTGATGCAGGGACGCACCGTGCTAGTGATCGCTCATCGGCTTGGAACTATTCGCCGTGCCAACCGCATAGCAGTACTAGAGGACGGGCGGATTACCGCCATTGGGCCTCACGAAGAGCTGTTGATATCATCGCCGACCTATCAGCGGCTCTATCAATTGCAATTCATGGACATGCCGGAGGCTTTGGATGCCGAGGCTTTGGAACCGGACTCAACCCAATTGCATTTGGCACTAAGCACCGGGCCAGAGGAGTAGCAGACAATGGCGATCTATTCGATGACCGGGTTCGCGCGAGTTCAAGTGCAAGTGAACGATCAGCTCAGCTACACGCTGAGCGTGAAGAGTGTGAACCATCGATTTCTCGATGTGCAGCTGCGCTTGCCCTCGGGTCTCGAAGGGATTGAGAACGAACTGCGCAAGTCGCTCAAGGAATCTCTTGTTCGCGGACATGTAGAGCTGGCACTGTCGGTCGACCGCAATTCGCAGCAGAAGGTTGGCTACAATCGCGAGCTTATTGCCGGATATCTGGCGGCCTTTGCAGCGGCCCGCGCAGAGCACGGACTTGCGGGTGACCCGGATCTGAACGCAATTCTGCGTATGCCCGGAGCTCTGCAAACAGAAAATCGCGGTGATGAGGATCCCACGGCACTGGCCGAGAGCGTACAGGAGGAGATTGGCCCGCTGCTTGCGCAATTAAGGGCGATGCGCGCTCGCGAAGGGGAGTTGCTTTTTGCAATCCTTAATTCGACTCTCGACAGGCTGGCTGAGGCGACTGAAGGAGTGGCTGTGCTGCGTCCGGAAATTGAAGAACGCTACCGGGAACGTCTGGCGCAGCGGTTGCTTGCGGCGACCGGGCCCGAGTTCAATCGCCAGAGGCTGCTCGAGGAGGTCGCGGTGCTTATCGAACGAAGCGACATCGCCGAGGAACTGGCCCGCATGCACACCCATATTTCGCACTTCAGGGAGTTGTTGGCCGCAGGCGGTGAACTGGGAAGGAAGCTGGATTTTCTGCTTCAGGAAATGAATCGCGAAGCCAACACCCTGCTCTCCAAGACTGGCGGTGTGGGCGGGAAAGGGACCCGCATTACGGAACTGGGACTGGCAATGAAGTCAGAGATCGAGAAAGCACGCGAACAGATCCAGAACGTGGAATAGAATCACCGGCACAGAGAACCGAGGGACAATCGAATCGTGGCAGGCATTCTCTTCATCATTTCGGCGCCCTCGGGCTCAGGCAAAAGCACGCTGGTAAGCGAGTTACGCAAACAGGTGAGCGGCGTTGAGTTTGCTATTTCGTGGACTACGCGGCCGCCCCGTGGCTCTGAGGAAAATGGGCGCGAATACAACTTCACCACCCGCGAAGAGTTTCAGCGGATGCTTGACGCTGGCGTATTTCTTGAGCACGCCGAGGTGTTTGGCAATTTCTACGGAACCGCTCGGCAATCGCTCGAAGAGGCGCGAGCGGCCGGTCATAACCTGCTGCTTGATATTGACGTTCAAGGCGCCGCACAAGTGCGCGCCAAAATGCCGGAGGCCGTGAGTATCTTTGTCATGCCTCCCAACCCTCGTGTCCTGCGCACCCGCTTGCGCAACCGCAGCCGCGCTGAGGGCGTTGTCAAAGAGGAAGAAGTCTACCGGCGGCTTAACGAAGCCAGCAAGGAAATTGAAAATTATCGCGAGTACGGTTATATTCTGGTCAACGACATTCTGGACAGGGCGGTAGCGCAGTTGGAGGCAATTGTGCTTGCCGAGCGATATTATCGGAATGGCGAAGTGATCGCGTACCGCTCGCGGCGCGTGTTGGAAGTAGCCGCAGCCTGCCTGCAATTCAACTCGCAGGAGCGGCTCAAGCCTGTGCTGGAGGCGTTTGGAATTATTGGCACCTCTGGCCAGCAGCAGTTGAATTTCGACGAAGACCCCGACCAGGAGGACTCCGATGAGGAGAACTCTTATGATGAGGACACAGATGACGATTGAAACCGGTTTCGACTCCAATTACCGTAAGGTACTGGTAGCCGCGCGCCGCGCCCGGCAACTACAGAGCGGTTCCCACGCTCTTGTCCACAGCCAGTCCAACAAGGCCTGCCGCATCGCGCAGGATGAAATCGATGCGGGCAAGATTGCGTACGTCAAGACCGATGCACCGGTGGTGAAGCCACTTGTTGAAGGGCCGGCAGTTCCGATTCTCCTGAGCTAGCTTTTCCCTCCATGTTGCCATTCTGGGATGAAGGCTGTGGGCGGAGACAGGGGAAACGCGGCACCAAGAGAATACTGCGTATTCGGTCGAACCGATAGCCGCAACATTGGGTCCTCGATAAAAGCGCCTCGGAACTGCTCGGGGAATTCACTCTTGCCGAATGCCATGCATGGACGGCACTGATTCTTGCAAATCGCCAATCACAAAGGTCGCTGACTGCCTGGTGGCAGGCATTGCACTGAGCCAATTTCCAGCAATTCATCCCCCTGTGGAGGTTGCTAGTTTTCCACGTAATTGGGATCATGCAATAATTTGCATGTGACGGATAAACTGGGACAAGCCGTGGTAGACAAGACCTCGCGCGTCATTTTCAAGTCCAAGCCGCTGCTCGGTATTATGGCAGACCAGTACTTCGATCTTGCAAATGTCCAGCATTTCTGGTGCAAGCGGCGATTCGAAGTGCTACGGAAGCTTGCTGATAGACGGCTTCGATCCGTTAAGAGGGCTGCTGAAATCGGATGCGGCAATGGCGTCCTGCAGAGACAACTTGAGGATGCCTATGATCTCGCTCCGGCGGGATTCGACTTGCACGAAGCCGCCCTGCGCCAGAATATTTGCCGGCGAGGAGAAGTGTATTGCTACGACATTCACGACCGCACGGAAGAATTTCGCAAAGCATTCGACTTGTTGCTAATGTTTGATGTGCTTGAACACATCGAAGATCAGCATCGATTTCTGGAGTCCGCCAGATTTCACATGGCTGATCGCGGCTGCATTATCATCAACGTTCCGGCACTCCAGTGGCTGTACTCTCCTTATGATCGAGTCCAGGGCCATCAGCGGAGATACTCGCTGGCTGACATTTTCGATGTCGCCAACAGGAGCGGATTCAGAGTAAGCAAGGCGACGTACTGGGGCGGGCCGTTGATACCCGTGCTCGCATTGCGAAAAGCGATTCTGACTCTTGGAAGGACTCGCATGGATAACTATTCTGCGGGATTCGATTCACGCGGGGATCTGGTCAACACGGCCCTGTATCGGCTTTCCCGTTGTGAGGTTTTGCCGCAGCGTATCGGGGGAACTTCCGTCATGGCTGTTCTTGAAGCGGACGGCTAGATTGCCCTGGATCACCCTCATGGTTAGCGGGCATGAGCTCGGTGAGTCTCAGGAGTCCTGGGAGAGGTTGATCCTCTTCCTCACGATCCAATTCGGCCTGCACTTCACTTCTTCGAATAGCCGGCCAATATATTCGCCCAGAATACCCATACAGACTAGGTTGACTGAGAAAAAGAACAGAATGATAAAGATTGTGGATGTCCATCCGCGCGCGTTGCGAGGATTGAAGCCGAAGATTGTCCAGTTGCTTAGGTATTGGACGACTACAAACACGGCTGCAAGCATACAAAATCCTGCGAGAATCAGGCCCATCGACATGATGAACTGAAGCGGCCGGTAACTGAAGTTGACGATGCCGTCTGTGGCGAGCTTGAACAGCCTTGAAAAATTGTATTTTGGTTCTCCGGCAAACCGGGCCTGCCGTTCGTAGGCCATTCCGGTCTGGCGGAACCCCACCCAGCTTCGAAGCCCACGGACGAAGCGGTTGCGCTCCGGAAGCCTATTGATGGCGTCGACCACTTCGCCCCGCATGACGCAAAAATCACCTGCATCAAGTGGTATATCCAGAACAGCGAGTCGCTGCAAAATGCGATAGTAGGCCTGGTAGCAGATTCGTTTCAACAAGCCTTCTTTTCGTTTGGTGCGGACGGCATAAACCACATCCCAGCCTTCGTGGATCTTCTCAAGGAAGGGGAGAAGTTGCTCAGGGGGATCCTGCAAGTCCGCGTCCATGACGGTAACGATGTTTCCTCTGGCGTGCATCAAACCGGCCGAAACGGCGGCTTGATGGCCAAAATTACGGGAGAGGCTGATGACCTTGAACCTTGCATCGGAGGCGGCGATTTCCTCGCAGATTTCCAGCGTGCGGTCACGGCTTCCATCGTCGACGATCAGAATCTCAAATTCTTCCCTCCAGGGCGGAGCCGCCGCCACAATGCGGCGATACATTTCGCCAATACCTTCTTCCTCGTTATAGGCGGGAATTACGACGGAAATCATAGGGTGCAGAGACTCGCTGCTCAGAATGAATATACATCACTGATCGAGATCCGCCGTCGCCCGTTCGATCACGACGGTCGACACGAGACCGAAGGTTTGGCTGAACGGTTGCGGGGATGTACGCAAATTGAATTGGATTGGTCTCAATGCATGCCAGTTTGCGCCGGTTTGTTGAAGTGTTTGCTCGGAGAACATGAATTGTGAAAGCTCTCAACGGGTTGTTGCGGCTCCTCCGACCTCTTGAACAAACCGCTCTCCGGTTTTCCAATGTCCGAATTGAGCTTCAGATAAGAACGGCGGGGGCGTTTCCTCATCGGTCGGATAAGGCCGGAAACTTGACGACATAGATCGGGGTGACGTGGGGGGCAAGCCAGGTGTGAAAAACGACCGGGGGAAATTCGCTCTGGCCATCGCATTTCCCTGGATCAAATGACAGGGAATAAATGGGTTTGATCACGGGCGTCCGATCCAGAAAGCTCCCATCACACCCTTTGGGAAAAACCCTTACCGGCTGAGATACATAAGCTCCACTAGGAATGCGGATTCTGCGATCGTTGAAGTAGCCGACCTTTTCGATTTGGGTCCACGCGTCGTACTCCCAGCTGCCAATGATGGCCGTAGCGGGTACTCCACTCGATCGGATCTCGCCAATCGCAGCAACGGCACCACGATACATTGCGAACAGGTCGTGGGTGGCTGCGGCGCCGAAGCAAGCGAAAATGCCGATAAGAAATGCGCTGACAATCGGCAAATTCGACCTTACCCTTTCCTGGTAATACCGCACTAGCACGAGCAGAGACAGCATCATCAAAGGCAAAAGATAACGATCATAAAAGAATCCGATTGAGGTCAATGGTGCAAGCAGGGCAATGTAAGCAACGCTGAAGGGGGTAAGGATCACGCCCAAATCGTGCCACGAGATTGAAGCATGCCCGTTTGGAAGGAGAGGCAGCCTTGGCACGTTCCCGAAGAAAAAAGTCAACAAGCCGATTAATCCAAAAGCCGCCGCAACAGTTAGCAGCCTGCCAAGGCCTAGATGAAGAATGAACGGGCGCTCACCCATGATTCCGTAAACATCAGCCAATCCGGCAAAGGATACATAATCTCCTGGATGCGGCAAGAGAAAGGAATCGAGCGCGCGGCTGTGAAAAAGCTTAAGGCCCAGCAACACGGCACAAAGACCGACTGCGGCGAACACGACCACAATCCGACGATTGATCTTGCGGGGAGGCCATGCAAACATCAGGAGCACAGGAACGAGCAGCAGTAACAACTTTGCGCCGCCGCGCCAAGCAAAATGAACGAAATACTGCACCGAGCTGAAGCTGATGCCGTCCCCGACCAGGGGCACAGCAATTGCGTAGGGTTGTTGGTTAAACCAGTGCATCGAACCCGCGATGATTCCAATGCCTGCCAAGCAACATGCCCCACCGACCAGGACCACCCGCGGCTTCTTTCTCAATAGCCATAATGAGGAGGGAACCATCACCAGAACCCCAAGCCACACAATCTGTCGCGCAGTGCCTCCTATGGCATTCGAAAGGGCGGCAAAGCTGATCCAGGCGATCGTGGAGCTTAGAGTGCTTGCCTGCAGAGCACGCAGACACGAATACAGGCAAAGCACGATGCAGAAAAGGCCGGAGATATCGGACATGAAACTGAAGGCGAGAGGCATGAAAAGCGGCGACAACACCAGGGCCAGGGTACCCAAGGTTGCATTCCACTCGCGAATTCCGACACGCACAAGCGTGCGCTGCAGGAGAAAGGCGGTCGACATGGCCACGACAAGCATGCTCAACCGAACAGCGGAGAATGAGAATCCGAATAGCTTGATAAACAAAGCCCCAAGATAGAGCTGCCAGCCAAGCATCGCCGTTGCCCAGCCGTTGTAGACGATGTGGCCTGACTGCGCGAGCACCTGAGCCGTTTTGATATAGGACCAATCGTCATTGATTCCAATCTCAGCGCAGGGATGTACAACAAGCGCACTGAAAGCGGGCATCAGGGCGCAAAGAATTGCCGGCAATTGAGCTTTGAAGCGGATTCGCAAGTCAGGTGTCTCGCTTTCGCCGGGCTGTTGGCTGATGATGGCAGAATTATTAAACCCGCTTCTGTTGCGCCAACCCCGAGGATAAGCGACGCAGCGAGTCCTTCTATCTCGGCGCGTCGAAAATCGCGCTCTTCCCTTTATCCATGGAAAGCAGCGGGCGTGGTGCGGTCCCAGGCAGGTCTGTTCCGCTTGTAATGCAAATAGATTTTGATGCGTCCCTTCAGCGCTTGTAAAAGCGACTCATGATACCTCCAGTTCAACCGGACATATTCGCGATAGTGATTGCGCGTTGGATGCTCGATCGAAAGGAACTCCCAGACCACTTTCAATCGCACCGATGGTCCCAGCCCCAGTTCATTGCACAGCAATTCAAAAAAAGTGTCGCGGCGCAGCCCGTGTGTATAGAATTCATCATTCCACGTCATCTGGCCAAAGCGGTGCTCGTTCTTGGGGTGAATCCGGTAGAGGGTTGTGGGGCAAGCAACGTAATACTTTTTGGCTCCAGCAAGTGATGCACCGTAGACGATGCAATCCTCGGCGCGCATACGCCAGCGGGGTGCAATTTGGCGCAGCACAGGCAGCAGGATAAGGCTGACCTTGCGCCGAATGGCTAGCGATGATGTTATCGACCCGATAAATACACGACTCTTTAGGGTTGCTATCACAGAGAAGCCGAGATTGAGGTCCTCAGGCGCGTATTGCACGACGTCGTCCGCATCCCCGAATCGGCGATGCGCTGCAAAAACGAAATCGACGTCTTTCTGCTTGGCAAATACTTTAGTCAGTCTCTCAAGATGATCGAGCTCGTATTTATCGTCGGCATCCAGAAAGAAGATGATGTCGCCGACAGCGTTTTCCATCCCGCGGACAAACGCAGACATGTGGCCTTCATTCCTTTGATGGAAAACTTTCACCACGTTGTGGTCAGCGTAGCGTTCAGATAGAACCTTCGGTGTGTCGTCCGTAGAGCCATCGTCGACAACGATGATTTCCAATGGCGGAATAGACTGCGCCAGGACGCTCTCGATCGCTTCGACTACAAAGCGGCCATAATTGTAGCAATTGATGAGCACGGACACTGTGGCCATTGGATGTTCCGAATCTCTGCCTCATCGCGCGGTCAGAATCATTCCCCGCTTGGGTAGCTTCAGACTACCATGCGGAATTTGAGTCGCAGTTTGGAATTGTTACTGCCGCGGTGCTTGGCACAATACGCGTTGCGTAAATGAATGTTTCAGCGTGGACGTCCTGGGAGCACAAAATGCTCAGCGCACCGCGGCTCGTAGGAATCGCCCGGCATTTTGATGGGGCTGTCGTAGGGCGCCGGCTCGCCTTCGATGAGCCGCTGCGAGTAGAGGGCCCGACTTCCGCATGCGCAATACGCAATGCATTCAGTAATACTGCCTCCGTATGCGGTCACGAACCATGTGAGGTTGAGCATATCGCCAAAGGGAATAGCTCGGAAGTCAAGATCCAACCCGGCAATCAGGACGTCATGGTTCTCATCGAGCAGGCGCCGAGTCAGGGGGAATAATTCCTCCACAAATTGGCCTTCATCGATAGCCACGCACTCCACCCTTTTCCCAATTGCCATCTCCTTGGCAGCGATAGCCTGAAAAATCTCCCAAGGGTCACTCGACTTGAATTCGAGTGCATTCATCTTGCCATGTCCCTTCGGATTGCGGCTCTCAACCACGCCAGGCCCGCCTTTGGTATCGTCGCTGGGCTTCAGGACCATGACATGCTGGCCGGCATATTGTCGCCGCATGTCGGCGCGTCGCAACAGTTCCGCGGTCTTATTACTTCTCATTGGGCCCAACATCAACTCTAACTTCCCGTGCATCTTGCCTATCCCCCTGAAACCAGACGCAAAACAACGGATGCTCGCCTTTCAACCGTTTCGGCCCCTGGCCGCCGGCATCTCACTTTACTTGAGCATTTTCGCACGTCTCATCCATCCTCTCCGGATGCACTAAAGCTGAAGGAACCTTCGGGAGCCAATAAGCTCACGCGATAGTAGAAAACGGCTACAATCGAGACATGAGAGTAACCGTGGGCGTCTCTGGCGGGATTGCCGCCTACAAAGCGGCGGAGTTGGTGCGTGCCCTGCAGCGCCAGGCTCTCGAAGTCCATGTGGTGATGACCGGGTCGGCATGCAAGTTTGTTCAGCCGCTCACATTTGCCTCTCTGAGCGGCCACAAGGTGATTTCCAGCCTATGGGACGAGGCGGCCTCCGACGGCGCACAAAATGAACAAACAGGGATCGAGCACATTGGCGAGGCGCTGTGGGCAGAGGTTTTGGTTGTTGCCCCGGCGACGGCCAACATTTTAGCCAAATTTGCCCATGGCATTGCCGACGACTTTCTCACTACCATGTACCTCGCCACCCAGGCGCCAGTTTTGGTGGCTCCCGCGATGAACGTGAACATGTGGGAGCATCCTGCAACGCAAGCGAATCTTGACACGCTGCGTCGCAGAGGAGTCCGCGTCGTCGAACCCGGAACCGGCGACCTGGCCTGTGGAATGGTGGGTACGGGACGGATGGCGGAGCCCGAGGCCATTGCTGATGCTGTGCTGAATGCGCTGGGCCGCCGTCATGACCTGGCAGGCGAGATTGTTCTAGTCACCGCGGCAGGCACACGCGAGGCGCTCGATCCGGTGCGCTACCTTGGAAACCGGTCCAGCGGCAAGATGGGCTATGCGCTGGCTGATGCAGCGCAAAGTCGAGGCGCAAAGGTAACGCTCATTAGCGGCCCATCTGCCTTGCATCCACCGCCGCATTGCCAGCTCGTCAAAGTTACCACCGCTGACCAGATGCGCCAGGCCGTGCTCGAGCGCATGACGGATGCCACGCTGGTGATCAAGGCGGCCGCGGTGGCAGACTATCGTCCCGTCAACGTCTCCGAGCAGAAGCTCAAGCGCAGCGGCAACCTTACCATCGAACTGGCTCCAACTGAGGACATTCTGGCTGAAGTGGTTCGCCGCCGCCGTCCAGGCCAGCTGATCGTCGGCTTTGCGGCTGAGACCAGCAACCTTATGGAAAACGGACGCGCCAAGCTGCTGCGCAAGGGGGCGGACGCGATCGTGGTCAACGATGTCTCAGGCGATGGCGTGGGAATTGACGCGGACCGGAATGCGGCGACCTTTCTAACCCTCTCCACAGCGATTGAGCTCCCCGAGATGTCCAAGCGGAAGTTGGCCGACCGCATTCTTGATGAGATTGCTACCCTGCGACGTCCGCGATCACTGGTTCTGGAGATGGATGAACACCGGGATGTCAACGCAAAGCACGACCAACCCAGGCAGGACGAGGTTCGGGCGAAATCGGCGCCATTTGACGCTGCCCGCCGACAATTGATTGTGGAGTAAAGGAACGTGGCTCGAACGCTTGACCCCGGAACTCGCGAAGCCGTGCTTGAGCGTATCCGTTTTTATCGCGATCTAGGCCTTACCGAGTTCTACCGGCGTCCGGTCGATGCCTCGACGGATGACACCCTTCCAGACTTGCAAACCGCAGAACAAGAAGCCTTGAACACCCCAGGCCTCGTTTCGGAGGCCGGAGCGCCAATCCTGCAAAGAGATTCTCAGGAGGAACAGCCAATTCCGTCCCGAAAGCCTATTTCCACCCCTCCGCAAATTGGTACGTTGGTCCCCTCAACAGATCGCGCCTTCGCCCTTCAATTGATTCGCGAGGAGATCGGCGACTGCACCCGTTGCGCGCTGCATTCGGGCCGGAACAAGCTTGTTTTTGGCGATGGCTCACCCTCAGCCCGCCTCCTGTTTGTTGGCGAAGGCCCGGGTGCGGACGAAGACGCACAGGGATTGCCATTTGTGGGTAAGGCCGGGCAGCTCCTGAACAACATGATTGCCGCAATGGGGCTGAAGCGCGAAGAAGTCTACATCGCCAACGTGGTGAAGTGCAGGCCGCCTGGCAACCGCACCCCTGAACCCGACGAAGCGAACACCTGTTCTCCGTTCCTCTTCCGCCAGATCGACGTTGTGCGGCCTCAGGTGCTTGTCGCTCTTGGAGCCACTGCGGCGACCTATTTGCTGGGGCATCGCCAGCCCCTGGCGGGCCTGCGGGGCAGGGTCCATGCATTCCGCGGCATGCAGCTTATCGTGACGTATCATCCTGCGTACCTGCTTCGTGACCCGCGCCAGAAGAAGGAAGCCTGGGCCGATCTTCAAATTGCGATGCGGGAATTGGGCCTGAAGCCGCCGCCGAAGGAATAAGGCGGTAGGCCGCAGTGCTGCCTTCTCTTTTTTTGCAATCCCCCAAGATTCGCTCACAATTGACGAACAAATCGCGCCTTTGGCGACTATCATCTGGACTCCGGAGGATACCACCCCACATGGAAAAGGAAACGGCTACGCAAGGTTTTGCGCGGAGACAGCAACGGACAGACATTATTCGACCCATGTATGCTCGGAGATCGCTTCTCGGTCCAACTCCGCGACACTCCATCCCTGAAGAGGGGATGGCCCCGAGTACCGCGTATAACCTCATCCACGACGAGTTGATTCTTGACGGCAGCTCGCGCTTCAACCTGGCTACATTCTGCGGAACGTGGATGGAGCCAGAGGCTCATCGCTTGATGTCTGAAACCTTCGACAAGAACATGATTGACAAGGACGAGTATCCCCAGACGGCCGAACTGGAGATGCGTTGCGTGCACATGCTCGCCGAGTTGTGGCATGCACCGGAGCCTGAAACTACCATCGGCACGTCAACCATCGGATCGAGTGAAGCCTGCATGCTCGGCGGTCTGGCCCTGAAGTGGCGTTGGCGCAAGAAAATGCGCGAGCTGGGCAAGGCTACTGACAAGCCCAATCTTGTGACGGGCTCCAACACCCAGGTCTGCTGGCACAAGTTTGCCCGTTATTGGGACGTCGAAGCCAGGGAGGTGCCGCTCCAGGGAGATGAGGTGGTCACCGATCCTGGGCGCGCGGCCGCCGCTTGTGACGAGAACACCATCGGCGTGGTTTCCGTGCTGGGCAGCACTTTTACGGGCCATTATGAAAACGTGGTCGAGCTGAGTGCCGCACTCGATCGCCTCCAGCAGAAGACCGGACTCGACATTCCCATTCATGTGGATGGAGCAAGCGGAGGCTTTGTCGCCCCGTTTCTGCAGCCGGATCTGCTCTGGGATTTTCGCTTGCCCCGTGTGAAATCAATCAACACCTCCGGCCACAAGTACGGCTTGGTCTACCCCGGCGTCGGCTGGATTGTGTGGCGTGCGTTGGCCGACCTCGACCCCGATTTGATCTTCAATGTGGATTATCTTGGTGGGGCAATGCCCACCCTGGCCATCAACTTTTCACGGCCGGCAAGCCAGATTGTGGCGCAGTATTACAACCTCATCAGGCTTGGCAGGGAGGGCTATCATGCGATCCACAAAGCCTGTCAGGAGGTGGCCGTCGAACTCGCGGCCCAGATCGCCGATCTCGGCCCGTTTGCGCTGCTTTCAACCGGGCATGATCTCCCCGTGATTGCCTGGACCCTCAAGGACCCATCGCTGAACTGGTCGCTTTACGACTTGTCAGACCGGCTGAGGGACCGCGGCTGGCAGGTGCCATCGTACAAGATGCCCGCCAATCGGGAGAATCTGATTCTACAGCGCATCGTGGTGCGAAACGGGTTTACCCATGACCTGGCCGGCATGTTGCTGAGAGACATCCGCCGTCACCTGGATTGGTTCGCCACTCAACCTGGTTTCAATCCAACCCTGGATGGCGCTGGCTATCACCATTAGTGCCTTGTCTTCAGGACTCTTGCCATCCGTCATTTGGAATCAGCGGTCGAGCGTAGTTGGTCAATTTGCAAGAGAGATTGCCGGTTTACCGGCGAGACGTTGGCTGAGGTGCTCGCCCAGCCGATCCACGTAGCTGTCATCAACTTCAGGCGCGGCATTGAGGAGAACCACGCCGCCATAATCGCCCTGAGGATTGAAAAACACGTACGAGCTGAATCCGGCAGTCGCGCCATCGTGCCAGTAGGTGCCGGTATCCGTTTGATAGAGCCATGCAAGTGCGATGCGCATTCCCGGCCGGATCTCAGCGCCCTGAATCTCGTGCGACAGCGAGAGCGCAGCGGAGATCGTCGCCGAGCCCGCAGAGCCGGAAAGCGGCTTCACGCTTTCCGGATGCAGATTAGCTTCCAAATAGATGAGCATATCGCTGGCTGTTGAGCGAATGGCCCCCGCTCCGGCAAATGCATCGAAATCCAGAGCGTGGGCCCGGCGATGGTCTGCTCCATTCGTTCCCGGCAGAAACCTGAGCAGCTGGCCGGGGGAGAGGGATATGGTCGTGTCCTGCAACCCCAGTGGCCCGGCAATTTCTTCTTTCAGCAAGGCCGGATAAGAGATGCCGGCGCGATTCGCCAAAGCCTGCCCAAGCAATCCAAATCCAAGATCGCTGTACGCCAATCCGCCCACCGCTTTGGTCTTTGCAATCCCGTTTTTGCCCAGAAATGCATAGAGATCGGCGGCATGGTAATTGGCATAGGGATTCTCGCTCACGTCGAGATTTATGTTCGTGGGGAACCTCGCCAACCCAGAGCGTCGCGTCACCAGGTCCAGCAGCGTGATTTCCACCCCATCCGGCTTGGCAACCGTTCCCGGCGGCAGCAACTCGCGGACCGGCTCATCGAGTTTGGCGTTGCCTTGTGCCACCAATTGCGCCAGCATCAGCCCGGTGAAGGTTTTGGTCGTTGAGCCAATCTCAAAAATTGAATCCGGCCTGGCGGCGCCATAACTGAAGATTCGCATGACGCCATGTTCCACCACGCCGATTGAGACGCCCACGCCAGTTGAAGGCGCGAGTTCTCCGCTCTTGAGCGCTTCGCCAAGATCGCGGCCTAAGACGGATCGCAAACCTACTACATCAACCGGGGCTATGGCTGCATCGTATGGGCGAGGTCCTACTGGGGTCGCTCCCAACGCGGTCGATTGTCTTTGAAAGTTCAGCGCAGTCGCGCTTCCCTGGGTCAGCGTGCCCGTGAGCGCTTTTCCGTCGGTGGAGAGCCTGCCGATCCAACGCCCGGCGACGACCGGAATGTCGAAAGAAAAACTGTCACCGCTGAACGCGACATCCGCGCACTGCATACCCATCACTCGCTGATCGGGGCTATCGACAGTGCAGGACAGGTGTCCCGCTGCGTCGCTCTTGACTATGACTTGAACCCGCACCGGCGCGGGTCCCGCCGGTAACGCCCCCAGCCAGATTCCGTCCACCGCCGAGAGCTTGACAACCGCACTTGGCACATCGCGTGTGAAAACATCTGCCGTTGAAGCTCCCCACTCATTCCACTTTCCTCTTAAGGACTTTCCATCGCTTGAGAAGGTGCCCTCCCAGAAGCCGGTGTGCCCCGCGATGCTGAATCTCAGGGTCTCTCCGTCAAATTGAGTTTCTTTCAGCGCATCGCCCACTTCATACGCATCCCGAAGGTCGATGCTGCCCGTCAACGCACCCTCAGCGTTGAATTCCAGGTGCAACTTGACATTGGGGTCGGCCTTTGAGGAATAGTCGCCCCCGATGCTCGGCTTCTGCTGCGCGGAAACATCAATCGAAAGCGCAAGCAACGCTGCAATCGCCGGAAGAAGGATCGTCGTGACCAAAAGTTTGGATAGGTTCTGAACGGCAACGATCATTCTGGTTTCCCCTTACGGTTTTAGTGGCTGGCCTCGTATCCATCCAGAGAAATTGCCGGTTTACCGGCGAGACGCTGACTGATGTGCTTGCAGATCCTGTCAACCAAAGCGTTCTTCTTCCCCGGAGCTGTATTGAACAACACAACCGCCGCAAAATCGTCTTTGGGGTTGAACAGCACACTAGCGCTATATCCGCCGGTCGCGCCGTTGTACCAATAGTTTCCGGTTTCCGTTTCAAAGAGCCAGCCGAGTGCGATGCGCGTGCCCGCTGAGGCGTCAGCTTGAATTTCATGAGACTTGATGATCGCAGCCGATACCGTTTTCGCGGCGGGAAAGCCTGCAGCAAGCCTCATACTTTCAGGATGCAGATTTGCTTCCAGATAAGTGAGCATATCGCCGGCAGTTGAGCGGATGGCACCCGCCCCTGCCAGGGAATCGAAATCCCAGCCAAGAGCCGGGAGGTGATTCGCATCGTGTCCGGGGACAAATCGCTGTTGTTGTTCGGGTGAGAGCGAGGTGGCGGTATCATTCAGTCCCAACGGGCCAGAGACCTCTTCCTTGAGCAGTGCGGCGTAGGTCGCGTCAGCCCTATCTGCCAATGCCTGCCCAAGCAGCCCGAATGCCAGTTCACTGTTGCGGATTGGAGCGTCCGATCGTTTTGCGACCCCACGCCTGCCCACAAATGCGTATAGCTTGGCAACGGTGTAATCGGCATACGGATTGTTCACATCCCGCGCATACAGGTTCGAGGGGAACCACCGCAGTCCAGAGCGTCGCGTAGCCAGGTCAAGCAGTGTAATCTCCAGACCATCGGGTTTGGCGACAGTTCCAGGCGGCAGCAGCTCGCGGACCGGCTCATCGAATCTCGCCTTACCTTGCGCAACCATCTGGGCGAGTATCAGGGCGGTGAACGTCTTGGTTACCGGGCCGATTTCGAAAATCGACTCCGGCTTGGCGGCGCCGTAACTGAAAATGCACCTGACGCCATGCGCGTAAACACCAATGGAAACCCCGCCCCCCGTCGCAGGCGATAATTCTCCGTTCCTGATAATTCCCGCCATATCGCGGTCCATCACCGCTTGCAGATCGCTGGCCGCGAGCGGGGGCATTGCCGCATCGAATCTTGGCGGGGCTTCTGGCTTGGGAGGCAGTTCTGATGACTTTCTTGAAAGATTCAAGGTCGCAGTTTCGACCTTGCTCAGTGTGCCGCTCAGAGAGTTGCCGTCCGCCGAGAGCGTACCTCTCCAATGGGTCGACGTGGCTGGAATATCGAATGAAAAACTCGTTCCAAAAAACACGACATTGGCACACTCCATGCCCATGACCCGTTGGTCGGGACTGTCGACGGTGCAGAACTCGTGTCCCGCGGTGTCGCTCTTCACAACAACCTGAATATGCAATGGCGCATTGTCTGTGAGTAACTCCCCCAGCCATATGCCGTCGATGGGCGACGGCTTGGTGGCAGGAGCAAATGTACGAGCAAAATTCATCGACATCGAACTTGCCCACTGGACAAATTCCCCATTCAGCGAGTTCCAGTCGCTGGAAACGGTTCCCTTCCATTCACCATCGTAGTGGCGGGTGATGGCAAAGCTAAGCGACTGTCCGTCAAGATGAATGTCTTCAAGCGAGTCGCCCACCTCACCTTGACTCGGAATATCGGCGCTGCCTGTCAAGGCGCCATTGGCATCGAGCCTCAAGTGCAACTTGATAACAAGCAAAGTACTGGTTGTCGATATGTAGTCGCCAGTGATTGTGGACTTCACCTGTGCCGGCAGGGAAATGGCAGCTAAAAGAATTGCCGCCAAAACTGGGACCCCGATCTTCATCCGGCTGATGCGACCCCGAAACGTCGAAATCAGGCAATCCAAAACTGCCTCGCAATCAAGCCACAGGCCACCATCCCTGCTTGGTCGGTGGGACCTCCGAAACTGCTTTAACGCGCCCGCTTGGCCGCTGCGTTAACCACCATCTCTTGCAATACCCTCAGATCCACATCCGCGAGCTTTTTTATGTAAAGGCATCCCTTACCCGTGGAATGCTTGCCTAGCCTTGCAAGCAACCTATCGGAGTCGTCACAACCGAGCAGGCCATATAAGACGGTCGCAGGTTTGCGCGGAGAAAAGCCTACAAGCGGCGCGTCCCCTTCGCGCCCGCTCTCGTACTTGTAGTGATAGCTGTCAAAGCCGATGATTGACGGTCCCCACATCTTCGCCTTCGCGCCAGTGGCCTGTTCCATCAATTTGGCCATCGTCTTGGCGTCGGCGCGTCTGGCCTCATCTTCAATCGCATTGATGAATTCAGTGACGCTCACCTGGGTTGGCCTGGTTTTGTTTTCTTCCATGCAGTCAACTCCATTTGAGGAATCGAAGACATCCCGGCGAGCTTTGGGGGCTACGCTGCTAAAGCCTCACGCCTGATCCTTCCAAAGGTAAACGCCCCCCAGCAAGCCGGTTTCATTGGACACAATCGAGACGTTCTTGGGCAATTCGAAGTCGATCTTCTTTGTATTTCCTCCACCGATGTAAAGAAAGTCCCAGTTGAACGTTGCCGATGTCTGCGCAATGGCTGCCTGGAGGAACTTGTTCCAGAGCTTCTTACCAAACTTGTCGAGCCCGCGCCGGCCGAGGTAGTCCTCGTAGCACATCCCCTTTTTTCGCCAGGGGTGGTGGCCCAACTCCAGGCCAGGGCAGAGCCGCCCATCGGTGAACAGAGATGAGCCAAGCCCGGTGCCAAGTGTGAGCGCCAGCTCCACACCAACGCCCTTGATGGCCCCGTAACCTTGCACGGCGGCATCATTGGCCACGCGCGCAGGCCTCTTCCAGCGCTTCTCAAGCTCCGCCGCCAGGGGAAAGCCAACCCAGTCCGGATTCAGATTGGCTGCCGTCCATGTGGTTCCGCGCTTGATCACACCAGGAAACCCGACCGAGACCCTGTCGAACTTGGGCAACTGCTTGCGCAATTCATCAAGGCCGGCGAGCACCGCGGTTGGCGTGGGAACCTCAGGCGTGGCAACCCGCTGGCGTTCGCTAACTGGGTTACCTTTAGGATCGAGCAGCATCGCTTTCAGCCCGGAGCCGCCGATGTCGATGCACATGGTGATGGGCGAAGCGCTTGTCGAGGCGCCGGAGGCAGAAGAGGCGGGTGCAGGAGGCTTGGGAGTCATCAGGAATGAATTGTAATGCCCTCGCCTCCATTTGTAATGGTTGGAAAACCGGTCGTTATTTGGCTGCCCTGGTGGACGTCTCAAACTCCTCATTCATCCAGCTCTTGAGCGCATCCATACTCTGCGGCCGCCCCAGAAAGTCCTTCACAACTTCCGCCGCCGGCTTTGCCGCTCCGGGCTCCAGAACGGCTCGCCGGTAGCGCATGGCCGTAGGTCCATCGAGCAGGTTGTGCTTGTCGAACTGCGCAAAGAAGTCAATGGCAATCACTTTGTCCAGCACGTAAGTGTAGTAGTTGGACGTGTAGCCAACCAGGTGTGTAAACGAGGCATAGAAGCGGTCACCCTCTACCGGGGTGAAGGGACTGAAGCGCGCATCGTCGGCCTTGAGCAAGGCATCGAAATCCAGGTTTGCAGGAGCCTGATTATGCACTTCAAGTGAATAGGTTGATGCCCACAACTGACCCTGCAACCAGCGACCGCGCCCATAAGCGCTGGCCGCATTCATCTTGGCAATCAGGGTTGCTGGAATGGTCTCGCCGGTCTGGTAGTGCTTACCAAACGATTGCAGAATTGCCGTGTCGTGGAACATCTCCTCCAGCATCTGTGAGGGCGATTCCACAAAGTCTCCCTCCACGTTGAAGCCGCCCTCTCCTGACCACTCTCCCTGGCCGCCAAGGATGTGATGCATCAGGTGGCCAAACTCGTGGAAGAAGGTGACGACTTCGTTGTATTCCATCAACCCCGGGTCACCGGCCTTGCCGCCGGAGAAGTTGCAAACCAGCATTCCCTCGGGAAGTTGCCGGCCGCGAATGCCGGGAACGATCGGAGCGCTCGAGAACCATTTATCCTTGCCGTCGCGGGGATGCATATCCAGATAAATGCGGCCCAGAAGCTTTCCCGTCTTGCCTTCAGCAGCGTCAAAGACATCAAAGGTGTCAACCGAGGGATCCCAGACCACGGCGTTTTTGACCACCTTGAATTCCACATGAAACAGACGCGCCGCGGTTTTGAGAATTCCCGCCTGCACCTCGTCGTAGGGGAAGTACGGGCGCACGCTCTGCGCATCAAAGTCGTAGCGGGCGCGGCGGTACTGCTCGCCCCAATACCCCCCGTCAGATTGGCTGATGCTCTTCAGCCCCGGTTCACGTTCCTGGGCGAATGCCAGCAACTCGTCGTACTCCCGCTTGGCCACTCCGCGCGAGGCCTCGTCTACCTGGTTCAACAGCGTCTCAATGTTGGCTGCAGAACCAATCATCTGGTCGGCGGTAGCCAGGTCTGCGTAGTGGGCATAGCCCAGCGTGGTGGCCAGGTCCTGGCGGGCCGCGAGCAGGTCTTTCAGCACCTGTACATTCTGCGGATAGGCACGTCCTTCGTAAGCAAGAAACATCCTGCGCCGCAGATCGGGGCTCTTGTCGAAGCTCAGAACCGGCATCACATCCGGTTGCTCAGTAGTCAACGTGTATGTACCGTCTGCGGCCGGCTTGTGCAGCGCAATATAGTCGGCGGGCAGCCCGTCGAGCTCAGCCTTGGTGGCCGTGATTTTCAGCGTTCCGTCCGCAACGTTTCGTCCATACTTCAGGCCCAGATCGGTGATCTTGTCCTGAAGGGCGCGAATTTTCGCCCTGGTGGCGTCGTCTTTGTCCACGCCGCTGAGGCGGTACTCCAGCAGGGTCCGTTCCAGATAGTGGCGGGTCGCCGGATCGTTGGTAGGCAAGGGAACCGCCGCGAGAGCGCTGTAAACCTTTGTGTTCAGGCTCAGATCAGTGTTTGCCGAGGAGATCTTGGCGGTCAGCGCTTGCCCCTTGTCGCGCAATGCAGCAGCATCGCCTAGCGAGTAGGCCAGGTACGCATTGTTATTGGCCAACGCGAGTTCGTTTTGCGCATCGTCGAATGGGCGCAGCGTGTTTTCCACCGTCCGCGGACCGGTTACCGCAAGCAGCTTTTGCAAATCGGCGGCTTCATCGGCCAGTCGCGCATTCACCCACGCTTCCAGGACCGCGGGATCCTTCCCCCCTGCCCAGGCATGGAGCGGATCCATAGTGGACTGCTGTGCAGGCAGGGCCGGCGCACTGATCGAAACAGCGGTCAGAATCAAGGCAAGGGGTGTGGCAAGTCTCCAGGAGAAAGTCATGCCGAAATTATTTCACCTGAAACGGAATCAGGGAAGGATTCAAGTTTAAAAGTGACAAGCCAGTGACATTTTGCAACGAACGGTCCCCCCACGCTTTTATATGCTCTGAGCCGACCCAGCGCTCCAGCCGATCCCATTACACTGGGAGATGCCTCCATGCCCGCCTATTGCGAAGTCGCTCTGCCCGTGCCGCTGGATCGCACCTTCACCTATGCGGTTGGCGATGACCAGGTTCCGCAGCGAGGCGCGCGCGTCATCGCCCCATTCCGCAATGAGAAGCTCATCGGTGTTATCACAGTAATCAACACGGCGCCGCCGGAGGATTTTGAAGTCCGCTTCCTTGAAGCGGTTCTGGACGACGAGCCGCTGCTCAGCGATCACCTGCTGACGCTGGCAGAATGGATGGCACAGTACTACCTCGCTCCGCTGGGAGAGGTACTGCGGGGCATGTTGCCGTTGACGGCCGAAGTCCGCCGCACCGTCTATTACCGGATCACAGACCTGGGTCGCGATTTATTGGCCGCCACGCTCGACGGGGACTCCACGCAAACCTCCTCGCGCGGGTTGACTCATAAGGGCGGTTCAAACCAGCGAGGCAAGTTTGCCGCTGAAGCGCGCGACTTGGAACATCGGGTCCTTCTTCACCTGGCGAAGGGAGAACCCGTCAAAGCCTCCACGCTGCGCACGGCAACGGCAGCCACGCTCCCTGTCCTCGCTGCGCTTATCCGCAAGAAGTGGATTGCCCGCGAAACCGGAGCAGTGGAACGCGATGCGCGCAGGACAGAACGATTTGCGGTCCTCATTCCTGAAGCGCGTCTGCCCGCCCTGACTGAGAAGCAGCAGTCGATTCTTGGTGAGCTGGCTGCCGGCGGCGGGGAACTGCCGCTGGCTGAACTAAGGCGACGCGGTCTGCCTTCGTCCACCCTGCAAACACTTGTCAGGCGGGGCCTGGTTCGAATCGATGATCGGCCCGCAACATTTCGGCTTGGCGGGTTGCAGCCAGCCACATCGCCATTCCAGCTGAATGAGCCGCAGACGGTTGCCCTGGCCGATCTGGCAACCGCCCTTGGAGGCTTTCATCCATTCCTGCTTCACGGCGTCACAGGTTCAGGAAAGACCGCCGTATACCTTGCCGCGATGCAGCGTGCGCTTGATTCCGGACTGTCGTCAATTCTGCTTGTGCCTGAAATAGGACTCACACCACAGACGGCAGGCTTGCTTGACCAGGCATTTGGACAGAAGGTTGCCTTGCTCCACTCCGCACTGACGCCGGAGGAACGCAGCGAACAATGGCGGCGCATTCGGCGAGGCGATGCGCCAATCGTGGTTGGCACCCGGTCCGCCATCTTTGCGCCTGCGCCGAACCTGGGCCTGATCCTGGTGGACGAGGAGCACGACCAGAGCTACAAGCAGGAAGAGACGCCACGCTACAACGCTCGCGACGTGGCTGTGATGCGCGCCAAACTCGAGGGAGCCGTGGTGGTGCTTGGTTCAGCCACTCCATCGCTTGAAAGCTGGCAGAACTCAGCAGCGGGGAAGTATGCGCTCATCGAAATCCGCGACCGGGTGATGAATCGCCCGCTGCCTGAAGTTGAACTGATCGACATGCGGCAGGAGTTCCAGCAAACCGGCAAGGACGACCTGTTCTCACGCGCGCTGGTCGAGCAAACCCGCGAAGCCCTGGACCGTGGCGAGCAAGCACTGATTCTGCTCAACCGGCGCGGCTATTCCTTCGCAGTGATCTGCCGCGCTTGCGGAGAGAAACTGGAGTGCAAAAACTGCGCAATCTCATTGACGCATCACAAACCGCCTGCGGAAGATGCGGGGATGGCGCAAGTTGGCCAGCGCCTTGAGTGCCACTATTGCGGATTCCGCCGCACCGTCCCTGCGCGGTGCCCCAAGTGCGACAGCGATTATCTCTATTATCTCGGCGCCGGTTCGCAGCAAGGCGAAGAGCGCCTGGGCGAGATTTTTCCTGGAGCGCGCATTGGCAGAATGGATCGCGATACAGTTCGCGGGCGTTACGATCTTGAACGCCTGCTGGCCCGATTGCACTCCGGCGAGATCAACCTGTTGGTTGGAACCCAGATGATCGCCAAGGGGCATGACATCCACGGCATCACGCTGGTAGGCGTGGTTGGCTGCGACCACGCGCTTTCCATGCCAGACTTCCGTGCCGCCGAGCGTGTCTTCCAGTTGATGACACAGGTTTCAGGTCGCGCCGGCAGGGGAGATCTGCCCGGTCGCGTTGTGGTGCAAACTTACTATCCTGACCACTACGCCATTGTTGCCGCCAGCAAGCACGACTACACCAGCTTTGTTGATCGCGAACTGAAATACCGCCGCTGGATGCACTATCCGCCTTTCGGCGTCCTCGCCAATGTGCTGATTCAGTCGCAAAAACTGGAGGAAGCCGCGGGCTGGTCAGCTGAGTTGGGGAAGTGGCTTCAGAATGCGGCTATCGAAGGCGTGCGAGTCCTGGGCCCATGCACCGCGCCTATCGCGCGCATCAAGGGGACGTATCGTTTTCACATGATTCTTAAAGCGTTCTCGCGTAAGTCACTCAACGCCGCGCTGCGAGGCATGCTGACCCATGCAGACGGCGCATCGATTCCTCGTCGCAACCTGGTTGTGGATGTGGATGCCCTGCGACTGATGTGAACCCCTTGCCACGAATGAGAAGGGTGTGAGAGCGCCTCACTCCTTCGGGACAAGGTGGGAGAAGGCCGGGTGCGCCCACATGCCCTCCGGCGGCCCGGTCATGGAATCATCGCCGGTGATTGTGAAGGTCGTTTTTTTTCTGCCGGCACAAGTGATTCCCACCTGGTCGTGGTCCTGGGCGTAGCTGCAATCCGGCGCAACAAATTTTGCTCCTGCCAGCTTGAAATCCCCGCCGGTGGTGTTGGTAATGATCGTTGTCCCCAGCGCCGCCTGCTGCCCAGGATAGAGGACTTGGAGGTTCCAGTTGGTCTCAATCGCCTTGCCGTCCGTGCGGAATTCGATGGTATCCCCTTCGTCACTGATGTAGGTTTTGCCGGCAACCTTTTTCGCGCCGCACCCGGAAAGCATGATCGCCGAAACGGCGAAGAGCGTGATGAAAGCAACCGTTCGGTCGGTATGCAGCACTTGCTTACCCCGGCAATTCATGTTCGAGTCACGATACCAAGCCTGAAATGCCATGCGCAATAGCGGTTGTGGTGCGCCCAGCCAATACCCTTGCAATAAGGGGAGATCTGCGATGATGCGGCTTGAAGTATCGGCATCGTTGCCCGGCGCATCTCCCATCCGGAACACACCGCGACCACCTCTACCGCATCAATTGCAAGGGATCCACATGCAGCACCTGCAGCATTGAGTTGTCGTAGAACGGTCTCAGGTTGAATGTCAGCAGAAAGATCAGCACAGCGATGACGCCAAGGACCACGCGCCGGCTGTCGAGACCACCTTGAAGAGGAACCTTGGGGTGGCGCATTACGGGCAGCAACAGCACCAGACCCCATAAGATCCAGCCGACCCAGAACAGCATGCCCACGACCAACAGAATGAACGGCAAAATTCTGGTCAGGAATCTATGCAGCTTTGCCGAGAAGGCATACACCACGTGACCGCCATCCAGTTGGCCGCCGGGGATCAGGTTCAACGAAGTCATGAAGAGCCCAATCCAGCCGGCCAGCAGCACGGGATGCGGAGTCATCTGCTCAAACGCGGGAAGGTTTGGATTCCAATGCGCAAGAATCGCGTGGACGATGCGAATCGTCAACGGCTCACCGCCAAATCGAACCATGGAGGATGCAGCTCCGGCCGCCACGCGATGGCTAAGCAAAAAGCCGACGGCCACCGCCAGGGTTGATGCAAGGTAGCCGGCCAATGGGCCATAAACACCCACATCCATCAGCGCTTTTCGGTGAGGAATGCGCGTGCGGATTCGAATCACAGCGCCGGCCGTTCCGCTGAGCGTGGGAGCCGGCAGAACCCAGGGCAAGCTTGTCCCGATGCGGTGCCACCTGGCGGCAAAATAGTGGCCGAACTCATGAATGAGAAGGATGCCAAGCAAAGATGCCGAGTAGGCCCAGCCGGTCTTGAAAAACTCAGGATGATCGGCAAGCCATCCCCAGGGCCATAGGTCACTGTCGCGCACAACCGGTGGCAAGCCTTCGAGGAAGTTCTGCATGAAACGGGCGCCGTTCGCGGTTGTCGTCACCACGCTTGCCGCCAGCAAGAGCAAAGGCAAGCCATACTCCCTGAAGCTTGAGCGCACCGGAATCCCCTTGAGTTCGCCCATTTTCAACGTTGCTTCAATGGGAGTGCTGGCATGTGACGGGAATCGAGCCGGACTCGAACCGAGCTTCTCCCGGCCGTGGCTCGGCGCAACGATCTTGAATATTCGCCATCCCAGCGGGCGCGGATTCAGCCTTCACGTCAGTTCGCCAATTGCAACGCAAACATCGGCTCCCGAGGAGACTGCGATGCCTGCATTGGACCAAACTGCGAAACTCCCTCAAGCCTTGGGTGGTCCGCCGGTGTCTAGCGTGTGCAGCTCTTTGCCTGGCTTGAATCGCACCGCTTTGCCCGGAGTGATGCTCACTTCTGTCCCGGTCCGTGGGTTGCGGCCAATTCCGGTTTTGCGGGCTCGGACGCTGAATACGCCAAATCCGCGCAGTTCAATACGCTCGCCGGCGGTAAGAGCCTGCTTGAGACCCTCGAATACCGTATCCACCGCGGCTTCTGCCTTGGTGCGTGGCAGGCCTGTGCGCTCGATTACATGATGGACGATGTCCTGCTTAATCAATGGGGTAACCTCACTGGCAAGTTAGACTCTACTACGCCTTACAGGGAAGATGCTACAGATTTTAATCCCAATTGGAAACATCGCAAAATCGCGTCAGCGGTTTTCCGGTAACGAAAGCCAGGTATGCCCCGCCGCGAGTTGCTCGATTTGGTTGATAGCATTCTTCACAAGCGTTTGCATCAACATAAGGTGGTCCCGTGTTTTGAAAGCCTGTTAAACTCGGTCTCGGCCCATTGTCAACATGGAGTTGGGTTTCGTACTATGGATCATTCTAGTTTGAACCTATAAACAAGCAGTTTAAGCGTCCGGATTGGAAAACGATCTTTGGAACGGGAGAAGCATGTCGATTCAGAGTGACCGTTGGATTCGCGAACAGGCCACCAACCACCGCATGATTGAGCCATTCAGCGAGAAGCAAGTGGCCAGCGGAGTGATTTCATACGGGCTTTCCTCCTATGGTTATGATCTCCGCGTCTCCGATGAATTCAAAATTTTTACCAATGTAAACAGCGCTATCATCGATCCCAAGGCCTTTGATGAACGGTCATTCGTGTCCGTTCAGGCCCCGTCCGTGATTGTCCCCCCCAATTCGTTTGCGTTGGCCAGATCTATCGAATACTTTCGAATTCCCAGGGATGTACTGACGATCTGCGTTGGAAAGTCTACCTATGCGCGTTGCGGAATCATTGTGAACGTAACGCCATTCGAGCCGGAGTGGGAGGGATTCGTAACACTCGAAATCTCCAATACCACCCCGCTACCGGCCAAGGTATACGCCAACGAAGGGCTGTGCCAAATCCTGTTTTTCCGCTCTGACGAACCCTGCGAAGTCAGTTATGCCGATCGAAAAGGAAAATATCAGAATCAGCAGGGCATTGTGCTTCCCAAACTTTAAAACAAGCTTGATTTGGCTGCAGATGGCGACATGGTCTGGGATGCCATTCAAGCAGTCAAATCCGGGTCCATCTGGGCGCCTCGCTGCCTCCTCTCAAACTGATTGACCGGCTGTTGAAAAGGACAGACCCCAGCCTTACCAACCCCAACCCCCATCTGACGAACCGTGAACATGAAGTACTCGGCCTGATCCTGGAGGCCTGTTCGAATCGGGAGATTGCCCGCCA
>Ga0181535_10000935_pt1 | contig 40255 bp, 38 predicted proteins | sample PEATcosm2014_Bin_44_FD_119774 | JGI IMG/M metagenome (GOLD analysis project Ga0181535, IMG submission 119774) | Peatland microbial communities from MTU Mesocosm Facility, Houghton, MI, USA - PEATcosm2014_Bin17_30_metaG | ecosystem: Environmental > Terrestrial > Soil > Wetlands > Peat | place... | reverse complement strand
GGCGGTGAGATCGAGTAACCATGAGCCGATGACGCTGCTGCGCCGCCAGACTTCGGCAATTTGGGCAATGTCAAATTCGTAGCGGTAGAATTCTGGATTGCGCAAAGGGGTCGTCTCCGCATCGACGTCGCGGCTCTGGCGCCCGATATTGGCGCTCTTGATGATGTTCAACCCTTCTGAATAGGCGGCCATAATGCCATATTCGATGCCATTGTGGACCATTTTGACGAAATGACCACCACCGTTCGGCCCACAATAGAGATAACCATATTCTGCTTGGCTCGGTTCGCCTGTTGCGCCTGGGGTGCGCGGCGCGGCGCCGACGCCCGGTGCAAGGGCTCGGAAGATGGGATCGAGATACTGGACAATTTCGAGCTCGCCGCCAATCATTTGGCAGTAGCCACGCTCTAAGCCCCAAACTCCCCCGCTGACACCGACATCGACATGATGAATTCCTGCTTGCTTAAGCTCGTGAGCACGGCGAATGTCGTCATGATAATAGGAGTTGCCACCGTCGATCACGATATCGCCCCTCTCGAGCAGTGGTGTCAGCGAGGCGAGCACAGGATCGACCGCCGCGGCCGGCACCATCAGCCACACGGCACGGGGCTTTGCCAGACTCTTGACGAAAACCGTTAGATCGGTCGAACCTTTTGCCCCCTGCTTAACCAGTGCCTGAACTGGCTCAAGGTGGCTATCATGAACCGTGCAGTCATGGCCTGCCTTGATGAGCCGCACCGTCATATTGGCACCCATTCGACCAAGACCAATCATGCCAAGCTGCATTTGCGTTCTCCTATGAACGACGATACTGATCATCAGGCGAGCTCGTTCCGCCCGCAGCGCGGCGGATGGTGGCTTTGGCTGCAGCGGCCACATGCTCCGCTTTGAAGCCGAAATGCTCAGCAACAATCTTCATTGGCGCCGACATGCCAAAGCTGCGCATTCCAAGGACAACGCCGTTCGGTCCAGCATATCGCTCCCAACCGATAGGTGAGGCTTCTTCCACCGTGACCCTTGCCGTCACCGCAGGCGGTAGCACGCTTTGCCGGTAGGCCGGTTCCTGGGCATCGAAGAGTTCCCATGACGGCATGCTGACGACGCGGGCTTTAATATTCTCTGTGGCGAGGAGATCGCGCGCTACGACACACAGCGATACTTCGCTGCCACTGCCGATCAAGATCACGTCCGGCATGGAATCTAAGGCGTCGACGAGAATATAGGCGCCTTGCACCAGTTGATTGGCTGGAGCGAATTGACTGCGGTCGACGATCGGCAGCGCCTGTCGCGAGCAGATCAGCGCGGCAGGTCGGTTCTTGAGCCCCAGAATGAGACGATAGGCTTCGGTCATTTCATTGGCATCGGCCGGCCGGATGACGATCATCCCGGGGATCGCGCGCAGCGAGACGATCTGTTCGATCGGTTGATGGGTCGGTCCATCCTCACCAACACTGATCGAATCATGCGTCCAAATATGGAGAACCGGCAGTTCCATCAGCGACGCCAAACGGATTGCGCCACGCGCATAATCGGTAAAGATCAAAAATCCGGACGCGAAGGCCCGCATGCCAGTTAGCGTCATGCCGTTAACCGCTGCGCACATGGCATGCTCACGAACGCCGTAGTGGAAATTTCGGCCGCGATAGTCGCCGAGTCGGCCATCGGCCTGAAAGTCCCCGGCAAATTCGAAACTAAGACGGGTCTTGGTACTAGGCGCAAGATCAGCCGCGCCACCCACGAGCCATGGTATCCGCGCGGCCGCAGCGTTCAAAATCTTGCTCGATGCATCGCGCGTCGACATGCCGCTAACGCTCGGGGCGAAGGATGGCAGGCCGGCGTCCCAGCCGTCCGGCAAATCGCCCTTCTGGAGGCGTTGGATCTGATCGCCCAGATCGGGGTACTGAGCTCGATAGCGGGCAAAAACCGCATTCCACGCCTTGCATAACTCGGCGCCCCGTGTTCCGATATTGGAATCAAAATGCGCCCGCACGCCCTCCGGAACCACGAAAGTCTGGTCTGGATCGAAACCGAAGAACTCCTTCGTCAGCCGTACCTCTTCTGCCCCAAGGGGTTCGCCATGCGCTGATGGCGTATCTTGCCGGTGTGGGGCACCATAGCCAATGTGGCTGTGCACAATGATCAGTGTGGGACGATCCTGGCCGTTGAGAAAGGTCCGGTAACTGCGCTCTAGGAGGTCGAGGTCATTCGGATTCGCCACGCGCTCCACGTTCCAGCCATAGGCGAGGAAACGCGCGGCGACATCTTCCGTGAACGCGATATCGGTGTGACCCTCGATCGTTACGCGGTTGCTGTCATAGACCCAGCATAGGTTGGACAGACGCAGATGGCCGGCCAAGGACGCCGCCTCGCTTGAGATCCCCTCCATCATGTCGCCATCGCCGCATAGTGCATAAACGTTGAAGTCGAAGAGGTCGTAGCCGGGCCGGTTATAGGTTGCGCGCAACCATCGACCGGCGATCGCCATTCCGACGCTGGTTGCCACGCCTTGACCTAGCGGCCCGGTCGTGGTTTCGACCCCGGAGGTCCAGCCATATTCCGGATGCCCGGGGCAGCGGCTGCCAGCCTGGCGAAAGTTCTTGATGTCCTCCAAAGTGATGGCGTCACGGTCCAGCTGCTCATACGAAGGATTGGCGGACCTTATTCCGGTTAAATGTATGAGGCTGTAGAGCAACATCGACGCGTGGCCGGCCGATAGGACGAAGCGATCGCGGTTCAGCCAATGAGGGTCGGCTGGGTCATATCGCAGAAATCGCTGCCAAAGCACATAAGCGGTCGGCGCCGCATCCATCGGGGTCCCGGGATGGCCAGAATTTGCCTTCTGCACTGCATCGACGGCCAGCATGCGGATGGCGTTGATCGCCAGCTGATCGATATCACTCTGACGTGCCATTCTCCCGCCTCGCTTCGCCTCAAGTCCTGGAAGGCTGAATCATTTTTGGCTTATCTGGCCCCAATCACAATAGATGGCGCTCAGTAGAGCCGTCACGCGGAAACCGCAGGGCTATGAGAACACCGAGCGGACAATTCCTTAAGAACTTAGACGGGGGTCATATAGCGTCGGCAACAGAACCATCCAGTCCAGGCGATTAACAAAGTTAGGAATACTAGCGGTTAAGCACAAATCCACTCAACTTGAACCGCGCCGCTGTTGTTCACACAACGAGACGGACCATCGATCGCTGCAGTTTAGGCTGAGTTCTCAGAAGCGCTCTGATCGCGAATACTCTTCGGAGATAGACGGATAAACTCGAGAAAAATAAAGATGGCGTAAGCGCTGGTGGCGAAGCAATGCGCAGTGAATTTTCTTGGCGACCCGGTTGCCGACGGTGCGGTGTCCCTCTACTTGCCCAAGGAGCCTCTTTGGCTTCAGGCGGCTAGCTCGTTATCGTCGTTCCGACGCGGCCCGGACAGGTACCTCAATGGGAGCATATCGTCATGCCGTTCAAGGTTCAGATCGGTCCGCCGCAGATCTCGATTCACCAGGGGCAGACCGTCCTAATCAGTGACCCCGACGGCCAGATCAATTGGCCAAGCGAAAGGGGGCTTTACTTCCTTGATACGCGCGTTGTCAGCAGTTGGACCGTCTATGCCAACGGAGAAGTATGGGAGCTACTGAACGGCGGGGCCGTTACCTATTACGCGTCGCGGATTTTTCTTACCAATCGTTCCATTGCTACGGAAGCCGGGAAGATCGCGCCGCGCATGCTCGGCTTCACCATCAGCCGATGGATTTACGGTGGCATGCATGAAGATCTCGACATAACCAACAACAGCATGAAGCCGATAAAATTCCAGCTTGAGATCGCTATCCGCTGCGACTTCGCTGATCTATTCGAGGTGAAATCAGGCAACATTGTACGCCGGGGGCGGATCACAACCGAGTGGTCACAGGCACGCCAACAGCTTCGCACAATCTATCGCAACCGTGACTTTAGCAGGGCCATTATAATCTCCGCGCATGGTTCTCCTAAAGAGGCCGTCTACGCGAACGGTCGTCTTAGCTTCGAGGTCGCGCTCGAACCTGGGGAAGCCTGGCATACGTGCCTTCTTTATAGCTTGAAGGACAATCACAAGGACACGGGGGCGCCACGCAGCTGCGTCGAACAACATTCTAACTCCGACCACGCAGAAACCTTGGCGGATTGGCTGCGAACGGTGGCAAAAATTCAAACGAGCAATGAAGAATTCTATCGGCTTTTTCGTCGCGCACTAGAGGACATGGCCGCGCTCCGCCTGCCGATTCAGGGCACGGATCATACCGTCTTTTTGCCTGCTGCCGGGCTGCCGTGGTTCATCGCGCCATTCGGACGCGACAGTTTGATCGTTTCGCTTCAAAACATTTTAATCTATCCGGAATTCGCGCGTGGCTCATTGGACATCCTCGGCTCTCTTCAAGCAAAGGAAGACGATCCCTACCGAGACGCTGAGCCCGGCAAGATATTCCACGAATTGCGTTACGGCGAGCTGGCCCATTTCAAACTGATCCCGCACACACCCTATTACGGCACAGCGGACGCCACACCGCTTTATTTGATTACCTTGCATGCGGCATGGCGTGCGACGGGTGACCACACCTTATTGGAGCGGCATCTTCAGACGGTAGAGAGTTGCCTATCTTGGATCGATCAGTATGGAGACCGCGATGGAGACGGCTTTCAAGAATACCAGACGCGGTCTCCGGTGGGGTATGAAAACATGGGTTGGAAGGATTCGGGAGACTGCATCGTCTACCCGGATGGATCCTTGGTGAAGGGACCAAAGGCTCTCTGCGAGCTTCAGGGTTATGTTTATAGCGCGTGGATCCGCATGGCCGAGATATTTGATGCGCTCGGCAATGGCGACCGCGCGGCTGAGCTGCGGGCAAAGGCAGCCGCCCTGTTTGAGCGGTTCAATGCGGCGTTTTGGGATGATGAACTCGGCTTTTACGCTTATGCGCTCGATGGCGATAAGCAGAAGGTCCTGACCGTTGCCTCGAACGCTGGTCATTGCCTTTGGTCTGGCATCGTGCCGCGAGAGCGGGCCAAGACTGTTGTGGAACGCCTCATGGCGCCGGATATGTGGACAGGATGGGGTATCCGTACGCTCTCGGCCGATAACCCCGCATTCAACCCATACAATTACCAGACTGGATCGGTGTGGCCACACGACAATGGATTGATTGCGATGGGATTTAAACTCTATGGCTTCGGTGCGGAGGCAGGGCGGATCGCCCATGACATCAGCATTGGAGGGAGTCATTTCTTGCTGAACCAATTGCCGGAGCTCTACACCGCCTTTCTACGCGACGAGACAACATTTCCGGTGCAATATATCGGCGCCAATGTGCCGCAAGCCTGGGCGGCCGGATCAATCTTCATGTTAACGCAGGCCATGTTGGGGTTCCTGCCCGACGCGCCACGAAATAAACTCTATGTCGATCCGTTGTTGCCGGATTGGTTGCCGGACATCACGATTAGCGATCTTCGCCTAGGCCAGCACAAGTTTGATATCCGCTTCTGGCGCGAGGGTGAGCGAACCGAGTTCGAGGTGCTTAACGGCGAATCAAGTTTTGTGGAACGTTGTGAGATGGGAGCCAAAGCTGCACAGCTAAAGGACCGTACAGATCCGATTTAGGTCACGGTCGAACAGCAGCAGACAATAAACAAGGGGATGCTGAGCGAATGGCACATAACGTCGACCGCACCGGACAAGCAAATCCTCTGACCATTGCCATCGACGTCGGCGGCACTCATCTTAAGGCGGCTGTTCTCGATGCATCAGGAAAGCCGTCTACGGCTCCGCTAAGGGTCAAAACGCCGAAGCCGGCAACTCCGGACGCCGTCGTTGCGGCGCTGAGTAGCCTCTCACAACGGCTCGGAAAGTTTGATCGCGTATCGATAGGCTTCCCGGGCGTGGTGCACGGGGATTTTGTTTTGACGGCGCCTAATCTCGGGACCAAAGAGTGGCATGGTTTTGGGCTTGGCGCGGTGATGGCAAAGCATCTGGGTAAACCAGTTCGCATGCTTAATGACGCCAGTATCCAAGGCCTCGGGGTCATCAGCGGGCGAGGTCTCGAATGCGTTTTGACGTTGGGCACGGGAATGGGCTTTGCTTTATTCCGGGACGGCGAGATCGCACCGCATTTGGAGCTCAGTCAGCATCCCATCCGCAAGCATAAGACCTATGACGAATACGTGGGCAAGGTAGCGCTTGAGGCCGCCGGGCGGCGGCGGTGGAACAAGCGCGTCCGCAAGATTATCAGTATACTGGAAACCGTTATAACCTATGACATGCTTTACATCGGGGGAGGCAATGCAGAGCTGATTGAGTCTCCATTACCTGCCAAGGTGAAGATTGTTTCCAATATTGCCGGAATCACTGGAGGCGTGCGACTCTGGGACGCGCGGATGGACCACGCGTTTGTCGAGAAGCTCCACGGTTTTGCCGAATCGCTAATTTAAGCTGATTGTATCACTTTCGCTCGGGCTCTTTCCTTTCTTTCCTACTGACAGGAATGCTCTCTGGCACGTTAGGCTCCGCAAAAGGGACGACTTCGTGCCATGTCATATGGCCGATGCCCTGAAGGCTCATTGGGTTCTTGCTGAGCCTACGGTATCTAAGTTGCGCCAGGAAGAAAAAACCTGGCCCACGCATAAGCATCCTCCCGGCTACAGTGGATCAACAAGTTCGCGGACGGGCCTTTGGTGAGAGACATCGAGACGACGCGCAGCGTCATGACTCTGCTGCCTCGGAAACTGGAGGAAGACGTACATGCTGAAGTGCAAGTCTGACAGCTATGGCGCTGTAGCGATTTCTATACACCCTCGAGTGCGAATACCGACGAAGCCGGCCATGCATTCCAATAGGAATCCGGCCACCTGTTCCGATCTGAAGCCGGCCAGGGTTCCGATTTGATGTCGGCTACCGGCTGCTTGCTTCCACAGGTCGAGGTTGATGATGTTTGGATTATCCGGATTGGTCAAGAGTGCTTCGATTTCGGCAACGTTTGGCGCTTGCGCAAACTTTCTCCGGCGAGCTCGACCCGGTAGGCGTTGTGGACGATTCGGTCGAGAATGGCGTCGGCAAGCGTCGGGGCGCCAATCATATCGTGCCAGCGATCGACGGGAACCTGGCTGGTGATGACCAGGGAGCCCTTGTCATAGCGGTCCTCGACGATTTCGAGGAGATCGCGGGCTTGCTCGGGCGTCAGGGATTCCGGCCCCCAATCGTCGAGAATGAGCAGTTTGACCCGAGCGATTGAGCGCAGGAGCCTGCCATACCGGGCGTCGCCATGGGCGATCGCCAGATCGGCGAAGAGCCGGGCATGCGGGTGTAGAGAACCGACATGTTTTCCCGGCAGGCTTTGTGCCCGAGCGCGCAGGCAAGCCAGCTTTTGCCCAGACCGCTGGCCCCGGTGATAAGCAGATTGCGGCGTTCGGCGATCCAGTCGCAGGCGGCGAGTTTGAGGAACAAAGCGCGGTCGAGCCCGCGTGGGTTCTGGTAATCGACATCTTCGACGGCGGCGGCATGACGCAGGCGCGCAGCTCTGGCGCGCGTTTCGAACTGTTTTTGCCGGCGCAGCGTCAGTTCATATTCGAGCAGCAGGCCAAGCCATTCGGCGTGATCGAGGCCGCCTGCCTCTGCTTTGTGTTCGAGTTCCTTAAAACCCTTCGCCAGGCCATGAAGACCAAGTGCGTGCAACTGTTCGAGTGTCGGATGGGCAAGCATGAGCATTTCCTTTCATGGTAATAGCCGGGACCCCGTAGATTGGCGTGATCGAAGAGCGTGGTTTGAGTGGCGTCCTTCACGGCCAGCCTGTCGCGCTTACGGGCGAGGAGAGAGGCGACGCTCTTGCAGACGAGCGCGCCGATCTCCTGGGCGCGGGCCGAAACTGCTTCGGCACGCGCCGGATCGACGCCGCGATAAAGACGCAGGATGCCCAAGGCAGGTACGAAAACCCTGTTCGGGATACCGCCGGCTGGCGAGCACGTCGGCGATCAACCCCTCGGTGTTGGGCCCGATCTTGCCGGCCCAGCGGCGGAACCGGTCCGGCGTCCACTCGGCGTAATGCCGGTGGGAAGCAGGCATGTGATCGGGATCCGTGCCATGCCGGGCCCCCATGTAGCGGCGCTGGTGGACGCCGGCGCGCGCCGCGATGGAATATCTCGATCGCGCGGGCGGTGACGCGGACATCGACCTCGGCGCGGATCAGCGCATGCGGAACCGAATATAGGAAGTCGTGGACCTCGAAATGGATATCACGTATATCCCAATGGCGGCGGCACAGCGCGGATCGGCGATGAGAGCGGGAGGAGCTAGACGATCGCCGTGTTCTGAGGGCGCCGCGGCATGAAGCGCCGCAATCTTTTTAACCTACTTGATTTGGCGCTGGATCTTGGGGCGACGTTTTCCGGGGATTCGTTTCGCTTCCTGCAGTTCCGGGAGATCGTTCAGACGAGCCATGGCAAAAAAACATTTCCTAGAATTTCGCGGGATTTTCTTTAGTGTTTTGATACCGGTCAGGAGGGGTCATCGTTTAAGGTTTTGATAGCCCGGGCTTTTGGCTCGCTGCTCCCCCTATGATACCTTTTTCCTAGCATGGGATGATGATCGATCATCATGGACGCATGGCATGTCGGGGTGACGATAGGATTAGAGCAGGGTCAAATCACTAACGGCGATCTTGATGGCAGTTCTCCTACCAAAAAGAGCGATCAATATCTCGGCACGAGTTTCGTTCGCCGTCTTGCAGATACCCTCGATATCGCGGAACGGTCCCGAGGTTATTCTAACCGGTTGCCCAACTGCTCGCAGTGGTCGCGGTTTTGCCTCGAACTCGCCAGCCGCGATGTGCGCCCTCAGCTGCTCAGGCAGGCTCGCAGCGACTTTAAGTGGCTCCCCTCTGCAACTGATGAAGCCTTGAAAGCCCTCAATCCGGCGCCGACGGGGAAGCCTTGGCCCTACTGGACGGCCGTGAAAAAGTAAGTAGGAAACAACGGAAGCTCGAGCTGTATCCGCTTGCGACCTCGCCGTGCTGAACCCTTGAAGAGAGGCAACCATGTCGCATAGCCAAGACGTTCAATACGTTCGATGCATTTGGCTTCCTGGCTTTGGACTGTCTGAGCCACATACCAATCAATCGCCGTCATCCGAATTCTATTGCAAAGCCCAACCTGCACCAACTGCACCATGTTTATATTTATCTAAAAATAAACATGGTGCACTGTACTCCGTTGATTTAAAAAGCCGTTCACAGACTGCACCAACTGCACCATGTTTTTTGGGCATCGGACCGCTATGCGCTTAGATTGTTTGGTCGCGCGTGCGCGCGCATGAGGAAAAAACATGGTGCAGTTGGTGCAGTCTGTGAAGTGCCTTTCAAATCAACACGCTACAGTGCACCAAGTCAAAAAAACGAGCGATTTCAATATGGTGCAGTTGGTGCAGTATAAGCTTGACTAAAACTCATATTCCTCCCCCGTTGGGGAATCATCATCATTTGGCTCATCCCATTCAATTTTCTGACGCATCAACTTTTCAAATTGTATCCGGCATTCACTCAGATCCGGGAGATTGTAACACCATTGGCGTTGCATTATCGTGGTGCCGTCCAGCAAATCCACTGGTAAAGTTTTCTGCTTACGGGTGAGAGGAATCAGGCTCCTTAATTTAATAATAAAACTGATTTTGTCGCTCTTCCGCCTGATGCCGATTTTTTCAGCCATGTGCACATAATCATCGAAGAGCGTATTGGCCGTGATCGACTTTTGCCAAGCCGCGCCGCGCCGCGTTGTCGTGCCATCATGGAGCCTCTCCAGCCACCAGCTTTCAATCGGCCCTAAAGAACGTATCTTCTGCTCCCGGAGTGCCTCTGTCTTTGGAATAACACGAAGATTCGGCGCGCCAGGCGCATCAAGCTCGTAGGCAAGCAAATCCGCGAGAAGTGCCTCCCGGCCGCCATTATCTATTTCATGATCAATTTCTGAAAAATATTCGAAGTTTTGGACGCACTGATCGGCGATATCGATCACACAAAACCTACGCTCGTCTTTCCCTGCTGGAATGACCCAATCCTCATTGCTGCTAAACAGCAATCGAACGTAGTTTTTTAAACGTATAGGATCGATACCCTTAGCTTCGATCATTTGAAAGGGGGCCGTGATCAGTCCTTTCAAACGGCCTTCCGCCGCTTTGTCTCCCGCCCAAAATCCTTCATCCACTTGAAGCAGGAGACAGGACGCCATGTGTGCGTTGAAATTCCCCGTAAGATAACGAGGATCATCGACCAGGAAATAGTGCGAGGGGAAGAGCGAACCGATGACCTCGCCGATCTTCGTCTTGCCACTTCCCATTTTGCCACGAAGCACGATTGCGGTGCCGACGCGTTCGCGAGGCCGCTGGAGCATATGCGCAAACCAGGCGAAGACCCAATTGAAAAGCTCTTCATTGCCGCTGCACATATTCGTGAGGAGATGATCGTAAAACGTCTTATATTTCAGTTTCCGATCAATTGCGGGAAGAGTGGACGGAATGCAACTTAGGCCGCGCCATGTATTAAAATAGCGAGGGGTTCCTTGTATATTTGCAGGATCAGGATAGAACTCGACACCATCATAAGAACGCCGGTTTTTGTTGGCAAGCCATAGCGGCGCCCATTGTAGATAGACTTTTTGTGTGGACCAGCTTCCATCTTCAAGTCGCCGCCGCTTCGAGACAACCGATCCTCGGTTAAGATGATAAACTTTGAAAGCTTCGACGGAAATAATACGCACACGGTCTTCGATTGGTGCATCGCGCGCAAACCGCATGATGACGGCATGTGAGCCCATAAGGATCAGGGCGAATTGCTCATTGAGCGACTTGATAATGCCATCGAGGCCATCATCGTCGTGGCCGTCGCCCGAAGGCTCACCACCATCGGGAGGGGGAGGCGGCTTTTTCGGGGGCGCAGCTATCTCCTTCGCGGCGCGCGCGGGCTTATTCTTGAAATCGATGATCTCGATATTACTGATATCGATCAAATCATCGTTGCTCATGAAGGCTGATTTCCGGCCTTGATCGCGGCGAGGCGCGCTTCGCTCGTTTGCTTGGCATCCTTCATCAATATTCCGAAACGTCAAACGGGGTATACATGACATTCACCCCGACTTTGACGAATGGAATGCCAATACCCTTTATCCTGTCAACCGCGAGAGTATGCTTGGCGCGGCCGGTAATTTTCTCGACTTCTTTTGGCGTGAGAAGCCGCTCCGGCAATCGAAGGAAAATCTGGTTTGACATGGCGATCCATCGTGACAATCACGCATAAACGTGCAGGAACCGCCAAGAATTTTGCTCATTTCTAGAACGATGGATAGTACTCAAATCACGCGAAAAAGCGGAAAAGCGATTCAGGCCATTGAAGATAATCATCATCGCTTGGAAAAATTTTGCCGCGTTTCCCATAAAGCAGATTGTAGCGAGCCAAATTCGCCTTATCTCGCTCCCTGGGATCATCCCGCTTTTTCAATGCTCGTGAAATTGCCGAACGCAAAGCGAGCTTTTCCGTTGGCCAGATAATTGGGGCATAGCTGATCTGTATTACGGTCCACACAAAGCGAAAAAAGATGCCTTTACATTCTTCATTGCATCCGGCCGCTCTTTTCCCGCTAGCGGCCTCGAATGACAATGCGAGTAATCGGATAAAGCGGGCTGCCCTAAAATTCTTGGCCTGCATTCCAGCGCGGGCATTTTCGAGCTTGTGGCAAAAAGTGGATTTATCGGAAACGAGCCAAAATCTGACTTCCGCAAATGCGGTTTCGATCCACACATAGGAGTCTGGATTTTTGCAAATCGAAAATTGGAGTTCCTGCTGAATAGCCGCATCGATTCGGATGATTAATTCGGAAGGAACAAGGTCCAGATATGTCCTCTCGAACGCTTCCACAAATGGCTTTTCTCTTTCCCCAAAAAGCTTAAGTTTTAGCGGCCTGCCCTTGGGATTACCTGTCGCGGCGGTCATTGGGATTCTGGCCCTGTCGATTTGGGCATAGCCTTCCCTGCCATCGCGGCCGAAATGGTTTCTCCGATCGCATTCGCCGCGCGCCGGATAGGATCGGCGCCGAAATGGGAATAGCGGGCGGTCATCGCTGGCGTCGAATGGCCGAGTAGCTTGCCGATAACGGGAAGGCCAAGACCAGCCCCGGCCCCTATGCTGGCGAAGGAGTGACGCAAATCATGCAGCCGGATGTTATCAAGCCCAGCAGCGTTGCGCACGGCTCGCCAAGGCGCATGGAGATCGGCGCGCGGGCGTCCTTCCGTTATGCCCGCGATGATATGCGGATTACCCTGAACCTTGGGCAGGCTCGCCAAGACGGCAAGCGCCGCATCCGATAGGAAAATCGTTTTGCGGCCCGTCTTGCTGTCCGGTAAATTCAAAAATCCGCGCTCGATATCCAGCCAATCCCAACGCGCGGCCAAAATCTCCCGTAGCCGGGCGCCGGTCAAAATCAGCAAACGAATCGCGGCCATCGCGAAAGGATCAATGATCCGCAGCCGGTTCTCGGGCTTTGGCGCATGCTTGGCGCTTGGCTTTGAAAAGTCGGGCTCCCAAGGGAGGCCCGAGGTTTCAGCGAGCGCCAAAGTCTCGCCAAGCCTGGCAAATTCCGTCTCTGAAAGGAAGCGCTCACGGCCTTTTTCCGGGTTGCGCGTGATTCCTTTCGCTGGATTGGGAGGAAGTTCAAGATGATCATGCTCGGCCGCCGCATAGTTGAAAATAGCGGACGTGAGCGAGATAGCGCGATTGGCAGCGCCTTTGCTTTCGATGCTCGCATGCATCGCGCCAATATGGCGGCGCCGTAGCTCGATGATACGCAGGGTGCCGATCGCTGGCAGAATGTGGCGACGCAGCAAAACCTCGTAACCCTCGGCCGTGCGGGGCTTTCGCTTGGCCTCGACATGATTGGTCATGTAGTCGGCGGCGATTTGGCGGAACGTAGGAACGCTCCGCGCTGCCTTCCTTTCTCCTATGGGGTCAATTCCCCTTGTGGCATCCCCCAAGAACTGCTTGGCCGCGATTCGGGCTTGGTCAGGCGTGAGGCGCCCATGCTCGCCGATTGTGATCCGGCGCGATCGGCCATTCTGCCGGTATTGCGCCACATAGACCTTATTCCCCGACGCGAGCGCCGCGATACCAAACCCGGAAACTGCTTCATCCCATAGAAACTCACGATCCTTGCCCGGCGGGCAAATAAGAGCATCGACCGTCTTTTTCGAGATGCGTCCTTGTGGTAACTATCTGCCCCCGGTCGGGAATTTCGGTAAGCACTGGGTAAGCAGATTCAATATAAACGGATGAATGCCAAGGAACAAGGATGAATGTGATAGTGTGAAATTTCAAAGCCTTATGAATTGGAATGAATGTCAAGGAACCGGTATAAATACCAGTTTTAACGCCTCAAAAACCGGGGGTTGGGGGTTCGAGTCCCTCCTCTCCTGCCAGTTAAATCAAATAGTTATGTGATGTATTTAAAGTTTGCCAGCATGGTTTTGCATGAAGCACGGTGCATTTGTCGCCGCCATCAAAAGCCGAAGGGTCTGTGACTGCCAGCGGCGCATGGGTAGCGTCAATCCAGGTAGTAATCTCTCGCTGGATCAATTTCGGAGGTAAGCGGACCGTTCTGTAATGCGTAACGTTGGTTGCAGCCGCATGTCGGACGTGAAGGGGTGATGACAATGCCTTCGCGTTCAAGAGCTTCGCGAATTCGCCGGGCAGTCTCGACTTCAATTTGACGAGGTGAATTCCCAGCCGGACCAATGACCTGTAGCCATGCGGTTCGAAATGCTGTGATTATGATCTTATCAATATCAACCATCGAATTTTCCAAAAAAAGCGGGATCATTACGAAATAATCAATCCACTATTTGACCATCGACAATGTTTCTGGGAAAGACCCAAACGGTTTTTCACAATGCATTGACTGATGATGAGGCTGCCATATTGAGCCGGGTTCACACTTACCTTGCTGCCGCTCTCTTGTTCGCCTCTATCGCGCCATGCTCCGCAGAACCCGCACCGGTCGTTCACTACGCTCCAACCGAAAACCTCGAACACATTGACGTGGCACTTAACGATCGTGCCGAGCGTGAAATCGATATGGCCGCTTATGTCCTGACTGACTGGCCCGTGATGCAAGCGCTCAACACCGCCGATCGCGGCGTCAAGGTGCGCATCTATCTCGACGGCGCCCAGCTTGCCAAGCGCGACCCCTCGAAGGTCTTTAATGATCTCGCCGACATGCCAGGCGTCGATAGGCGCGCCAAGCAATAGTCCAACCGCCCGCCTCCCACTCCTCCGCCGCCTCAGAGCCCAATGACAAGGCGGACTGGCGACGCCGACTCGCCAATGCCGAAAGTCAATTTTCTGGGAACCTTCTCAGGGTCGACGTAACTGCCGAATGCGTGGTCCCAGATCGGGAATAGAGCCGCGAGATTGTTACGGTAGTGCGCCGGATTGTCGCTGTGATGAATGTGATGGTACCGCGGCGTCACAATAATCCATTCCAACGATCGATTGCCCCACCAAACATTCAGATGCATGAAGTCATTCTGAGCTATGTTCTTGAGGATAATCGCCCAGAACATCCACCAAGGCGCGATGCCGAGAAACATTCCGGCCGCTATATAGGGCAAGTTAACCAACGCTTGTTGGATGATCGAGCCTCTGACGCCCGCAAGCCAATACATATATGTGGGAGGTGATGCCACTTGTGGGCGCGCCAAAAATACCTCGTGTGTAGCATCCTATGGACCCAGCAGTGCCCAAAATCGGCCAACACGAGATAGATGGCAATCCTAATCGCAAGCGGCCATTCCAACACGGACTGTGGAAGCACAGGCGGGTCAATGATCCGTCTGTCGAGAAAATCCGCTAGTGGGAGTACGCCGAAACTGAAGACCACTGTGGCGAGGATGTCCCTCGGGAGCACCTCTCGGTACGCTACGAAATGCGCCGGGTTGCGTTTTTCAAGCGCCGTCAGGACGACCAGCCGGACTGCAAACAGCAACACAAGGACCAGTGTTCCCTTGGGAAAATGACTAGCGGCTATACTATGCAGAAATGCATCCATCGCCTACTCCCCGGAAATCTGCCGTTATAAAAACGAACCGGCCCCCGCTGATGGAAACAGTTGCAATTTTAACTTGTTCCGAATTGGGTTTCATCACCCATTCGCGGGTCTCGCTGGGATCGTCGGCGCCGCGAAAGAGGTGGTAATCAGGAATATGTATTGGCCCTGAAAGATCGGGCAGCCGGCTTAAACCATTCCAGAAATGATCGAACATAGAGTGCAGCTAAGTCAAGCGCTTGCTTCACCGTGGGAGCGTGGGAGCGAAGGTTCCAAGGTCGCTTTCCCAATCCAAAAGATTTTCTCTTGAAATAGCGAGTTTTTCACCTGCATTATCAAGACTGCAGTCAGCACGGTATGCCGGTGTGGATCAGGGCAGTTGGTGCCCCGCGCTCTTCATCGCTGAGGGTCACGATGAATTTCATTACGACGGTCTTGTTCCTGGCCAAGAATCCGCTCCGTCATTGGGGCCGGTGCAATCGAGCCAGAGAATGGCCGCGGAATCAATGACAGGGCCGACTAGCTCCGCCAGCTAGCTTTCGCGCGTTGCCACCAGCCGGAACGTTTTGGGCGAGCGGGATCAAGTGTGTTCGATTGCGAGGACACGTCCTCCGTCAAGGGAGACGGAAGGTCGCCGTGTGCTGGCGCAGCATAAGCCTCCGAGGACGCTGATTGGGGCGTCTCTCGCGCATCCACTTTCACGCGCGCAGGCGAGGCCGTGACCTCTCCCGCAATTCCTTCTTTTCCTCGTGGCGCACTTTCTGGCGCTTCATGCTGTTCTTGCACATCAGCAGCAGCGAACGCCGATGTGGCGCTTGGCGCGGGCGCAACCTCACGACCATGGACGCCGCTGCGCGGCACGCGGCGGCCGCGCCGCGTCCTTCCCACTGGAGTACGCCCTTCGCCCGCTTCTACGCCGCCCGTCTCCTCAGAGGTTTCGGCTTCCGAAATTAGCGCGAATTCGTGGTGCGCGGCATCGGCGGGCCCGGCATCGGAATTCCCGGGCGTTTTCCGCGGGCGCCGTCCATCGCGCCGTGAACGCTGGCCGAAGTCTTGATGACTTGCCGTTTGTTCATCGTCACCGGGGAGAGCGGCCTGACCGGTCTCGTCTCCACTTTCAAGGGTAGCGCTCGCGCGCAATCCACCGATCTTAGCCATGGCTTCCAAGGCATCATCGGGCGGTTGCGGAGCGTTCGCGGCTATCCCTGAGCCCTCGCGATCGCCACCACGGCCACGTCTTCTGCGGCGCCGGCGTCTTTGCCTTCCCTCGGCGTCATTCTCGCTCTCGCGCCTATTCGCCCCATCATCAAGGGATTCTTCCGTCCCGCCTGAATCAGGCGGACCCTCTTCGGGAGCGGCCGGTTCGTCGAAGTATCGATCGGCCAATGCGGTGCTCGGCGCTTCTCCCGGCTGGAATGCCGGTATCTCCTTCGCCCCCGCAGCCGGCTCGCCGCGTTCCAGTGAATAGTAATTCGTGCCGGATAAACTGTCGTCGGCCGCAATCGTCAACGTCGCGCCAAATCGCTTTTCCAAGTCGCGCAAATTGGGGCGTTTCTGATTGAGGACATAAAGCGCGACGGCCGTCCTGGTTTTGACGATAATATCATAACTCGAATTCTTAATCAGGGCATCTTCGAGAGCCCTCAGGACGTGCAGGGCGATGGACGAAGTCGAGCGAACCATCCCCGCGCCGGCACAATGCGGACAAGCCACGGTCGAACCCTCGATCACACCGGTGCGCATGCGCTGGCGCGACATTTCAAGCAGACCGAAATGCGACATCCGTCCGACCTGGATTCGGGCCCGGTCGTTCTTGAGGGCGTCCTTCAGGCGGCGCTCGACGGTGCGATTGTTTCGATTCTCCTCCATATCGATGAAATCAATGACGATGAGACCGGCGAGGTCGCGCAATCGCAATTGACGGGCGATCTCATCGGCGGCCTCAAGATTGGTCCGCAGCGCGGTATCTTCAATATTATGTTCGCGCGTAGAGCGGCCGGAATTGACGTCGATTGCGACCAAAGCCTCGGTTTGATTGATGACAATATAACCGCCCGATTTTAACGTGACCTGGTTCGAGAACATTGCGTCGAGCTGCGCTTCGGCGCCGGATTTGGCGAACATCGGTTGCGGATCGCGATAGGGCTGGACCATTTTGGCGTGGCTCGGCATGAGCAAACGCATGAATTCCTTGGCCTCGCGATAACCGTCATCCCCCGCGACGACGATCTCGTCGATATCCTTGTTATAAAGATCGCGGATCGCCCGCTTGATCAAGGAGCCCTCCTCATAGACCAGCGTCGGCGCGGTCGATTGCAAAGTTGTTTCGCGCACCGTTTCCCACATCCGCAGCAGATATTCGAAGTCACGCTTGACTTCGGCCTTGGTGCGCGATGCCCCGGCCGTGCGGACAATAACGCCCATGCCTTCCGGCACGTCGAGTTCCTGAGCGATGGACTTCAATCTCTGGCGGTCGGTCGAGTCGGTGATCTTGCGGGAGATGCCGCCGCCACGCGCCGTGTTCGGCATCAAGACCGAATACCGCCCGGCAAGCGACAAATACGTCGTGAGTGCCGCTCCCTTGTTGCCACGCTCCTCCTTGACGACCTGTACGAGCAGAACTTGGCGGCGCTTGATGACCTCCTGGATTTTATATTGCTTGCGATGCCGATGCGGGCGCATCGGCATCTCTTCCATCGCATCTCCACCAAGCTGCTCGATCTCGGCTGCATCATCCTCGTCGTCATCGCCGCTGTCGCTGCCTTGCTCGGCAGGCTCCGGAACAGTCCGCTCAGTCTGATTGGAATTCGTGTCCTCGCCCTCAAAGGCTGTTTCGATCGCCGAATGGAACGATTCCGGCACTAGACCGTCATCGTCCCGCGCAACCTCCGTGCTAGATTGGGCGGGCGCCTCGAAAGCCGCTTCGTCTGCGCCGCGCGAATGCGCAAAGCCAGCGTCGCCTTGGGTTAAGGAATCTTGCTCCTCAAAGGACTCCTGTGGCGCCAAACTGTCACGGGGAACCTCGCGAACGGTTGCTTCCGGCGCGTCTAAACCGGGAGCCCAGCTGTCTCGCTCTGCCGCAAGTGCCTCATCTTGTGCTTCTTCGGATTCCCCTGAGCTGACAGAAGCTTCGGTGTCACCATGGGCTTCGTCAACATAGGCCCCGGACAGCGTCGGATCCGCACCGCTCCGTTTCTCGGCCCGGGGGCCATTGCGATCACCCCGCCGGAAGCGGCGGCTGCGTCGCTGCGAGCGCGGATTATCTTCTTCCTCGTCGCGTTGAGCCCTCGCTTCCTCCTCGATCAACGCCTGCCGGTCGGCGACCGGGATTTGATAATAATCGGGATGAATTTCGGAAAAAGCGAGAAAACCGTGCCGGTTGCCGCCATAGTCGACGAACGCTGCCTGGAGCGAAGGTTCGACCCGCATGACCTTGGCGAGATAAATATTGCCGCGAAGCTGTTTTTTACTGGCGGCTTCGAAATCGAATTCCTCAACTCGGTTACCGCGAAGGACGACCACCCTGGTTTCTTCGGGGTGAGACGCATCGATAAGCATTTTGTTGGCCATGTGAAACTCGTTTGGGCGCGACGCGCGGAAGGCTAGCGCCGCCAGCCAAGATCCGCGAAGCGGATGTTGGGGCTAGGCGTGGCCAGGTCGAGGCAGCATCACGCATTGGATGGGAGGATAGACGAGACAAGGGAAGCCCGTGGCGGCTACACATGCAGCCGCTCGGCGAACCGTAAAAGGATAACCCCAAACACGCTCCGTGATTAAGAGCAAGACCGGGCATCAGGCTCCGGTCCGGGGGCAGTTGGTGACGCATGAACTTGGGACTCATAGCTTTGAAAGTACAACCAGTGAGTGGCCGCGCAACCGGGAACACGTCAAAGAGGCTACCATTGACGGCTGCTGAGAAATCTTTAGCAGGACAAATCATGTCCTCGTTACCTATCCGCAGCGGCGCCCAGAAAGGGGGGCCCGCCTTCAATGAGCCCAAGCAGGCATTCTCTCCGGTAACCAAGTTCCGGCGGCGCCGTCGAAGGCTCCAGTCCAGCTCCGGGGCTTACAATTCGAGACACAAGCACTTGAAATACCAATAACCGGAACCTTGACAGGAAATGTGTATCCAATGGCGGAAATTCAAACCGCCGTTTAACAGCAAATTTCCAGATCTAGAAAAGAATTACCAATCATATCGGGTTTGTTGGCTGTTTGGCAAGTTTTGTTTGGTAAGTTAACTTGGACCGTGTCCGCTTGGTGACGGTTTTTGGGAGGGAATTCTGGCATAAACATAATTGGTTAACCTCGATAGTCCAAACACGGAAATTGCGGTTCATATGTCACGAAACCGCCGCAGCCCCGCCTGTAAACCGGCGTAGCATCTCTCGTGGCGGTTCCTAGATGCGCATAGGTAAAAGGCGAAAAACGGACGAATCGATGCCGGGATGCATTTTTTTTTACCGGGCTGCGTGTTCAACAACCGCCAAGCTGCTTGCCCTGGTGGTTGCGCTCGCCGCTGCTTGGCCGGCGCTCGAAATTCCAATCCCGGCCGCGCTATTTTTTAGCCTAAGCTTACCTGCGGAGGCCGCACCGGAGCTCTCGGAGGCAACGGAGCACCCAGCCGCCAATGCAGTGAGGCTAGAACAGTCCGGCGAGCGTACCAAGCTCATATTCGAGCTGTCCACCTCCGTGGAGTCCGCCTCCTTCGTCCTTGCCGATCCGGATCGCGTCATTGTCGATTTGCCGCAAATGGATTTTCTGCTCGACCCGGAGAGTGGCAAACCGGCGAAAGGGCCGCACCGGAAAACCGGCCTCATCGCCGCGTTTCGATTTGGGCAGCTCGCGCCAGGAAAGTCACGTATTGTCATCGATCTTCGCGCCCCAGCCCGGGTCCTCCGGGCAGCTTGCGAAAAAAGCGATGGCGATGGTCACGCAAGTCTCGTCATCGAACTCGCCAAGACGGATCGCGCGGATTTCCGTGCCGCGGTTCAAATCGCACGGATGCAGCTGAGTTCGGCGACGCAAACGAAGAAGGACCAAAAACCGCAGCCGGCATCGATAAAACCCGTCGTAATGATCGATCCTGGCCATGGCGGAATCGACAGAGGCGCCATGGTGAAGGGGCTGGTCGAAAAGGATCTGGTTTTCGATTTTGCCAAGGCCGTCGCGGCCAAGCTTGAGACTGATGCGCGTTTCAAGGTTGTCATGACACGAGACGACGATAGTTTCGTTCCTCTCTCCGAACGGGTTCGGATGGCACGGGACGGCCATGCCGCCCTCTTCGTCTCGATCCACGCCGATACTTTGTCGGAGGCATCGGATGTTTCGGGCGCGACCGTCTACACGGTTTCGGATCGCGCCTCGGATGCCGAAGCCGCGCGCGTTGCACAGACAGAAAATCAAGCGGATGCCGCGGCCGGATTGGACAAGACCGAAGATGCCAGCGACGTTTCCGACATTCTGTTCGATTTGACGCGGCGGGAGACCCGCGCCTACAGTCATTTTTTCGCGCACACCTTGACGAATTACTGGCGGGTCGCCGGCCGCCTCAATAAAAATCCACAGCGTTCCGCGGGGTTCCGAGTCTTAAAGGCGCCCGACGTTCCCTCCGTGCTGCTGGAACTTGGCTATCTTTCCAATCAAACGGACGGCCAGGCGCTGAGTTCGGCGCAATGGCGTGATAAGGCATCAAGCCAAGTCGCAGAGGCGATCGAAGCTTTCTTCGCATCCCGGGAGAGCACGACGACACTGATCAAGACCGATCCCGATCAGGTGCCTGTTGGGAAAATTCCGCCAGGCGGAGAGTGATTCCGAAAACATTTGCTTTTTCAGGGTGTTCAGCGGCGCAATCTTATCAAATAAGACCAATAGATTTTGGTACCATCGATCCGCTCGACGCTCTCGGCGGCCGTACAAGGGGTCATGCAGCTTGAGTTGAGGACCGCGAGGACGATTCTCCGTCATTTCACCAAAATATTCACCTCGCCTCTTGCCGCGATAGACTCAGCAAAGATCTCTCGCGCTTGTGTCGATCTCCACGGCGATTTCTTCGTTGAATGCGCTGGACCAGGCGACGCAGGAAATAAAATCGTCCGCCAGGACAAGTGACGAGGCGACTCTGCTTGTTGGCAAGCATTTCATCGCCGCGCCCTTCTCGCATCATAGGAATCAAGCTTGGTTTTGATTCCGTCTGTTCTGCGGAGAACCTTGACTGAGCAAATCCCGTTGAGCCAATCAGCAATCGCCAGAATAGCCTGTTAGCGACGCCGACGAAATCACAAGTACGAAAGGGCCGCTGGGGCGAATCACTGCCGACTGGTCAAGTTCGTGTTCATCGCGTCAAATCGCACCAGCAGCCTGCGCACAAAAGTAAGTCTGCTGATCGTATCCTCTGGGGCGTCGCGTGTTGCTGCCAACGTTTCGAGATCGATAAGCCGTTCGCGAAGAACTTCCGCCATCGTCTCACCTATTTGCCGTTCCATATCAGTATCCATCATTGCTAGGTCCTCCTTGCGCCCGCCTCATCAAGCCTCGCCTCGGCCAGCCACTCACGCCATTTGGCTATAATTTTCCGCGTTCATTTACAGAGTAAGCAGCGACTGGCATCGGCGGCTTAGAGCTCCTTGATAAGCGAGCGAGAAGCATTCATCGGTGCCAAATGACACCCGTCTGGCGCTGCGATGTGCCAGGCCGGCTAGAGTGCCCCGATCGCTCGTAATCACGAAATGACGGACAGCAACAGCTCTTTAAAGTGTATGATTCCAGAGAGTTGCAGGTTTGTTGGATAAGATGATATGACAAAACAATAAGCTAAAGACATTCCCCGATCGCGCTTGAAGCGCTCAACATCTCATTCGACAAATTTTCAACACAAAATCGCCGCACGAAGAAGACGATAATGCCAGCTTTGGATGCTACGAAGCAGCTGGTCAGTATTGCAAGACAGCGGCCTTGTAGGCAAAGGGTCTGTCGTCAAATGAGCGCCGGTATCGTTTTTGGGCCCGTTATTTTACTGATTTCGCCCGGCAGGAACTTCCGGAATTCAAAAGGCTTGTATGCATGAGGCAAATAGCCCGTTTCCTTGGTTTCATTTTCGCGACTGGCGCAATCATATTTATCGTCGGGGCTTGCGCGGCGGGCGTTCTCGTTTGGAAATTCGAACGGGACCTGCCGGATTATACGACGCTCAAGGACTATGAACCGCCGGTGATGACGAGAGTTCATGCCAGCGACGGATCTCTTATCGCCGAATATGCTCGCGAGCGGCGTCTCTATCTGCCTAGCGCGGCCATTCCCGCCCTCGTCAAGGAAGCGTTTATTTCCGCCGAGGACAAGAATTTCTACAGCCATGCCGGCGTCGATCCTGAAGGCATCATTCGCGCCCTCTTCGTGTTCGCGCAAGGCGACAAACATGTTCAAGGCGCCTCCACCATCACCCAGCAAGTCGCTAAGAATTTTCTTTTGACAAATGAGCGGTCCTTCGAGCGCAAAATCCGGGAAGCACTCCTTTCATTCCGGATCGAGGGCGCTTATTCCAAGGAGAAGATTCTTGAGCTTTATCTCAACGAAATCTATCTTGGGCTCGGGAATTACGGCGTCGCCGCGGCGGCGCTGAACTACTACGGCAAGTCGGTGCATGAGCTTACGATCGGGGAAGCTGCCTATCTTGCCGCCTTGCCGAAGGCACCGAACAATTATCATCCTTTCTTGAAGCGCGAACGGGCGATCGAACGGCGCAATTGGGTGATCGACCGCATGGTCGAGAACGGCTATGTTTCGCGCCAGGACGGCGAAAAGGCCAAGGCCGAGCCACTTGGCGTCAATCCGCGAGTCCTCTCGCCCAATGCTTTCGCCGCCGGCTTTTTCGCCGAGGAGGTTCGCCGGGAACTGAACGATCGTTATGGCGAAAAGAAACTCTACGAAGGCGGCCTATCGGTCCGCAGCACGCTCGATCCGAAAATGCAGCTGATGGCAAGACGTGCCCTGGTCGATGGCCTTGTCCGCTACGACGAGGCACATGGCTTCCGTGGCCCCATGCGCCATATCGACATCAGCCAGGATTGGGGGATTCCGCTCGCCGACGTTCCGGCCTTGGGCGATGTCGCGCCTTGGCGGCTTGCCGTCGTTCTCGAAGCCAACGAATCCGGCGCCCGGATCGGCTTGCAGCCCCGCCATGAAAAATCCGGCGAGATCGAGCGCGAACGAGAATCCGGCACCCTCACCAACACCGGGCTGCGTTGGACCCGGGGCGTCGGCTCGCGCGCCTCACTTGTGCCTGGCGATGTCATTTATGTCGAGCCGGTCGACGGAAAGCCTCAACAGTACCGGCTGCGCCAAATCCCGGAGGTCAGCGGCGCGATTGTCGTGATGGACCCCTACACCGGCCGCGTGTTCGCCATGGTCGGCGGTTTTTCTTTCGACCAGTCCGAGTTCAACCGCGCGACGCAGGCCATGCGCCAGCCCGGCTCCTCGTTCAAGCCTTTTGTCTATTCAACCGCGCTCGACAATGGCTATACGCCCTCCTCCATCGTTCTCGACGCTCCGATCGAAATCGATCAGGGCCCCGGTCTGGGGGTTTGGCGGCCGGAAAATTTCGAGGGCACGTCAAGCGGTCCGCACACCTTGCGCTATGGGGTCGAACATTCGATCAATCAGATGACCGTGCGTCTCGCCCGCGATGTCGGCATGCCGCTCATTGCCGAATATGCCAAGCGTTTCGGTATTTATGACGATCTGCCGCCCTATCTCGCCAATTCGCTTGGCGCCGGTGAAACCACCCTGATGCGTCTGACCACCGCCTATTCGATGCTCGCCAACGGCGGCAAAAGAATCAAGGAAACCCTGATCGACCGCATCCAGGACCGCTGGGGCCATACGATCTACCGGCATGACGAGCGAATTTGCGAGGGATGCGACGCGCCGGCATGGGAAAATCAAGACGAGCCCAGATTAATCGACCAACGTGAGCAAGTGCTCGATCCGCTCACCGCCTATCAGATCACCTCGATCATGGAAGGTGTTATTCAGCGCGGCACCGGTCAGGCAATCAAGGAAGTCGGGAAGCACCTCGCTGGCAAGACCGGGACAACCAACGACGCCAAAGATCTCTGGTTCATCGGCTTTTCACCCGATCTCGCGGTCGGCGTCTTCATGGGCTACGATCAGCCGCGCTCGCTCGGCGATTCGGCGCAAGCGGCACATTATACGGCGCCTATCTTCCGCGACTTTATGAAGATGGCGCTTGCCGGCAAACCCGACATTCCATTCCGGGCACCCCCTGGCATCAAGCTGATTTGGGTCAGTGCAAAGACGGGAATGCGGACGAGCGCAAGCTCCGCAGGAGCGATTCAAGAGGCTTTCAAGCCAGGCACCGCACCACCGGATTCCTATGCCGCCGAAGATGCGACGCCCCGGGCACATTCGGTCGATCACGACACGGACCGGCTGGTAGGAACCGGGACCGGCGGTTTGTATTAGCGTGTGATCTTTAAAAAATGGTGCTGACTTTTTAGATAAGATCATGCGGCTAAACAAAGCGAGGAAGACCCTGAGCGATTCGTCTTGAAGCGATCATGGTCTAGAAAAAATCGCAGTGGCCCCAGGGGGTGGTGCATGAATCAGTTTCTTCATCGGTAAACCCAAGCCGCGAAGATAAGTCCGCCAGCCTGACAGTCCGCGCGGCGGCGCCCGGATCGACAAGCCATTGGCGCGGCGCCACCAGCGCCAACGCCGCCAAAAAATCGGCAAGGCCAGTCACTTTTTGCCCGATATGGTCGAAGCTCTGCATCTGACGGAGGATGTTCGCATCGCTGCCTGCCGCCTCTTGAAGGAGCGGACCGATATGCCTCTGAAGATGTTCCAAAAGCCAGGCAAGCTGCAACACTTCATGCCCGGCACGGCACAAAACGTCGGCGATCGGAATCTGCTGTGGATTGGGGCCAGCGGCGATGGGCGCGCCGCTATCGGATCGCTCTGTCATAACCGGTTATCTGCGGCATACAAGTGGTTCTTCAAGTCGTTGTCCAAGCGGTTCTCAATCTGTTGGCGCACGGCCAAAATCGCATGTTTCCACGCATAGTGTGCCGCTCTAAAAGAATTCGACAGAGCCGCCGCTCAGGGGCGCACGCGTTGCCAATGGAATTTGGAGGGGTGGAATTTGATCGGTGCAGATGAGGACTTGACGGGCGCGGCCGGAACCCGGCCAATATTGTATCCGCCTGCCCTTCTCGCCGCGCAGGCTGCCACCCACGAGGCGGATCCCTTCGTGTCGCAGAAAGCGCTCGGCGAAACTCGCGTTTCGTGCGCCAATATCGGCGAAACCATCTATGGTCCGGGCACCGCCAAACAATTTCGCCTCAAGCCGCTCCCGCCGCGCTCCTTGGCGCAAGAGACCGTTCACCAGAAGCTCCATCAGATGAACCCCGTAGCGTTCCGCATCCCGGGGTAATCCATCCTCAAGGTCGCCTTCCTGGCCCGGCAGCAGAAAGTGGTTCATCCCGCCAATCGCCAGATCGGGATCGCGCAGGCAAGCCGCGACACATGAACCAAGAAGCGTGCTCAGCATGACACCAGTATCCCTAGTGACATGATATTCACCCTGCACAATGTGAACCCTTAGCTCGCCAGCCGCTCCTGGTGTCGACGCGGCGGAGATCCGGCGAGATGCGACGCTCATTATTTCAACTTCCCGACTACGGCTTCGATCTTCTCCTTAAGCACCGGCATCGTGAATGGCTTGGCAATCACATTATTGACGCCGAGTTTCGCGGCACGCTCGATCAACTCCTTGTCGCTTTTCCCGGTGAGGAGAATAAAGCCGATTTTCTGCGTCGGAGGATAGGTGCGCACGGCGCGCAGAAACCCTAGCCCATCGAGCTTCGGCATATTGAAATCCGAAATCACGAGATGCGCAGGCTTCGCCTTCATCAAACTGAAGCCCTCCTCCCCGTTGGAAGCCATCTCTATGTCGGAAACGCCGAGATCTTGCAGGCCGCCGCGAATCAGAAGACGGCTGGTGAGCTGATCATCGACGATGAGTACGCGCAACGCTGACGCGAAGGGCATCGCTGGTCTCCTTGTGCTCCGATGAGCTGAAACGCAAAATCTCTGACGCAATTCTGCTTAACGGCACCTGCATTTCGGCACCGCCGCATTCAAATGCCGCCTTGGGCATTCCGTAAATTAGGCAAGACGCTTCGTCCTGAGCCAGGGTCCGGGCGCCGGCGCGGCGCATCGCGAGAAGCCCTTCGGCCCCATCGCGGCCCATTCCGGTGAGAATGACGCCAACCGTATTCGAGGAAACAGCCTTTGCGACCGATTTCATCAACACATCGACCGATGGACGATGACCATTGACCGGATCGTTTGCGATTAATTTGCACCGGTAGGGAGGCGTTGGTGAAAGTGCCAAATGCGCCGTTCCCCCAGGGGCGAGATAGATCTGGCCAGGCAGGAGCGGCGCCCCGTCGACTGCTTCTTTTACGTTCGGCCTGCACCGGCGATCCAAACGTTCGGCAAAACTCTTTGTGAACACCGGAGGCATGTGTTGCGTGATCAGCGTTGGCGGGCAGTTTTCGGGAAACTCGGACAAAATCGCGATGATCGCCTCGACACCGCCGGTCGACGCGCCAATCGCCACCAAGCGCCCATCTGGGCAATAATCAGCCGCTACGGGCACTGAAGTTTGGCAGGGGCCGGCGCTTCTGGCGCGGCTAGCCGCGTACCGCGGTAGCGATCCGGCGGTCGCGCGGACTTTGTCGATCAAGGACCGGGCGAAAACATTCCCCTCGCCCGGCCCTGGTTTGGCGACGCAGTCGAAGGCTCCTATTTCGAGCGCGGTGATCGCGGCGGAGGCCCCGCTGGCGGTCAGGCTCGAAACCATGATGACAGGGGTCGGCCGCAACCGCATGATCTTGTCGAGAAACTCAAGGCCGTTCATTTTTGGCATCTCGACATCAAGCGTGATTACGTCCGGATTCAATGCCTTGATCGCGACGCGCGCCTCAAGCGCGTCGCCAGCCTCCCCGGCCACCTCGATCGCGGGATCATGTCGAAGCATTTCCCGGATCAGACTTCGCATCGTTGCCGAATCATCAACGATGAGCACGCGGACCGGTTTCATGTGCACCTCCCTTGCCGCAGGCGATAGATCGTCGCGCCATCGGCCTCAAATAATGTCGCGGCGGCGCCGGTGATCCGCTCGGAATGACCAATATAGATCACGCCATCCAGCGACAGCTTCGGCGCGAATCGAGTCCAAAGCTGCTCCCGGGCGGCCTCGTCGAAATAGATCACGGCGTTCCGGCAGAAGATCACCTGAAAACAACCCTTCATCGGCCAGGGTTCGAAAAAATTGAGTTCGCGGAAAGTAACAATTGCACGCAGCCCCGCCGCAACCTCCACGCTTGATGCCGTTCGATCGAGCTGACCGCCCGGCACGGGAACAAACCATTGCGAGCGCAATTTCTCCGGCACCGGGGCAACATCATCTTCGGTGTAGATCCCTCTCAGTCCCGCCGCGAGCATATTGGGATCGATATCGGTGGCGAGCACCTTGATGTCGTATTCGGCTGCATCCGGCATCAACGAGAGCAATGTCAGAGCGATCGAATAAGGCTCCTGTCCGCTAGAGCAGGCCGCCGACCAGAACCGGAGCCGCTCGCCGCGCCGGGCGGCCTCGATAAGAGGCGGCAAAATCCTTTTTTCAAGGTGATGGAAATGATGTGGCTCGCGAAAAAAACGGGTGACATTGGTGGTGAGAGCGGCAAGCATTTTCTGGCGCTCGTCGAGGCCAGCGCTTGTCGCGACCAGCCTGCAATAGTCGCGGAAATTCGCCAATCCCAGCGCGCGCAAACGCTTGGCCAGACGCGAATAGACGAGGGCTGCCTTGGATTGCGGCAAATGAATCTTAGCGTCGTCATGAATCATGGCGGCGATCTCGCAGAAGTCCTGCTGTGTCAGCAGGAACTCACCGGGCACGATGCCGCCGTCTTTACCGTTCAAACTATTCGAGACTTGAACGCTGCTCATGCCGCATCCTGTTCGCATGCGGGTAGCAGCTGATCGAGCGCAATCAGGCTGATCATGCGTTGATCAACCGCGAGGACACCCCGCACGAAGATCTTTGCCATGTCCGAGGCGACATCGGGTGTCGGGTGAACGAGATCATCGGTCACCGTGAGAATGTCGGACACCGCATCGACGAGAAGTCCGACAGTCTGCACGCCTATTTGCGCCACGATAATCACGTGGCGGGCGGTCGGCTCGGCTGCCGGAAACCCCAATCTTGCGGCAAGATCCACGATCGGCAGCACAGTGCCACGCAAATTGACAACACCGCGAACGAAGCTTGGAGATTTTGGAAGCGCCGTCGCTTTTGTCCACCCCCGGATTTCCCGCACCGACATGATGTCGACGCAGAACTCCTGGGTTCCCATGCGGAATGCGATAAGCTCGCAAGCCCGGGTCAAATCGGCCCGGCGTTGAACTGGATTGCTTTCGATCTCGGTCATCTGATTAGCCCGCTGCTGCACAAAATTGTTCGAAACCGGCGCCAGCTACGCGTGAGCCAGCCACAACCGCGTCGACATCGAGAATTAAGGCGACCCGGCCGTCGCCAAGTATGGTCGCCGCGGCAATGCCTTGAACATGCTGGTAATTGGTTTCGAGGCTTTTGATGACGACTTGGCGCTGGCCCAAAATGGCATCGACCAGAAGGGCACTGCGCACGTGACCCTCGGATTCGACGAGCAGCGCGACACTTTTGCAGGGATCGGCAAATCCAGCGCGGTAATCGAGCTCGTGGCCAACGTCGATCAGGGGGATGAATTGATCGCGGATCGCGATTACGCGTGTATTACCGCCAAATCCATGCACCGAGGCATGCTTTGGCTGCAACGTCTCGATGATGGCGGTCAGCGGAACAACCAAAGTTTCGCCCGCGACGGTCACAACCATCCCGTCGAGCACCGCAAGAGTCAACGGCAGGCTCATGGTAAAGGTCGAGCCCTGGCGCGGCTTCGAGCGAATAGAAATGCGGCCACCGAGCGCCAGAATAGATCGCCGCACGACATCCATGCCGACTCCGCGCCCGGAAATATCCGAGACCGCCGATGCCGTCGAGAAGCCAGGCAAAAAGATCAGATTATCGATCTCTTCGTCGGAAAGCGGCGCGTCGGCCGTGATCAGACCCTTTGCCACGGCGATTGCCTTGACTCGCGGCCGATCGATACCCGCGCCATCGTCGGCAACCTCGATGACGATTCGGCCAGACCTGTGTAAGGCCGAAAGATGGACAAGGCCTTCTTCTGGCTTGCCCGCCGCCGCGCGCCGCTCGGGTGTTTCCAGTCCATGATCGATGGCATTGCGGATCATATGGGTGAGCGGATCGGCTAAACGCTCGATCACCGTCTTATCGACTTCGGTGTTTTCCCCGGCAGTCGTGAGGCGGACCGTTTTACCGGTCATCGCCGCGACTTCCCGCACCAGCCGGGGGATCCGCTGGAACACCGATTTTACCGGCTGGGCGCGGATCGCCATCACGCTGTCCTGGATTTCCCTTGTCAATTGTTCCAGCTCATCGAGACCATTCGCCACGCCCGAAGCGCGGGCTAACCCGGCTTCCAACATCATTTGTGTCAGCATGGCCTGATTGATCACCAATTCACCGACGAGATTGATCAATCGATCGACGCGATCGAGATCGACGCGAATCGTCGCCTGCGAAGACTTGCCGGTGTCCGGCTTGCCTCCTGGAGGATTGCTTGAAGCTTGCCCGGCGCTGCCCGCCGTGGGGGCGGAGAGCTCATCCCTTGGCGCTTGAATGGCCGTTGGTGGCACCTTCTGCGAGGCGAGCTCGGCTTCGATCGTGGCCTGCATTTTTTCGATGAGAGACTCTACGGCCCCCTCATCGACCCTTTGCACCGCATCGCCCGGCACGACATCGAGCTCGCAGTCCCATTCAACGAACTCGAACACAGATCGGACGGCAGTCTCATCTTGAACCGTCCGCAGCTCTATGGTCCAGCTGAGATAGCTGCCCTCTGGATCAATTTCGTCCAGAACCGGCAAGCGGGAGAAATCGCAAGTTATGACCGCTTCGCCCAAGCGGCCAAGTTCGCGCATCAAAAGCGCGGTCTCGTTGGCCTTGGCGTAAAGGTCGGGTTTGGGCGTGAAGCGGATGCAGAAATGATGTTCCCCCGGCGCGGGTTCAATTTCCATATCATCGAAACTGATTGGCACAGCTTCGAACACCGGCCCCTCCGAGTTATCCTCGGAACTGTCGCGATGGCTTCCGCCTGACTCCAGGCCCGCAGCCTCGGGATCGAGGGCGCGGAGTTCAGCGGCGAGCATGTCGCGCCGCGCCGCATCGGTGCCACCGCCATCGCGGGCCGCGCGCACCAAATCGGCGAGCATATCCGCCGCGCGCAACATCGTTTTTAAGACATCGCCCGAAGCAGCAAGCCGTCCCGCGCGTAAGTGATCGAGAACATTCTCGAACACATGAGCGAAATGCACCAATTCGTCGAGGTTGAAGGCGCCGGCTCCGCCCTTGATCGAATGGACCGCACGGAACACGGCGTTCACTGTCTCGGGATCGGTGTCTCCGTCTTGAAGGACAAGAAGCCCGATTTCCAGCTCGCCGAGTTGCTCCTCGCATTCCTGGAAAAACGTCTGCTTGATCGCCACCATCGCGTCCATGCTCGCACCTTTCAACACTGTTCAGGCTGCGACTCGCCGGATTGCTTCGACGAGCTTCACGGGGTCAAACGGTTTCACGATCCAACCGGTCGCACCAGCGCGGCGCGCCCGGTCTTTTTTCGCTGCGTCGCTTTCGGTCGTCAAAACGAGAATGGGAACCGCACGATGCAATCCGTCGCCTCGCACGCCTTCGATGAAGCCAAATCCATCCATCCGGGGCATGTTAATGTCGGTAATTATGACATCGGGCCGTGCGTCTTTCAGCACTTCCAAGCCATGCATCCCATCCTCCGCTTGGACAACGCGATAGCCGGCGTTTGACAAGGCCAGCATCAGCATGTCGCGCATGGTGCGCGAATCATCGACAGTCAAAACAGTCTTGCTCATTGAGGATTATCTCCTCCAATGAAGTCGGCGACAGAAACGCCGAGCCGCGCGAGCCCCTCATTGAAATCGCCGGACATATTGACGAGAGTGAAAGGAATCTTTTCGGCTTTCCAGGTCATGGCGGCGGAAAGAAGCACTTGCAAACATTGACCGCCAAGCCGCTGGACGCGCGAGGCATCGACATTCAGGGATCTTCCCCGCAAAGCGAGAAGCTCGACGGCAAGCGGCGTGGCAGCCTTAAGATCGAGAACTTCAGGCAATTCCACAATGCCTTGGAGGAGACTGTCCGAGTCAGCTGCGAGAGGCATCAAAATTCCTCCCAGCTTTCTTCTTGGCTTTCTTGTGCCAGGGCAGGCTCGGGTTTGCGAAGGGCGCCGCCCCGGGCTTGCGCCGGGCGTGATTTCACGGCGGCGCGGCCTGCCGGCGCCGGGCGGCTCACTTTGCGCTCCGCCCGGATGCCATCCCTATCCATCCGGCCGGTCTGGAAACGGCCGACAAGTTGGGCAAGCTCATCGCTTTCCTGATTGAGCATATGCGCCGCGGCGGTTGTCTCCTCGACCATCGCGGCATTTTGCTGGGTCACTTGATCCATCTGGTTCATCGCCGTATTCACTTGGTGAAGTGCGCTAGCCTGCTCCTGCGCGCTCGCCGCTATTCCCGAAACGACGCTGTCGATTTCGGCCACTTGCGTGACAATCCGGCCCAGCGCCTTGCCGGTCGCGCCCACGAGATCGACCCCTTGCGCGACCTGGGCGGTCGACGCGGAGATGAGGCCCTTGATCTCTTTCGCGGCCTCGGCGGAGCGCTGCGCCAGCGCCCGCACCTCGGAAGCGACCACCGCGAAGCCACGCCCGGCATCGCCGGCACGAGCCGCCTCGACCCCCGCATTCAGGGCAAGAAGATTGGTTTGGAACGCGATCTCATCGATGACGCCAATGATCTGGCCGATCTGCCGCGACGATGTCTCGATGCCCCCCATCGCGGTGATCGCCTGACGGACGACATCGCCGCTTTCGTCCGCATCCGACTTCGCAGTCCTCACAACTTCCCGTGCATGAATGGCGCCTTGGGCGGTATTCTTGACCGTCGCGGTGATTTGGTCGAGCGTTGCGGCGGTCTCTTCGAGGCTTGCAGCCTGCTGTTCCGTGCGCCGCGAAAGATCATCCGCCGCGGTCGTAATTTCTCCGCTTCCCACATGGATCGCATCGATATTCGCGCGGAGGCCCTGCATCGTTTGCTGCAGCTTTTCGACCGCACTGTTGAAATCCTTGCGCAGCTTCTCGGTTTTCGGCGCGAAGACCGTGTCAAGCCGGGTGACGAGGTCGCCGTCGGCGAGCCGGGCAAGGCCGGAGGCAAGATTACTGATCGCGTTTTGGTCCTGGCGCGCTTCCTCGGCCTCTCGCGCCAAGCGCTCCGCATCCTCTTGTTGCCAGCGCTTGACGTCTTCTTCCTCTTGCGCCTTCTGTTGAATTTTCTTGATGGCCTGTTCCTTGAAGACTTGAACTGCTTCCGCCATCCGGCCAATTTCGTCCTTACAGCCAATTCCCGGCACGGCGATCGTGACGTCGCCTTCCGCCAATTTCTTCATGGCGCCGGTCATCTCCGACACTGGCCGGGCGATGCCGCGCGTCAGCCACCAGCCGACAAGAACCGCCATAAGAAGCGTGGTAAGCCCGCCAACGATCAGTGCCAGATGAGCGTAATTCATGAGCCGGTCCTGATCCCTTTGAGCCTCCACCGACCAGGTGTCAGCGTGCATCTGAGCTTCACCCACCGCGTTTTTGAAAGCTGCCAAGAGTTCCGTACTATGGGCCGACTTAGAGACCTCGGCCGCCTGTTCGGAGGTTGGGTTACTATGGGTCAAGCGGATTATCGGATCGCCGGCCTCATTGCGCCAGGCGGTTCCGCTCGTTTCGACTTTGTCGATGAGCGCGAGCGTTTCCGGGCGGCCCGCAGCATCCATGCGGACCTTCGCCATGCTTGCGGTGAAGTCTTTGACAGCGGCATCATATAGGGATGGCAGTTGCTCTTCCCTCGAGATGATATAGCCGCGCGCCGTCCGCGCCTGTTCGGACACCGCAGTGTAGGCGTGTTGCACATCTCCAACGACGCTTTGCGCCCGCTCACGGACCAGAGCCGCACCGTCGAGCGACTTCAGAATGACAAAAAGCGTCGTGCTCGTCAGCGCGACCGCGAGAAGTATGCAAGCAAAGCCAGCAGCAAATTTGCGGCCGATACCAACATTTGAAATCATCATGGCGCCCCACGGGGAAATGGCTTGCGCGCGCCGGTCAAATCATGACCGGCAGTTCGCTACGATTCATAAGGTTAGAGCGCGAGTCTGCTTGCGGGACGATAGAGCTTCACCGCCCCGAGGCAATGCGCACCGACTCGCGCTTTCGTTCGGGGACAGTTGTAGCTAATAGGATTGAATAAATTCTCAACGGACGACTGTATTATGAATCAATTTGACAATTAGAGCCCTGCACATTCATTGCTCAATAGTAAAATAACTCATCAAAAAACAATTGAAATAGATGACGTTACTGAAAGATTTATTTTGTTCCCGGGCACTTTGGAACTGCACGTTAGACCCGGCGGTTCGTCATGAGCGCCAGCAGCCCTTTGAGCAGCGTGATGGGTGCCGGCGGGCAGCCGGGAATGTGCAAATCCACCGGAATTGCCACCGAGACCCCGCCGATGCAAGCATAGCCTCCGGCGAAAAGGCCGCCATCCAATGCGCAATCGCCTGCGGTAACCACCCATTTCGGTGCTGGTGTCGCCGTGTAGGTCCGCAGAAGCGCCTCGTGCATGTTCTTGGTCACCGGCCCCGTGACGAGCAAAACATCGGCATGACGAGGCGAGGCAACGAACCGGAGACCGAACCGCTCGAGATCGTAAAAGGCATTGCCGAGGGCATGGATCTCGAGCTCGCAGCCATTGCATGAGCCGGCATCGATTTCGCGAATAGAAAGACCTCGTCCGAGTTTTAGGTGCGCAGCGGATTCGATTTGCCGGGCGAGAGCGACGATTTCGGGATCGTCAAGCTGAGGCGCCGGTTCCGTGAGTGGCCTTTCCACCAGGCTTTTGAACAAAATCTTGCGCATGGCGTCAGGCCTTATCCGCTTGTTTCACAGCACGATCTTTTTGACGAAACATGACCACCTCCGCTCGAAATCGGTGTCTAAAGATCATGCCCAGAGTAAGAGCAATTGAAGGATTTGTTGCAGAGCGGGAAGTCGGCGACGATGTTGTTCTCGATCGCGGCCTCGAGCACGGGCCACTGAAACCAGGAGGGGTCGCGCAAATGGCAGCGCTCGACGCGCGCCTCGGCGTCAAGCCGCACCCATGCGAGAACATCGCCGCGAAATCCCTCGACCAAGGCCAGGCCCTCGCCGGCCTTGCCCGTCCCGGCCACCGGCACCCGGATCGCGCTTTGCACAGGGATGCGGGCGAGGATTTGTTCGACGAGCGCCAGGCTTTGCTCGACCTCGCGGATACGAATCCACAGTCGCGCATTGACGTCGCCCTCGGCGAGCACCGGCACGTCGTAATTGAAAAGCATAGTCTCGTACGGCGGATAAGAAAGCTGGACACGCGCGTCAAAGGCGCGCGCCGACGCCCGCCCGATAGTGCCACCGCATCCATATTGCTTGATGAGCGCAGGCCTCGCCAATCCGGTTCCGACGGTGCGGTCCTGGAGCGAGGCCGTATTGTCGTAGAGCTCGACCAGCGGCGGAAAGGCTTTGCCGATCGTCCACACCAGCTCCCTTATCTGCTCGAAGCCCGGCGACGGAATATCGATGCCAACGCCACCCGGCACAATGCAGTCCATCATCAGCCGGTGCCCAAAACACGCCTGCGCGGTGCGGAGGACGCGCTCGCGCAGGACGCCGCAATGGGCGAGCATGAGGGCGAACCCAGCGTCGTTGCAGATGGCGCCGATATCGCCGAAATGGTTGGCGAGGCGCTCGAGTTCCGCCATCAAAGCGCGCAGCCAGATCGCACGCGGTGGAATTTCAATCCCGAGCGCCGCTTCGACGGCACGGGCGAAAGCAAAACCATAGGCGACCGTGCTATCGCCGGATGTCCGTGCAGCAAGGCGCGCGGCCGCATCGACGGATGCGCCGGTCATCAGCGATTCGATCCCCTTATGGGTATAGCCCAAACGCTCTTCCAGCCGGACCACTGTCTCACCATTGGCGGAAAAGCGGAAATGGCCCGGCTCGATAATCCCGGCATGTACGGGGCCAACCGCGATCTGGTGCAGGCTTTCGCCTTCCGCGGAAAGGAATGCATAGGGTTCCTGATCGCCTTGCGGCCGCGGCTCTTTTGCCAAGGGGTGGCGCCGGTCCCAGCGGCCGTGATCGAGCCAGGGCCGCGGGTCCGGCAGACCCACGGGATCAAGGCCGAACAAATCCCGGAGCGCACGCTCAAGCCGGATCGCAGGCGGATGTAGCCGCCCCACGGACGGAAAACGTCCGCCGGGGCATTCCATGGTCGCCACCACGATCTGGGTTTGGCTCTCATCGAGAATTGCCATGTGGACCGCCGCAACAGCACCCCAAAGGCCGAGCAAGGATCCACGGCCATGGGCCAGCCGCGCCGCCAAGAGCCGCCAGAGATCCTCGTCCACAACGACTCGCGGATATGGCTTATGCCATTCGACGGTCCGTCCATTGGCAATCAGCTCGGTCAGTGTCGGCACGGGTAGCTTTTCCTATTTCTCATGAAGCGCGATCCGTCTGTCTTAACCAAGCAGGCTCGCGACGTGCTGAAACCAAGTCACGAGCGGCGGCGGCAAATAGAGTCCCGCCGTCAAAACGAGGCCAAGATGAGCGGCCATCGGCAGATACGATGCCTGCACCGGCGCGCTACTGCCTTTCGGCTCGCCAAACGCGAGTCCCTGCAGGCGCAACATCAGCGCGGCAAAGCCGACGAGGAGTCCCGCGACCAATGGAATTGCGAGGAGCGGCACGCGTGCGAAAGTCGAGCTTACCACCAGGAACTCGCTCATGAAAATGCCAAACGGCGGCAGACCGGAAATGGCGATCACGCCAGCAACGAGGCTCCAGCCGAGCATCGGATGGGTCACCGTCAAACCCCTGATATCGGCGATGGTTTGGGTGCCTTTGACTTGAGCGATATGGCCAACCGTGAAAAAGATCGCTGATTTGGTGAGGCTGTGCATCGTCATGTGAAGCAGGCCGGCGAAATTGGCGAGCGGCCCGCCCATTCCGAATGCGAAGACGATGATGCCCATGTGCTCGATCGACGAGTAGGCGAACATCCGCTTGATATCGTGGCGGCGGTAGAGCATGAAGCCAGCAAAGATAAGCGAGGTCAGCCCCATTGCCGCCATCAAGGGTCCGGGTGCGATGGCACCCGGATTGGCAGCCAGCAACAGCTTGAATCGCAGCACGGCGTAGAGCGCGACATTGAGCAAGAGGCCAGACAGCACCGCCGAGATCGGTGTCGGCCCCTCGGCATGCGCATCGGGCAGCCAGGCATGCAAGGGCGCGAGGCCAACCTTGGTGCCATAACCGAGCAGGAGAAAAACAAAGGCAAGGTCGAGAAGCGCCGGGTCGAAGGCTGAGACATGCTGGATCAGGACGGTCCAGACCATGCCGTCCTGACCCTCTCCGACGACCGGACGCGCAGCCATATAGACGAGAATCGTGCCAAACAGCGCAAGAGCAATGCCGACACTGCCGAGGATGAAATATTTCCAGGCGGCCTCGATCGCCGCCTCCGTGCGATAGATGCCAACCATGATCACCGTGGTGAGCGTCGCCATCTCGATGGCGACCCACATCAGGCCGATGTTGTTGGCGACCAAAGCAAGATTCATGGCAAACAGCAGCACTTGATACATCGCATGGTAGAATCGCAGATGCACAACGGTAAGCCGCCCCGTCTCCAGTTCGTGGGCGATGTAGCTTGCGCTGAACACACTTGTGGTGAAACCGACGAAGCAATTCAAAACGACGAAGACGATGTTCAAATCGTCGACCAAAATGTAAGGGCCAGGCGCGGGCTTCCAAACGAACAGCGATAAAGCGGCAAGAAGCGTCAGGAAAGCCGCCGCAATATTCAGACCAGCCGACAGCCGATAGCCCGGCAAGACCGCCAGCACGGCGGCAGCCATCACCGGAATGACCAGCAGGAAAGTCACGCCGCTGACGGTGATGGCGTTCATAAGCGTCCCCCCCGGTAGCGGTCGTCGCGAAGCCGGTCAAGGGCTTCAAGGTCGACCGTATCGAACCGCTCACGGATCCGGAACAGGAAGATACCGATCACGATGAACGCGATGAGGACCGAAAAGGCGACACTGATCTCGACCACGAGCGGCATGCCCTTGGCTCCCGTCGCGGCGAGGATGAGGCCGTTCTCGAGCGACATGAAGCCGATCACTTGACTGACCGCATTGCCTCTCGTCACCATCATCAAGAGGCCGAGCAGAACCACGGAGAGCGCGAAGGCCAGATCCTCGCGGGCAAGCGAATCTGCCTCGGAGGTGACGCGCAGCATCACGACCATGGACAGCGCGACAAGCGCGATTCCGGCAAGCATCGTTGGGCCGATACCGACGACGGTGTCGACCTCGCGGTGAATGCCGAGGCGCACGATGATGCGATGGAGCGCTACGGGAATGATGGTTGCCTTGAAAATGAGCGCGATGGCGGCGGTGATATAGAGATGCGGCGCGCCTTGCACAAAGGCTTGCCAGGCGACCGAAAGCGCCAGAACGATCGCCTGAAGGGCAAACACGTTCAGCAGGGAATAGAGCCGGTTCTGGTACAAAAGCATGAAGCTGATCAGCACCAAGCCGCCGGCGAGGAGATGGGAGACGTCGAACGCGAGGCGGCCGGTCATCGCAAGGTCCTTGTAACGAAAAGAAGCAGCACGCCGAGCAAGCCGAGCATCAAGGCGGCCCCGAGGAATTCCGAAATCCGGAAGACGCGCATCTTGGCGACGCTTGTCTCGAACAGCGCGAGGAGAAAGCCACCGGCCGTCAGCTTTGCGATGTAAGCGGCGATGCCGGTCACGTCTTCGCCCGTGGAGGCGCCAGGCGGCGCCAGACCCCAAGGCACGAATACGCAGCCAATGAGCGACATATAGAGGAGAAGCTTCAACCATGCGGCAAGTTCGATCACCGCCAGGTGGCGTCCGGAATATTCGAGCAGCATGGCCTCGTGCACCATCGTCAGCTCGAGATGGGTTGCGGGGTTGTCGATCGGAATGCGCCCGTTTTCCGCGATCGCGACCATCACCAGGGCGATGAGGGCAAGACCCGCCGTCACGCGCAAGCCAACCTCCGGGGACAGCATGAAACCGGCAAGGCTTGAGAGCTGGGTCGAGCCGGCAAGGAGCGCGAGAGAGAAAACGATCATGATCATCGCAGGCTCGGCAAGTGTCGCGATCATCATCTCGCGGCTCGATCCGATGCCGCCAAAACTCGTGCCAACATCCATCCCGGCGAGCGCCAGAAAAAAGCGCGCGCTGCCGAGCAGGGCAATGACCACGATAAGGTCCGCCGACCAGCTAAACATGAGGCCTGTTGCGAAGGTCGGAACCAGCGCCGCCGCCACCCAAGTCGCGGCGAACACGAGATAAGGCGTCACCCGGAACAGCCAGGAGGCATTCTCCGCAAGCACCGCTTCCTTGCGCAAGAGCCGCAAAAGGTCGCGGTAGGGCTGCAGGAGAGGTGGCCCCTGCCTGCGCAAAAGCCGGCCCTTCAGCTTGCGGATGAAACCGGTGAGGAGCGGCGCCAGCAAAAGCACCAGGAGCATCTGGGCGCCTTGCGTGGCGAGATCGAGGATCACGGCCATAGCGCGAGCACCAGCAAAAGAAACACGAGAGCGAAACTGACAAAGCTCAAATAGATTCGGATGGTCAGGAATTGAAGCTTATTGAGCCGCGTCGCGATGAGCAAAACCGTATTGGCGATGGGCGTGTAAATGAGCTCCCAGGCAAGATCATGCAACTTGACGTCGAACCTGGCTGGGCGCTGGTCGCCGGGCGGCCGCATCTCGACATGCTCTTCCGCGCGAAATACATAGGTGCCAAAGACCCGGCGGATCGGCTGCGCGAAACTTCCTGCCGTATATTGTGTCGCCGGGTTTTGTTCCGGAAAGCCGCAGTCCCAGGCGGGCGCACGGCGCACGGCGCCGGATGCGAAGCGATGAATGACGAAGGCCGCGATCGAGGCGGAGGCCGCGATGAAGAAAAACACGACAAGGCCGTTGTACGAGCTGCGGCTCTCGGCAACCGGCACGATCGACAGCCATTCCATGCTTGCTTGCGCAGGCATCCTTGCACCGGTGAGGAGCTGCACGACAGGTGCCATGGCATCGATCACGAAACCCGGGAAAATCCCGGCGAGCACGCAGAGTACAGCAAGCACGATCATCGCGCTCTGTGACCAGCGGTCGGCCTCGGCGGCACACTCCGCCGCCGGCGAGCGCGGCCGTCCGAGAAAGACAATCCCGAAGACACGCACGAAACAGGCCGCCGCCAGCGCCGCCGCAAGGGCGAGCAGCGCGCCGACCGCTGGCAGAAGAAGCTTCAGCCCCCAGTGCGGCAGCCCCGGACTAAGCAAAATGGCTTGAAAAAGCAGCCATTCAGAGGCAAATCCATTGAGCGGCGGCAGCGCCGAGATCGCGGCACACGCCACCAGGAACGCGAAACTCGTGACCGGCATGGGGTGGATGAGACCGCCGAGACGATCCATCGTGCGCTCGCCCGTCGCTGTCAGCACGGCTCCCGCGCCAAAGAACAAAATGCTTTTGAAGAGCGCGTGATTGAGGACTTGGAACAGCGATGCGGTCAAAGCCAGCGCACCCGCTGCGGGCCATCCATTCGTGTCGAACGCCAAGGCTAGACCAAGCCCGGCAAAGATAACGCCGATATTTTCGATCGTGCTATAGGCGAGCACGCGCTTCACATCATTTTGCATGAGCGCATGGAGGATGCCGAGCACCGCGGTGCCGCCGCCGGCGGCCAAAATCGGGATCCCCCACCACCATTCCGCCTCCCGGCCAAGCAGATCGAAGACGAGC
>Ga0181535_10000934_pt1 | contig 40275 bp, 39 predicted proteins | sample PEATcosm2014_Bin_44_FD_119774 | JGI IMG/M metagenome (GOLD analysis project Ga0181535, IMG submission 119774) | Peatland microbial communities from MTU Mesocosm Facility, Houghton, MI, USA - PEATcosm2014_Bin17_30_metaG | ecosystem: Environmental > Terrestrial > Soil > Wetlands > Peat | place... | reverse complement strand
GCCCAATCCGCGGCGCCGCTCCACTTGCAGTTGGTCGCCGACCTCGCAGGCTCTGCCTTCGGCGTCTGGGCGGGCCGCCTGATGGCCGCGCTCATCATGTGGACCGCCTTCGCTTCGGTGTTTTCACTTCTGCTTGGCTATTCGCGCGTGCCTTTTGCCGCCGCTCGCGATGGGAACTATTTCCGAGTGCTATCCGCTGTGCATCCTCGCCACGGCATTCCGCACCGGTCGTTGGTGGCTCTGGGCCTGGTCGCTTCAGCATTTTGTTTTTTTTCGCTGCAACAAGTCATCACGATGTTAGTTATCACGCGCATCCTGTTGCAGTTTTTTCTCCAGCAGATCGGCGTGATGCTGCTGCGCGTGCAACGCCCGGAGCTCCCACGGCCTTTCCGCATTCCGCTGTATCCGCTGCCGCCGCTCGCTGCCATGGCGGGCTTTCTCTTCATCCTCGTGAACCGCAGCAACGCTACCGAAGGACTCGCGGTCGCCGCGGGAATTGGTATCTCCGGCACGCTGATCTATCTCATCCGCGCGAAGCGCCTGCGCCAATGGCCGTTCGCCGGATGAAGCAATGCGAGATGAGACGCGCTTCCCGGATGGGCATCAGGCAGCGGCGCGAGTACTTCGTGATCTTTTCTTGGCCGCTCGCACTGGTAGTTTCTCCGCGATGGAGAGGCGCAGGCCGAGGGTCTTGAGGACGGCAATCAGGGTCTTGAGCGTCGGATTGCCTTTAGGCGAAAGTGCGCGATAGAGAGACTCACGGCTAATGCCCGCCTGAGCCGCCACCGCGCCCAATCCACCGAAAGCTTCGGCCACGGAGCGCAGCGCAAGCAACCCTCCTGCCCGTTCATCGGGATTGTCGAGCGCTTCCATGGCAGCTATAAGATATTCGACAGCAAATTCGCGGTCCTTTCGCAATTCTTGAATTTCCCAATCGTCATACGAACGGACCCCAACAGGTTTGCTCATGATTGCCTCCTTTTCCAATCCGCCCAAAACGCTTTCGCCCGGACTATGTCTTTTGGCTGGGTACTCTTATCTCCTCCACAAAGGAGAATGACCCAATGCTTGCCTTGAATCCCGCAATAGACTCTGTACCCGGCGCCGACATGAATCCGCAATTCCGTGACACCCTCACCTACGGGCTTCGCGTCGCCAAAATTGCCCGATTGAATCTGGCGCAACCTGGTAGCGATCCGGGCTTTTGCCATTTTGTCGCGAAGCCCCGCGAGCCACTCTGTGAACGGACAACGCCCACCTTCTTCCTGGTAGTAGCCCAGTTCTATCACGGCTGTAAGTGTAGCATAAAAGCTACAAATAGACGTGTATGCTTAGACTTTGAATTCTCCGCAAGCAATTCAAGTGGATTTCAATTTGGCCAGTGAGGAGGGATGAGCATGAAGCCGCTATCGCTTTCGGGAGAGTGTGTCAGCTTTATCAATCAGCTGGATATGGAGTATGCGCGAGACTATCCATCGGTCGAAGATCAAGAAATGCTGGATTTATTTCGCGAGGCAACAAAGTTGATTCTCGCGTCGAGAGAAGGGTTTACGGGCGCAGGGTTCGACGCAATTGAAGAACTGGTCAAGAAATCTCCAGATTTTATTTCGGACCAGCTCGACGACTTTCTTACACGTCTGTTCCTGGGGGACGTTGCAGGGATAGTTGGAAGGGTGATCAAGTTGTCGCGTCTTGATGCATCCGCCCGGCCTTCGCATACAACTGCTGTCTACATCCAAGAAGCCGTTCGAACGTACATTTACGGGTTCCCCCAGGCCTCCGTTGCGATTAGCCGGGCAGCTCTCGAACAGGCCCTCAAGGGGAGGCTTGGGAGGCAAGGCGATGGCTGTTTTATTCAGTTTCAAGATTTAGTCGAAGAAGCAAAGAAATGGAAGATTCTCGATGCAACAGCTGCAAGACAGGTTCGAGACACCGCAAAAAGAGCGGACCTAGTGTTGCACGAGATGCCGACGGATCGCGATGGAGCTTGGGAGGTCCTAACCGAGGTCAGGGGGCTCTTGCAAGAGATCTACGCCACAGACGGCGGATTTTGATGCAGAGTACGCGGATGTTCGTCAGGCAAGCCATCGTAAATATCCGCAGGTTTCTTCACCACCAACTCAATTCAAAAACATAGTCCGATACAGCGTATCCCGTTGCACAGGCTTGAACCCCGCATCGCGAATGATCCGCCGCAGTTCTTCCTCGGTCGTGCAGTTCGAAGTGCCCGCAGCCTTCACCACGTTCTCTTCCAGCATCACCGAGCCGACATCGTTGCCGCCGAAATGCAATCCCAACTCAAGCACCTTCAGCCCCTGCGTCACCCAACTTGCCTGAACGTTCTCAATGTTATCGAGATAGAGCCGCGCAATCGCCAGCACCTTCAAATACTCAACACTCGTAGCTTCGTCCCAGCCGCGTCCGCCCAGCGCCGTGTTTCCCGGCTGAAAGCTCCATGGGATAAATGCAGTGAACCCGCCCGTCTCTTCCTGCAGCTTGCGCACGACTTCAAAATGGTTGATGCGCTGATTGAATGTCTCGCCCACGCCGAACATCATTGTCGCCGTGGTGCGCATTCCAAGATGGTGCGCGGTGCGGTGCACGCTCACCCAATCCTCGGTGCGGCACTTGAGCCGCGCGATCCGGAATCGCACATCGTCATCGAGAATCTCCGCGCCCCCGCCGGGAATGGAATCGAGACCCGCATCGCGCAAACGGGCAATCGTATCGCGCAGACTCAACCCCGAGTATTCGGCGATCGCCAACACCTCAGAGGCCGACAAACAGTGCAACCAGATTTGCGGAAACCGCTGCTTGATCCCGGTAAACAACCGCTCGAACCAGTCGATTTTCAAATCCGGATGGAGACCTCCCTGCATCAGCACCCCGGTGCCACCCATTTCCACGGTCTCTGCAATCTTCTCGTAGATCTTTTCGAAGTCGAGGATGTAACCTTCCGCGGCGCGCGGGTCCGGCTTTCCGGCTCTTGGCAGCGGCCGATAGAAAGCGCAAAACGTGCAGTACTCCGTGCAGAAATTGGTGTAGTTGATGTTGCGGTCGATGATGTAAGTGACCACGCCCTCGGGATGCATGCGTTGCCGCACGGCATCGGCCTCAAAGCCTAACCCGATCAGGTCAGGAGATTCAAAGTAGTCAAGCGCCTGTTGGCGTGTCAGCGTCATATCATGATTTTACGGCAAATTGGGCCATCCTATCCGTGGGCCATTTCGCGGACCCGGTCCTGTCGCACTCGGTTAGCCAGGCGCCGTCCCAGTCGCATCAGCGGCCTCTCCATGAAGAAATAGGATAAGGGAACGATCACGAGCAAAAGCGGCAGAAGGAATTGTATTGGCATTCCGGCAGCGGTATAGAACTTGGCTGGCGCTGTAAACAACTGCTGCCACAAGTAGATGCCATAAGAACTGAGGCCAATGGCCTGCACCGGTTTCAGGCACAGGACGGCGCGTAACCAATGCCTGCACTCCAGACTGAAAACGAGCAGAGTGCCTATTGCCAAGGGCATAAAGACGCTGTCGTAGAGAGCTGTTCTCCAGTTGCTGAAACCCACCGGATGCCAAAGGAGAATTAGCGCAATCGCTGCTGCTACCAACGACGGAATTTTACGTCCGAATGCCCGAGCACGGCTTTCAAAGCTCGCCAGCACGACGCCCCAGCAGATGCACGCATAGCCGGCACGTAGGTTGGGGACAGTGATCTGATTCCAGTTAGCCGATGAGGCCCATAGGTTCCACGCTGCGAGAAGACAGAAGATGCCAAAGAAAGCCTTGCCTCTTCCGAATTTGCGTGTCAGCACCCAGAGGAGCGGGAAAGTGAGATAGAACTGTTCTTCCACCGCCAGACTCCAGGTGTGCCCCACAGTCCACTTTCCTAGCTGTGCCGGTGCAAAGTCATACAGGAAGAAAGCACCGCTGAGAATCCCGCTCCACGTTTCATGGATCAGTCCGAATGTAAGCAAAAGCCCAAGAAGTGCCAGGTAAAGGTAGAGCGGCGGGAGAATCCGAAAGACTCTCCGAATATAGAAGCCCTTCAATGAAACGTTGCTGTACCGTTGCTCTTCCAGGATCAGTAATCGGCAGATCACGAAGCCGCTGATGACAAAGAAGACCATTACGCCGAGGGCGCCGATGTTGTGGAATACCCTCACCGCACGTACATGAGGAGCAACAATGCGGCCATACTGGTATGCGCCCAAATGATGCGCAATTACAAGCAGCACGCTAATGGCGCGCCAGCCATCCAGTTCGCGCAGCCGTCCCTCGGTGTGCTTGGTGGAAGAGGATCCGCTCATGCCGTGTCTCGCTCAGATGATAACGCGGGTTCAGCCAACATGAGCACGTCCTCTTCGTGATATTCAGAAACTACCGACCGGACTCCAAGTAAATGAGCTGACTGCTCAACAAGAACAGTAAGTTGACAGGCTAGCGCGCGGGCTCGAGCGGGTCTATCACCCGAATGAGGCAGTTCCTTGGCGTCCCGCAAAATGATCGGAAGCCCGGGCGAGCGCTTTTTTTGTTGATTTACCGAGGATCATGCGAGTCAGAGCGATTCCCAGAGCGCGGTTTTCTGAAGAGGAACCATCCCCGGTAGAAGACCGGATCCTTGCGGGTACGGGAGAGATTACGAGCGGTGGAGATGCCGCTGAAGAGAATCAGGAAATCCCAAAACGAGCGAAGGCCATCTTTGAAACTTTTCACTTCCACCCCGAGAATCCTCATGAAAGCCGCGCCCGAACGGAAATCGCCACTTCATTCGAGAGTTCATCGGGGTCGAAAGTTGCGCAATTCTTGGCGACGTGCCCGCGACCCCGATCATGGTTGCGGTCATCGCAGAAGCGCAGAAGCCGCCCACAGCACCGGAGCCTGCCCGTGAAAATCCCCGGTCCGTCGATGCCGAGCCAGATAATACGCCAGGTCGTTTTTCTTTCCCGTGCCTTCGCAAACATTCGTCACATCGTTGTTCTGGTCGATGTAGCCGACCACGGCGATCCACGCCCGCCGCGCCGCCGGGCCATACGTCGCCGCGTCGAGCCAGCCATTTTTCACTCCAGTGATCATTGCAAACGTGAACATGGCGGAGCTCGAGGTCTCCGGCCACGCCTCTTCATGGTCGATCAATTCGCGCCACATGCCATCCTTGCCCTGGTACTTCAACAGCCCCGCCATCATCAGGCGATATCCCTCCAGAATGCGCGCCTGCTGTGGATGATCGCTCGGCAAATCGCGCAGGATTTCCGCCATCCCAGCCGCGAACCAGCCATCGCCGCGGCCCCAGAAAAACGGCACATCCGGCGCGTGAAAAAACAGCCCATTCGGCTGCTGCAATTTGTCGAGATATGCAACCATCTCCTTCGCATCGCGATCGAGATACATCCGATCGCCGGTGGCCCGGTACGCCTCCAGCTGCAGCATCGTCAGCATGTACATATCATCGACCCAGAAACGCGTCTCAGCGGAAAGCCCATCTGGCTGCGGATTCTCCCATTGCCGATCCGCCCAGTATTTGCCCTCTGCCAGGTACTTCGGGTCCTTCGTCTGAACCGCGATCTCAAGCGGAACGATCCCGAACACCGAATCGTCGACATGATGACGCTGCGGTCTGCGGTCCGCTTCTGCTCCGCCCGGAAGCAAAGGCTCGAACTTCCGAATGAGTTCAGTCCGCAGCGCATCGTCGTGGGTGAGCTGCGCGAAGGTCAACGCACCGTACCAGCTATCCGCTTCGGAGTAATGGATCGTCTTCGAGTACTGATGCGGGCTGGTGACAAAATGCTCCGCGAGGCTCTTACCCACCTCTTGCGGCGAGGCGCCTCGGGGCCAATTGGTGAAGACATCGTTATCCTGCGCAACAATCGGCGCAGTCGCGGCGATCGCTAGCGCCGCAAATTTAATCGCTGCAAAAAAAGCTTTCCTCATCCACTGGCTCCAGTCGATTCAGCCGAAATATCAGCACTGGGAAAGTTACCAGCATTCACCCATTCGCAGCCACTATAGCGGTTCCACAATCGCTATGTCCCCAAAAGCACCGCCCCCAAGTGGCATTTTTCTTTAAGAAAATGCCACCTTGAATGCAACTGGCAAGGGCATATAAATTGTGGAACCGCTCTACTTGCTTGAATCGCCCTTGGGTGTGGGCTCGTTCGCGGTGCGCGGATTCTTCTCTGGACTCGAACTCTTCAAGCTCGATTTGCCGGGGCTCGATTTCTCCGGGCTCGATACACCCAGGCTCATGAGGAAAAACTTTAACCCCTTACGCAATGAACTCACCACACTCATATATCGCGATCTCTTTCGTCAGCTGGGCTGTTGATCGACGGCCTTTGTTTGCGCGCGCGAATCAGGGTGCGGTTGCGTGTCCGCCCAATGCAGGGCCCGTTGAAGCGGCTTCCCCTCGCAAAATGCTGAGTGCCGCCGGTGGCAACGGCTTGTCGGCGTTTGCCAACAGCACGCTCACCTGCCAAATCTCCGTATCGGTCAACTGTGTTTTGAAGTCTGGCATTCCCGTCAAGCGGATTCCGTTAGCGACCTTCCAATAGGTTTCGCCGGGAGGGTCGTCGCTCACGCCAACCACGCTGCCGGAATGGTGCTTCTCCCAGAGCGGCGGCGCAGCCGGAAACATGTTCTCGCCGATGGACGACGGCTTGCCATGATAGCCATGGCACACCGCGCACTTCTCGCTGTAAATGTGCGCTCCGGCGATAAACGTGTGCTCGTCTGCGTCGATCGGAGGGTGGGGAATCAGCTCGCGGTCGATCCGCGCGCTCAGGGCAAGGCCTGTGATCTCTCTCTCGTCCGGCAATGGCGGGTCGGCAACCGCCACCGGTACTTTGCCGTAGTAGAGCCACAGCAGACCGGCCAGCGGTACCAGCAAAATGCCCAGAATGATGCCAAAGAAAATGCGAACCATTCGATTCGGCCCCCGTGCCCTCCATCCTAGTGCATTTGCTTCCGAACAGGCAGTCACGAGAAGCAGTGCGATTCGAACCCAATAGCCTCGCCGCGCGTCCAAACCCCAGCGGGTCCACCCACAACGCCACCTCCGGATGGTTTAATACCTAAGGGGAGCGCTTTCTGAACGGGTGCTTCCGTATAGTCGTGGAGGTATCCCGAAAGCAATGTATTCTTTCCGCCGTCTTGCTCTTTTGCTGGCGCTAACTTTGCCGGCCCTGCACGTCCTTCAGGCCCAAAACTCGAGTCAGGACTCACCTTCGAGCAGCACCTCCGCGCCCCAGCAACCCGAAGCCCCTCAACCGGCGAATCCCCAAGCGGCGAATCCGGACCAGTCCCAGCAGCCCACAGCCGCTGAGAGCCAGGGGCAGTTGAGCGTGCAGGCCCGCATCCGCGCGCGCCGCGAGCAGCGCCGCGCCCAGGCCATCCACGACACCTATTCGCACCTGTACGAGGCATTCGTCGGCGGCGGCTATTTGCGCTTTACGCCCGGGCCCGGCCTGCAGCGCACCACTCTCTATTCATGGGATGACGCGCTTACTCGCTACTACGGCGAACGTCTCGGTGTCACCGTCGACGGCCGCGGCTATTACGGCACAGCGTATGTTGGCCTCAACCCATCCGCAATTACTCGTCCAGCTATTAGCCAATATGGCGTCCTCGCAGGACCGACCTATCGCTTCTACATGCGGCCGCGCTATTCCCTCGCTGCGCATGCACTCGGCGGGGTCGCCATCAGCAATTTTTCTGGGGACACAAACGGCTTCAGTCCGGCATCGCTCGGCCTCTACCCGGACTCCACCACGTACGCAATTGACGGCAGCATCATCGGTGAGGTCAATGTGACCCCGAACCTGTCGTTGCGCCTGGCTGGGGATTACTACGGAACGGGCTTCGGCTCGAGCTTTCAAAGCAGCCCAGGCTTCACCTATGGCTTTGTCTACCGCTTAGGAAAGCAGTAAAGAACAGTTCATAGTTCAGAGTTCTTAGTTCGTAGTTGTTAGTCGCCGCCAATGATGCCTCGGCCTTTCAAAACTGTGAACTAAGAACTCTGAACTACGAACTGCACTTAGGAACTGCTACTTGTGTGCCGCATAATCCCCGGCGCCCAGCAGGTGCAGCGAAACATACGGCTCATCGCCCACCACCCAGCTGTCGTGCCCGGGCTCGATGAAGAAGATGTCGCCCGCTTTCATCTCGACAATGCGCCCGTCGTCCATCGCCGCAGTGGCGCATCCGGCGATCACCATCCCTACGTGTTCCACATCGCAGCTCGTCTTGCCCAGCGCGCGCCCCACATGCACGGACCACCGCCAGCCCGGCTCGTACGTCGCGCGCCCAATCGTCATGCCCCCGATGAGAATCAATTCGAACTTGCCCTTTTCGAAAACGCGCACCTCATCCGGCCGTTCGAATCGCTTGAGCACAACCTCGTACATCGAAGACCTCCAAAGTCAGTTCGGAGTTCTTAGTTCTAAGTTCACAGCAATTGCCGCGAAATTCCATAGCTTACGACCGCGGCCTCGGGCACTGTTCAACTAAGAACTAAGAACTGCTACTGCAAAATCGCAATCCCCGCAATCCTCTGTTGCCACTCCGCCGGTCCGGTCTGGTGCACACTCGTCCCCTTCGAATCCACTGCCACCGTCACCGGCATGTCGCGCACATCGAACTCGTAAATCGCCTCCATGCCCAGGTCCTCAAAAGCAATCAGCCGCGAGCCATGAATCGCCTTTGCCACTAAATACGCCGCGCCGCCCACCGCCATCAGATAAACAGCCCCGAATTCGCGAATCGCATCAATCGCTGCCGGTCCGCGCTCCGCCTTGCCCACCATCCCAAGCAGGCCAGTCTCCGCCAGCATCTGCCGCGTGAACTTGTCCATGCGCGTCGCCGTAGTTGGTCCGGCCGGTCCCACCACTTCCTCGCGCACCGGATCGACCGGCCCAACGTAATAAATCATCCGATCGCGAAAATCGACAGGCAGTTTCTCGCCCCGATTCAACATGTCCGTCATGCGCTTGTGCGCCGCGTCGCGCCCCGTCAGCAGCTTGCCGGTCAGCAGCAGCACCTCGCCTGGCTTCCATGTAGCAGCCTCCGCCCGCGTCACCGTATCGAGATTCACTCGTCGCGCGCCGCTCACGTCATAAGTAAGCTTCGGCCAGTCTTCCAGGTTCGGCGGGTCGAGATACACCGGCCCCGATCCATCCAGCACAATGTGCGCATGCCGCGTCGCCGCGCAGTTGGGAATCATCGCCACCGGCAAATTAGCCGCGTGCGCCGGCGTGTCCAGTACCTTCACGTCGAGAACAGTAGTCAACCCGCCTAATCCCTGCGCCCCAATGCCCAGCCGGTTCACCTTGTCATAGAGTTCCACGCGCAGCTTCTCGGCAGTCGTCTGCGGCCCACGCGCAATTAGGTCCTGGATATCGATCGGATCCATCAATGCTTGTTTGGCCAGCAGCATCGCCTTCTCCGCCGTGCCGCCAATGCCAATCCCCAGCATGCCCGGCGGGCACCACCCCGCTCCCATCGTGGGAACCGTCTTCAGCACCCACTCCACCACTGAATCCGACGGGTCCAGCATCGCGAATTTCGATTTAGCTTCCGACCCGCCCCCCTTGGCCGCAACCGTCACCTCGACCGTCGATCCGCGCACCAACTCCACAGACACCGCGGCCGGTGTGTTGTCTTTGGTATTGGTCCGCTTACCCGCCGGATCGGCCTGCAACGAAGCCCTTAGCTTGTTATCCGGATCGAGATAGGCCCGCCGCACGCCGGCATCAACCATCTCCTGCAGGTCCAGCAGCTTCTCCCCCGCGGCGGGCTCGAAGCGCACATCCATGCCCACCTTCACAAACGCATTCACAATCCCCGTGTCCTGGCAGATCGGCCGATGCCCCTCGGCGCACATGCGGCTATTGATCAAAATCTGTGCCATCGCATCCCGCGCCGCCGGCGATTCTTCGCGATCGTAGGCGCGAGCAAGCGAGGTAATGTAATCCACCGGATGGTAGTAGCTGATGTACTGCAGCGCACCCGCGACGCTGGCAATAAAATCTTCTTGCCGAATCACAGTCATGGAGAACTCCAGAGAAGATCTGACATTTATAGGGTAAAGGATTCACCGCAAGACTGACCGTCTCCTCACTTTGTCCCTGAGAAGGAAATAGGCACGATCTTGCGTTCCCACCATAGAAGCTCAATTGCGGAAATTGAGCTCAATCGCAGAAACTTCATTCAATGGGGAGCGACATGGCGAAGCCTATCGATCAAGAAATTTCGTTGAAAGAGTGCGACTACTTTGTCGTCTCCGCAGGCGCAGGTAGCAACGATGTATTTGAAAATTACGACCGTCTTCGCCAGTACGTTGTCCACGAAGATGATCTGATTAACTCCCGCCTCACGTGGTCACTGACGATTCACGGGTTTCTCTTCGCAATTTACGGTCTGCTGTTGGGGAAGGCAGCGGATCTGTTCGCTCAACTGGCCAAGTCAACCATTCCCAATGAATGGGTGACCCTGGAGCACGTGATTACAGGCCTGCTCATCTTTCAGTTACCGGTCGCGATATTCGGAATTGTGGTGGGCCTTAAGTCGGAAGAGGCAACCGTTGCGGCACACAACGCGATTCAGCATCTCCTGGCAATTTCGAAGGGAATTCCGGGGCTGGCTTGTCCGTCAATACCCGGCGCGGCAGGAGGGCCATTATTACCAAGGATCGTGGGCGGGGGAGACAAGGGAGATCACACCAAAGGCGCAAGATCGTACTATCTCGCACTGCCCGTCTGGGCAAAGTGGATTTGGATAGTCCTGTTCCTTGCGTCTTCCTGCTTTTGCATTCTTTCTCTGTTTTTCCGACTCTGGTTTTTCTCAGTGATAGCTGGAAAATGACTGCCACGATCCGACGTGTCGCGAGTCATGCGCTGTGTTCAGGCCGGAGCGGAGCAAGCACACCTACCGGCTTTCGCTCCGCCCGTGCCACAGGATTTATTCTAAAAAAATGATCGCGACAGTCCGTGAATGCACTGAAGCGGATGCAGCCACACTAGCGCTAATCGGCGCGGCCACCTTGCTTGAGGCGTTTGCCGGATTCGTCCCCGGCGACGCACTCCTCGCCCATTGCCGGAAGTATCATTTTCCCGCCGTCTATGCGTCTCTTTTTCAGCAGCCGCAAACGCGCGCATGGCTAGCCGAAGTTGAGCCCGGAGCAGCACCCGTCGGCTATGCAATGCTCACCGCGCCTGATTTTCCCGCCGGACTGTCCCACGAAGGCGACCTTGAACTGCGGCGCATCTATCTCTTCTCCAAATTTCACGGCAGCGGCGCCAGCCGCGGCATGATGGATCGGGCAATCGCCAGTGCCCGCCAACAAAACGCAAAACGCCTTCTCTTGGGCGTGCATCCAGACAATCAGCGCGCCCTGGCCTTCTACCGCAAGGTCGGCTTTGTTCAAATCGGGGTTCGAACATTTCACGTCGGCGACTGCGCCTTTCAGGACCCCGTTCTCGCCCTCAGCCTTAACGCAGACTGGGAAGAACAGCGTTAAGCTTATCGCCCCAACTCCACTGCAGACCGCAAATCCGTATGCCCAAAATCGTCGCCCTTATAGAGAATCGGTTCACGCTTCGCACGCGCCAGCGCATAGCTGAAGCAGTCGCCGAAATTTAGATTCGCGGCATGCCCGCTGCCCCGGCCGTAGTCGCGATAAGCTTCTCGGGCGATTAAGGCCTGCTCCACCGTTACAGGCTCAACCTCGATACTGAACCTGTCGAGCAGATCGTCGATCTCCCGGCTCAAGGCTGGATCACGCCGGCTGTCGATCACGATGGAGAGTTCCAGATAGTTGGCAGCGGAAATACGCAGGCTCTCGGCGTCATCCAGAATCTTTTCGAAAACTGAATGTTCCGGTTCCTGCCGCAGAATCGCGACTAGCGCCGACGTATCAACGATCAAGGGGGAGTCCTGTTTCTTTATCGAAAAGCAGGTCGCCGATTTTGTCAGAGGATGGCAGATCTTTCAACAGAGGAGCAGTTCGCTTCGTCAGCTCTTCGAGCCACTCCATTCGACCCTCGCGCTTTTTAGCCTTCTCCTCCCGCTCCAGCTTCTCTTTTAGGGCCGTGGTCACCGCACGGGTGACACTCTCGCCGGTCGCGCGAGCAAGCTCCTTCGCCAACCGTTCCGTCTCCGGGTTTTTTAAGCTCAGTGCCACCAGATTCTACCTTTCTGCCTTTACTTTCTGCCATTCTACCACAAATCGACTCATTTCCAAGCCGAAACATCGGTTCCGCTCCCAATGCCCTAATCTAAAAATCATGAACGACCACCCCGCAGACGCCCTCCCGCCCGAATCCCCCCACACCATCCCCGAGAAGGAGGGCCGGGCAGCCACAGATTCAATCATCGACCTTCTGGTAGTAGGCGCCGGTCCCACCGGTCTCGCCTGCGCCATCGAAGCCCAAAAAGCCGGCTTCCGCGCCGCGTTGGTGGACAAGGGGTGCGTCTGCAATTCCCTCTATCACTACCCGTCGCACATGACCTTCTTCACCACCTCGGAGCTGCTCGAGATCGGCGACATCCCTTTTCCCAGCCCCAACGCCAAGCCCTCGCGCAACGAGGCATTGGAGTACTACCGCCAGGTCGCGGCCTTCTACAAACTCGACGTCCGCCAGTATCAGCGCGTAGAGCGTATCACCGGCGCAGACGGCGCTTTCGAAGTCCACACCATCGACGGCTTCGACCGCACCGGCATCCTGCATGCGCGCAAACTCGCCATTTCCACGGGCTACTATGACCTGCCCAACCTGATGCACATTCCCGGTGAAGAGCTCAGTAAGGTCCACCACTACTACGACGACCCGCATCCCTACTTTGGCCTAGACGTTGTCGTCATCGGTGGTAAGAACTCGGCCGCCATCTCCGCGCTCGAGCTGTGGCGGCACGGAGCTCGCGTAACCCTTGTCTATCGCGGCGATGGCGTACAGCCGCACGTCAAATACTGGATTAAGCCCGACATCGAAAACCGGATCAAGAACGGCGAGATCAAGGCGTACTTTCACTCCAATGTCGTCGAAATTACGCCGGATGCCGTAATACTTGAAACGCCCGATGGTCCGGTGACCCTGAAGAACGATTTTGTCTTCGCCATGACCGGCTACCATCCCGATTTTGCCTTCCTCGAGAACTTCGGCGTCGAGTTCTCCGGTCCCGACAAGTTGCCTGTCTGCGACCCGAAAACCCTGGAAAGTAATGTGCCCGGCATCTATCTCGCCGGCGTCATCGTCGCCGGTTCCCGGACCAGCGAGATTTTCATTGAGAACGGCCGCTTTCACGGTCGCCAGATCGCCCAGGCGCTGACACCCAAACTTCGCTGAATAAGTCCGATCCGAGCCCGATAGAGCTCAAACCACGCCGCAGCCGCCACATTACTTAGGACGGAACTTTTTGCGGCATGTCGGGTTCAAACCCAATGACAGGCTTTGCGCATTTTCGTCTAATGAAAGTAGCCAAAGTGCCAAAGTTGTAATCAAACAGTTGCAGCGGTTTCGATTCTGCTCTTTACAAAAATCGGGAAGCGGAGTGGCTTTTTCCTCAAGAAAAAGCCACCTTTCGAGACGCCGCGATGTCAATAAGTGAATTGAAAACGCTCTAGCAGGGAGATCAACGATGAATCGGCCATTGTTTACGCGAGTGGTGAAGAGTTCCGTGGCGTGGGCCGCCATGGCCGCCTTGTGCGGCGTCATTGCGCTGGCTCAGGATGCGGCGCCCGCAGCCGGGCAACGCACGGATGGGCAGATCGAAATGGATGTGGTGCACGCTCTCGATGGGTCGCAGGCGCTCAAGAACGACCTCATCACCGCAGCCACAATTCAGAGCCAGGTCACTTTGTCGGGCACGGTTTCGAGCGACGCATCGAAGAAGCTGGCGGAGTCGATCGTGCGCGGCGTCCCCGGTGTCTCCGGCGTCAAAAACAATCTGAATGTCGGCAACCCTGCCAACGATCCGAATGCGCAAGGTGCGCAGACTGCGGACAATGACGATTCCGCTCCGCAGGACAACCAGCAGCCAGGTGCGCCGCCCGCGCCCCAGTACGGCCAGATTGCGCCTCCCCAGAATGGCCCGCAAGATAATCAGCAAGCCAATCAGCAGGCCCCCCCGCCCCCCGGATACGGTCAAGACCCGAACTACGGTCAGGCTCCTCCGCCTCCTGGCTATGGCCAACCCGGATACGGTCAACCTGGCTATGGCCAACAGCCCGGCTACGGTCAGGCTCCGCCCCCGCCCTATCGCCCCGGCTATGCGCCCGCTCCGCAGCAGCCCGCGTATAGATTCGCCAAGGGCCCTGTAACCATTCCGCAGGGAACATTGATTCAGCTGCGCACCAGCGAGACGGTCGACAGCAAGCGAGCCAAGAACGGCGAGCCGGTCCAGTTCACCGTGATCCAGGACGTAACCTTCGGCGGCGTGCTTGCGATTCCGCGCGGTGCCACGGTGCACGGCGTAATTGCAGAGGCCAAAAATGTTGGCTCGGGCACGCTCACCGGCAGCTCGGAACTTGGGCTCCAACTTACATCGCTTGATCTCGGTGGCCAGACCTACCCTCTGCAGTCGGACCTCTTCAAGGTGAAGGCTCCAGGTAAAGGCGGCCGCACAGCAGGCAACATCGTAGGCGGTGCGATCATCGGCGCTCTCATCGGTGGTGCGGCAGGCGGCGGCGGTGGCGCAGCCATCGGCGCGGCAGCAGGCGGTACCGTAGGGACAGCAGCATCGGCAGCCGAGTCCGGCCCACGCGCCTGGATTCCCGCTGAAGCGCTCGTCACCTTCCATATCGCGGCGCCTGTCACCGTGAACCCCGTCGACCCGCAGGAAGCAGCGCGCTTGGCGCAAGGCCTCTACCCCGGCGGACCGAATCTCTATCGTCGAGGCTATTACCGTGGCCCCTACGCGGCCTACCCGTACTACGCGCCGGTGTACTACCGTCCCTACTACTATTCTGGCGGCTACTATTACTGGCGTTAAGTATCAGCAATCCGACACAAACAACAGCGGGCATCCTGATCCAGGATGCCCGCTGTGCATTTGCGCTTAACGAAAAGCGTCCTCATCGCCATGCCGGTCTGCTCACCGCACAGCATGATGACTCATTCTCCCGTAGGGAGAACGTGAGAATAGCCCAGGGTGCAGCGCAGCGAAACCCTGGGAAAGCGTCCCATCGAGTTTGCCCGCGTCCCGTAGGGCCGCGCGGAGGCGGCCAGTTTGGAATTGCGACAGTCAAATGTCAGGGACTAAGAATGGCATCAATTCGCCGTCTTCGAGATAGTGCACCCCGAGTGACCTACCTAACCAATAGAACTCCACATCGTATGCCGTCGGTTCGTGATCGTAGGCGAAACGGATGATTCCTCTGTCAGCAGGAACCTTGAATGGCATCCGCACTCCCGGCCTCAAAAATACAACATCGTCCTTCTCGAACCTTCCGCGCATGACCGTTTGTGAAAGCCGATCCCAATACGGATGGCAGCTTTACACGTGCAGCATGGTTAGCATATGACTATGCCGCTCAAGCAAGGGCGCGGAGTTTTCGTCTCCCTCGAATCCGCACCCACCCTCGTCTATAATGACAATCAATCGCATCGAGCGAGATTTCCGCACCTTTGCATGATTCAGAGTCCCAGGACCCGGCCCCAATTGCCGCGGATGGGACAACTTCAAGGCGCGCGTAGAGAGAGTAGGCTCAAGTCCATCCATGATTCGCTTCCTGCAAAAAGAAAATCGCCTCACCAAGGCCCTGTTCGTTGTCATCATCGGCGCCGCCGTCGTTTCCATGGTGATCTACCTTATCCCCGGCCTATCCGGCCAGAGCGGGTCGAGCACCGACACATTCGCCGTCGTGTATCCGCACTGGTATAGCCGCTTCCTCGCCTCGGGCGAGGTCATCAGCCAGCAGAAGGTTGCGCAACTCGCCACCCAGCGCGTGCAGCAGCAGTACCCCCAATACGCCGGCAATCCGATGATCATGAATATGATCGAGCCGCAGGTCGGCCAGCAGTTAGTCCAGCAGCAAATCCTGCTCGACGAAGCCGATAAGCTCGGCATCCGCGTCACCGACGCCGACGTCCGCCAATACCTGCAAACCGGCCCTCCAGGACAGGTGCTCTTTCCCAACGGCAAATTCATCGGTCAGGATAAGTACGCCGCGCTGATCCAGAGCCGCTTCGACATCACCGTCGCGGATTTCGAAGACAGCGTCAAGCACGACATCGCTATGCGCCGCTTGGAATCGCTCATCACCGCCGGCGTCACGGTCGGCGACAAGGAAGTGCGCGATCTATATCTCAAGAACAATGTCAAAATCAAGTTCGACTACGCAGTCATCTCCTCAGACGATCTGAGCAAGGAGATCAATCCCTCCGACGCCGATCTCGAAGCCTTCTTCAAGAAGAACGCGGTGCGCTATGCAACCGCCGTTCCCGAAGAACGCACCATCACATACTTCGCCTTCACGCCGGATAACGTGCCCGGCGGCGTACCCCAGCCCACGCAACAGGAGATTCAGCAGTACTACACCGCGCACCAATCTGAATATTCCGTGCCGGAACAATCCCGCGCCCGCCACATCCTGATCAAGGTCGATCAGGGCGCCGACGCCAAGACCGACGCTGCAGCCAAGGCCAAAGCCGACGCGCTCTTGACGCAGATTCAGGGCGGCGCCAACTTTGCCGACCTCGCCAAGAAAAACTCCGACGACCCCGGCAGCAAGGACACCGGCGGCGAGCTCGGATTCGCCCAGCGCGGACGCATGGTGCCCGAGTTCGACAACGCCATCTTCACGCAAAAAATCGGCGACACCAAAATCATCAAGACCCAGTATGGCTATCACATCGTGCAAGTGGAAGAACGCCAGCAGGCCCACGCACAATCGCTAGCCGAAGTATTGCCCACGATTCAAGCCACACTCATTCGCCAGAAGTCCTCTGCCGCGCAACAGAGCTACGCGCAAGCGCTCACGTCCGAGGCTATGAAAAATGGCCTCGATAAAACTGCTGCGGCGCATCACCTGCAACTGGTCACCACGTCTCCCGTCGCCCAGCAGGGCGTGATCGCCGGATTGCCCGACAGCGCCACTCTGCTCTCCAAAGCCTTCCAATCCAAACAGGGTGACCCAGCACAATCGGCGCCCACCGGTGAGGGCTATGCGATCTTCCAGGTTACCGGCATCACAGCCGCGCATGCGCCGACATTCGCCGACTGGAAGAGCCATGTCCTCGACGACTACCGTGCCGAGCAGCTTCCCGCATTGCTGCGTCAGAAGACGACCGACCTTGCCAACCAGGCGCATATGACCAACGATCTCGCCAAAGCTGCAAAGGCCGTGGGCGCGACCGTCAAGACCAGCGACCTCGTCGGCCAAACCGGACAGGTCCCGCAACTGGGCGAACTCGGACAAGTCGCTCCGCAGCTCTTTGACTTGGCTCCCGGCAACATCAGCGGGCCGATCAGCGCTGGCCGCACCGGCGTAGTCGCCAAAATCGTCGACAAGCAGGCGCCCAGCGCCGATGAAATTACCAAGAATTTTGACCAGACTCGCGACCAGGTCCTCGAGCAGCGCCGTGGTGAAGCCTTCCAGGTCTTCGCCAGCAACATCATCAACGATTACAAAACCCACAAACGCGTTCTCTTCAACGCCAAGTCCAAGAGCCAGGAAGTCCCAGGCGAATAATTCTCCACGAGTCGATTTTCCCTCGGGCCCGCATCCAACACCGGATGTGGGCCTTTCGCTTTTACCTGCGTAACATCCGAGTGCATACATTTGCGGCTCAACTGACCCCTCGGTGGAGATAATCCAAATATGCAATTCCAGCGTTCCTCCGGAGTTCTGCTTCATATCAGTTCGTTGCCCTCCTACGGCGGCATCGGGGACCTCGGCCCCGCCGCGCACGAATTCGTTGCTTTCCTCGCCAGCGCTAGGCAGCATATCTGGCAGGTTCTGCCGCTTTGCCCCACCGGCTACGGCAACTCACCCTACGCAGGCTCCTCCGCGTTTGCCGGCAATCCCTACTTGATCAGCCTTGAATTCCTCGCAGATTGGGGATGGATCGACGGCAGCCGTATTGCAGGCCTCGCAGGCCGCAATGGCTATGTTGATTTCAACGACGTCGAACAGCGCAAGCTTCCGCTCCTCCACGAAGCCGCCGCAAATTTTCTCGATCGTGGCCCGCGCGACGAAAAGTTCGCGGCACAATGGCAGCAGTTTGCCGAGTTCTGCCGCGCCGAACAGGGCTGGCTAGTCGACTACGCCCTCTACGCCGAACTGCGTCGTCGCCAGAATACCGGCGCATGGACCCAATGGCCCGAGCCGCTGCGCCGCCGCGATCCCGAAGCCCTCGCCGAAGCATCCGCCCAGCACGCGCGCGCAATTGCTCAGGAGCAGGCCCTGCAATTCGCTTTCGCTCTGCAATGGAATCATCTCCGCGAGGTCGCAGCCCGCAGTGCGATCCGCATCCTCGGAGACATAGCGATCTTCGTCAACATGGATTCGTCCGACGTCTGGGTTCATCCCGACATCTTTGAACTCGACGAGGAACTCAAGCCGATCCGCGTTGCCGGCGTTCCTCCCGACTACTTTTCCTCGACCGGCCAGCGCTGGGGCAACCCCCTCTATCGCTGGGACGTGCTCCAACACAGCGGATTTGACTGGTGGGTGCAGCGCATTCGCCGCGCGCGCCAGATCTACGACATCGTGCGCCTCGATCACTTCCGCGGATTCGAAGCTTACTGGGCAATTCCCGCGAGCCACAACACCGCGGTCAACGGCGAATGGATAAAGGCTCCAGGCCTCGCGCTGTTCCAGTCTCTCGAAGGCGCTCTTGGTCCTTTGCCGCTGGTTGCCGAAGACTTGGGTCTCATCACTCCCGAGGTCGAGGCGCTTCGCCTGCAACTCGGCATGCCGGGAATGAGAGTCATCCAGTTTGGCTTCGGCGACAAGGGCGCGCATATTCACCTTCCGCACCGCTACGCACCGAATACCGTCGCCTACAGTGGCACACATGACAACGACACCACGCTGGGTTGGTGGAAGTCGACAGGCGAAGTGGAGCACGCCGCCGCCGAAGCCTACTTCGGCAGCATGGAAGATCGTCCTACGTGGCACATCATGCGCGCCGCAGCATCCAGCGTTGCACAAATGTCGATCTACCCGGCACAGGATCTCCTTGAGCTCGGCTCGGAAGCCCGAATGAACACCCCCTCCGTCGCCGCCGGCAACTGGAGTTGGCGCGCTCCCGAAGGCAGCTGGACGCCCCAATTAGCTGAGTCACTGGCCGCAATCGTAGACGTAACCGACCGCGACAACGACCCCCTAGCCGAACCCGAAAAAAGCGCATGAGACAAAATCTCCCGCGATTGTCAGTCGATGCCCCAGGAACCTCGGCCGCTCGAGCCGGCACAAAGTGGGTGCCCCATCCAAGCTCCGCTTGGGTGGGATAGCACGAACCTAAATGAAGCTTTGTCATCCTGAGCGACCGAAGGGAGTCGAAGGACCTGCGGTTGCTTTTTACGATGCATCGATCAGCACGAAAGTGGGTGCCCCATGTCTCGATTTTGAGATCTGGGATACCACCAACCTACACATAACGGGATTACACGATCGCCGCTTGAGTTTCCAGAAACGTCCGATTCATTACCTTCATACATTCCATTCCACGCGCGCTTTGTCGCGCCCCAACCAACCTTGTTATCCTTGCCCAAATGGATCAGGCGGCGATTCAAACCCACGGACTGGCTCGTCGCTTCGGCGATCTGATCGCAGTGGAGAACGTCACGCTGACCGTGACGCAAGGCCAGTTCTTCGGCTTTCTCGGGCCCAATGGCGCTGGCAAATCCACCACCATAAAAATGCTGACCGGCCTGCTCGAGCCCAGCGCCGGGACGATCGAAATTCTCGGTCAGCCCTTCAGCTCAACGGCGTTGCACCTGAAGCGGCAAATCGGCGTCGTCCCTGAAGGGATGGCTCTACTCGGTCGCCTCACCGCCACTGAATACCTGCGCTTCGTCGGCCGAATGTACGGCCTCGATCGCGCAACCGTCGAGCGCCGCACCGAAGAATTGCTCGAATTCATGCAGCTCGCCAATGAGCGCCGCAAAATGGTCACTGATTTCTCGCATGGAATGCAGAAGAAGCTAGCGCTCGCCGCTGCCGTGATTCACGGGCCGAAAGTGCTCTTCCTCGATGAGCCTTTCGAAGGTGTGGACGCCATTGCCGCGGGAATGCTGAAGACGATGCTCCAGGGCATGATCCAGCACGGCGCCACCATCTTCCTCACCACCCACGTGCTTGAAATCGTCGAGCGGCTTTGCAGTCACGTGGCCATCATCCATCAGGGAAGACTCGTGGCCAACGGTTCCATTGAGGCCCTGCGTGCCGGTGTAGCCTCCATTCTCCCTGGCGCAGAGAGCGGACAACGGCTCACGCTCGAAGAGATTTTCCTGTCGATTGTGGGAGCGGGCGGCGGGGAACCGGTGCAGGAACTTTCATGGCTGACCTGACCGGCCCCTTCGATACCGGACTTGCGTCAGCCGGGCCCGGGCCCTTCAATCGCCTGGCCCGCGCCCAGTACGCCGCGCTCATCGCCATGCGCACGCGCATCTTTGCGAACAACTTTCGCACCAGCGCCGGCGCATTCGAGTTCGGCGCACGCGCAATCTCCTACTTCATTTACAGCCTCATGGGATTCGGTCTTGGCGTGGGCGCAGGCTCGGTCGCATTCTCACTCGTCTCCCACAATCATTTGCACTCATTGTTCCTTGAGTTCTGGGCAATCTGCATTCTCTGGCAGGCAATCTCCATTGCCCTTGCCTCGCTCCAGGAGCATTTCGATCTGGGCAACCTGCTGCGCTTCCCGGTGAACTTCGGCTCCTTCTACCTGCTCCATTTGATCTTTGGCCTGGTCGATGTCTCTACGTTGGCAGGCGGTCTGTCCTGCCTGGGCCTCTTGACCGGAATCACTCTGGCACGTCCAGATCTGTTCGGGGCAACCGTGATTGCGTTGTTGGCATTCGCTGCCTTCAACATTCTTCTGGTCAGAGCCATTCTCGCGTGGCTCGATCGCTGGCTTGCCAAAAGACGATCCCGCGAAATCATCAGCGCGGTTTTTCTGCTGGCAACGGTGAGTGCGCAACTTCTGAATCCGGTCCTTCGTGAGGATCAGCCCTTCACGCACCATCACCATGCAGGCGGTCCTAGAACAGGCGAACTCCGGCCCTGGGTCAACGCGGTCAGTACAGCGCAGGCGTGGCTGCCTCCAGGGCTCGCCTCGGCAGTTGTGGGTGAAGCTGACCAGCATGATTCAACAGCCATTGCAGCATCGCTGGGCATCCTCGGCATTTTCGTTTTAGGCGCCGGTGGTTTGCTCGGGATCCGTTTGCGCGCCGAATACCGTGGAGAAAATCTTGGAGAAGCTCCGAGCAGAAGCAAAAACGAAAAACGCGAAGCGGCATGGCACATTGCAGGCTCCGGCCCCATGTCTGCGGAAATTGAGAAAGAGCTGCGCACCCTCTTCCGCTCCATGCCCCAACTCTACGCAGTCTTCGTTCCTATGGTCATGGTGGTTATCATAGGAAGCCTCTTTCGCACCGGAGCGACGGCGATTGCGCATCCATTTCGTCTGGCCATACCCATCTGTGTAGCCTACGGCCTCCTCGGATTCACGCAGCTGATCTATAACAATCTCGGCGCCGAAGGGAAGGGAATTCAGTTGGTCTTCCTCTTCCCCGTTCCTCTGCGCACTGTCATCCTTGCAAAAAATCTGTTTCACGGGGCGCTCTATATCTTCGTCGCGCTCGTCTCCGGCGTCCTGGCCAGCCTGCGCATCGGCCGCCCCGATCCCGATGTGATTGCGGCAACCTTTGGTTGGCTCACCTTCGCATTGCCCGCCAACCTCGCGGCCGGCAACGTCATTTCGTTGACAATGGCCTATCGCGTCAATCTCGGCAGAATCGGACGTCAATCCGGTTCACAGGCCAACGCGCTCCTCAGCATGCTCATTCAGACTACGATTCTGGGCATCGGCGTCGGCGTCATTAGTCTCTGCAATATCTTCGATCGGCTCTGGCTGGCCGCGCCTATCCTTCTCGCGCTAGCGGTCGTCACTGTTCTTGCGTGGCTCACCGTGCTTCGGAACGTCGATGCAATGGCCAATGCCCGCCGGGATACCTTAATCGCGAAGCTTGTCAAAACGGAGTAGGACTCTCACCGCTTGCTTCAGCACCATCTCCCTGCCCATCCTTTCGCTTTGTTTCCCAGCCAGAGAATGGGATCTCGCGCGGAGAATCTCGGTTTTGAAAGGGCACGGCTTCAGCCGTGCCGAATGAGGTCTAACAGACTTACGGCTTTAGCCGCCGAGGGAATGTCCGCTCGCAACAAGAACTGATTCCTCGGTTCCTAAAGCCCCCGACTCGTACGAAACGCCCGCACAACCTCCGCCGGATCGCGATGCTCGCCGTCAATCGCCTCATTCATAGCACGCATATCATCGGCGCTGATGCGGCCCGCGAGGGCAACAAGCGCATTCTGAATCTGCGGCCAGCGCTGCAGCGCTTCTTTGCGTATCAGCGGCACAGCCTGGTAAGGCGGAAAATAATGCCGATCGTCTTTGAGCGCCGTGAGCCCAAATGCCTGGATAGGTCCGTCCGTTGAGTTGCCCGCGATCATATCCACCTGGTGAACATTGAGCGCACGATAGAGCAAGCCCAACTCCATGGTGCGCGGCGGCTCCGCGAATCGCAGGCCATAAGCGGCGCTTAATCCGGGAAGCCCGTCAGGGCGCTGCTCAAATTCGTAACCCACGCCCAATCGCCATTGCGGGGCGTATTGCGCTGCCTGACTCAACGTGGACAGCTGATAGCGTCGCGCATCCTCGCCGCGAATCACCATCGCAAAGGTATTCTCGAAACCCAAAGGCGCGCCGACAGTGATGCCGTATTGCGCATCATAGAGCCGGCGCACGGTCGCAAGAACCGACTGCGGGTCCCGATCCACCGGCTGTTTCAAAATCGCCGTGAGCGCAGTGCCGGTGTATTCCACATAGCCATCGATGCGCCCCGCAACCAATGCTTGATGGCAAATGTAGCTGCCCGCAAGATAGAACCGCCGCTCCACTTTCAAATTCGATTTGGCTTCAATCTCCTGCGCCAGCAGCTCGCCCAGCACCACCTGCTCAGTGAAATTCTTCGCGCCGATTACAGGATGATCTGGCCGCGGCGGTGAACACGAAAGCAATAGAATGCAAAGCACGCCCGCAGCCGCAGCAACAAAACACCGCCTCATCGCGTAGCAACCTTGAATCGTCGCTCAAGCAATCCCAACGCGCCATCCGCCGCCAGCGCCAGCAGTGCCGCAGGCACAGCCCCCGCCAGCACCAGCCGATTATCCACGGACGCAACACCTCGAAAAATCAATTCGCCCAACCCGCCCGCACCTACAGCCGCAGCAATGGTCGCAATCCCAATACAAGTCACGGTCGCCGTCCGCAATCCCGCCAGAATGAAAGATGCAGCCAGCGGCAATTCAACCTTGAAAAGCCGTTGTGACCCCGTGAGGCCCAACGCCTGCGCCACTTCAATCACCGCCGGATCGATGCCACGAATACCTGCATACGTATTCCGCAAAATCGGCAGCAGCGCATAAGCTGTCAGCGCGAAAATCGCGATGCGCGCAGCGCGCTCTCCAAGCCACGGCAGCGGCAGCAAAAATCCAAACATCGCAAGCGACGGAATCGTCTGCAGAATATTCGTCACCCCGATAATCGGCTTTGCCCATCGTGGCGCGCGCGTCAGCCATATCCCCGTCGGCACCGCAATCATCGTGGCAAATGCCATCGCCGCCGCGGTCAGCCACACATGTTCCATGGTCAGCGTGGCAATCTCCTCGCCGTATCGTGCGAAGAACCCATCACTCATCGTCTCGCCACCCGCCCCGCGCTTCGCTCGCCGCGATGAAAGGCCCGCACGTAGTTCTGAATCTCCGGCAGATCGGATTTCAAAAACTCCTCCGGCTCAAGACACGCGATCAGCTTTCCTTCACTCAGCAGCGCAATCTGGTCTCCGAGATAAAGCGCTTCGTCCAGGTCATGCGTAACCAGCAGCACCGTCTTCTTCAAACCCGCCAGCAGACCGCGCAGCATATCCTGCATCTCGCCGCGTGTGAGCGGATCGAGCGCGCCAAAGGGTTCGTCCATGAGGAGAATATCCGGATCGGCCGCCAACGCCCGGGCCAGCCCGACGCGTTGTCGCTGCCCTCCGGAAAGCTGGTTCGGGAATCTATTTGCATAGCCCGCAGGATCGAGGCCGACGGCCACCAGCAGCTCATGACTCCGCCGCGTGCGCTCAGCGCGTGCGCACCCCTCGGCCTCCAGCACCACCCCAACGTTGCGTTCTACATTGAAATGCGGAAACAGCCCCGTCTCCTGGATCACATAGCCGATGCTTCGGCGCAACGCAATCAGATCTTCGTCGCGGTTTGGCTTTCCATTCACGAACACTTCCCCACCCGTAGGCACAACCATCCGGTTCACAGTCCGCAAAAGCGTGGTCTTCCCCGACCCGCTGCGCCCAAGCAACACATTCAATGTTCCCGCCTCGACAGACAGCGAAATATCCTCAAGCAGCCGCCGTCCCTGCGGCGTCGCAACCGTGATTGCTCGAAACTCGATCGCAGCGCTCATGCCAATCCCATTCCTGCCCCCATTCCAGGTCCCATCAGTGTACGGCAGTGATCTAGAGCTATTCGCCGCCGGCTGGAGATTCGGATCTGGAGCATCCTCGATGTATTTAGAGTCATCTAACCTCATGATGCGCTGTACCCGCTTGAACAACTTGCAGGATTTCGCAGGGAATGCACAGCTACACTTCCAGGCACATGAATCGTGCACTCCCAAGAAACGGTGGAAAGACACGAAATGCGACGCGCACCGCGCTCCACTTACCGTCTGCAGTTGCACGCAGGATTTACATTTGACGACGCCATTCGTGTAGCTGCCTACTTGAAGGACCTTGGCGTCTCCCATATCTATAGCTCACCCTATCTTCAAGCGGCGCCGGGCAGCATGCACGGCTATAACGTTGTCGATCACGAAAAGGTCAATGAAGAACTGGGCGGTGAAGAAGGGCACCGCCGTTTTTGCGAGCGCCTCAAGGAACTCGAACTCGGCCAGGTGCTCGACATCGTCCCGAATCACATGGCCACCGGCCCCGAGAACCCGTATTGGTGGGATGTTCTGGAGAATGGCCCCTCGAGCCGATATGCGAATTGGTTCGACATCGATTGGCATTCATCTGAAGTCAAATTGCAAAACAAGATACTCATTCCCGTCCTCGGCGATCAATACGGGCGCGTCTTGAGTGCCAACCAACTCAAAATCGTGCAACAGTGCGGCCTCTTCCGTGTCCATTACATGGAGAACCAATTTCCGCTCGCCCCCCGGTCCCTGGCCATCCCTTTATCAAAGGCCGCGCAATACGCCGACAATGCAAAATTGAGTTTCATCGCCGAAAGCCTCGCTCGGCTTCCAATTCCTGAGCCCGCGGATCGGGAACTGGTTCTGTCGCGGCATCGCGACAAGACCGTCATTTACGAGCTGCTGCGGAGACTCTGCGAAGAGCAGCCGGACATCCCCACGGCCATCACCAAAGCAGTCGACGATCTCAATCGGGATCACGACTCGCTCGACGAAGTCCTCAACCTCCAGCACTATCGACTAGCCTATTGGCGCACCGCGGATCAGGAACTCGGCTACCGCCGATTCTTCGACATCAATACACTCATCGGACTGCGCGTCGAGCGCCCCGATGTTTTCGATGCCACGCATCAGCGCGTGCTCCATTGGCTGAATGATGGTGTGCTCGATGGCGTGCGCGTCGATCACCCCGATGGCCTGCGCGATCCTCAGCAATACTTCGAGCGCTTGCGCCGCCGCGGGACAGATACATGGATCATCGCTGAAAAAATTCTGCAGCCAGGAGAGTTCCTCCGCGACGACTGGCCCATTGAAGGAACCAGTGGTTATGACTTCATGAATGTCTGCAATCAGCTCTTGGTTCGGCCCGAAGGTCTCCAGGAACTGACCGGGATCTATCATGGCTTCCTCAATGAAAAAGTCGAGTTTGCGCCGCTCGCCCGCAACATGAAGCTGAACGTCGAGAGAGAGGCGTTAGGCAGCGATGTCAACCGCTTGACGAGCATCTTCGTCGAGGTCTGCGAGAACAATCGTGATCGCCGTGACTACACGCGCGCTGAAATTCGCCGCGCATTGCGGGAGATCGCTTCCTGCTTCACCATCTACAGAACGTATGTTGTTCCATCGCGCGATCTCGTAACCGGCGAGGACCGCGATGAAATCGACAAAGCAGTCGCTCAAGCCAAAGCCTCCAGACCCGACCTTGATCCCGGCCTGATCGACTTCATCGGAGACGTGCTGGCTCTTCGCGCTCGCGGAAAACTCGAATCCGAGTTCCTCCTGCGCTTCCAGCAATTCACTTCGCCGGTGATGGCCAAGGGCCTCGAGGATACGACGTTCTATTGCTTCAACCGCATGATCGGATTGAATGAAGTAGGCGGCTCACCAGAGCGCAATGGGCTCACCATTGCGGAATTCCACGAGTATTGCGCACAGATGCAGGCCAAACATCCGCTCACAATGACGACGCTCTCGACGCACGATACCAAACGCTCTGACGATGTGAGGGCGCGGCTCGCCGTGATTTCAGAAATGCCTGCACGCTGGAGATCCGTCGTCAGTCGTTGGTTCCGCAGAAATGCGCAATTCAAAACCGGCAGCTACCCGGATCGCAACACGGAATATTTCTTCTATCAGACCCTGGTCGGAACCTGGCCCATCTCCGTCGATCGCTTGACCGCATATATGGAGAAAGCGGCGCGCGAGGCCAAGCAGCAGACAAGTTGGACGCAGCAGAACAAGGACTTTGAAGACGCGCTGAAGAATTTCATCGAGCGCGCATTAAACTCGGAAGAGTTCATCGCCGAAGTCGAAGCATTCGTCGGACTTCTCCTGACGCCCGGCAGGATCAATAGTCTTGCGCAAACATTGATCAAGTTCACTGCGCCCGGCGTACCCGATACTTATCAGGGAGGCGAGTTATGGGATCTGCGGCTCGTCGACCCCGACAATCGCGGTCCGGTTGACTACGAGGCTAGAACTTCGATGCTCGTCGAGTTGAAGGCTGGCCTTGCCGTCGAAGAAATCATGACAAGAATTGACAGCGGCCTCCCAAAATTATGGCTCGTTCATTGCGCTCTGAAATTGCGCAAGGAGAAACCGGAGTGTTTTGGCAAGTGCGCGGACTACGCGCCCATCGAGGTCTCCGGTTCAAAATCGGATCATCTCATCGCCTATCGGCGCGGCCAAAATGTGGTCACCGTCGCTCCCCGCTGGAGCGCGACCCTGGCAGCGCGTTGGGGCTCGACGTCGGTTAACCTTCCCGAAGGGCGCTGGATAAACTTACTCACCAACGAAGAATGGAACGGAGGTTCGATGCGGATTCAGACGCTACTCCAGCGTTTTCCCGTGGCGCTCCTCACAAAGCGAGCGGAGTGAAAGATGCATAGGTTCGATCTCTGGGCGCCCTTTGCCAAGTCTGTCGCCGTGCGCGCCAACGGCAAAAACTTTCCAATGACGCAAGTAGGTAAACGCGGTTGGTGGCATGCAGAAGTTGCAGATGCCGGGCCTGGAACCGACTACGGCTACCTCATCGACGATGACCCGAAACCATACCCCGATCCGCGATCCCAGTGGCAGCCAGAGGGCGTTCACGGCCTTTCGCGGATCTATAATCACCATGCGTTTCAGTGGACCGACGCCAAGTTTCATGCGCCTCCGTTGGCCAGCGCTATCGTTTACGAGCTGCATCTCGGCACTTTCACCACAAAAGGCACTCTCGATTCGGCAATCGAAAAACTCGATCATCTCACCGAGCTCGGCGTTACACACGTTGAACTCATGCCCGTAGCCAAGTTTTCCGGCGAATTCGGCTGGGGCTACGACGGTGTCGCGCTCTTCTCAGTACATGAGCCCTACGGCGGAGCCGATGCTCTTAAGCGGTTTGTGAATGCCGCGCATGAGAAAGGACTCGCTGTTCTTCTCGACGTCGTGTACAACCACTTCGGTCCGGTTGGTAACTACACCGGCAAGTTCGGCCCTTATCTGATCGACTCCCACAAGACGCCATGGGGTGGCGCCGTAAATCTCGAAGGCGCCGGATCCCACGAGGTCAGGCGCTTCTTTTGTGACAACGCATTGATGTGGATGCGTGATTATCACATCGATGGATTGCGACTAGACGCGGTCCATGCCTTCATGGACCGTTCGGCCATCCACTTTCTCGAGCAGCTGGCAACGGAAACAGAAACCTTGGCCGCAACCCTCAGCCGTCGCCTCGTCCTGATCGCCGAAAGCGACCTGAACGACCCGCGCCTTGTCACCCCGCGCGAAGCCTTTGGATTGGGTATGAATGCCCAGTGGAGCGACGACTTTCACCACGCGCTCTTCACTGTGCTCAATCGCGAACCGGAAGCCGGCTATTATTCCGACTTCGGCACCCTCGCCCATCTCGCCAAGGCGATTGAGCAAATCTTCGTCTATGACGGCATCTACTCAAACTACCGCCGTCGCGTGCACGGAAGGCCTGCAATTAATGTTTCGAAGCATCGCTTCATCGCCTTCATCCAAAATCACGATCAAATCGGCAATCGCGCCACAGGAGACCGCATTGGCCAAGTCGTCGGTCTCGATCGCGCAAAGATCGCCGCCGCGCTCGTCCTCACCAGCCCATTTATCCCCATGCTGTTCCAAGGCGAAGAATGGGCTGCAACTTCACCGTTTCAGTACTTCGCCAATCACGAAGACCCGGAGATGGCTCGCGCAGTGTCGGAAGGACGACGCCGAGAGTTCGAAGCGTTCGGCTGGCCACCCGAGTCAATTCCCGACCCCGAAAGCCGCGATACCTTCGTTCGCTCAAAACTGAATTGGAACGAAGTATCGCAGGACGAACACGCCGAGATGCTGGCCTGGCACCGCAACCTGATACGAGTGCGCCGAGCAACTGCCTGCCTGAACAACGGAGAGCCAGGCCACACACACGTCTCCTACAACCAGCAGGAACAGTGGCTCCGCATGGATCGCGGCTCCATCTCCGTGATCTGCAATCTAAGTCAATCCGAGCGTTCCTTTCCGCTCTCTGCGCCGACACAACTACTCCTCGCCTCATGCAGTGCAGTCCATGTAGACGAAGGCGCAGTGACACTGCCCTCTGACAGCGTCGCCATCCTGCGAGCGAACCGCACCGTCGGCGATGCCGGCGACAATCCTCACTTCGGTTCCGATTGAACATCTTTGCAGACTACCCGCGCCGCAGAATTCCCTCGCTTCTGACGGCACGGCCCGGTCGAGCCTGAGAAAATCAAGGCAGCCCCGTTCGGGCGACCGCCACTGTCGGAAAGGCTGCGTTGCGTCGAGTCGCGCTGATCTATAACCCGCAATCCGGCCAGCATTCGGCGCAACGCGATAAATCAATTCATCGCGTCCTTGCGCTGCTCCGCGATGAAGGCATCGACGCCGAAGCCCTCGAAACCGATGCACCCGGAAGCGCCAAGACCCTCGCCAAGCTCGCTATGCGCAACGGCTACGATACGATTCTTGCTTGCGGTGGCGACGGTACTGCGCACGAAATCCTGCAATGCCTCGTCGGAACCGACGTGGCGCTCGGCGTGGTGCCGTTGGGTACGGCCAACGCGCTGGCACAGGATCTTAGCCTTGGCACTTCGCCCGTCCATGCCGTGCGTAAACTGCTCACAGCCACGCCAACGCAAGTTCCCGTAGGCCGCATCTTCTATCACGACAAGAACGGCGCGGAGCACTCCTGCTACTTTACCGTTGCGGCCGGCATCGGCGCCGATGCCTTGCTGATGGCCAGCCTCGATGCCGGGCTCAAGCGCCGCTTTGGCTACGCTCTCTACATGATCGAAGCTACGCGCATCTGGGCCACCAATTCATTTCCACTCTTCTCGGCAGTTTTTGCACTCAACGGCAGCGGCGAAACGCGCACTTCAGACGTATCGCAACTTCTAGCGGTGCGTGTCCGCTCTTTCGGGGGAGCACTCGGCACGCTGGCGCCGGGCGCCACTTTGCGCAATCGCACATTGAGCCTCATCACATTCAAAACGCGCAGCCGCTTTCGCTACCTTCGGTTTCTTCTAGCCGTCGTTGCGGGACGTCACACCTTTTCAAATCACGTCGAGTTGATCGAAGCAACCGCCGTCGACTGCCGCGCTTGCAATGGTTCCAAGACGCCGATCTACGTCGAAGCCGATGGAGAAGTGCTCGGTTCCTTACCCGCTCGCTTGGAAATCGCGCCACAGATGCTCACTCTGCTCATCCCGCCGAATGCGCAGCCCTAACGCCGGCGCGATTGCGCAATCCATGCAAGCCGCCCGCGCACCTCTGATCCCGCTCACCGATTTGATCCTCCATCCCCGCGTCTGCGATCATCGCTCCGTCTTCAGTGAGGCCCTTCAAATGAACAAGAAGGTTTTTCTTTATTTCACCCTCGCGGTGTCCGGTACAAACCTCGTTGCTCAGCAGCCCGCTTGGCAACCTGCACCCGGCCATCTCACATTGCCACTCTGGCCCGGCACGGCTCCAGGCGCGCCCACCAACCTGCCGCCCGAAGTCGACACCACGACGCCCCTGTTGCCTTTGATCGCCGGCCGGCCCATCATTCGTCTCGGCAATGTCGCCACGCCCACCCTCACCGTGTACGCGCCCAAAGCCAACAACACCGGCGCAGCAGTGGTGGTCTTTCCCGGAGGCGGCTACCAGATCCTCGCCATCGACCTTGAGGGCACCGAAGTCTGCGACTGGCTCAACTCCATCGGCGTGACCTGCGTCCTCGTCAAATACCGCGTCCCCAACACTGGCCCCTATCCCAAATCCTCTGCCGCGCTACAGGACGCGCAGCGCGCTCTCGGCGTTGTTCGCGAACACGCGGCCGAGTGGCAGATCGATCCCCATCGCATCGGCGTCCTCGGCTTCTCCGCCGGAGCCCATCTAGCGGCTGCGCTCAGCACGCACTACGACCAGCGTCTCTACGACCCAGTCGGTACCGCCGACAAACTCAGTTGCCGCCCTGATTTTGCAGTCATTGTTTACCCCGGCTATCTTGCCATCGCCGATCAAGGCATGGCACCCAATCCCGAGATCCATCCCACCGCCGATACGCCGCCCTCGTTCATCGTGCAGGCCGAAGACGACACCGTGCATGTCGAAAACGCCATCGTCTACTTCACGGCTCTCAAAAACGCCAAGGTTCCCGCCGAGCTGCACATTTACGCCCAGGGCGGTCACGGCTATGGCCTGCGTCGCACAGCACTGCCTGTCACCACCTGGCCGCAATCCGTCGAAGTCTGGTTGCAAACCATCCACGTACTGCCAGGCCAGTAATAGTTGTTCTCCAATTTCTATCGAGCGAGGGCACGTTAGCTCAGCGGCTCTTTCATAGGTCGGGGTCCCCGCGGACAGGTCTTCGTCCGTGGGTGGGTGAAAAAAACCACCTTGCTCGACATTCAAAATGCCACCCATGAATTGGAGAACAGACTTAGCCCCTACAATCGTTCTATGCGTCTCGCCGTTCTCACCGTCTCTGACCGCTGCTCGCAAGGTCTGGTTCGCGACGCTTCGGGCCCCGCTATCGTCGCATTCCTGCGCCGGACGTGGCCCGATGCCGAGCTCCAGTCCGCACTTGTCTCCGATGAGATCGTCGAGATCAGCGACTACCTGATGAAGTGGTCCAGCCAGGGTGTGGACTTGGTCCTCACCACTGGCGGCACCGGCCTCGGCCCCCGCGACTGGACCCCCGAGGCGACGCGCCGAGTCATCGATCGCGAAGCCCCCGGAATCGCGGAAGCCATGCGCGCGCAAGGCGCCGAGAGTAATCCCATGGCTTGGCTCTCGCGCGGCGTTGCGGGACTGATCGGCAAAACCCTCATCATCAATCTGCCCGGCAGTCCCCGCGGCGCTGAAGAAAGCTTCGCGGTCATCCTGCCTCTCATCCGTCACGGCCTCGAGACCATCGCGGGAACTGAAACCCATACTTGAGTCGGATAGAGTGCCGATCCAAGAGTTAGTTTCCCGGCTGCCCGGAGGCGTGGCCTGCTTGCCGCGCACGTCCTCTCGATTGAATGCTCAAGCCTCCGCAATGGCCGCGATGGAAACTTTCATGCCGGGGATTCGAACCGGCAACTTCGCGCCTTGCCGCGCGGGCGGGTTCGCCGGGAACCACTTCATCCACTCTTCATTCATTCCCGCGAAGTCCGTCTCCTCCAAAAGGATCACGGTGAAACTAACTGCCCGTTCGAGCGAAGTGCCTGCGGCGTTGAGGATGGCGGACACATTCTCCAGGCACTGCCTGGTCTGCTCTTGAATCGTTTCCCCTTCAATCTTTCCTGTGATCGGATCGTGCGGCCCCGTGCCCGAAACGAAAACAAGACCAGCGGCCCGCACAGCTTGGCTGTAGGTTGGCGGCGGTGACGGCGCGTTCGTCGTTCGAATGATGTCTCTTGCCATAGATTCTCCCGTGCAGACTGGACGACCCGGATGCACAATCCGAGACCTGACTCGATGCCGAAGTGGGGTGCGACAGGGTTGAGAATTCCTGAACGCACATCGTCTCACAACGCGGCCTTTAAGCGAAGAATTTGACACTGCGACGGTTCATAAAATGGGGGTTCTCACTCAGATGGAGGTCGGAATCAACGCGTTGGGTCAGCGGTGCTTCCGATCCTCGCTCGGTCCGATAGTTTCCCCAAAATTGCAGCAAACGCTTTCCATCGAATCGGTTTACGGCTTGCCAGCGTGTGAGCCAATTCGCGGACCATTCGTCCCGAAGCCTAGGCAGCATTGCGACTTCGCAGCTTTCAATCCTTCAATCTCGTCAGATCGCTCACTGAGAAACACGAGAAAAAAGGTGTAGAATCGCTGCAACGTGAGCCCCTCGAAAGACAATCCAACCGAGCGCCGCCGCCCCGCCACGGTCAGCATCCGGGACGTCGCGCAGCGAGCCGGCGTCTCCATCGCCACCGTCTCGCGCGCCGTGAATCATATCTCCACGGTGAATGCCGAGCTCGCCCAGCGCGTCTGGAAGGCCATCGAAGAAGTCGGATACTTGCCCAACACGCAGGCCCGCGCCCTCGTCTCCGGCCGAAGCAAAATGCTGGGGCTCATCGTCTCCGAAATCACCAACCCCTTCTTTCCCGAACTCGTGCAGGAATTCGAAAACCTGGCTGTCGCGCAAGGCTATGAGGTCCTGATCGGCTCCACCAACTACGATCCAGCTCGCACCGAAAGCCTGATGCGTCGCCTGCTCCAGCGCAACGTGGATGGCGTCGCCGTCATGACCTTCGGTGTGGAAGAGGATCTGGTCAAGAAGCTCGTCGAGCGCGAATTTCCGCTTGTCTTCGTCGATGCCGCACCCGACCTTTCCAACATTCACGTTCTCAAGGTGGATTATGCCGAAGGCATTCGCCAGGGCGTCCAGCATCTCGCTGCCCTCGGTCATCGCCGTATAGCGTTCATTAGCGGCCCCTTGGCGCAGCGCTCACCTAAAGCCAGGCGCGAGGCATTCCTCAAGTCGATGGCCGAGCTCGGTCTCAAAGTCCCGCCCGAGCACCTGGTCGAAGGCAGCCACAACATGGAGGGCGGCATCACGGCCATGGAACGCCTCATCGCCCTGCCCGAATTGCCAACCGCCGTCATGTGCTCCAACGACATGACCGCCATCGGTGCGCTGCACGCTCTCTATCGCACTACGCACAAGGTTCCCGAAGATATCTCCGTCGTCGGTTTCGATGACATTCACCTCGCGCAGTTCATGCTGCCACCACTGACCACGGTTCAGATGTCGTGCAGGGATCTGGCAGCCGCGGCCGTCGAAGGCCTCCGTGCAGGAATCGAACAGGATCACCCTAAACACGGCAGACGCGAGTGGCACATTCCCACGCGCCTCGTAGTCCGGCAATCGTCGACATTTCCGCGCGGCAGCTTGCCTGCGCTCGTTTCAGGCGCCCAACCCAAGCGATCCGAGAGCTAATTCAATAACGCTCCACTTCGGCGTCTCGCACAGGCGGCGTGTCCCGAGGGGCAATGCCGAAGCTTTCATCGCGAAAGTGCTCTAGTCGAACGGTTGCCTCGGTTCCAGCGCTCTCCCAATCCACGTTGTAACTTGGAACGTACCTTTCGTGTCTAATAGAAGAAGCTAAGTACCCGCGCGAGGTCGCACCAATGCTCATCGGCAAGCCGCCCGAGATCCCCTCATCGGCGATCACATCGAAAGACAAGTATCTGAACCGCCGCCGATTTCTTCGCGGAGCCCTCTCGACCGCAGTAGTTGCCGGTGCATCCGGAGCCGTCATCGAGCGAGCCGCCGAAGTTCTCTCGCCCCCCACCGCCGTGCATGCCGACACCAAGCTGGACACCATCAAGAGCCCTCTCAGCACAACCGGCGAGCAGTTGACCAGCCTCCAAGACATCACGCACTACAACAACTTCTACGAGTTTGGCGTCGACAAAGGCGACCCCGCGCAGAACGCAGGCGCCCTGCCCACGCGCCCCTGGACGGTCAAAGTGGATGGCCTCGTCAAGCAGCCGAAGACCTTCGACATCGAAGCCCTTCTCAAACTCCGCCCCCTCGAAGAGCGCATCTATCGCCATCGTTGCGTTGAAGCGTGGAGCATGGTCATCCCCTGGGTCGGCTACTCGCTCTCCGAGTTCATCAGGGCCTGCGATCCGCTCAGCAAAGCCAAGTATGTCCAGTTCCTCTCCTACTACAACCGCAAGGTGGAGAAGTGGACGTCCGAATCCACAATCTACTGGCCCTACTCCGAAGGGCTGCGTATGGATGAAGCCATGAATCCGTTGGCGCTGTTTACCTTCGGACTCTACGGCGACGTGCTACCCAATCAGGACGGCGCGCCAATCCGCATCGTTCTCCCCTGGAAATACGGATTCAAGTCGGCCAAGTCCATCGTCGAAGTCCGCTTCCTCGACAAACAACCGCCGACCACCTGGAATGATATGGCTGCCAATGAATACGGCTTCTATTCCAACGTCAATCCCAACGTCGACCACCCCCGCTGGAGCCAGAAGACAGAGCGCCGCATCGGCCTGCCCTTCTACGCACAGCGGCGGCAAACCCTCATGTTTAACGGCTATGGAGAGCAGGTAGCCTCACTCTACAACGGCATGGACCTGAAGCGGAACTACTGATCCGGTCGCGTCAATTGACCGGAGAAAAGCCGATGAAAAAGAACGCTGCCAAATCTGTACCTAGCAAGGCGCGTCGTACCGCGAGTGCCACCCCACCAGTTGAGGACGCGCGCCAGCAGCTCGCCTCATTCCTCGCGAAATTCACGCCGGAAATCGCGGCGAAGGCTGAGGCGATTCTGCGTAAAATGCGCAAGCTATATCCCACCGCGCTCGAACTTGTCTACGATAACTACAACGCGCTCGCCATTGGTTTCAGCCCCTCAGAACGGGCTTCCGACGCCATCTTCTCCATCGCCGTCTATCCCCGATGGGTGAGCCTCTTTTTTCTCCAGGCCAGAGGATTGCCCGATCCCGACAAACTCCTCAAGGGGAGCGGCAATGTCGCGAAGCATGTCGTGCTTCCTTCACCCGCAGCGTTGAACGAACCTGCCCTGCAAGCACTCATGAGCAGCGGCGAAGCCAGGGCCAAAGTTCCCATGGATTCGAACGGCAAACACCGCCTGATCATCAAATCGATTTCCGCGAAACAGCGGCCACGCAGACCCGTCGCAGCTGCTACACGATGAGCCCCACAAGATGAATCGATCGACCATCCTCATCCTCAAATCGCTCACCTGGGCCGCATGTCTCTGGCCCCTCGCCTTACTCGTCTATGGAGCCATCACCAACACCCTGGGTGCCGATCCCACGGCCAAAATCACCTTCACAACCGGCTACACCACGCTCCTGCTGCTCATCCTCTCTCTTGCAGTCACGCCGGTTCGCAACCTGTCGTCGCGCCTCAGCTGGCTCATTCGCTTTCGCCGCCTGTTGGGACTCTTCGCCTTCTTCTACGGCACGCTCCACCTACTCACCTACGTCGCGCTCTATGCAGGCTTCGACATCCACGCCATGCTCGCCGACATCGAAAAGCGCCGCTTCATCACCATGGGTGTAGCCGCTTGGCTCCTGTTAGTCCCACTCGCCGCCACGTCAACAAACTGGTCGATCCGCAAGCTAGGCGGCAAGCGTTGGCAGCGCCTTCATCGTTTGGTCTATCTCGCCGCCATCTGCGGCATCATTCACTATTGGTGGCAGGTCAAGCCCGGCGTACTTAGCCCGCTACGACTCACCATCGTTCTCGCCGTTCTGCTCCTCGCACGCCCAATTCTCGCCTACATCCAGCGTCGCAGGACGCAATCCGCCGCCGCGTAACGTCGAAAGGGTTCAGAAGCAGCCGATCAGAGGAAGACGGAAGTTCGGAGGGAGGCGAGGGTTTCAACCCCCGCATAAAACAGGCAGAATGAACGCGGGCTTTAGCCCCGGAAGATTGTTTGTGTCAGTCTCACCTTCAATTACAGCGTGAGCGATTCCAGAACGATCCCATCCTCGCCAAAATCCAGCATCCGCTGCGACACCGGACTCCAATTCCTCCGATGCAGCGGGGTGGGTCCCAGCCGCGCCAGCGCTTCCAGATGCTCGCGCGAACAGTAGCCCTTGTGACTCGCCAGCCCATACCCCGGATACTGCCGGTCGAACTCCACCAGTAGCCCGTCCCGGTACACCTTGGCCAGCACACTCGCAGCGGCGATCGAATAACTCGTCCCATCGCCCTGGATCACCGATTGCTGCGGACAAGGCCACTCGATCGTATCCACGCCATCAATCAGAAGATAATCCGGCACAACCGAGAGCTGCTCCACAGCCAGCCGCATCGCCAGCAGCGACGCCCGGCGAATATTGATCCGATCGATCGTCTCCGCATCTACCGCAGCAATCGCCCACGCCACCGCTTTTGCGCGAATCTCCACATCGAGCTCGACGCGCTTCTTCTCCACCAGCTTCTTCGAATCCGTCAACCCGCGAAAGCGCGTGTTGCAATCCAGAATCACCGCCGCCGCGACAACAGGCCCAAACATCGGCCCGCGTCCCACCTCGTCCAGCCCCGCAATGCGCAGCGCTCCGCATTGGCGCGCAGCCTTCTCCAGCTTCCAACCGCACTTCAAATTCTTCGCACGAGAATTTTTCTGAACGCGAACCGCAGCCGGGACCATGCACCCAGTATAAAAAGCAAAACCCCCAGCCGCATGAGCCAGGGGTTCTGCAAAACTAGACTTAAATGGGTAAACTAGGTCTTCGCCGTCACCCGATCCACTTCCTTCAGACGGGCAGCCTTGCCGCGCAGTCCACGAATGTAGAACAGCTTCGCGCGCCGCACCTTGTAGCTGCGAATCTTCTCAATCTTGTCCACAACCTTCGAGTTGAAGGGAAAGATGCGCTCCACACCCTGCCCAAAGCTCATCTTGCGCACGGTAAAGGTGCCCTGCGGGCCGTTGTTGATCGCGATCACCAAGCCCTCAAAGGCCTGCAACCGCTCCTTATCGCCTTCCTTGATCTTCACTTGAACGCGAATTTGGTCGCCAGGCGCAAACGCCGGCAAATCGGTGCGCTTCAGCTTGTCGGCCAGGCGCTGCATAACTGGATGAATTGACATGGGTTTCTTCCTACGTTGAACTCAGAAACTCAATTTTAACAGAGAATCCAGCTGAGCGCCTAATCTCGAACTGCGTCTTGAATACTGGCGGCAATCGTCCCGACATTGTCAACCATTGCACCGAATCACCGGATGAACGGTATGTACGCGCGCACCCGCGATCGATACTCGAGGAACTCATCCTGGAAATACGTCTCGAGCAGCCGGTCCTCCGCTTCGACACGGACCTCTGTGCCGATCATAAAGAAGGAGACTCCGGCAACCAGCATCGGCCACCACGTGTATGCGGCGCCCGACGCCAACAGCATGCCGAACATCGACACGTACATCGGATGTCGGATCCATGCATACGGTCCGGTCGTGACCAGCTCATGATGCTCATTCAGCGCCGCCAGGTAGCGCCAATGTTTGCCCAGATGCCGCGTCGCCCACCACGAAAGCGCCACGGCAGGAGGCCCCAGTAGCATTGACGCCACCAGCTCCGGCAACGATTTCTCGTATCCAGCCGGACGCACATGGACCCAGATACAGACAAATCCCACCACGTCCAGCAGAATCCCCCATTGCGCCGACAGAGCCTTTGCGATCTCTTCTTGTCCGGCGGACTGGCGATACCGCTGCACAAACGACGCCGCCCACGCGATCCAGCAGACCGTCAGCTCACCATAGGCGACGAGTTGAAGAATCGGATGAATCATCTCTGCCCTGACATCAGCCCTGTCGCCTGCCGCGCGATGGCCAGCCTGCCGGTTGCCTGCCGCCCGGTCGCCAACCTAAATCCACAAGCATTCTCCTGTCCTCATCGGTCAACTGCGCATGCTCCAGCAGATCAGGCCGGTTTTCGAGCGTCTTGCGCAACTGCTGCTCGCGCCGCCAGCGCCGAATCTGCTGGTGATCGCCGTTCAGCAGCACCTCCGGTGCGGCCAATCCCTTGAATTCAGCCGGCCGGGTAAAGTGCGGGTAATCGAGCAACCCGCCCGACCCGTGCTGCGACCGGGGCACACCGGTTTCATCGGCGGAGATTTCCGTGTCCTTTACGCCGAAGCTTTCAAATTCGCTCGATGCCTCATTGCCCAACACCCCCGGCACCAGCCGCGTCACCGCATCCATGACCACAGCCGCCGCCAGCTCGCCTCCGCTCAACACATAGTCCCCAATCGAAACCTCCCTATCGCAATAGAGAGAATTGACCCGTTCATCCACGCCTTCATACCGTCCACAAACCAGAACGACACGCTCAAGTGGAAGAAGCTCTCGCGCCGTTGCCTGCGTAAATCTGCGTCCCTGCGCCGAAAGCAGAATCACCCGAGTCCCTGTTTGCCCCGCATCCTTATCCACGGAACCGGATGCCCCCTCCTCGCGGTTTTTTTCTAGCGCGAGGGTGAGAGACGACAATCCCCGCTCCGCCTTCGCCGCGATCCCAAGCGATTCAAGCGCCTCCGCCAATGGCTCCGGCTTCAGCACCATACCCTCGCCACCGCCAAACGGCCGATCGTCCACCGTGCGGTGCCGGTCATGCGTAAACTCCCGCAAATCCCGCACCTCCACCGACACCAGGCCGTCCTTAAGCGCGCGGCGCACCACGCCGTGCTCAAAGAATCCGGAAAAAAACTCCGGGAAGATGGTGATGATTTCAAAGCGCATCCCCGACGATCATATAAGCCCACTCGCATCATGCGTGAGCGGTGTGTCCACTAATGCGCCTGATTCGCTTTATCCAAGGGGCATCGGGACATTCTCCCGTAGGGAGAACACGAAAATAGCCCAGGGTAAAACCCTGGGACCGCATCCCAAAAATACGCCCGCGTCCCGTAGGGCCGCGCTGAGTCCTTCCTCGAGACCACGACGAACGATTGCCCGGCCCACACCACACCGCACAGCGATACCCTCGCAACTGTGCTCTAATACGCCCATCGAAATATGCCCGACATTGAAGCTCTCCTAACCCGTTGGCAATCGGCCGGCGTCCTCGACGCAACCATCGCCACCCGCATTCGCGCCTGGGAGTCCCAGCAGAAACATCCCACCGGCATTCGCTGGCAGGGCATCGTCGCCCTCATCCTCGGTGCCATCCTGCTCGCCAGCGGCGTCGTCCTCTTCGTCTCCGCGCATTGGGACGAATTCGGCCCCGGAGCCCGCCTCACCATCGTCCTCGCCATGGTCGCGCTCTTCCATCTCGCCGGAGCCTACACACGCGCCAGCTTCCGCGCTCTCTCGACCGCGCTCCATGCCGTCGGCACCGCTTCCACAGGCGCGGCCATCGCGCTCGTCGGCCAGATCTTCAATATTCAGGAGCACTGGCCAGCCGCCATCCTTCTCTGGGCTCTCGCCGCCCTCGCCGGCTGGGCGCTGCTCCACGATGAAGCCCAACAGACCCTCACCCTGCTCCTCATCCCCGCATGGCTGCTCTCCGAGCTTGCCTACTATGCGCAAAACCACATCGGCCAGAGCGTCTACATCGGCCGCTTCCTCTTCGCGTGGTCCGTTCTCTACCTCACTTTTTTTCTGGACT
>Ga0181535_10000933_pt1 | contig 40312 bp, 40 predicted proteins | sample PEATcosm2014_Bin_44_FD_119774 | JGI IMG/M metagenome (GOLD analysis project Ga0181535, IMG submission 119774) | Peatland microbial communities from MTU Mesocosm Facility, Houghton, MI, USA - PEATcosm2014_Bin17_30_metaG | ecosystem: Environmental > Terrestrial > Soil > Wetlands > Peat | place... | reverse complement strand
TTCGCCTTATCGATGGCCGAATATCAGCTCGCAGTACGGCATTATCGATACGTGCGGATTCCCGAAGGACAGCTTCTACTACTTCCAGACGTGGTGGACGGCGAAGCCGACGCTGCACGTGTTTCCGCACTGGAACTGGCCGGGGTATGAGGGGAAACTGATCGCGGTGTGGGTGCATTCGAACCTGGACCGGGTGGAGTTATTCCTGAACGGGCAGAGCCAGGGCGCGCAGGACGTGAAGAAGAACGAGCACCTGGCTTGGAACGTGACGTATGCGCCGGGCACGCTGGAGGCGCGTGGATTCAAGGGCGGGAAGCAGGTGATGACGACGAAGCGGGAGACCACGGGACCGGCGGCGAAGCTGGTGCTGACGGCGGACCGCAAGGACTTGTCGGCGGATGGGGAAGATATCGCGATGTTCGCGGTGGAGGTGCAGGACGCGCAGGGGCGCACTATGCCGGTCGCCGACAATCAGGTGAATTTCCGGGTGACGGGCCAGGCAGCGGTGAAGGGCACGGGGAACGGCGATCCGACCAATCACGAGTCGGACCTTGGGAGCACGCGCAAGGCGTTCAACGGGTACTGTATGGCGCTGGTGCAGGCGACGAAGACGGCGGGGACGATCACGGTGGAGGCGAGTTCGCCGGGCTTGACGGCGTCGAGCGTGACGATTAGCTCGAATGCCGTGAAGCTGCGTCCGCAAGCACCGGTATGGGAGCGGGAAATTCCGACGGGTCCGGGCATCACGGGCCTGTGGAGGCCGGTGCCCGTGGTCGCGGCTGCCGGCCGCGGCGGTGGTGGCGGCCGCGGCGGCGGGGGCGTGGGCGGCATCTTCACGTTCAAGCAGAATGGGAACACTCTCGCCGGAACCATTGAAGGCGCAGGCGGTGGGGGCGGTGGCCGAGGCGGCGCCAGCGATGCGGCCACTCAGATCGAAGATGGAAAGGTGGACGGAGCCAACTTCTCGTTTACCGCGGCCACGGTTACCTACACGGGCGTGGTGAAAGGCGACGAGATTGAGCTGACCCGGACCGGCGGTGGCGCAGCGGGTGGGCGCGGCGGCGCAGGCGGAGGCAGGCGCGGCGCAACGGCTGAGCCTCCTACCGGACCGCAACCTGTGATCGGCCCTCCGCCGAACGGTTCGGACCCCTCGTCGGGGAATTTTGCTGCCGGCGGGAGAGCCGGTGCGGCGGCCGGCGGACGGGGAACAGCGCAAACAACGCAAGCGCCCACGGTTCTTCGGAGAGCGAAGGCCTAGACCGGCGTTTCAGCAATACTACGGAGCCAAGCGGGCGGGGAGATCCCGGAAGATGGATCTCCCCGCCCGAGCGGTTCCGCGTCGAGCGTCATTTCCGAGTTCGAGAGGAGTGGCACGTGCAAAGGGACAATCAAGAGTCAAAGCAGGGCCTTCCCGTGGAAGCCGAGGGCTTTCGCCGCAGGGATGCACTGAAGGCGTTTGCGCTGTTGGCCGCGACGCCTTTGGCCGGGCAGACGGGCGGGACGGCCCAGCCCGCGCCGACAGCACGGCCCGCCGCGGCCATTGCAACCGGGCGAGACCAGAGTTTCGATGAAGGCTGGCGCTTCCTGCGCGCTGACGCTCCCGGCGCCGAACGTCCTGAGTTCAACGACGCCGCATGGCGAACCCTCGACCTGCCTCACGATTGGAGCGTTGAAGCTTTACCGCCCCGCCCCGAAGCGGAAAATGGCGAAGGCGCGGTCTGGGGATCCACCGTGCTTCCCACGCGGGTGGGACCTTTCGATTCCGAACTCAGCCCCGGCGGACGCGACACCGGCTGGTTCGTAGGCGGCACGGGTTGGTACCGCAAGCGCTTCTCCGCGGCTGGCGTGCCGGCCGGCGGGCTTGTGGAGATTGTCTTCGACGGCGTCTACATGAACAGCGACGTGTGGCTGAACGGCAACCTGCTGGGCAATCACCCGTACGGATACACCAGCTTCGCCTACGACATGACGCCTCACTTGCGGCGCGACGGCGAGAATGTGCTGGCGGTGCGCGTGCGCAACGAGGGCAAGACCAGCCGCTGGTATTCCGGGTCGGGCATCTACCGGCATGTCCATGTCAACGTGACCGGCGGAGTGCGCCTTCCGCTGTGGGGCGTCTATGTCACCACTCCGGACGTCTCGCAGGCTTCGGCGACCGTGAAAGTCGCCGTCAACGTGGAGAACCGCTCGAACGCTTCGCAGAACTTGACGGTTCGCGTGCGCCTCGTCGATTCGACCGGCGGCGCGGCGGGTTCGCACGATGCCCCGCAGTCCGTGGCCGCAGGCGGCAGCGCGCGCGTGGAACAGACGTTCACGGTGAGCGGGCCGAAACTGTGGTCCCTGGCGACGCCGGTTCTGTACCGTGCGGAAATCGAACTGCTTGCCGGCGGCCAGACGGTGGACCATACGGCCGCTCCATTCGGCATCCGCAAGGTTGAAGTGGACGCCGAACGAGGCCTGCGAATCAATGGTGTGGCGCTCAAGCTGAAGGGCGGCTGCATGCACCACGACAACGGGCTGCTGGGGTCGGCCGTCATCGACCGCGCCGAGGAGCGCCGCGTCGAGTTGATGAAAGCGGCCGGCTTCAACGCCATCCGAACCAGTCACAACCCGCCATCTCCCGCGTTCCTGAATGCCTGCGACCGTTTAGGTATGGTGGTGATGGACGAAGCCTTCGACTGCTGGGAGCGCCAAAAGAACCCGCAGGACTATCACTTGTACTTCGACGATTGGTGGCAGCGCGACATCGACTCCATGATTTTGCGCGACCGCAATCATCCGAGCGTCATTTTCTGGAGCATTGGGAACGAGATTCCGGAGCGCGCCGAGCCGGCCGGCGTCGAAATCGCCAGGAAGATTACCGAGCACATCAAGACCGTGGATGCGACGCGGCCCATTACGGCAGCCATCAACGGGGGAGGCGGGGGCGCAAATCTCGATCCCGCGTTCCAGTACCTGGATGTGGGCGGCTGCAATTACATGTGGAGCAGTTACGAAGCGGATCACGAGCGGCAGCCGAGGCGGGTGATTGTGGGGACTGAGTCGTTCCCGATGCAGGCGTTCGCCAACTGGCAGCAGGTGGAGAAGCACCCTTACGTCCTCGGCGATTTTGTGTGGACGGGGATGGATTACCTGGGTGAGTCCTCGATTGGGAATGCGCAGGTGGGATCGGCCGGGCGGGGAGGCGGTGGCGGAGGACGCGGTGGCGCCGCGGGCGCTGCGGGAGCTCCGGGCGCTCCGGGTGTTCCGGGCGGCGCGGGCGCGGGTGGTGCGGGGGCTGGCGCTGCGGGTGCAGGCGTTGCGGGTGCGGGCGGCGGCCGGGCGGCTCTGGCGGGCGCGGCTGCGGGCGGGCCGCAGGCGGCGGGAGGCCGTGGCGGAGGTGGAGGCGGTTTCGGCGGAGGCGGCGCGGGCATCAGCCAGAGCTTCCCCTGGTTCAACTCGTATTGCGGCGACATCGATTTGATCGGCGAGTACAAGCCCCAGCTACTCTACAGACGGGTTTTTTGGGGCGAGAGCAAGCTCGAAATCGCTGTGCAGCGGCCGGTCCCCGAAGGACAGGTCGAATCGGTCAGCGGATGGGGCTGGTCCGATGAGCTGCGCAGTTGGACGTGGCCGGGCTACGAAGGCACGACGATGAAGGTGCGCGTGTATTCCTCCGGCGACCAGGTGCGGCTGCTGCTCAATGGCAAAGAGATCGGCGTGAAACCGGTTTCCGTGGAAACGGAGATGAAAGCCGAGTTCGACGCGCCGTATGCGGCGGGCGAGCTGAAGGCCATCGCACTATCCGGCGGGAAGCAGATTGCCGAGATGACTTTCAAGACCGCCGGCAAGCCCGCGAAACTGCGGCTGAAGGTGGACCGGGCGGCCATACGACGCGATCGCAACGACCTGGCTTACGTGACGCTGGAAGTGCTCGACCAGGCAGGGGAACCGGTGCCCGACGCTGTCGTGCCGGTGACGTTCACACTTACCGGCGCCGGCGAACTGGCCGCGGTGGGAAGCGCCAACCCGAAGGATGTGCAGAGCTTCCGCGGGCCGCATCCGAAGACGTTCCACGGCAAGTGCCTGGCCATCGTGCGGCCCAAAGGCGCCGCCGGGGTTGCCACGGTGCAGGCGCAGGCGAGCGGACTGGCGCCTGCAAGCATTGAGGTGAAGATCGGCTAGCGGGGCGGGCTTGAGTGTCGAAACGCGGGTTTTGCCGGACCCAACCTTGCGCAACTCCAACACCAGGCGCAGGGCTTCGTTCACTGCTCTCTCGGTACGAAAGGCCTTCCGGATCTCCGGGTCCAGCTGAACGAGATTGTCGAAAGCTGACTTCACGATTTTCAAGGACCGGCAGCCGCTGGCCCTCCCTACAGCCTCTCCGCGCCTTCGCGGATCAGGGCCCAGGCGCGCTCGACGTGTTCGCGCTTCGTGGTGCGGTTGCCGATTGCCAGGCGTAGTGTGAAGCGGCCGTTCAGGACGGTGCCGGAGATGAAGATCTCGCCGGTGGAGTTGACGTGGTCCTGAATGCGGCGGTTTTCGTCGTCGGTGCCTTTGTAGCGCAGGCAGACCACCGAGAAGGGCGTGGGCGCGGTGCGCTCGAAGCGGGGGTCGGCGTCCACTTCACGCGCCAGATCCTGCGCCAGTTGCACTTGCGCGCGCAGCAGGTTGGCGATGCCTTCACGGCCGAAGGAGCGCATCACGAACCATAGCTTCAGCGCGCGAAAGCGGCGGCCGAGCGGGACGCCGTAGTCCATCAGGTTGACGGCGCGCGGGTCGGCGGCGCTCGTCAGATAATCGGGAATCAGCGAAAAGGCGGCGCGCAGCACGTCCGGGCGGCGGGTGTAGAACACGCTGCAATCGACGGGCGTCATGAACCACTTGTGCGGGTTGGTGACCAGCGAATCGGCGCGATCGCAACCGGCGAACGCCCAGCGGAATTCCGGCGCCACCATGAGCGACCCGGCGTAGGCGGCGTCCACGTGCAGCCAGATGCCGTGGCGCTGGCAGAGGTCAGCGATTTGCGGAACCGGGTCCACGCTGGTGGTGGACGTGGTGCCTACCGTGGCGCACGCGCAGCAGGGGCGGAGGCCCGCGGCCAGGTCGCGCTCGATGGCGGCGGCGAGCGCATCCGGGATCATGCGGAATTCCGCGTCCACCGGGATCTTGCGCACGAAATCCTGGCCAATGCCCACGGCGATGGCGCCTTTCTCGATGGAGGAATGCGCCTGCTCCGAAGTGTAGACCACCAGCCCTTGCGACGCGCCGCGGGTGCGGCATTGGGGGTCGGCCGCCTGGCGCGCGGCGGCGATGGCGTGCATGCTGCCCACCGACGCGGTGTCGTAAATGCACCCGAACCAGTCCTCCGGCAGCGCGGTCCATTTGCGAAGCCAGCGCAGCGTTACCTGCTCCAGTTCGGTAACCACCGGCGAGCTTTTCCAGAGCATCCCGTTGAGGTTCAGGGCGGTAGCCAGCAGCTCGCCGAGGATGCCCGGCTCGGAGGCGGAAATGGCGAAGTAGGCCATGAAGCCCGGATGATTCCAATGGGTGACCGCGGGCACAATCAGGCGCTCGAAATCGGCCATGATCGCGTCCATGGGCTCGCCACGCTCAGGGCCGGCGGCGGGCAGAGCATCGGTGAGTTCGCCCGGCTTGACCTGCGCAAGGACGGGATAGCGCTCGGGACGAGCGAGATAATCGGCGATCCAATCGATCGCCTGGTAGCCGTGACGGCGGAATTCTTCAGGAGTCATTTGCGGACGCTTACGGTTCCGGTGGCCAGCATGGTGGCGGACGCATCGGGTGGAACCTTCCAGTTTCGGTCGAAATAGCCCTCGGATACCACGTTGGCCAGGGATCCTTTGAATAGCACGAAGTCCTTGAAGGTGGTGAGCAGGCGAAACGCTGGCGGCGCAAAGGGGTCCCCGGCGCGGTTGGTTTGCTCCGCGCCGGTCCACCACGGCAGGCCTGAGCTGACCAGCGCGTAGCGTTTGCCGACCGGCGCGATGAAAAGCAAGCCGTAATCGGCGGCGCCGGAATTGAGCGCCAGCGGCAGTTCCGGGGCGACGCGCGCCACGACGCTGTTGGTCTCGCGCGAGCCGAAGAGGACCAGGTTGGAGCTTTCGATATCGGCCTCGGTCACATCCGCGTCGGCCTTCACCTGGAACGTCAGCGCGATGCGGGCGTAGGGCGGCGCGGACCAATTGGCGGCGTATTCCGCGGCCCGGCGGCGGTTTGCCAGAGCCTCCGGCGGCGGACGATCGGCGGTTCCGTACACGTAAATGTGGGGGCCGGAGACGGCCGCGGCGATGGGACCCTCGGCGCCGGTGCGTTTACCGTCGGGATCCGCCAGCCCCTGCCGCCAATGGCCATCGGTCTTGACGAACGAAAGCGGTGCGCCTGGGCGCAGGCGGATGGCCGCGCCGTCGACGGTCACCACGCCCGGCCGGCCAACCACGTTGCCCAGAATGCTAAAGGCATCGACGTCGCGCGTCTCGACCTGCGCCTCGGTCTTTCCCGTGAGGCGGGCGTCGATGGAAGCGAGGGCGCCCGGCGTCATCCCGTCGATCCGGATCCAGTAGGCCGACCCGTAGCTGTAGGATCGGGTCAGCAACCGCACGCGCTCCGGCGCCGGATTGCGGCGGTATTGGGCAAACCAATCGAAAACGCCAGGAGCGCGGTAGGCGTAGGTCCACGCGTTGTGAAGCACGCCCGGATATTCGATGTACTCGGCCGGCGCGCCCGCATCGAGCAGCCGCCTTTGCCAGGCGCGCGAAGATGCGGCCGGCACGGCCGGGTCGAGCGCCCCTTGGAACAGGCGGATGGGCAGGTTGAGCGCGTTGGGGGCCAGTTCCTCAGTGCCCGGGACAGTGAACGCGCATACCGGCGCAACGGCGGCCCACACGTCGGGACGCGTCAGCGCCAGCCAGAGCGCTCCGCCGCCGCCCATTGAGACGCCGGTCAGATAAACGCGGTCCGGGTCGACCGGGTAGCGCCGTTCCACCTCATCCAGCATGTCGTAAACATCGCGCTCAGCAATGCCCTGGTAGCCCATCGTGCCGCGCGCAAACGGGCAGGCCACGATGAAATCCACGTCGCGAAAGCGCGGAAAGCCGCTCCCCACGGACAAGCCGATTTCACCGGGAACGGCGAGAACGCCGAAAAGCTGCACCATATTGACGCTATGGTTGGTTTCCTCGGCGTGGAGGCTGACCACGAGCGGGTATTTTCTGGCGGGATCGAGCTGTTTCGGAAGGTAAAGTGCGTAGGGTTGGTTTGAATTATCGATGGCAGAGTGGAACGTTGCGAGCTGGGGACCGGGCGTAAACTGGGCCACGAGGGCGGCCGGAGCAAGCAGCAGCGCGGCGAAGACAATCGGCTGGGCAGGCCGTCTCATCGGAGGGCTACTTGCGGCGTGCGATCTCCCGTTCGGCGCGGAGCCAATCCTCCAGCGCGGACCCCCCACGATAGCCGCGGGCTTCCCAGTAGGAGTACGCCAGGCTGGCGATGTCTTCGTGCGCAGGGGCGGCCGGCGCGTTTGCCGGGCCGTTTTCATTCTCGGTCGTGGAGTAGAACTGGGAGCGATTCGAGTGCAGCCGTCCGCGGAAATAGTCCATAGGCCTTCGAACCTAATGTAACAATTCGCGGGCGGGAATTTCAGGACGCGTTGCGGGGCGCGGCTGCCAGGCGGACAGACTTGCCGGTTTGGCGGGGCGCTCCAAGCCGGATGACGCCCTTGAGACAAGCTCGCGCCACGAAGAACGAGAGCGGAAACGTGACGGCGACGATCACAACGCATCCGACAATGTTGTCCATATCTCTTCTATCGACGTTTCCACCGATCCTCTATAGGGCGCGATGCAAACCGATGACCAAAGCGTAAGCGATTGAATCTACGCTGGGGGCAACTCTTCGGGGCGTGTAAGCCCTACCATGGGTGGAAGTTTGTGCACGTAACCGAGGATTCATTTGGACAATGGGGCCGGGCTATGGCATTCTGAAATTCCAACATCAAGTAGCAGAGGCGCCCCTTTGATTCGAACCGTTCGAGCTTTTCTTCTCTCTTGTCTGACCGCCGCGTTGCTGACGGCCGCTCCGGCCGATCCGCCGAAGAAGCCCCGGCTGGTTCTGGCGATTGTGATCGACCAGTTCCGCTACGACTATACGCTGCGATTCCGGAGCGATTACACCGCCGGCCTGGCGCATCTTATGCGGGATGGCGCAGTTTTCACGGACGCGCACTACATTCATGCCGCCACGGTGACCGCTGTGGGCCACTCCACTTTCCTGAGCGGCGCCACGCCCTCCGTCAGCGGCATCATCGGCAACGAATGGTACGACCGCGACTCCGGCAAGACGGTCACGAGCGTCTCCGATCCGCAAACCAAGCTGGTGGGAGGAGCGCCGAACGCGCCGGGATCTTCCCCGCGCCGCCTGCTGGTGAGCACGGTTGGCGACGAGGTCAAGATCCGCGATGCGGATTCCAAGGTAATCGGCGTATCCATCAAGGACCGCGCCGCAATCCTTCCCTCTGGCCACATGGCGGACGGGGCCTACTGGTACGACGACGAGAGCCACCATTGGGTGACCAGCACGTACTATCGCGCCGACCTGCCGGACTGGGTGAAAAAGATCAACGACGAGAAGGCCTACCAGCGTTTCACCGGCGCCCAATGGCTGCCTTTCGATGCTCCGAACGACCCGGCCAAGGCCCTGTGCACGATGGTTGAGGGCACGGCGTTGCGCTATTGCGGCAGCCTGGAAGCCACGCCGTGGGCCAACGAAATGATCGAGGATTTCGCCGAGCGGGCCATTGCCAATGAGGGCCTCGGCCGCCACGCGGGAACGGACATCCTGACGGTCAGCTTTTCAGCCAACGACTACGTGGGCCACCGGGTGGGTCCCGACGATCCGGCGGTGCGCGACATTTCCATCCGCACCGACCGCCTGCTGGGGAAGCTTTTCGATTATGCCGATAAGGCGGTGGGCGCCGGCAACACGCTGGTGGCGCTGACGGCGGATCATGGCGTGGCACCGGTCCCGGAAGTGAACCAGGCGCGCCACATGCCCGGCGGGCGGCTGGCCCAGGGCGGCGTTTCGAAGAGTATCACGGATGCCCTGACGCAGCGGTTCGGGCCGGGAGATTGGCTGGTGGCTGGCGGTTCGGCGACCATGCCGTATCTGAACCAGGAGACGATCCGCTCCCACAACTTGGACGCGGCCGTGGTGGAGAGCGTGGCCGCGGCGGCCGTTCTCACGGTGGAGCACATCGCGCGTGTGGCCACCTGGCACGAATTGCGGGACGGGGACGTTCAACAGGACGCCATCGGCCGGGCGATGACGATGAGTTTCTACGGGCCGCGCTCGGGAAGCCTGTACATCGTGCAAGAACCGTACTACCTATTCGAGGCGACCGGCACGTCGCATGGTACGCCTTATGGCTACGACACCCACGTGCCGCTGATTTTCCTGGGGCCTGGAATCAAGCCGGGGGTATACGACCGGAACGTCGCGATCAACGACGTGGCGCCGACTTTGGCGGCGATTCTCGGAGTGGAACAGCCGAGCGGGTCGATGGGCAGCATCCTGAGTGAGTTGTTCTGAGGCGGACTGCCGCCGGCAACCGCTCTCTTACGTTCGCGGCTCGGTTCGAAGCGCTTGATTTTGCTGGGCCGCGAACAGGATCAGATTGACCGGACGGGCATGGAGACGATGTCGTCGATCCGAATGGCCTCTTTGACCACAAAGGGCTCGCCGTATTTCACGCCGATTTGGTTTCCATAGAAGCGCGCGATGGCACCCAGGCGCTCGCGGATTTCGGTTTCCTGGGGGAACAGGTCGGACCCCGCGCCGGTTGGGCCATACTGCGACTTGTAGCTGAGCAGGGCGGCCATACGGCGCTCGAACTGGGCGCTGATATCGGCGATGAAGGAGGGCTTGACGTCGGCGTAGACACTGGCGTAGAGAATCTTGAACGGGCGGTGCGGCTCGGTATGCTCGTCGAGCTTCTTGAGTCCCGCCAGGAAACAGGCCTCGTAGCCCATTTCCCCGGTGCGGTAATGATCGGGGTGGCGAGCCTGCCAGTAGGGTAGAATCACCACGCGCGGCTGGAGTTCGCGGATCTTCTGGGCGAGGGTCATGCGCGCGGCAATGTGGTTTTCCAGGCGGGCGTCGGGAAAATGCAGGTTGCCGCGCCAGGCGAGCAGCATCTGGCGGCCGGCCTCTTCAGACTCGGCGACGCGCTCTTCGGGCGATCCGCGGGTGCCCATGTCACCGGCGGTAAGGTCTAGCGCGCCGGTGCGATAGCCCATTTCGGCCATGCGGATGAGGGTCCCGCCGCAGGTCTGCTCGATATCGTCGGGATGCGCGGCGATTGCCAGTACGTCGAGGGTCATGTTCTTTACCAGGATAGATCGCGGTGGCGCGCCCAGCGTTCCCGCGTTCCCAAGACGTTGACCAGGACAATGCCGGCGATGAAGCCGCCGACGTGCGCGAAGAACGCGGTGCCGCCCTGGGACGCGTTGGTCGCCTCAAAACCGCCCATGAGCTGGATGGCGAACCAGTATACCAGCATGAACCAGGCGGGGATCTCGAACCGGAGAATGAAGAAGAAGAAGTACAGCATTTCCACGCGAGACCGGGGGAACTTTACCAGGTAGGCGCCCATGACGCCGGCAATGGCGCCGCTGGCGCCCACCATGGGCACGGTGGAGAGCGGATCGGCGGCGATCTGCGCAACCGCCGCGGCCACGCCGCAGACCAGGTAGAAGAGCAGGAACCTGCCGTGGCCCAGAATGTCCTCCACGTTGGCCCCGAAGACCCAAAGGAACAGCATGTTACCGGCGATGTGAAGCCAGCCGGCGTGCACGAACATGGCCGTAAAGATATTGACGATGTGGAAATAGTGGGGGTTTGGGCGCAGGCCGTAGTCGGCGATGTACTGGTGGAGCGAATAAGGGTCAAGCGAGAACTGCTGCAGGAACACCAGGATGTTCACGACGATCAGAAGGACCGTCACCACCGGCCTGGAGTACCTTGGCTGAGTGACCTTAATGGGGAACATTTAGTTGCCGGCCGCCGAATGGGCAGCGAACTCCGGATGGGCGCGTCTCTCGGCGTGCGCCATCAGGGCGCGGATCTCCTCGAGGCCGCGGATGCCCCCGCGCGCGCCCTTTGAGATGCAATTGAGGGCGGCCATGGCGTTGGAAAAATCGAGGGCGCGGGGCAAGGTCATGCCTTCGAGAACAGCATAGCAAAACGCCCCGTGAAACACGTCTCCGGCACCCGTGGTATCGACCGCGTTTACCACGTAGGCGGGGGAATAGACGAACCGTCCGCTTTCGAGCGCGAGCGCGCCGTGGGCCCCGAGCGTCATGGCGGCCACCTTCATGCGGTATTCCTTCTGGAGGGTTTCGAGGGCCTGGAAGGGATCTCGCCAGCCGGTCCACGCGGCCGGAAACTCGGCGCTGCCAACCAGATAATCGACGTTGGGGAGGACGCGGTCGAAGCCGGGATAGATGGTATCCACATCCACGGTGACGGGGATTCCGTGAGCCCGCGCGATGGCGGCGGCGTGCGCAACGGCGGGAGTATCGTGGCCGTCGATATGGAGCAGGCGTCCGCAGGCGATGTCCTCAGGCGCGATTTCCCCGGGAGCGATCCGGAGGCCATCGTCGCGGCGCCAGAAGACGGTGCGCTCCCCGGTAGAGGCATCGACGACGATGTAGGCGGATTGGGTGGCGCAGTTCCGGCGGAGTTTAACGCCGGTGGCATCGATGCCGGCTTCGGCGAGGCTTTCCATCTGGACCCGCCCGCGCTGGTCGTCTCCCACCGCGCCGATATACTTGGTGCGCAAGCCGAGGCGCGCGCAGGCGGCCAGCGCGCTGGCCACCTGCCCACCGGGCATGAGGACTTCGTCTTCAAAGCGGGCTTTCCCGGCAAACGCGGGGAAATGGGAAACCACGATCAGGGTGTCGGTGGCGTTGAGCCCGACGCCCACGACGTCAAATTGAGACGGCACAGATTGTAGTGTAGCGTTCAGGAGGCGGGTGGAGGGTAAACTACTGCTTCGGGTATACCCGAAAATCGTCGAAATAGGTGACGGAATCCCCGGCGGTCCACAGGCCAACCTTGCCGGCGGCGGTGAAAGTGTAGTCGGCGGCGGTTAGAATGCGGCGGTGGTCCAGGTAGACTTGGATGCGGGGTCCGGCGAGCGAGATCTTCAGAATCCGCCACGCATTGGCGGGAACGTCGTGCTTCACGGAGCCGATGGGAAAGCGCTGGCCGTTCTCCACCTTGAAGAGAGCCACTTCCTGCTGCCTGGCGTCGGCCAAGGCGAGGTAGTAGTTGTCGGCGTCGCGGTAGCGGAAGACGACGCCGCCCGACTCATCCTGGAGGCCCGCGACGGGTTTCAGGCGAACGCTGACGTCGCCGTCGCGCAGATCCACGGCGTTAAGGATTGCGAGGGGGAAGCGGTTAGCTCTGGGGTCCTCGGACAATTGGGCCAGGACGTAAGGCTGGGTGGGGGCAGTACGGTCGCGGAGAACCTCCCAGCGGGAAGCGGAACCGCCATTTGCAATGGGGGCGCTCCAGCCGGGGGGAATCTTGCCGAGCGCATCGGCATCGAAGTTGATGATTCTTCCCGGAGAAGCGACGAGCCCGAGAGCAAGCAACAAGCTAAACTTCATGAAATCGAGTGGTATCCACCCGGTCAGCTATCCGTACTTAAATATAACACACGGCGTCCCGCTGATTTCTTATCGACTGTTCACCCGGTTACCTTTAGCCAGCGTTCCGCGCGGGCCGACCTTTGCCTCCACGCGCTGATGAGGGTAGCGGAGAGGATCACGGCGCCGCCCGCGAGCGGCCAAGCGCCGGGGCGCTCGCCATGGACCAGCCACGTCCAGACGGGGTTGAGGACGGGTTCCAACAACAGCGTGGTGGTGGCTTCGAAGGCGGTGACATGGCGCACGGCGCGGGTGACGCACCAGTAGGCCAGGCCGATCTGGAAGACACCGAGGTATAGGATCAAGGCCACGCCGGAGGGGCGCACCGAGGCCACGGGCAGGGCCACGGGCAGGGCGGCGAGGAAGGCCATGATATTGCCGGCGCTAACGGCCGCCATCCCGGCGCTCCCCGCTTCCCGGCGCGAGAGCCAGCGCAGGCCGGCGAGCGTCAGGGCCCATGCCAGGCCGCTGGCCAGGGCGAGCAGGTTTCCCTCATGCGGATTGGGAGCCGTAGCTATGGCGCGCTGACCGCCCAAGGCGAACAGCGACAAGCCTGCCGCCAGCGCCGCCATGTAGCCGAAGTCGGAGCGCCGGATGGGCTCGTGCAGCAGCCACGGTCCCAGCAAGAGGAGATACAGGGGCGCGGTGGACTGGAGAAAAATGGCGTTGGCCGAGGTGGTCAGGCGGTTGGCCAGAACGAAGAAAATTAGCGTCGCAGCGTAAGCCGCTCCCACAGGCGCAGTACGCCAGGACCAGCCGCGCCGCGACTCCGGCACAACCAGCAGGAGCGCCGCGGCAGCCACCGCGGACCGGAAGCAGGCCACTTGCCATCCCGTGAAGCTGGCCGCTTTGATGGCGGCGCCGCCAGTGGAAAACAAGGCGGCCGCAGCCACCAGAAGCAACCGGTTGCGCAATGGGGAAGATTGCATGTGTGAGCGAGACGCTTCCGGCTATCGCAGATGGATGCCAGTCACGTTCCGATTGTAGCGGGCAGCACGTTTGCCGTGCGGCCTTATCGAACGATGCGCCAGGAGCGGGAAGAAGTGATAATCTGCTCTTAGAGGCGCCTATGAGAATCCTTACGCAATTGGCTTTATGTTGCCTGTTTGCCGGCGGAGCCATGGCGCAACGCGGCGGCGGGCATGGCGGCGGCGGTGGCGGCGGAATTGGTGGGCATGGGGGCGGAATCGGCGGCGGCGGAATCGGAGGCGGCGGAATCGGGCATGGCGGCGCAGTCGGCGGCGGATTCGGCGGCTTTGGAGGGTACGGGCGCGGATTCGGCTATGGCGGATTCGGCTACGGCGGTCTATATGGCGGCTTCGGCTATGGGGGCTACTGGCCATACTACGGGCTGGGCTATGGCTATTGGCCGGATTATTACCCATACCCAGCATATCCGTACGCAGCGCCTGCCTATAGCTACGAGCCAGCGGTGAACAGTAGCACGCCTGCGGTAGTCTACCCGCGGACCTACGCGGCACAACCTGTGATGCACGAATACGATCAGTACGGGCAGGAAGTGAAGCCGGCGGACGGCGGTAATGCCGGCGCCGTTTCATCCGCACCCGCCTCATCGAGCGGCAGCGGTTCGCCGGTTTACCTGATCGCCTTTCAGGACCACAGCATCCAGGCGGCCGTGGCGTACTGGCTGGACGGCAAGACCTTGCACTATGTGACGCTCCAGCACGCGGAAAAGCAGGCGCCGCTGGACACCGTGGACCGTAGTTTCAGCCAGCAACTGAACTCCGAACGGCGGGTGCAGTTCCAGTTGCCCGCGCAGTGAGGGGGAGCCGGCAACGGTGACCGACGAAGGGCGTTCCTACACGCTGGCGGATGCCTGGCATCTGAACAATCGCGTGAACCTAATGCTGCTCGACGAACTCGGCGAGGAGCAACTGGCGGTGACCGCGAATCCCCGCGCACGCAGCGTGGCGGATCAGTTCGCTCATGTGCACAACGTCCGCATCATGTGGCTGGAGCCGATTGCGCCGGCCCTGGCGAAGAGCCTGACCAAGATCCCGAAAGGCGCGGCGACCAAAGCGGCGCTGAAAGACGCGCTGGAGGCTTCCGCGGCGGCGCTCGGCGGCCTGCTTGCCGAAGCGGAGAAGACGGGCAGGATCAAGGTCTACAAGCGCGGCCCGATCGCCTTCTTCAGTTACGCGCTGGCGCACGAAGCGCACCACCGCGCGCAGATTATCCTGCATCTTAAGTACGCCGGCCACCCCGTCGATAGCAAGTTCGGCTTGAGCTTGTGGGAGTGGGAGAAGATCTGAGGGGCAAGACGGCCCGCCGTTCAGAAGATCGGTTTCAGGACCACCCGGCCGTACGCGATGAACGCCATGAGGAGACCCAGCACGCTGCTTAGAACGATGGGCGTCATCTCGCGGTACTTGGCATGCACCCAGATAAACACGAGGCTCTCGACCGTCAAGACCGTAGCGGCCACCACGGTGAGCGCGGGCTGCCAGTGGAAGGCGGCGGGGACGATCAGCCCGACCGTGCAGACGAGTTCGAGGATGCCGAGGGCCGTCCAGGCTTCCCGCGGCAACGCACCGAAGGACGGGGCCTGTTCGCTTATCTTGTCGAACATGAAGACCTTCATGACGCCAGACGCTCCATACAGGAGCGCGGCGAGGACCTGCAGGACCCACAACAGGATGTTCATCGTGTGTCTCCTCCCGGTTTCCGCGCCGGCGCGCGTTGCGGTTTCTGGCCGCGCGATCCACGTTCCGATCCCAGACCTAGCGACTATGGATTATCTCACGATAATTTCGCGTCGTGTTGGGCAAACGGTTCCTTTTTGAGACACGGGCCACCGTGGTTCACGCTCCGGGGGGCCCTACAGTGGGTTTTTCATGGTCGTCAGGGCAGGTACGGCGTGCCTTGATGAAAACGCAAGACCCAGCCGCGCGCGGTTTTCGACCAGATGGAGCTTCGCCTTCCGTAATCGACTATGCCGTTCGATCTTACGGCGCTGTTATAGGTAACCTGGGCGGTATCGGCATTGAGCAAGCGGACCTTGAAATCGGGCAACGGCAATATGGCGTCAATTGGCTGGGGAGCGGCGCCCAGGGTGTCGGCGCGTTCGTAAATGCGGCCCGAGCGGCCAAATTCGAAGAAATCAGGGGCGATGACTTGCTCCATGAGTTTTCGATCGAAACGCGTCTCGGGCCGCCACAGGCTCTCCTCAAGGCGCTGCAGCGCGGTCCGGTCTTCGATGCACGGTTCGATGGATTGCACTCAGACCAGCTTGGCGTCGAGCGTAATTTCGGCGTTCAGGACCTTGGAGACGGGGCAGTTCTTCTCGGCGGCGCCGGCCATGGCGGCGAAGGCGGCTTCGTCGATTCCCGGCACGGTTGCGCGCAGAGTCAGGGCCGAGCGGGTGATGCGGAAGCCCTGTCCTTCGGGGTCGAGCGTGACGGCGGCCTCGGTGGCGAGCTCGGTCGGGGTGAAGCCGGCGGCTTGCAACTGAAACGCGAGGGCCATAGTGAAGCAGCCGGCGTGGGCGGCGGCGATCAACTCTTCGGGGTTGGTGCCCTTCTCGTTTTCGAAGCGGGTCTTAAAGGAATAGGGAGTCTTGGCGAGCACGCCGGAGTCGGTGGAAATGTCGCCGTTGCCGGCGCGGCCCGTGCCACGCCACACAGCTTTTGCCTTGCGTACCATGGGAGTCTCCTTTCTAAACTTTCTTCAGGGCCAGCGTCACCTTGCTGTGATGCCGGCCGTAACCGAAATAGATCACGAGGCCGATCACCAGCCAGACAATCAACCGGAGCCAAGTGCTGCCGGGCAGGCTGGCCATGAGGTAGAGCGAAACGATAATCCCCAGGATGGGCACCAGGGGCACCATGGGCGTCTTGAAGGGACGGGGCAGATCCGGCTGTTTGTACCGCAGAACCCACACGCCGGCGCACACAATCACGAATGCCAGCAGCGTTCCGATGCTCACCAGCTCGCCGAGAATGCCGATGGGAATCACGGACGCGAAAACCGCCACGAACAATCCTACCGTGATCGAGGAGACGTAGGGCGTGCGGAAACGCGGATGCACCTTTCCCGCCCACGCGGGCAGCAGGCCGTCGCGCGACATGGAATAAAACACTCTGGACTGGCCGAGCAACATCACCAGCATCACCGTGCTGAGGCCGAAGATGCTCCCGATCAGCACCAGGTACTCGCCCCAGCGCACGCCCGTCGCCATGATGCCGACGGCCACCGGAGCCGCGACGTTCAAGGTGGTGTACTTGGTCACGCCGGTTAGCAGAAGAGACGTCACGATATAGAGAACCGTGCAGATGGCGAGCGAGCCGAGAATGCCTACTGGCATGTCCTTCTGCGGGTTCTTAGCCTCCTGCGCGGCGGTGGAGACGGCGTCGAAACCGATATACGCGAAGAAGATGACCGCGGCGCCGCGCCCGATGCCCGACCAGCCGTACTTTCCGTACTCGCCCGTGTTAGCGGGAATGAAGGGATGCCAGTTGGCCGCCGCCAGGGAAGGATGCGACAGCAAGAATCGGGCGGCGATTCCGATAAACACCAGGACCGTACCGACCTTGATGAACACAATGATGGTGTTGAGCGTCGCCGATTCCTTGATGCCGATGACCAGGACCACGGTCACCATGCAAATCGCAAGGAACGCGACCACGTTAAACGACCCGGTGACGTGCGGCAGTTTGGTGAGATCGACGCCCTTGGTGGCGGCCTCGCCCATGAGGGTGCTGGTTACGCGCCAGAGGCCCTGGTACTGCACCAGGTCGGTTCCGGGAGTCGCCATGAAGCGCGGCGGAAGATAGATGCCGAGGCGCTGCAGCAACTGGAAGACGTTGGCGCTCCAACCGGAAGCCACGGTAGCGGCACCAAAGGCGTACTCAAGAATCAGGTCCCATCCGATGATCCAGGCGAAAAGCTCGCCCAGCGTGGCATAGCCGTAGGTGTAAGCCGAACCGGCGATGGGGATGAGCGATGCGAATTCCGCATAGCACAACCCGGCGAACACGCACCCGACCCCGGCCAGGATGAAAGAGAGCACGATAGCCGGGCCGGCATACTGCGCCGCGGCCGAGCCGGTGAGCACGAAAATGCCCGCTCCGATGATGGCGCCGATGCCCAGCGTGGTGAGGTTCAAGGCGCTGAGCGCGCGTTTGAGGGTATGCTCGCCTTCCTGGTGAGCCTCCTCCATAAGCATGTTCAGTGGCTTGCGGATCAGTATGCTAGACATAGTTGGGGCAAAGATGGGAGTATAGCATTGCACGCACTGCCGGGTGGGGCGGCGGCTGCGGCGGTGTTCTGCGGCGTGGTCCAGTGACAGGCGAAAGCGCCTGCCCCACCACCGAGGGGAGACTGGCGCGATCAGGAGATCTTGCGCCCTCTCGTGAGGAACCAGAAGGACCCTATGCCGGCCGCGGTGACGATAAAGAACACTCCCAAATTGAGGGTTACGGCAAAGCCGAGGACCGCCAGTGGGAATCCCCAATACCAGGATTCGGCCCGCAATCCTGCGCTCCAGGACGGTTTTCGCGCGGTGGAAGGAACGCGCGGCCGCCAAGCCGGCCAGAGCCGCGGAACGAGTGCGCGGTAGGAATCGTAAGTCTTACCTTGGCTGGCTTGAAGTTCGGCTTCTTCACGGAAGATCAGCCGGTAGCAGAACACGGTCATGGCAGCCACGCAGAGAGCCAGTCCGCTGCGGCTCATCATGGCGCCCATGCCGATTGCCAGCAGGATATTGGCAAAGTACAGTGGATTGCGCACGTAACAATAGGGTCCGCCGGCGACCAACCAGGCCGACTTCACCTCGGGTGCGTAAACCACGCTCGCGCTGAGGTATGAAGAGGCCCAGGTGCGAATCAGCGCCGCCACGGCGAGCAGGAGGGCCGCCAATACGAAGAGGATGCGCGCTAACCCATCCGGATTCATGCCCAACTTGGGGGACAGCCAGTTCGCTAGAAGCGCCGCGCCGTTCTCATGATCGAGAGAGTAAAGAGCAAACGGGACGCCGATAATGCAGCCGAAAATAGCGGCCCGGTTCGTGAACTCGGCGTTGCGTGCTCGCATGGGTATCCATTGTAGCCAGTCGGACGGATCTTGACTGTCTGCCAACGCTGCGGCGGAAGAAGGCAGGCCAGGAGGCCCGCCCCACCCGGAACGGGCTGCCGCGATGACCGCCCTTCCCACGTTACATTAGTGAAAGAGGAGCGATTCTTGAGAAACATACTTCTTGGCTTATCGTTCACCATTGCGCTGGCCGCCCAGGCGCCTCCCGCGGCCTCCAGCATTGTGAAGAATCTCGACCCGTCGGTCAGCCCGTGCGTGGACTTCTACCAGTACGCCTGCGGCGGCTGGATGAAGAGCAACCCCATTCCGGCCGATCAATCGCGATGGGGCACGTTCGAGGAACTGGCCGAGCGCAACCGCGAAATCCTCCACCAGATTTTGGAGGACGCGGCCAAACCCGCGACGAATCGAGACGCCGTCACCCAGAAAATCGGGGATTACTACGCTGCGTGCATGGACGAAAAGGCCATCGACGCCAAGGGGATCGCGCCGCTTCAACCGGAGCTGGACCGCATCCGCAATTTGAAGGACAAGCCGGAGTTGGCTGAGGAAATTGCGCACCTGCACCGCAACGGCGTCGCGGCGCTTTTCGAGTTCAGCTCGGGGCAGGATTTCAAGGACTCGGACTCCGTGATCGCTCAAGCGGACCAGGGGGGGCTTGGGCTGCCGGACCGCGATTATTACCTGAAGACGGATGCGAAATCGGTCGAGCTGCGGCAGAAGTATGTGGCGCATGTCGAGCGGATTTTCGAACTGGCCGGCGAGAAGGCGGACAAGGCCGCGGCCGATGCCGCCACCGTCATGCGGATCGAGACCGACTTGGCGAAGGGTTCGCAGGACCTGGTTTCGCGGCGGGACCCGGAGAAGGTCTACCACAAGCTCACCCGTCAGGAACTTCAGGCGCTCGACCCGGATTTCCGGTGGGACCGTTACCTTACCGGCAGCGGCGCGCCGGCGTTCCAGAGCGTCAATGTGGCGTCGCCGGATTACTTCAAGGCTGTGAACGCGGCGATTGCGAAGGCGTCGCTTGAGGATTGGAAGACCTACCTGACGTGGCATCTGGTACACTCCGAAATTCCATTTCTGCCCACGCGGTTCGTTGCGGAGAATTTCGGCTTCTACGGCAAGACCCTGACCGGCGCCAACGAATTGCGCCCGCGCTGGAAGCGCTGCGTGGATTACACGGATAACCAATTGGGCGAGGCGCTTGGACGCAAATTCGTAGAGCGGACCTTCGGCGCCGAGGGCAAGCAGCGCACCTTGAAAATGGTGGACGCGCTCGAAAAGGCCCTCGGGCAGGATCTGCAGGCGGTTTCCTGGATGACGCCGGCCACGAGGCAGAAGGCGCTGGACAAGCTGAAGGCTATCACCAATAAGATTGGCTATCCGGACAAGTGGCGCGATTACTCGAGCGTCGCCATTCGCCGAGACGACGCGATCGGCAACGGATTTCGCGCCGACCAGTTCGAATTTCTGCGGCAGTTGAATAAGATCGGCAAACCCGTGGACCGCCTGGAATGGGGGATGACGCCCCCCACCGTCAACGCCTACTACGACCCGGAGATGAACAACATCAATTTTCCGGCAGGCATCCTGCAGCCGCCCTTCTTCGACAACAAGATGGACGACGGCGTGAATTTCGGCGGCATCGGGATGGTGATCGGCCATGAGCTGACGCACGGCTTCGATGACGAGGGCCGGCAGTTCGACGCTCACGGCAATCTGCAGGACTGGTGGACGCCCGCCGACGCCAAGGAATTCGAAAGCCGCACGGCGTGCCTGGTGAAGGAATATTCGAGCTTCTCGGTGGCGCCCGGCGCGAACGTCAGCGGGGAGCTGACGCTGGGCGAGAATACCGCCGATAACGGCGGTCTGCGGCTCGCGCTGATGGCCCTGGCGAACACCGACGGCGCGGATGGGAAGAGCATCGACGGGTTCACACCCGAGCAGCGCGTGTTCCTGTCATTCGGCCAGATCTGGTGCGAGAATGCGCGCGAAGAAGCCGAGCGGCTGCTGGTCCAGACCAATCCTCACTCTCCGCCCAGATTTCGGGTGAACGGCGTGGTGGAGAACATGCCGGAGTTCCAAAAGGCATTCGCTTGCCATGCCGGGCAGCCGATGGTGAGCGCGAACGCCTGCCGGGTGTGGTAGGGGCTGCGATACCATAGGACCATGCGCTACGTCACACTCACACTTGCCCTCGCGCTGGGATGCGCGCCTCTTTTTGCCGCCGATACGGATACCAAGGTCAACGACAGGCTCGGCGACGCGGCGGATTTCTTTTCGGAGGTAATGTCGGCCCCGGATAAGGCCGTCCCTCAAGACCTTCTGAATAAAGCCCCGTGCGTCATCCTGATACCCGGCCTGAAGAAGCTCGCATTTCTATTTGGCGGCAAGTACGGACTCGGTTTTGCCGTGTGCCGCAAGGCCGGCGGAATGGGATGGGGTCCCCCCGCGGCGGTTCGCGTAGAAGGGGGCAGCGCCGGCTTCCAGATCGGCTTCTCATCCACGGATGTACTGCTGCTGGTGATGAACGACCGCGGAATGAATCGCCTGACCACGAGCAAGTTCACGATCGGCGCCGAGGCCACGGCCGCCGCCGGACCGGTGGGCCGTGACGCGACCGCCCAGACCGACGCGCTGATGACGGCCGAGATCCTATCATGGTCCCGATCCCGTGGCCTTTTCGCCGGCGTCTCGCTCGATGGCGCGACATGCCGCAACGATTTGGACGTGAATAAGGAGATGTACGGTCAGCCGTGGGATAACAAGAAAGTTCTCACCAGCGGCGCCAAGCCGCCGGAGGCCGCCGCCAAACTGCTGGACGTGCTGAGCAAGTATTCGCCGCGTAAGACGAACTGACGCCGGGGGCGCGTGCGGCCGGAGACCGCTCTCTTACGTTCGCGGCTCGGTTTGAAGTGCCTGATATGCTCGGGCGCACTGTGTAGTTAGAGCGTCTCGCCGCGCACCAGGTCTTCGTGGGTTTCGCGGGCGCGGACGATCCGCCATGCGGCGCCTTCCACCAGGACTTCCGGCGCACGGGGGCGCGAGTTGTAGTTGGAGGAGAGCACGAAGCCATAGGCGCCGGCGTCGCGGACGGCCAGGAAGTCGCCGGGCATGATGTCGGCCATGGGGCGGTCGCGGGCCAGGAAATCGCCGCTTTCGCAGATCGGGCCGACCACGTCGGCGACGATTTGCGGCAGCCGATTGCGCCGAACCGGCATAATTTCATGGTAGGCGCCGTAGAGGGAGGGCCGGATGAGATCGTTCATGGCGGCGTCCACCACTACGAATTCCTTGGAGCCGTTGCGCTTTCGGTAGAGCACGCGGGCGATGAGCGCGCCGGCGGCGCCCACGATGGATCTTCCCGGTTCGACCGTTACGGCCAGGCCGCTCTCCCGTAATTTGGCGCGCAGGCTCTCGACATAGGCCGGAATAGCCGGTGTTTTTTCGCGCTCGTTATAAGCGATGCCGAGGCCGCCGCCCAGATCCAAATGGCGGATGGGGTGGCCTTGCGCGCGCAAAGCCGCGGCCAGTTCCACGGCCTTGTCGAGCGCTTCGAGAATGGGGCTGGGGTCGAGGATTTGCGAGCCGATGTGGCAGCTCACGCCATCGGCCACCAGGCACGTATGACGGCGCGCGCGCTCGTAGACGGCGGCAGCCTCGCGGATATCGATCCCGAACTTGTGCCGGCTGAGTCCGGTGGAAATGTAGGGATGGGTGGCGGCGTCCACATCGGGATTCACGCGAATGGAGAAAGCCGCCTTCACGCCGCGCCGCGCGGCCAGGGCATCGATGAGGGCCAACTCCGATTCCGACTCGCAGTTGAAGCCGCGGATGCCGCTCGCCAGAGCATACTCCACTTCGGCGGCGGTCTTGCCTACGCCGGAGAAAACCACTTTGGAAGGATCGCCGCCGGCCTGGATGACGCGGAACAGCTCACCGCCCGAGACAATATCGAAGCCGGCGCCCGCCCTGGCCAGCAGGGCCAGCACGGCGAGCGACGAGTTGGCCTTCACGGCGTAGCAGACCAGGTGAGGCAGGTCGCCCAGCGCGTCGTCATAGGCGCGATAGTTAGCGAGAATGGATTGGCTCGAATAGACGTAGGCGGGCGTGCCGGCGTGCGCGGCGAGGTCCGCAAGCGGGACCTGTTCGCAATACAAGTCGTTTCCAGAATAAGAGAACATGGGCGGTTGGCTGCGGGAGGCTCCTCAATGGCCGTATTTCTTCTCGCCGGCTTCGACCCGCACGGGAAGGCGATTCTGCTGGGGCGGCAGCGGGCATGTGGCATAGGGCGTGAAGGCGCAAGGAGGATTGTAGGCCTTGTTAAAATCCAGAGTCACCTTGCCGGCTTTGGGCAAATCAGAGTAAAGAAAGCGGCCGGCGCCATAGGTCTCCTTGCCGCTGGTCTGGTCGTGGAAAATGAAAAACAGCTCTGTGGCGCCCGGCTCTTCGAGCACGGGATAGAGGCGCAGTTCCTGGCCGTGCAAGCGGAATACGGCATAACCGGGGCTATCGTCCTGCTCGGTCTGGCCGAGGACGTTCAGAATGGGAATCCTGCGGGGCTCGGCGACGAATTTGGCCTCGATCCGGTAGGCTTCGGAAGTGGGGAAGTATTCGAGGCCGTGAAAGTCGCGCAGATATTGGCTGTTCGGGTCTTTCATGCGAATGCCAAAGCGGTCTCCGCGCTTGATCACGAACAGGCTGAGGCGTCCCACTTTGAGGACATCGTCCGAATCGGGGCGCAGTTCGCGGTCGCTGCCGGCCATGGCGGCGGACACCTTGCCGTTGCGCAGGGTAAACACGCCGGCGTGCGCGGGACCATCCGGGAGAACGATTTCGCCCGAGGCGTCCGCGCCAAAACGGTTGGGACCGTCGCGCAGCCAGAAAAGGCCGGTCACGGTGAGCCAGCCTCCGTCGCGGCGCAAGGCCGCCTCGCGCGATTTTCGCCACTCGGCAATTTCGGACTGGAACGCGGAGGCGGCGAAGAGCGCGGTTCCAGCCAGCGCCGCCAGAAACACTCTTGCCATCATCGCCGCTCCTCCGCGGGCGCCAGGGCCCGATCGAGCATGCCCGCGAATTCCACGCTCTTGCGGTCCACGCGATCCTGCAAAAGGCTGAGGTCGCGCTCGAGCGTGCGCAGCTTGTCGGCCAGGTGCAGGCAGGCCATCACGGCGATGCGGGTAGAATCGGCATTGGGGGCTTTGGCGGCGATGGAGAGCATCAGTTCGTCCACGCTGGCCGCGACGGCTTCGATTTCGCGCGGATCTCCCGAGGCCAGCAACGTGTACGGCCGGCTGAGGATGGTTACCCGAACGGGTTGTTTCTCGGGAGCGCCTTCCATTGCACGGTCCCCCAAAACTACGGCGGTCTAGCCGCCGCTTAACTGGTCGATCTGGCCGAGCAGCCGCTCGATACGCGCGCGGACCTGCTTACGGTCGGCCTGCAAGGTCTTGACTTCGCCCGACAGACGCGCTGCCTCAGCCTTGGATTCGGCGGCCTGTTCGACCGCCGCGTCCCGCTCCTGGCGCAAGCGCGTCACAAGCTGGACGGCCTGTTGAATCCGTTCTTCCAGACTGGCCAGGGAATCGGGTTCCCGCAGAGTGAACGGTTCCTGTTCGGCCGGAGTCACGCCTGCTTCTCCACGGCGGCCTTGGCCGCTTCCACCACCAATTGACGGAACGCCGCTTCGTCGTGCAGCGCGATATCCGCCAAAGACTTGCGGTTCAGATCGAGGCCCGCCGCCTTGAGGCCATGCATGAACACGCTGTAGGAAACGCCGGCTTCGCGGCACGCCGCGTTGATGCGGACGATCCACAGCGAGCGGAAGTCGCGCTTCTTGTTTTTTCGGCCGACGTAGGCGAATTTCAGGCCGCGCTCCACGGCCTCCTGGGCCGCGCGATTGAGCTTGCTCTTGGTAAGAAAGTACCCGGATGCGCGTTTCAGCGTCTTAACACGGGCGTCCTTGCGGTGGGTTCCTCGTTTGACTCTAGGCACGTTTCATCTCCTTTTAGTGGCTTCATCGATGGCGGATCGGGCACGTGCCACGCGCACCGTCCACTCAGATGGCCGGTCCCCTAGTAGGGGATCATGCGTTTCAGAACTTTCTGATCCGCCTTGTCGGCCACTACACTCTCATGCAGCTTCTTCTTGCGCTTGTGCGGCTTGGAAGTCAGGATGTGCCGTCCAAAGGCGTGATTACGCACGACTTTGCCCGTCCCGGTCTTCTTGAACCGCTTAGACGCACCTTTGTGTGTCTTGAGCTTCGGCATAGATATTCCCTGGATCTTATCGACAGGTAAGACTTGTTGATTATAGCACGGCTTCCGTTTACCGTTTTGGGGTACGGCCGCGACAGGTCGTTGGCAGGCGAAAGCGCCTGCCCCACCTGCTAAGCACCTGGCGCGAGGGAGCGCAGTTTGCGGACTGCGTCGATCACCTGGGAGGCGGCATCGTCCACTTCGTCTTCGGTGTTGAAGCGGCCGAGGCCGAAGCGCACGGAGGAACGCGCGGCCTGCTCGCCGATGCCGAGGGCGCGCAGCACGTGGCTCGGTTCCACAGAGGCGGAGGAGCACGCGGAGCCGGTGGAAAGCGCCACGCCGGGAAGGCTTAACAGGAGAGCCTCGGCGTCCACGCTAGCGAAACTCATGTTCAGATTGCCTGGCAGGCGATGCGCCATCGAGCCATTCACGGCTGTCCCTACAAGCGCGGATTCGAGCGTGGCCTTGAGCCGGTCGCGCAAGGTCGACATGCGGCCGGCGTCTTCCTCCATTTCGCGGGCGCAGAGGGCGCAGGCTTCGCCGAATCCCACGATGCCGGGCACGTTCAGGGTGCCGGAGCGCATTCCGAACTCGTGGCCCCCGCCATCCATCTGCGCCGGCAACAGAACGCGGGGATTACGCCGCCGCACGTACAGCGCGCCGACGCCCTTCGGCCCGTACATCTTATGGGCGCTGAGAGACATGAGGTCGATGTTGTCTTCGTTCACGTCCAGGGCGAACTTGCCGAACGCCTGGGCGGCGTCGCAGTGAAACAACGCGCCGGTTTCGCGGCAGATGGCCCCAATCTCCCGGAACGGTTGGATGACGCCGATTTCATTGTTGGCGGCCATCACGCTCACGAGCACGGTATCGGGGCGGATGGCTGCGCGGAGGAGGCCAAGATCGAGCAACCCATCCCGGCCGGGCGGCAGAACGGATGTCTCGGCCCCCGATTGTTGCAGCCGGCGAACCGGATCGAGCACGGCCCGGTGTTCCGTGGCCATGGTTACAAGGTGATTGCCTTTAGAGCGGTACGCCTCCAAGACGCCCTTGATGGCCAGATTGTCGGATTCGGTTGCGCCGCTGGTAAAGACGATTTCGCGCGGGGCGGCGCCGGCCAATTCCGCTACCCGCCTGCGCGCCAGGTCGACGGCCTTTTCGGCTTCCCATCCAAAGCCGTGGCTGCGGCTGGCGGCATTGCCGAATCGCTCGCCGAAAAACGGCAGCATGGCCTCAAGAACGCGGGGGTCCACCGGGGTGGTGGCGTGATAATCCAGGTAGACCGGTTTGCGCATACGGCAATAAGAAGGCAGACCTGGAGGTCCGCCCACTTCATTTTCCCATGCGGTTGTGGGGCGGCGCACAAATGGCGGATACTGGTCAATGCCGGATGGCTCCGGCGCGCATGGCGAAGCCCTCGGTTGCTCCCGAAACGGAAGTCCTGGAACGGGACCAGATGGTCCCGCTCTACCAGGTGGTTCTCCTGGACGACGACGATCACACCTACGATTACGTCATTGAGATGCTGCAAAAGATCTTTATCTTCAGCTTCGACCAGGCGTACCGGCACGCGGAGGAAGTGGACCGCTACAACCGGACGGTGCTCATCAAGTGCGAATTGGGGGAGGCGGAGTTCGCGCGCGACCAGGTGCACTCGTACGGGCCGGACTGGCGCCTGCCGCGGTCGCAAGGGTCGATGTCGGCCGTCGTCGAACCGGCTGCGTAATCAGTTCGCCGAGGGTCTTTCCACGCTGTCGATGACGACAATCTCAACCGGCCCTTTGGCGCCCTCCAGCTTGAGCCCGAGTTGCTCCTGGAGAGCTGAGAAGATGGACGGCCCGGAGGTTCCCACAGTCTCATCGCGCGGGTCCCACTCGACCCGGAAGTCGTAGTCGCCCTTCACTCCCGTGTTATCGACAACGGGGCGGCCAGCCTGCCCGCTCAGGTACTCGGCAAGCCTTGCCATGGTGGCCTTTGCGCCTTCGATAACCGCCTTTCCGGAATCGGAGGACAAAGAGATCCCCGGCGCTCCGCCGCCGACATGCTCCTTCAGCTTCGGGCCGTTCTTCGCGATCGCCAGCGAATACACGGACCCCTGCTTCGTGATGCGGTGCGTCTTCAGCCGGAACCGTTCCGCCAGCAGCGCCTGAAGACAGGGCCTCAACTCTTCGCGGGTCATCTCAAGGGGAGTATCCGCTCTAGCCGCAATGTCGTAGTTGTCCGAATCGACCCAGCCCGGGCCGCCTTCAATCTGAAACTCGGCGACGCCGAACGCGCGCGACATCAGTAGCCTGAGGCTCGCGTTGGCGGCGGTGAACATGCCCCCCGGAGACGTACCCGCACGCCGGCTCTCGCCCCCTGTCCGGTTCAGTTCGATGGAGGCGACATCGAAGATCCGCGGCACGGAGCGCTGAGCTGCCGGTTGGGCCTGCATTGTCGCTCCAAAAGCCAAGACGAATGCCGCTCGCGTAGCAAGACTCATGTGAGTTAGCTTGGGCCCGCGCCGAGCTTGCGCGATGGGTCGGTGTAGTAGAACGCCAGGTAAGCGAGGCCGACGGCAAAGGGAATGAGGCCCAACAAGCCGATCGTCACTGGCGGGCCTTGGGTCCTGGCGGCCTGGTCCTTTTCGACGATTTGCATGGCTTGATCGAGCGGGATATCGAGGTTGTGGGAGAGTTGATGGGCGTCATAAGCCTTCGATTCGTACGATTCGTGGCGCTGCGAGGTCGATGAAATGCCGAACAGACAGATGGCCAGCGCCACGCCGGTTAAGGTCCAGATCAGGCCGCGAAGCAGGTAGACGCGCGACGACCAGGGAGCGGGCTCGGGCGTCGCCGGGACTGCGACCCCCTTTTCGAGCGCAGCCATGCGCTCCTGGTGCAACAACTCCTGATTACGATGACGCAGGTACAGCACCGTTAGGATTACCGCCAGAGCGCAGAAAAAGACGAAGGCAAGTACGAGTTCGGGCATTTTCTATTTCTCCTCGTCCATTAAGACCGGCGATTTTCGGCGAATGTTTCGAAACATCGGCGCACGGTTTGTGGTCTAAATAGGTCTATGGAGGAAGAGTTCGAGAGGATTGTCCGCGAATATCGGGACAAGATCTTTCGCCTCGCCTATTCCATGCTAGGGGACAGGGGCGCCGCGGAGGAAGCGGCGCAAGACGCGCTGGTGCGGGTGTGGAAAGGACTGGCCGGCTTCCGCGCCGAATCGTCGCTCTCCACCTGGATCTATAGCATTACCCGGAATGCATGTCTGACGGCGCTTGCCCGCGGCCGCCTGCGCACGGCGTCGCTCGAAGACGCGGCCCCGCGCCGGGAAGTGGAACGGCGCGCCACCGCCGACTGGTTCGCCGCGGGGCCTCCGGATGCGGCCGCGCTGCTCGACCGGCTGCCGGCCAAGTACCGGCAGGTGGTGGCGCTTTTCTACATGCAGGAAAAATCTTACGATGAGGTAGCGAGTATGCTCGGCCTACCGGTGGGCACAGTGAAGACGTACCTGTTTCGCGCCCGGAAAAGCCTGGCGGAAGAGCTGGCGAGCGAGCGCGTCCGGAAGGGAGTTGCGTAATGGCCTGCCCGGATTTCGAAGACCTGGTACGCGGCGGCGCCGGCGATCATGCCGCGCACTGCGAGGAATGCCGTGCGCTGCTCGACGCGCTGGCGGATGTGGATGCCACGTTCGAGGCGGCGTTCGCGGGCATCTCCGCGCCGCCCAGCCTGGCCGCGGGGGTGCGCGCTCGCGTGGCGCGGGAATTTCCCGTGCGGCGTCTGTCGGTGCTGCCGGAGGTGCTGGATTTCATCGGGTGGGCGGCGGTTTTTGCCTTGGCGGCGATTCTGCTGCCTCGGTTTTTGCCATTGCTGAACGCGGCGATAGCTAGTCTGAGCTAGCGACGCGCGTCCGAAATGGCAACGTGTATGTTTGCGCCGGCAACCGCTCTCTTACGTTTGCGGCTCGGTTAGCACCTACTCCGGGAGGGCAAGCAAGTAGGTGGTGAGATTGTCCAGGTCCTTGGGTGAGAATTTGAAGGGCGGCATCATGCTGCCGGGCGAGAGATTGGCGGGATCGGCGAAGTGCTGCTCTACCCAGCTTCGGCTGCGGCGCCTGGAAAGTCCGTTGAGCGCAGGGCCAACGGTTTCTCCCACGCCGTTCACCCGGTGGCAGGAACCGCAATCGTTGGCCTGATAGACAAGCGCGCCCTGGGTGGCAAAATCGGGCGCGTTCCGGAGCGCGGTGGCGTTCCGGGGATTCAGTTTCAGCAGGAAGGCCGCCAGCGAGTTCAACTGCGCGTCGTTGAGCTGGATGGCGGGCATGGAAGTGCCTGGGCGCACCAGGCCCGGTTGCTTGAAATGCTGGATCATCCATGCGGCGTCGCGGTGAATCGAGGTTAGCGTGAGATCCGGGCCCAGCTTCGAGCCGCCCTCGCCAATGGCGTGGCAGGCGACGCAGTTCTCCTGGCGGAAATAGGCAATGCCGGCCAATTCTTCGGGCGAGAGCTGCATCCAATCGGTCGGGCCGGAGTAATCGATTTCGGTCGCAGGGGCCGCGGCAGGCTTGGTGGCGACGGCCATGGCCGTCAACCCCGTCCAGCCGATGGCCGCCAGCGCCACGAACGCCATGGCGGTGGTGCGGCGGGTGACCTTCAGCATTGTGCCGCGGTCGATGAAGGGGACCAGAATCAGCGCCATCACCGCCAGACCCGGCAAAACCACGCTGCCGACCACCTCAAGCGGTCCGGTCAGCAGCTTCAGGGTTTGGAACAAGAACAGAAAATACCATTCGGGGCGGGGGATATAGGTGGTGTCGGAAGGGTCCGCCAGTTGCTCGAGGGGGACCCGGACGGCCACCGCCATGGTAAAGAGAACCGCGAACGCGACGAAGATGGCGACGGTGTCCCTGAAAACCTGGCCAGGGTAGAACTGCTTCCTCGGCAGTAGCTCATCCCCCGGCACGGGCGTTACGCCGTGTTTGCGAACCAGGAAAACATGCAGGGCGATCAGCGCCAGCGTCAGCGGCGGCAGCACGATCACGTGCATGACGAAGAAGCGTGCGAAGGTGACCACCCCCACGGCGCCGCCCCCGCCGAGCAACCGCGTAAGATACGGCCCGAGGACAGGCGCCGATCCGGCGATCTGGGTTACCACCACGGTCCCCCAGTACGCCCGGTTGTCCCACGGAAGCAGGTATCCGGTCAGCCCGTATCCCAGAGTCACGAGGAGCAATACCACGCCGAGCATCCAGGTGGTCTCGCGCGGCTTCTTATAAGCGCCGTAGAGGAATACCTGGATCATGTGCAGCGCCACCACCACGATCATCATGCTGGCGCCCCAGTGGTGCAGGCCGCGTATGAGGCGGCCGCCGGTGAGATCGGTCAGGATGTAGCGCAGGCTGTTATAGGCGTCGCCGGGGGTGGGCGCATAATTGATGGCCAGCAGCACGCCGGTGAATGCCTGTACCAGGAACAGGAATACGGCCACGCTGCCGAGCACCTGGCGCCAGCCGCTCGAGGCGGGGATCTCTTCGGCGAGGAAGTGGCGCAGGGCGGTCCGGACGCCGGTGCGCCGGTCCAGCCACTCGGCGACTCCCTCCCAGTGCGGTTTCACGCAGGGATCCCGGAGGACGGGCGCAGGCTGCCGATCAGCAGCTTACCGTCCTCAATCCTGGTTTCGAAGCGGTCGAGGCTGCGCGGCGCCGGCCCGGAAAGAACCTTGCCATCGAGCGAGAACACCGAGTTGTGGCAGGGGCAGACGAATTCGTCCTTGCTCGCCTCCCAATGGTAAGCGCACCCCAAGTGGGTGCATTGAGGGCCGAACGCGGTCACGCTCCGGTCGGGGTTCTTCACCACCCAAGCCGTGCCCTTCTCGCTGACCACCTTCCATCCATCGACGCGGTTGCGGTGGAACACCAGTTCCACGGGCTGATCCGGCTCGAGACTGGCCACGTCGCCGGCTTCCACCCATTGGCTGTTTTGGCGGGACTTCGGCGAAGAAAACAGGTAGACCAGGGCAGGCGCGCTCAATGCCGCGCCGATGATTCCCCCGATGGCATAAATGGCGCTTACGTAGAACCGGCGGCGCGTCGGTCCTTCCAGCTCAGGCGATTGGGACACGATTCAGCGTAACCCCTAATGATCTATGCAGTTGCTAATCAAATGTATTGAGTATGCAAAGAATGGAAAGGTTACGGGAAACCTAGCGCAACTCTTTGCTCGATGCAGTGGCAGGCTCGGCGCCGTCGTTGGCCCGGATGACCATGGTCTGGTCCGAGAAGAAGGTGCGGTTGCCGGTGGTACCGTATGTCTCGGGGTTGGCGTTGATGACATAGCCGTTTTGGTTGCCCGTGACGGTGAATTTGTACCCGCTTTTCACGCCGGCGGCGAAGGTGGCGTCGATCAGGTCCGCCGAGGCCGGGCTGGCGGCGCCGCTTTGGGGGGGGCCGAGCTCCGTCAAGGACGTCGCAAAACGGCCATATTGGGACTGATATTGGACCTGGACTTCATGAATGGTCCGGATGGCCGAAATGGCCTGTGTCTCGTTCGCGAATTCCTTGGCCTTATTGAACTTGGGAACGGCCATCGTGATGATGATGAGAATGATCGAAATCACGATCAGCAGTTCGATCAGGGAGAAGCCACGCCGCGCGGCGGTTACTGTTGTTCGGTCAGACATACTGGTCCTTTGACGCTCTTATTGTATGACGATGGAAGGCGGCCCGGCGTGCAACCGTTTGAGGCCGGGTCCACCGCGACGGCGCCGAATCCCATTAAAATGTAGGTCCATGATCTTACGCCGGCTGGAGCGCTACTTCGAGTTCAAAGCCCTCGGCGCGGACTGGAAAACCGAAATCCTGGCCGGTTTCACCACCTTCATGACGATGGCGTACATCGTCTTCGTAAATCCGGCCATCCTGCACGAAGCCGGCATGCCGCTGGCGGCGGTGACGGCGGCCACTTGCCTTTCGGCGGCGGCGGGCAGCCTGCTGATGGGCGCCTACGCACGGTACCCCATCGCGCTTGCGCCCGGCATGGGTCTGAACGCTTATTTCACCTACTCGGTGGTGCTGAAGATGGGCGTGCCGTGGCAGGCCGCGCTGGGCGCCGTGTTCCTCTCGGGCGTGGCGTTTTTCGCGCTCACGCTGTTGGGTGTGCGCCAACTGATCGTCTCATCGATCCCCTCCGAGTTGCATGCGGCCGTGGCTGCCGGGGTGGGGCTGTTCATCGCGCTGGTGGGGTTCCGGAATTCGGGCATCGTGGTGGCGGACCGCGTCAACCTGGTCGCTCTCGGCAACCTGCGCGACAAGAGTACGGCGCTCGCCATCCTCGGCCTGATTCTGATCACGGCGCTGCTGGCCTGGCGGGTGCGCGCGGCCATGCTCGTCGGCATTCTGGCGACCACCGCCATCGGCCTTGCCACCGGCGTCGCAAAATGGACTCCGCGGCCTTATAGCCTGGGCCAACTCTCCGCGACGGCGGGCAAACTCGACATCGCCGCGGCGCTCCGCCTGGGCTTCCTCGAAATCGTCTTCGTGTTCCTGTTCATCGACCTGTTCGACAACGTCGGCACCCTGCTGGCAGTAGGTAAGAAGGCCAACCTGTTCGACCAGTCGCACCGCATTCCGCGTGTGAACCGGATTCTGCTTTCGGACGCGTCCGCGACCGTCATCGGATCGCTCACCGGCACCTCCACGGTAGTAAGCTACATCGAGAGCGCCGCTGGAGTGGCGGCCGGCGGGCGCACGGGCGTGACCGCCATCGTTACCGGGCTGCTCTTCCTGGTTGCGTTGTTCGTGGCTCCGGCGGTAGGCGCAATCCCCGCGGCGGCCACGGCGCCAGCCCTGATTGTGGTCGGCAGCCTGATGATCGGCGCGGCCGGGGAGATCGCGTGGAGCGATCCCGAGGTGGCTGTGCCCGCCTTCCTCACCATGCTGACCATACCCTTGACGTTCAGCATTGCCAACGGTCTTGCGTTCGGCTTCGTATCCTTCACTTTGGTCAAGATTCTGCGCGGCAAGTTCCGCGAGGTGAGCTGGTTCGTTTACGCGTTGACCGCCCTGTTCATCCTGCGGTTCGCATACCTCGCGCGGACTTGACTTTTCCGAGCCCGAAAATCCGATATACTGTTTCTAATCCCCTGAGCGGAACGCCTGGGGGACCAGTATACTCCGAAGGACGCGTGATTGGCCGATGAGCTTAAGTCAACTGGCAAAATCCATAAACGAATCGCCCACCCTGAAGCTGAACGAAACCGCCGCTTTGCTCAAGGATAAAGGCGAACCCGTGATCCACCTGGGCGGGGGCGAGCCGAAGAGCAAAGCTCCCATTGACGCCATCGTAAGTTGTACGGCGTTGCTCCGTACCGGCGATGTGAAGTATACGCCCGCGGACGGCATTCCGGCGCTCAAGAAGGCCATTATCCGATACACCGAGGAGCATTACGACCGCCTGGTGCCGCCGGAGAACGTGATCGCATCGAGCGGCGCCAAGCAGTCCATTATGGTGCTGCTGCACGCTATTCTCGATCCCCAGGAGCAAGTCGTCTACCCCGTGCCGTACTGGGTCAGCTACCCGGAGATGGTGAAGATCGCCGGCGGCGTACCGATCGCCGTGACCGCGGCCGACGGCGGGTTTCAGCCCACAGTGGATGAGATGGCCCAGGCTATGGGGCCGAATACGAAGGCCGTCATTCTCAACAGCCCCAACAATCCCTCCGGGGTGATCTATTCGGACGAGTTCGTGGCGGGCGTCATGGAGTTGTGCGAGCGGCGTAACCTGTATCTGATCATGGACGATACCTACAACCGCCTGATATTCGACGGCCGCACGCCCACCAATTGCTACCGCTTCAGCAAGGATCTCAACGTGGACAGCTCCAAGCTGGTGGTGATCAATTGCGTGTCGAAGATGTATGCCATGACGGGCTTTCGGATCGGGTGGACGGTTGGCGCCAAGGACTTGATTCGCGCCATGACCAACATCCAGTCGCAGGAGACTTCGGGGCCGGCCGCGCCTTCTCAGTGGGCCGCGGTAGGCGCGCTCACCGGTGTGCAATCGTCCATTGAAAGTCTGCGGCTCACGCTCGAGAACAACCGCAACATCATGATGACCCGCCTGGAAGCGTTCAACGGCATCAAGACCGTGAAGCCAGGCGGCACATTCTACTGTTTCCCGGACTTCAGCGCGTACGAAAAAGATTCGCAAAAGCTGTCCCGTTTTCTTCTCGACAAAGTCCGCGTGGTCACGGTTCCCGGCAAGGAATTCGGCATGGAGGGCCACCTCCGGTTAAGCTACTGCGGGACGCCCAAAGAAGTCACCGAGGGCATCGAGCGCATCAAGTGGGCGCTCGACCCGACCGCGCCCAACGAGTTGTACCTGGGCAACCGCAAGATTGTGAGGGACTGGCAATGAACCCGTTTCTGGATATCGTCACTCCGGCGCAGGCCGAAGCCGGTAAACGGGCCAGTGTTTACGGCCTGCAAAACCACGGGCTGACCAACCTGCACCGGGTCTACTGGAACCTGTCCAGCGCGTCGCTGTACGAAGAGATCGTCTTTCGGGGCGAGGGGCGCGTAGCGCACCTTGGCCCGATGGTGGTGAATACCGGGAAACACACCGCGCGCTCCGCCGCCGACAAGTTCGTGGTCCGCGAGCAATCGACCGAAAGCCATGTGTGGTGGGGCGATTACAACCGCCCGTTCAGCACCGAGAAGTTCAGCGCGCTGCTGGCGCGGATGCAGGGATTTCTGCAAGGCCGCGACGTGTTCGTGCAGGATTGCTACGCCGGCGCGGACCCGGACTTCAGCATGCCCATCCGCATCATTACGGAAAAGGCCTGGCACAGCCTCTTCGCGCGCAACCTGTTCATGAAGATTCGCGGCACGGAGGAGTTGGCGCACCACGTGCCGGAGTTCACCGTGATCTGCGCGCCCTCGTTCCAGGGTTCCCCCATCATCGACGGATCGCGCACCGAGACGTTCATCATCCTGAATTTCGCGCAGCGCCTCGCGATTATCGGCGGCTCCAACTACGGCGGCGAGATCAAGAAGACCATCTTCACGGTGCTCAACTTCCTGCTGCCGCTCGATGGGGTTTTGACCATGCACTGCTCGGCGAACGTCGGGGACGATGGCGATGTGGCCCTCTTCTTCGGCCTTTCGGGAACGGGCAAGACTACGCTTTCGGCCGACCCTTCGCGCCACCTGATCGGCGACGATGAGCATGGCTGGAGCGAAAACGGCGTCTTCAATATCGAGGATGGCTGCTACGCCAAGGCGATTCGCCTTTCAGCGGAGGCCGAGCCGCAGATTTACGCCTGTACGCGCCGTTTCGGCACCGTCATGGAAAACGTGCCGCTCGATCCGCAGACGCGCCGGTTCGATCTGAACGACGACACGCTCACGGAAAACACGCGCTGCGCCTATCCGCTCGATTACATCGACAACCATTGGCCGTCGAAAATGGGAGGGCATCCGCGCAACGTCATTTTCCTGACGTGCGACGCCAGCGGAGTGATGCCGCCCATCGCGCGGCTGACGCCCGACCAGGCAATTTACCATTTCATCTCCGGGTACACCAGCAAGATCGCCGGAACCGAGGTCGGCCTGGGTACGGAGCCGGAAATCACCTTCAGCACGTGCTTTGGCGGTCCGTTCATGGTGCACCACCCTTATACTTACGCAGGCATGCTGAAAGCGCGGCTGCTGAAGACGGGCGCGACCTGCTGGCTGGTGAATACCGGCTGGACCGGCGGCCCATTCGGCACCGGCAAGAGGATCAGCATCAAGCACACCCGCGCGCTACTGGACGCGGCGCTCACGGGAAAACTGGCCGGCGTCAAATACGAAGCCGACCCGGTTTTCGGCTTTGACGTTCCCACCGAGTGCCCCGGCGTTCCCTCGCAGATTCTCAACCCGGCCAATACGTGGGGGAACCGGGAGGACTACGACCGCAAGTACCGTTCGCTGGCGGCGCGGTTCATCGAGAATTTTAAGCTGATGGCCGACGGGTGTCCGGCGGAAGTGGTGAAATCGGGGCCGCGGCAGTAGGCCGTATTGAAGAACCTGGCCCCGATCCGCGCGTTTTCGGAAAGTCAGCCAAGAAGCGTCTTCTGCGCCGTAGCCAACGGCAGGAACAAAGTCCTCGGCCTACCCGCAATGGCACGGAACCCGTAGCGCTCATAGAACGCGGCCGCCCGATCGTTCTTGGCGTCGACAAGCAGCGCGAACGCAGCCGCCGAAGCCTGCCTGGTCCCATGAACGGCATCGATGAGCATCAACTCACCGAAACCGCGCCGTTCGAAGCGCCGGTCGACCGCAAGCCGTCCAATAAGAACCGCCGGCAAGATCGGATAGCGCGGCAACCGCTTGGTTTCATCCGCTGGGAGGCCCACCAGCGGGATGCTGGCCGACGACAGGGTGTAATAGGCGGCGGCTGGGCCCGAGATCCCGCAGCGAACGCGTCGACCCTTCTCGCCTCAGTCACCGCAAACCCAAAAAAATCTTGCGCTCGCATTTTCAATAGCTTCCAAGCCGCCGCGTCCCTGCGCCCTCCGGTCTGCCCCCACCCCGCCTGCTAATCTGAAATCGCAGTTGAGGCTTGCGCTGGCGAACGTGAGTTCTCAACATCCTTCCCTTCCTGGCCAGGAAGCGTCATGCAATACGGTGGTACTGGAATCCCGGATGCTCAGTGATAGGGGCATTGCGACGGCGACGTCGACGGGGGTCCTTGCTACCTCGGACAACCCCATAACGCTCGAACGGCCTCTAATCTTCTCGGTGTTTTCAAGCAGGCACTCGTCAAACCCCCAAAATTGGCTTTGTTTCGTCAAATCCCGACTTGGCTTCGTTCCCGCAAACCCACCCTCAAAATCGGATGTTTGGACCGCAATAAATCTTCCAGTTGCGCCAAGTGGGGGAAATCGGGTATGATTTAAGAGTTTCGCGAGAATCGCTTTCTGCTCCTGTGCTACCACCCGTCTGTAGGGCGGGTCCGGCCGGGGGTGAGGCCCCGAGGTTCAGCCGGTTACGCCGAACTGAACATGGGCCTGTCCGAAGCAGGTAATCCTCGCTGTTTGCGACCAGTAGTATTTTTCCGGGTTTCCGTAAGGGGCCTGGCCGTGGGTGGTTGCTCCACTTTAGTGTTTCGATTAGCTGACATGCTTGATTTCGCTACGCGATGAGGATAATTCGTGCCGACGTTTAACCAACTTGTGCGTAAAGGGCGGAAACCGCCACGCTGGAAGACCTCCAGCCCGGCGCTCGAAAGCTGCCCGCAGAAGCGCGGAGTTTGCACGCGCGTGTACACCTCCACCCCCAAGAAGCCGAACTCGGCGCTGCGGAAAGTCGCGCGCGTCCGGCTGACTAACGGAATTGAAGTGACCACTTATATACCCGGGGTCGGGCACAACCTGCAGGAGCACTCGATCGTGCTCATTCGCGGGGGCCGCGTGAAGGATCTCCCCGGTGTGCGTTACCACGTCATTCGCGGCGCTTTGGATACCGCGGGCGTGGCCGACCGCAGGCAGAGCAGGTCGAAGTACGGAGCCAAGAGGCCAAAAACGTAGGAACGTATGCCACGAAGAAGAAGAGCCGTCATTCGTGAAGTAGCGCCGGATCCGGTCTACAACTCCACCCTGGTGGAGAAGTTTGTCAATTCCATGATGTGGGCAGGCAAGAAGAACACCGCTCAGGGGATCTTCTACGAGGCCATGGACAAACTGCGCGAGCGTACCAGCGACGATCCGCTAAAGGCTTTCAAGAAAGCCGTGGAGAACGCGAAGCCGCTGCTCGAAGTCAAGACTCGGCGGGTGGGCGGCGCCAACTACCAGGTGCCGATCGAGGTGCCGCAGAACCGCAGGACCTCGCTGGCCATGCGCTGGATCATCGGCAACGCGCGGTCGCGCCCGGAGAAGGGCATGGGCGAGAAACTGGCGAACGAATTGAACGACGCCTCCAATATGCGCGGCGGGGCCATCAAGAAGAGGGACGACGTGCACCGTATGGCGGAGGCCAACAAGGCGTTCGCGCATTACAGGTGGTAAGGAAAAAGCAGCCGGCAGTTTTGTTATGGCAAGATTAATACCGCTCGACAGAATGCGGAATATCGGCATCGCAGCTCATATCGATGCCGGTAAGACCACTACGACTGAGCGGATTCTGTATTATACCGGCCGCACGCACAAGCTGGGCGAGGTCCATGAGGGCACCGCCATCATGGACTGGATGGAGCAGGAACAGGAACGCGGCATCACGATTACCTCGGCCGCGACCACTTGCGAGTGGAAGGACATCCAGATTAACATCATCGACACGCCCGGCCACGTGGATTTTACGGCTGAGGTGGAGCGCAGCCTGCGCGTGCTGGATGGCGCCGTGGCGGTGTTCGACGCGGTGGCCGGCGTGCAGCCGCAATCCGAGACGGTGTGGCGGCAGGCCGATAAGTACAATGTCCCGCGCCTTTGCTTCATCAACAAGATGGATCGCGTCGGCGCGGATTTCTTTCACTCCGTGGATACCGTGGTCCAGCGCCTGAAATGCAAGCCGGTACCCATTCAGATTCCGGTAGGCGCGGAAGACCAGTTCAAGGGCGTGGTCGATCTGGTCGAGATGAAGGCCATCCTGTGGCATGACGAGACCCTGGGCGCGGAATTCGACGTTGTGGATATTCCCGCGGACCTGGTGGAGCAAGCCAAGGAATACCGCGAGAAAATGATCGAGGCGATTTCCGAGTTCGACGATCATCTCTTCGCGCAGTTCATCGAGGGCAAGTCGGTTTCGAACGACGAGATTCGCGCCGGCCTCCGCAAGGCGACTATCGCGCTGAAGATTTTCCCGGTGATCTGCGGTTCGGCCTTCAAGAACAAGGGCGTGCAGACGATGCTCGACGCGGTGGTGGATTACCTGCCGTCCCCGCTCGACGTTCCGCCGGTCGAAGGCTGCGATGTCGACGATCCCTTGAAGCCGTTGTTCCGCAAGGCTTCCGACAGCGACCCGTTCTCCGCGCTGGTATTCAAGATCATGACCGACCCGTACGTCGGCCAGTTGGCGTTTTTTCGCGTGTACTCCGGGACGCTGAAATCGGGAGATTCCGTCTACAACGTCGCCAAGCGCCGCAAGGAGCGGATTGGCCGCCTGTTGCGGATGCACGCCAACAAGCGCGAGGACATTCAGGAGATCCTGGCGGGCGACATTTGCGCGGCGGTGGGATTGCGCACGGTTTCGACCGGCGATACAATCTGCGACGACGACCACCCGATCGTTCTGGAGTCGATTGAGTTCCCGATGCCGGTGATTCAGCTCGCCGTGGAACCCAAGACGAAGGCCGACCAGGAAAAGCTGGGGATGGCGATTCAGAAACTGGCGCAGGAGGACCCCACCTTCCGCGTGAACACGGATCTGGAAACGGGCCAGACCATTCTCTCGGGAATGGGCGAGCTGCATCTGGAAATCATTGTGGACCGCATGATGCGGGAGTTCGGCGTGGGCGCCAACGTGGGCAAGCCGCAGGTGGCTTACCGCGAGACCATCCGAGGGCAGGCGCAAGCCGAAGGCCGCCACGTGCGGCAAACCGGCGGACACGGACAGTACGGCCACGTGAAGATCCGGATCGAGCCGCTGCCCACTGGAAGCGGATTCGAGTTTGAGAACGAAGTGTTCGGCGGCACGGTGCCGAAGGAATTTATTAATCCGACGGAGATGGGCATCAAGGAAGCGCTCGAGGGCGGCATCCTGGCAGGCTACCCCATGTCCGATCTGAAGGTGACGTTGTACGACGGCAGTTACCACGATGTGGATTCCTCGGAAATGGCCTTCAAGATCGCCGGTTCGATGGCGGTCAAAGCGGCCGCGCGGAAGGCCAAGCCCGTACTGCTCGAGCCGATCATGGCGGTGGAAGTGGTGGTGCCCGAGGAGTACATGGGCGACGTGATTGGCGATTTGAACTCCCGCCGGGGCCGCATCGAAGGCATGGAACTGCGCGGGACCACCCAGATTATCAAGGCGATGGCGCCGCTTTCGGAAATGTTCGGCTACGCGACGTCATTGCGCTCCCGCACGCAGGGGCGCGGCAGCTTCACCATGCATTTCGGGAAATACGAAGAGGTTCCGGGCTCTCTCGCGGAAGAGATCGTAAGCAAGGTCCAGGGCAAGACTACGAGATAAGGAGATTGTAATTTTCTTATGGCAAAAGAAAAATTCGATCGCAGCAAGCCGCACGTAAATATCGGGACGATCGGGCACATCGATCACGGCAAGACCACCCTGACGGCGGCCATCACCAAGGTGCTGGCGAAGACCAACCCT
>Ga0181535_10000932_pt1 | contig 40373 bp, 34 predicted proteins | sample PEATcosm2014_Bin_44_FD_119774 | JGI IMG/M metagenome (GOLD analysis project Ga0181535, IMG submission 119774) | Peatland microbial communities from MTU Mesocosm Facility, Houghton, MI, USA - PEATcosm2014_Bin17_30_metaG | ecosystem: Environmental > Terrestrial > Soil > Wetlands > Peat | place... | reverse complement strand
TCGACTTGCCGCAGCTTGGCCACGATCTGCTCGGGCGTAAACGTCTTTTTCGGCATTTCCCGGTTCCTTTCTGTCTCCCAGTCTCTCTTATCGACTGGTACAGAAACCCCCGGTCAGGTCAGTGGGGCCGATACTCCGCTTGGAGGTTATCCATCACTTTCAAAAAGACATCCACCGCGACATCCTCTGCGTCAGCGGTGTTACTCAGAAACCGAAGACACGCCTGGTATACCGGTTTGGAATACTTCCGCCACAGCGCCTCGATACAACCACTTTCGCCCGTAACTTGAAAACGCTCAACCAACGCGGCATCTGCGAAATCGTTTGGATCCGTCGGCCGTCCGGGCGTTTGAGATCTCATATGGGAAACAATCGGCGGTGCACCAATTCCACAATCTCGGCAGAGAGATTTACAAGGATATCACGGAGCGTTCACGCCACTGTCGTTATGGCAGTTAATCCGGCAGGAGGTCTCGGCACTAAATCAGCCATTCCAAAAGGAGTCCCCGGCCCCGGGGGGTTGCGACGCGGGACGTGGGCGTCGTCACTTCTCTGCGGGGAGGTCACCTCACCTGCCCCACCCACGGCCTGCCTCATTGGAGTACTCTGGTTTGGTGTTGCGGCAGTTTCCTTCGGATGCTGCGCGGCGCGCACTCGCGGCGGCTCCGCAAGACTTCGGTTAGGGATCCGCAAGTGCCGGGAAGCGAGCGTAGGTGGAACAGGAGCCTAGGGGAACGCGCGCTGGAAGCGTTGATGACCAAACTCTGGGTCCTGGCGCTGGCTGCGATGATGTTCAGCGGTTGCGCCCACAAAACGCACGCGAAGGGACCAGCCCCGCCGGCCCCGCCCACTCCTGCGCCGATGATCGGCGATACCGAGGCCGGGCTCGCCAGTTGGTACGGGCATCCTTACCACGGGCGGGCGGCAGCCGACGGCGAGATCTACGACATGGAGACCATGGTGGCGGCCCACCGCACGCTGCCGTTCAATACCTGGGTGCGGGTGGTGAATGCGGCCAACTCCAAGTCAGTGGACGTGCGCATCATCGACCGGGGACCATTCGTGGACGGGCGGGTGATCGATTTGTCGCACGCGGCGGCGCGCGCCATTGACCTGCTGGGCCCGGGAGTGGGCCCGGTGCGGATTGAGGTAATCCGCCTGCCGGAGACCCTCGAGGCGGCGGTCTTCGCGGTGCAGGTGGGGGCCTTCCGCAGCCGCGAGAACGCGGAGCGGCTGCGGGCCGCCATGGCCGCCCGGTACGGCTCGGCTCGCGTGGTGTTAAAGCAGGGGAACCCGGACGTGTGGCGGGTGCTGGTGGGCGCTGAGGCGACGACGGATGGCGCCGAAGCCCTGGCCGGGCGCATCAACACCGAATCGGGTGAGAAAAACGGCTTCGTGGTGCGACTAGATTCTGAATAGCGCTCCAACAGAGTTCCACGCCATCGCGCGATCCAACCGAGATCTCATGAACCGGGCGTTGCCGGGCGCAGTCCACGGGCTGGTGGGCCAGACGCCCGTAATCGACAATCTTCGCCGCCTGATCGGCAAGGCATCGCGCAACCGGCTGCCGGTGCTGCTGCTGGGCGAGAGCGGTACGGGCAAGGAAGTGGTGGCGCGCGCGATCCACGAAGCGAGCCCTCGCGGACAGTTCGTTCCCATCGATTGCGGCTCACTGGTGGGCACCCTGGTGGAGAGCGAGCTGTTCGGCCACGTGAAGGGGTCGTTCAGCGGCGCCCAGGAAAGCAAGAAGGGGCTGGTGGAGCTGGCCGACGGAGGCACGGCGTTTTTCGACGAAATCGGCGACCTGCCGCTGGAGATACAGGTCAAGCTGCTGCGCCTGATCCAGGAACGCGAATTCCGCGCCGTGGGCGCGCTGCAATGGCGTTCGGTGGATCTGCGCATCATCGCCGCCACGCATCGCGACCTGAAGGCGGAGATCGCCAGAGGCCGCTTTCGCGAGGACCTCTACTTCCGTCTCAACGTATTCACCGTGCGGCTGCCCCCGCTGCGCCAGCGCAAGGCCGACATTCCGCTGCTGATCGACCATTTTCTGGAGAGCTCGCGTGCCGCCGGCTTGCCGTGGTTCGACCCCTCCCCGCAGACGCGCGCCCGGCTGCAAGCCTACGACTGGCCCGGCAACGTGCGCGAGCTGAAGAACGCCATTGACCGCATGGCGGCAATGCACTCTGAGCACCATCCCGAGCTCGACGCCGCGCTGCCTTCGGCGCTGCTCAATCAGGCCCAGTCGTCGGCACTGGAGCGGCTTTCGGCCGCGGTCGCCGTGGAAGGCACGCCAGGCTGCGAGTTCGTGGTTCGTCCGAAATCGCCGGTATTTACCATCAGCGAAAGCGAAAAGAATGCCATCGAACGCGCCCTCGACGCTGCTCACGGGGAACGCGGCAAGACCGCGCGGCTGCTCGGCATGGGCCGCACCACTCTGTATCGAAAGATGAAAGAATACGGACTGGATTGAGAATCGCGCTCGACGCCACCTACGCCATCGGGGAAGAGCTTAGCGGGGTCGGGCTGTATTCGCGCGAAATCCTGTCTGGTCTGCCGGCGCTCCGGCCCGAGGTACGCTTCGAATACTGGCTGCGGCCGCATCGGTTTTTTCGCGCGGACGGTTTGGCGGCGAGCCCGAACGCGCGCCGGCGTCTACTGGCCGGACCGCTCGGTCCCCGGCGCGCGGACCTGTTTCACGGCTTGAACCAGCGCCTGCCGCTGATGCGTCTGCGCTCGACGGCGGTCACCTTTCACGACCTTTTCGTGATGACCGGCGATTATTCGACGCCGGAATTTCGCGCCCGTTTTTCCGCGCAGGCGCGCGATGCAGCCCGCCGCGCCGACGTCATCATTGCGGTCTCCGAGTTCACCAGGCGCCAGGTTGTAGGGCTGTTGGGCACGCCCGCGGCGTGCGTACGCGTGGTGCATCACGGAGCGCGCGCGCTGGAATTCCCGGAGGTTCCCCGCGAACCGGTGATCTTGCACGTTGGGGCGTTGCAGGCGCGCAAAAACATCGTTCGCCTGGTGGAGTCGTTTGAAGCGCTCGACCAGAGCTGGCGGCTGGTTCTGGCGGGCGCCGCGGGCTTCGGCGCGGCGGGAATTATGGAGCGCATCGCACGCAGCCCGGCGCGCGGCCGCATCGAGATGCCGGGTTACGTCGCGCCGGCGGCATTGGCCGCTTGGTATGCGCGCGCGGCGGTCTTCGCATTTCCCTCGCTGGACGAAGGCTTTGGCATGCCGCTGCTGGAGGCGATGGCGGCTGGCACGCCCATTGTGACGTCCAACCGGTCCGCGCTGCCGGAGGTGGCGGGCGATGCCGCCGTGCTGGTGGATCCCGAAGACACGAATGCCCTAGCTGCCGCCCTACGCCAGTTGACCGGCGACGCGACGCTGCGGGAAGAGATGGCGCGGCGCGGCAGAGCCCGCGTGCAAAGTTTTACGTGGAAAAAAGCGGTCTGCGAAACCTGGGGAATCTACCGGGAATTGCTGGGGCTGGCGGACTAGCGGCTTTCTTCGTCGACTGCGATTTTCAGCGCCCGAAGAAAACGGTGATCCTGCGAGGTGAGTTTGATTTTGCCGGTGGCCTCGAAGGTGCGCTTGGGCTGCTCGTCCCCATCACTCACCTCAACATCGGCGTCCTCGTCGGCAGATTCGTCGCGACGGTTGAAACCGATGGTTGCTTCCAGGACCAGAAACACGTCGTATCCGGCGCGCTTGATTTCGCCGATCGCCTCAGCGATCCGGTCAGACTCGGACAGGGAATCGTTGATGGCATTCCCTAATTCCTGCATGAGGTGCTTCAATGGCTCGTCCACAGAATACTCCTAAAAATAGCGGACGCACCGGAGACGACCGGAGTTCCCGCCAGCAGGCCTAGCATCCACCCCATCTCGATTGTAGTAGACACCGCGCGGGTTCACAAGCTCGAACCTTCTTCTCTATCGGCAGTTTACGAGCGCTGAATCACAGGCGGCCGCGAGAGCGGGTTTTGTTACGATAGGGGGGTGAAGAAGCGGACTGCGTGGCGTCAAGGCGGCGAACTCTTGCGGCACCTGGTGCCCGCCGTCGTGAAGCCGATTCACAGCCTCTGGAACGAAGTAATTGGCTTCCTGTTTCTGTCGTTTGGCGCGATCTTCGCCCTCCGCACGGCGCGCTACCTGTGGTCCCATGACACCATGCGCGGGCTGCTCGCCGGGGGCTGCACGGCCATCATGGCGTGGTACGGGATCGCGTCGTTTCGCAAGGCGCGTAAAATTTCGCGCTCCTAAGGAATCCCTCGCCATGCACCCTGTCCGGCAACGTTATCTTTTGGGTACACCGATCCCCGAGGGCCAGCGCTCTGACCCGCGTTGCCAGACTGGAATGCCCTGTCTCTAGGAAGCTGGTGGCCGCGCTTCGGCGTGAACCAGAACCGGAGCCGCCGCCGAGAGTGGGCTATACAGGACGTCCACCAGCCTGCGGTGGGTGCGAATGCGCTCCCGCAAACCCAGCCGGTGGATAATGCGGCCCACGTGATCCGGATCGTATTGAATGCCAAAGCGCGCCCGGATGGCTCCTGCAAAGCGCGCGGTGGTCCAGCGGTCCGTCTGAAAACCGGCGGTGCGTGGGCCGGAGCGGTAGATCTCCGCGACCATTTGCAGTTGTTCGGCGTTGAGGCGGCTTGGGCGGCCGGGAGCGCGTCGTTTGCGAAGCCCGTCCATCCCTCGTCCGTTCAACGCGCGATGCCAGCGGGAAGCCGTGGTGCGGCTCACGCCGAATTTCCGGGCAACCTGGGACTGGCTGAGCCCCCTCTGCAGGTCCTGTGCGGCTAACAAGCGCCTGCTTTCCATTTCGTCGCGAGTCAGAATGCCTTGTGCGGCTGTTTCCATATTCCTCGCGCGGTTTTGATGGCGACCAGAGCGACTCCAGAATACCAAAAAACATACACGTTGCAAATTGTTTTTTGCAGGTTACGGACCGGAAAGGGCGAATTTGTCTAAAAGTTAACACTGCGGCGGCGCAGAGGAATGAAATCCAGCCGGTTAGGCGCCGGGCGGCTCGGCAATCATCCGCTCCACCAACTGGCGGATCTCTGCTTTGACGCGGATCAGTTCCTCGCCGCTGCCGACGCTGGGAAACCCGGTGTGTACAGCGCGCACACGGCCGTCTTTTCCGACGTAGATGGTGGTGGGAAAGGCTCCGATATTGTCGATTTGAGCTGCGACCGCTTTGAGGCTGGAAGGCTCGCCCGCCAGCAGCACCGGGTACGGAATCGCGAAGTGGCGCATGAAGGCGCGAAGCTGTTCGTGATCGGTATCTTCGGCGGGCTCGAAGCAGAAGGCAGCCATCTGCAGGCCCGCGGCGTGGTAATGCTTGTAGAGTTCCGCCAGAAAAGGTGCTTCGTCGCGGCAATTCGGGCACCAGCTTCCGGTGATGCTGATCACCAGCGGCTTGCCGCGGAAATCGGCTTCGGTGAAAGCGCGGCCGCTGAGATCGGGCAGACGGAACTGGAACGGCGCGGCTGGATCCTTGGCCCGGGCATAGGTCGCCGGGTCGGACGGCGGCGGAAGGTTGCGCGCGCGAGCAGCGGCCGGGCGCAAAGCATACAGTTTGCCGCGCTCGAACTTGAGATCCAGGCTGCCGTCATCAGCCAGGGCACCTTCCAGCATCACCGGGCGGTCGCCCGCGAAATGGCTGATCAAGAAATGCCTGCCGTCGATCTTGCCCACGAGCGTGCCGTCGTCTCCATCCACGCGCAGAATCGTGCCTTTCAAATCGTGGCCGGTCTGGCGCAAGAGAAGCTGCCAGGCCAGCGCGGGCCGGTCGAGGGAATGGATCTCCCATTCGCCGCCAAAATCCACCGCCAACTGCGGCTTGTTCGGCGGCTCTGCAGCATTGTGGCGAGGCTTAGCCTGAACCACGAGGTCGCGCTTGGTCCTCAATCCGCGGTAGACGCCCTGCAGGCCGTCGCTGGACGGTTCCAGGCGCAGTTCGCGGTTGAGATAGTCCCACTGCGCGACCAACTTGCCCTCCTCGATCGTGGCCGAAGTAGAGCATACCGGCTGGGTGTCTTCGAAGAAACAGACTCGCGCCGGCGATTCGCTGATTTCGAAGCGGAACGGAACCGATTCTCCGCCGGCGAGAATCGTCGCGTCCCAAGTCCCCTTGAAACCGGCCGCCGAGGCGGCACTGGCCAAAGCAAGCAACGCGAGCGAGAATCTCATAACACCCCGAGTTTATCAACTTCGCCCGTGTGACCGTGGCGCAGGCTGTCGAGCCTGCTGAGCCGAGAGTCGTCTCGGCTCTTCTTGCGGCTTTTTCTTGCGGCGGCTCTTTCTTGCGGCGTGTTTTCCTTGCGTCAGTGGATGCCGGCGATTTCCAGTGTGACCTGCACCACCGCGTGCGGCCCGACTTCAACTTCCTTCGCCTTCGGCCGCGCCTGCCAGAGCTTGACGATTGGTTCTGCGGTCCCATCCAGTTCCAGGTCGGAGGCCAGGACCAGGTACTTACCGGGCGGCAGCGGGCCGGTGACGCCGCTCCAGCCCTTCTCCACCTCGCTGCTCTGAATCGAGCTACTCAATGCGGCTTCCGACGGGGTGTCGGCGGGCATGACGTACAGGTGGACGTGCGACACCGGGTTGCCATCGCTATCGGCCACGCGCGCGGTGAGAGATCCGCCGTCGCAGGCCAGCACCAGGCGTACCCGGCCTTCCGCTCCACCGCCCGTCAGCCGCAGCAGCCCATGCAATACATCGGCCGTGCCGTAACTGGCCTCCTTGACGTAACAGCCTTGGGATAGGTTGCTGACGTGGAAACGATAGTCGCCTGCCGCCGGTACCCTGCCGAGAGAGAACGGGCCCGGGACCGGGACATCTCCTCCAAACTGGAAGGCGCCGCCCATCGAAGAGCGCAGGCCCGCGGCGTCCGCCTCATCGTCGAAGACAATCGACCTGATCAGTCCAATGCTCACCAACTTCTCCGCCGCGCTACCGCTGGGCGGCGGATCCCAGGTCGCATCTCCGGCAATCCTGGCCGGCGGCCGTGCCAGCAGCTTCACATCCTGCGCATCGCTGTCGGTGATCAGGACGGGTGTAAAGGCAGAAACGGAAGCCTCCGGCGGAGGATTGGAAGACTCGCCGGACCTGGCGGCAAGCAGGTAGCTGCCGGGGTGCAGCCCGCACGTCTGGAACTTTCCCTCTGCATTCGCTTTGACCGTGACGGGCGCGAAGGTAGACCCCATGAGAAGAGCCATGTGCTCGGTAATGGTCAGCGAATCCGGCGCTGCGCCGCCGCCAACGTCCAGCGTGCCATGGATGCAATACGAAGCTGCGCCCGCCATCTTCACGTCTGCGCCTTCCCGGTTTTCGCCGGGAGTCAAAACTACCGGCTGAGCTCCTTGCGCACCGGGGGCACTCGGAAAGTAAGTCGGCACCAGAACGCGCTGGCGTTCTGCGGCCGCCTCGGATGCTGCAGCCGCCCGCGCTGCCGCGGCCAGGGGCTTTTTCACCAGGATCAGGTAGCTGCGCTCCGCTCGCACCGGCTGCAGGCTGTAGCGCCCGTCGTCTCCGGTTGTGGCGGTCAATTCGCGGTCATACGCCATCTGGCCAAACTCGAATTTCTTCTCCAGCAGGAGAACGGCGGCGCCAGCCACGGGCTTCTGATCTTCATCTACGACTTTTCCGGAAATGGTGCCGCCCATCTTGACCAGGATTTCAACGCCGGTCACCTCCTGGCCCGCGTTGACCAAAGCGTAGACGCCCGCGCTCAGGGCGCGCCGTTGCTCGTAGACGGAGATCCAGTGCCGGCCAGGGTCCAGGCGCTGGAATGCAAACCGGCCTTGCGCGTCTGTGTTGGCCCTGAACTCATCCACGCTCACCGGCACATCCGCCAGCGGAGCGTTCGTGACGGCGTCCTTGACGACCCCGGCAACCGAACCGGAGACCGGCTCCGCAGGCGGCGTCTGCGGCCAGACCGCCGCGACGGAGAGAATGGTTGCAATCAGCAAGCGGCGCGCCATTACATGCAGGATTTCAGACTTCCGGCTCCCGGTCAACGGGTGGCCCGCGAAATACTGATGGGGCATGCTCTTTAGCTTGCCCGGAACACTAAAAGGATGATGAGCCGCAGATGACGGCGGGAGCCGCGCTGGATCGGTAAACGCTGCGCGACTGATCGGGCGGAATCGGCCAACGCGGATATTGAGATGACCGGGCGAAAAGCATCTCCGGGCATCCTACGGCTACGGGACCGTGGCTACAGACAATCGATTGAGTAAGTGCAGTAGAAGGCCCTTAGGGCTTTACTGCCGGCTGCCAGAGCTCAATCTTATTTCCGTCCGGATCATAGATCCAGCCGAAGCGGCCGTAGGATTCATTCATCCGTTTGGGATCAATCTTTACTCCCTCTTGTTGCAAGCGGTCGAGCAAAGCATCCAGATCGTCCACGATGTAGTTGATCATGAACGATGGGTGGCTGGGACCGAAATAGTCAGTAGAGCCGGGAAAAACAGTCCAAACTGCAACGTGTTCCTTTTGCGGGTCGTCGTGTTCGCGCCACGGAAGCATCGCGCCTCCGCCTTTGTCAGCGAGTCCAAGATGCTTCGAATACCATTCGCGCATCTGATCGCGATTAGCGGACTTGAAGAAGACACCGCCGATTCCAAGGATGCGCCCGCGCTGCTCCATTTTAACGGGCGGCTTCGACTTTTCAGGTTGCGGAGATTGCACTTCCTGCCCTCCTATTGAGCAGGCTGAGATGAGCAAGAGCGAGCCGAGAGCCATTGTGCTCCAGGGTATTCCTTGCATGTGGATCATTTTTCGAGCAGCTCCTGTAGTTTTTTCAGGAAGTCCGTCCAGCCGGATTTCGTGTCGGCGAACTCGTCGTCCCAGGCTGCTTCGGGGCCGAAACCCGACTGAACCAGCCGGAGGCGCGTGATTCCTCCGCCCAGCGATTCGATGTAGTAATCGACACACATTTTTTGTACAACGCCTGTGTCGATCGGGCCTTTGTGGCCGTAGGTGCGGGAGCGTTCGCTGCAAGTTCCGAAATGCTTACCGGGCTCCCAGGCGACGATGGTGGTTGTAGCGCCCATCGCCCCCCAGGCGAAGTAATATTCCCCGCCGACGCGCGGATCGATGCGGGCTTCGTCGGCGAACCATTTCACAATCTGTTCGGGGTCGGTGAGGGCCCGGAAGACCTCTTCGGGGGTCGCTTTTATATCGATGATGGTCTCGTGGGATCGGCTCATATTTCACTCCAGATTTGCAGATTCGCTGGCGGATTCTTCCAGCCTGACAGCGGGATAAACGGCAGAGAGCAGGCGGAAACGCCGCCCTCCTTCGGCCCGCTCGTTATGATATTTCGCCGCGAGGTGCGCAATGGAGGCGGTCATCTCTTCGGCGAAGGCGGCGCGCGATTCAGCGCTAGCGAAGCGGATCTCGGTTTCCAGGGTAAGCGTGGCGACGCGTTTTCCGGCGCGGCGGGCCCGGATGCAGAGAGAGGCCAGCGCGCGAATCATGCGCGCGGCGGCAGACGCGAGATAAGCGGCGGAGAAACGGTCGGCAGTGATGTGATCGCCGGTCTGGGGAGCAATCAGAAATTCGCGGGCCACGGCGCGCACCACGCGTTCCATGCAATTGCCTTTTCGGCGTTCCTCAATTAACTCCAGAAAGCCTTCGCGCTCTAGTTCGCGCAGATGGTAGTTCAGCTTCTGCCGAGGCACGCCGAGGCGGCGGGCGAGTCCGGCGGCGGAATCGGGCTCAGCGAGTTGTTCGAGGAGACGAAGGCGGCCGGACTGGAGTAAGACTCCCGCTTTTTCGGGGCTCTGCACGATCTGCAACGCCGCCAGCATGGATCAATTTAAGCACCGGAACACTATTCTGTCAAGAAAAATACTTTTGTCGGCAGTGCCGGAAGCTGGACGGTTATCAAATGTGGAAGTTTTCGATGGTCCTATTGGTGTGCGGACCGGTTTCGATTCGAATGGAGAAACGGTTCGTTCAAGGTTTCGCCGCGATTCACCCCTTCTAAATCGCGCATGAGGTCTCGAACTGGCTCCAAAATCCCGTCTGGACCCTATTCTGCCGCCTCTTTAGCTTGCCCGCGTCACCTGCCGACAGTTTAACTGCCTACGGTGTGTGCAACCAGTTCCTGTACGCCGCTTTGGATCTGGCGCAGATGCTCTTCGCCGGCGAAGCTTTCAGCGTAGATCTTGTAGACGTTTTCGGTGCCGGAGGGGCGCGCGGCGAACCAGCCGCGGCGGGTCACCACCTTGAGGCCGCCGAGCGGCCCGCCATTCGGCGCACGGTTGAGCTTGGCTTCAATGGGGTCGCCTGCGAAGTCTTTGGCGGTCACCTGCTCCGGCGAGAGCGCGGCCAGCCGCGTCTTCTGCTGGGGGGTGGCGGGGGCGTCGATCCGTTCGTAGACCGGCGCGCCGAATTGTTCGGTGAGCGCACGGTAAATCTCGCCGGGATCGCGGCCGGTCCTCGCCAGCACTTCCGCCGCCAGCAGGCCGAGAATGATGCCGTCCTTATCGGTGCTCCACGGCCTGTTGTCGCGGCGCAAAAAGGACGCGCCGGCGCTCTCTTCGCCGCCAAAGCCGAGCGAGCCGTCCAGCAGTCCATCCACGAACCACTTAAACCCGACCGGCACCTCGAACAGCGGATGGCCGAGGTGGCGCGCCACGCGGTCGATCATGCTCGACGAAACCATCGTTTTGCCAACGCCCGCCGATTCCTTCCATCCCGGGCGATTGAGGAACAGGTAGGAGATCGCCGCGGCCAGGTAATGATTCGGATTCAGCAGGCCCGCGCTGCGGGTCACGATCCCATGCCGGTCGTGATCCGTGTCGCACGCGAACGCAATGTCGAACTTGTCCTTGAGCGCGATCAGGCCGGCCATGGCGTAGGGCGAAGAGCAATCCATGCGGATGGCGCCGTCCCAATCGAGTGTCATAAAGCGGAAGGTCGCGTCCACCCAGTCGTGCTGAATCGTCATGTGCAGCCCGTAGCGCTCGGCGATGCGGCCCCAATAGGTCACGCCGGCGCCTCCCAGGGGGTCGACACCCAATGAGAGCCCTTCGGAGCGGACCGCGTCAAGATCCAGCACCGCGCCCAGGTCATTGACGTAGTTCGAAACGAAATCGAAGCGGTGTGTTGTTTCGACGGCGAGGCCGCGCGTGTACGGGATGCGGCGAACCGGCCGCAACCCGTCCGCCAGGATGGCGTTGGCGCGGTCCTGGATCTTGCCGGTGACGCCGGTATCGGCAGGCCCGCCGTTGGGCGGATTGTATTTGAAACCGCCGTCGGCGGGCGGATTGTGCGAGGGAGTGATCACAATGCCGTCCGCGTACCCGGCCGTACGGCCGGCATTGTGGGTCAGGATGGCGTGCGAGAGCGCGGGCGTGGGCGTGTAGCCCAGATCGGAATCGATCATCACGGTAACGCCGTTCGCGGCAAGCACCTCCAGCGCCGTGGCTGATGCCGGTTCGGAAAGCGCGTGCGTGTCCTTGGCCAGAAACAGCGGGCCATCAGCGCCGTTTTCCCGGCGCAACTCGCAAATGGCCTGGGTGATCGCCAGTATATGGTCCTCGTTGAACGAACCCTTGAGCGATGACCCGCGATGTCCCGACGTGCCGAAGCTGACTTTCTGCGCAGGCGCTGCAAGATCGGGCTTGGTGGTGTAGTAGGCCGTAACGAGGCGCGGCAGGTTTTCCAGTTCGTCCTCGCCGGGACGCTGACCGGCACGCGGATGAATCGCCATGGACCCTAAGGTAACCGCTTTGCCGAAGCCGGCGCAAATGGTAGGCCACGCTTTTAGCTTGCCGGAAGACCAAAAGATTGCGAGCCACAGATGAACGCAGAACACAGATTGAAGAGCATTGGCTTGTTTGGCTTATCTGTCTTCATCTGTGGCTCCAGAATGGTTTCTTCGGACTTTCTCATCAGGCTCTTCAGCTTGCCCGGCCGGAAACGTGACCGGCGCCGGGCTTCAAACTTCCTGCCCTCTCGATCATTTTCGGCAGGCTGAAGCATGCCCCACCACGGCTTTTTCGGAGGATACTGGAACGTATGCGTTCCTTGATTAGCGTGCTCCTGCTTTCGGCCTCGTTCGCTGGCGCCCAGACGGGACATCTACTGCTCCGCAAGCCGGCGCTGAGCAAAACCCAGATCGTGTTTACCTACGCGGGCGACTTGTGGAGCGTGCCGCGCGAGGGAGGCGATGCCAGGCGCCTCACGGCGGGCCCAGGTGTGGAGACGCAAGCGGTGTTTTCGCCGGACGGATCCGCCATCGCTTTCACGGGAGAGTATGACGGGAACGTCGATGTATTCGTCATTCCGGCGGTTGGTGGCGTACCGCGGCGGCTGACGTATCATCCGGGAGCAGACGTGACGGTGGGCTGGACACCGGACGGCAAACGGGTACTGTTCCGCTCGCATCGCGCGGTTCCCAATGACGGCAACCGGCTCTACACCATGCCGGTGGAAGGCGGCGGGCTACCCGACGAGCTGCCGCTGCCGATCGCCGAAGAGGGTTCCTACTCACCCGACGGTTCGCACCTGGCGTACGTGCCGCTGTTCCAGTGGCAGGAGGCGTGGAAACGGTACCGCGGCGGGCAGACGCGCAAGATCTGGATCGCCGACTTGGCGGATTCCAGTGTGGTCCCCATTCCGCGCGACAATTCCAACGACTTCAACCCGATGTGGGTGGGCGACCGCATCTATTTCCTATCCGACCGCGAAGGGCCGGTGACGCTGTTCTATTACGACACCAAGTCGAAGAAGGTCACGCGCGCCATTGAAAACCACGGACTGGACTTCAAATCGGCTGCGGCCGGTCCGGGCGCGATTGTGTACGAGCAGTTTGGCGCGCTGCACCTGTATGACTTGAAGGGCGGACAGACCAGGGAGGTGCCGGTTACGCTGGCCGGGGACCTGCCGGAAGTGCGGCCCCACTACGTCAACGTGGCCAAGCGCCTGGCGAGCGCCGATATTTCGCCCAGCGGCGCGCGGGCCGTGTTCGAAGCGCGCGGCGAGATCCTCACCGTGCCGGCCGAAAAAGGCGACCCGCGCAACCTGACCGAGAGCCCCGCGGCGATGGAGCGTGAGCCGAAATGGTCGCCGGACGGCCAGAGCATCGCCTATCTTTCCGATGAGTCCGGTGAGTACGCGCTGCACGTGCGCAGCCAGGACGGGACCGGCGAAGTGAAGAAGATTCCGCTCGGCGATAAGGCGTTCTATTCGGCGCCGGCCTGGTCGCCGGACAGTAAGAAGATCGCCTACCTGGACAACCACGGCCACCTCTTCTATATCGACCTCGATGCCAGGAAGCCCATCCTGGTGGAGACGGACTACTACTTGAACGGCAACGGCCTCGCCGCTGTCTGGTCGCCCGACAGTAAGTGGCTGTCGTATTCGAAAACGCTCAAGAGTCACATGCAGGCGATTTATCTCTATTCGCTGGCCGACGCCAAAGCCACCCAGGTCACCGACGGCATGAGCGACGCCCAAAATCCGGCCTTTGACAAGAACGGCAAGTATCTCTATTTCACCGCCAGCACCAACTCGGGCGCGTCGATGCAGCCGGATATTGAGAGCTTCGCGCGGCCGGTGACGGCGAGCGTGTACGTGGTGGTACTCTCCAAGGCCGAGGCTTCACCCCTGGCGCCGGAAAGCGACGAGGAGAAGAAGGAGGAAGCCAAGAAAGACGAGCCGAAGAAGGATGACAGCAAGAAGGACGAGGCCAAGAAAGACGACGCTAAGAAGGATGACAAAGATAAGAGCGCTGACAAAGTGGAAGTCAAGGTGGACCTGGAAAACATCGGCCAGCGTATTCTGCCGCTGCCGATGCCGGCACGACGGTATATTGGACTCGCGACAGGCAAGGCGGGCATGGTCTACGTCTCAGAAGGTCCGGCGCCGGGAACACCTGGGCCGTTCGCCTTCACCATTCACCGTTTCGATCTGAACAAGCGCAAGAGTGACATGGTGCTGAGCGGCGTCCACAACCTGCAGATATCGTTCAACGGCGAGAAGCTGCTCTATCAGCAGGGCGATAAGTGGACCATCGCGGACGCGCCGCCGCCGCCCTCCGACAGCCCCGACGGCCCGCCGGCCAAGCCTGGTAACGAGAAGACGCTGAAGACCGCGGACCTGGAAGTGAGAGTGGATCCCGCGGCGGAATGGAAACAGATGTTCCACGAGGCCTGGCGAATCGAGCGCGATTTCTTCTACGATCCGCATTATCACGGCCTGGATCTGCAGGCCGCCGAAGAACGCTATGGCACCTACCTCAACGGCCTGGCGTCGCGCGACGATCTCAACTATCTGTTCACAGAGATGCTCGGCAACATCACGGTCGGACACATGTTCCTGGGCGGCGGCGACCGGCCGGAGGTCAAGCATGTTTCGACGGGCCTGCTGGGCGCCGACTACAAAATCGAAAACGGGCGCTACCGCTTCGCCCATGTCTATGCCGGCGAAAACTGGAATCCCGACACCAAAGCGCCGCTCACACAGCCGGGGGTCAGCGTGTCGGCTGGCGACTACCTGCTTGCCGTGAACGGTCGCGAACTGCACGCCGCCGACAACATTTATAGCTTCTTCGAAGAGACCGCGGGACGGACGGTTGTGCTGCGAGTAGGAGCCGACCCGGGCGGCGCCAACGCGCGCGAAGTGAAGGTGACGCCGGTCGACAACGAATCCCGCCTGCGGCACCTGGAGTGGATGGACGAGAACCGGCGCAGGGTGGACCAGGCCACCAACCATCGCGTGGCATACGTCTACATGCCCGACACAAGCATTGGCGGCTACACCAACTTCATGCGCTACTTCTTCGCGCAGGTGGATAAGGAGGCGGTGATCATCGACGAGCGCTTCAATCACGGCGGGGAGCTGGCTACGGATATCATCGAATATCTGCAACGCAAGCCGATGAGCCTGGTGACGGCGCGCGACGGTGCCGATGCGATGCAGCCGCAGGGCGCCATCTTCGGGCCGAAGGTGATGATCATCAACGAATTCGCGGGCTCCGGCGGCGACGCGATGCCATGGTACTTTCATCGCGCGGGCGTCGGCAAGCTCATCGGCGAGCGCACCTGGGGCGGCCTGGTAGGGCTGAACGGTTTCCCCGCGTTGATGGATGGCGGGGTCGTGTTCGCGCCCAACATCGCGGTTTGGAATCCGAATGGCACTTTCGATGTGGAGAACCATGGTGTGGCCCCCGACATCGAAGTAGCGCTCGACCCGGCAGCCGTGCGCCAGGGCCATGACCCACAGCTGGAAAAAGCTATCGAAGTGGTAATGGCGGAGCTGGCCGCCAATCCGCTGCCGCAGTACAAGCGGCCGCCATACCCGGACTATCAGAAGAAGAAGTAAGCGCGCGCGACCGCGTCGGTAGCGCCGGTGGTCTTGCCGCCGGTGCTTGCGCCCTCGTCGGCGGAAGCCGGCCTAGCTGATTGCGGTCCCGCTGGAACTCTGCTCGCGGGCGGCGCGGTTGGCCAGTTCGTCGCATCGGTTGTTATCGGCGTGAGACGCGTGGCCCTTGGTCCACGACCAGGTGGTTTGATGCCGCGCCACCTGTTCGTCCAACGCTTTCCACAGGTCCTGGTTGATCACCGGCTTCTTGGCGGCCGTCATCCAGCCCTTGCGCTTCCAGCCGTGAATCCACGTGGTGATGCCGTTCTTGACGTATTCGGAATCCGTCACCACTTCCACCGCGCAGGTCTCGCTGAGCGTGCGCAGCCCCTCGATGGCAGCCCGCAGTTCCATGCGGTTGTTGGTAGTGTGCGGCTCCGACCCCCATATCTCTTTCGCATGTTGGTTGTGCCGCAGGATGCATGCCCAGCCGCCAGGGCCGGGATTGCCCAGGCAAGCGCCGTCGGTGATGAGATGGACCCTCTTCACCGGATGTCAGGAGACGGCCGCGGGCTCGGCGTGGAAGAATTCATCCACCAGATCGAGAATCGCCTGCGGCTGCTGCGCGTGGTAGATGGACGCGCGCAACTGCGCGCCGTGTCGCACGCCGTGGGTGAAATACGTGGCGAACTGCTTCATCTTGCCGACCGTATCTCTCTCGCCGCGCTCCACCAGCATCGCATAGTACCGCCGCATCATCTGGTACCGGTCGTGTTCGCTCGGCTGCTCGTAGCTCCCTGTGGCCAGGTATTGCTCGATCTGGCGGAAGATCCACGGATTCGAACTTGCCGCGCGGCCCACCATCACCGCGTCACAGCCGGTTTCGGCCGCCATGCGAACCGCATCTTCCGGGGTAACGACATCGCCGTTGCCGATCACCGGGATCTTCACCGCCGCCTTCACCTGCGCGATCCGCGACCAATCGGCTCTGCCGGCGTAGCCCTGCTCGCGCGTCCGCGGGTGCAGCGCGATGGCATTCAGGCCGCAATCCTCGGCCACGCGCGCCAGTTCCACCATCACCAGTTCACGATCGTTCCAGCCAGCCCGATACTTCAGGGTGAACGGAATCGTCAGCACCTTCCGGACTTCGCGCAACAGGCGTTCTACGAGGGGCAGGTCGCGCAACAGGCCGGAGCCGCCATTGCACTTCACCACCTTGTTCACCGGGCAACCCAGGTTCAGGTCGACAATGTCGAAGCCGAGGTCCTGGCAGACGCGCGCGGCGTCCGCCATCACTTGCGGGTCCGCCCCGAATAGCTGCGCCGAGATGGGACGCTCCTCGGCTTCGAAGGCCAGGTATTTCAAAGTGCGGGTAGGCTTGCGCGCGCCCAGCGCGGCGCTCACGCCGTGGGAGCTGGTGAATTCGGTCATCAGCAGCCCGCAGCCGCCCAGGTTGCGGATGAAGCGGCGAAACACGGTATCGGTGACGCCCGCCATGGGCGCCAGAACCGTGGCCGGAGCGATCCGCACCGGGCCAATCGAAAACTCGCTCCGAAATACGCGCATGAGCTGGGCTAGCTTCAATTTTAGCCGTTGCCGGCCGGAAACGGAACATGCGGCCGGCCCGTCGTTAGTATTGTGACGCCTGCCGTCGCGTTCTGGCGCCGGCAAAGGTAGCAGGGGTTCTACATGAGGCCGGTCAATATTGTGATTTTGGTGCTCGCCGGAGCGTTGTGCGGCGCCGCGGTCATGAGCGTGGTCCAACGGTCGCATGCGCCGGCGCCCCTGGTGGCGCGCGTTCCCGTCCGGCCGGCGAAACCCGCCGAGGCGCCGCCGCCGCTCGCGAGGATGGACAAACCGCCGATTGAGGTAGTGTCGGACATCGCAACTCCCATCCCTGCGGCGGAGAAGGCCACGGCTGCCATGCCTGCTGAACCGCGGCACAGCGTACGCGCCGTTGTGCCCGTGGCGCCGCGAGCCACAGCCCGCCTGGCGTCTGCTCGTCCGAAACCGGTTTCCGCCCAGCGGCCTGACGCGGCCCCGAGCGACGATCGGCCAACACTTGCGGCGCAGAATCCAGCGCCGTCCGCTCCTACAGCAGTGCCCGACGCGCCGGCGCCGGCGGTTCCCGAACCGCTGCCGCCCGCGCCCATCGCGCCGGAGAACGTGACTCCACCTCTTCCGCCCGCGCCCGCACCCAACAGGGTTACGCTGAACGCCGGAATGCTGATTTCCGTGCGCCTGTTGGATGGACTTTCGACGGGGCGGAACGCGCCCGGCGATGCCTTCTCGGCCACCCTCGACCACGAGCTGGTGGCCGGTGACTTTGTCATCGCCGAGCGCGGCGCGCGCGCCGAGGGCCGCGTGGTCGCCGTCGATCATGGTGATAAGGTGCACGGCGGTGCCACGCTCACCCTCGAGTTGACGAAGGTCCGGACTTCCGACGACCAGGTTGTGTCCATCGCTACCGATGCTTTCACCAAGCGCTCCGAGCCGGATCATTCGGCTGACGCCGGCAAGGTAGTTGGCGGCGCCGCAATCGGAGCTGTCATTGGCGCCATTGCCGGCGGCGGTAAGGGCGCGGCCATTGGGGCAGGCGCCGGCGGCGGAGCCGGGGCCGGCGACGTGATGCTCACTCGTAAGCCCGCCGCATTGCCTTCGGAAACGCGCATCGCCTTCCGCCTGCGCCAGCCCGTCACCATCACCGAACAAACAACGCAGTAAGGAGCCGCGACCGTGAGGGAGCGGTGCGGTCAACCATATAGGAACTGCGCGCCGCCCAAGCTTCGTGTGCCGCCACACACACCCATTAACACCTCATAACATTAACTTCGTTTCAGGACCCGCAACGTCATCCCTCGTGCCGGCGTTTGACCGTGTAGGAGGAAGAGCAAGATGAAACGCAAACTTCTCATGAGTGCATTTTTGGTGGCGGGATCGCTGTTCACGGCCTGCGCCGGAAGCGGAGCGGTGATCATCGTGGATCCGCCGGCGCCGCGCTTTGGCGTAGTGGGTGTGGCCCCGGGCCCTGGCTTCGTCTGGACCGAAGGGTACTGGAACCTGCGCGGCGCCGCGTGGGTATGGGCTCCCGGCCGCTGGGTCCGCCCGCCGCGCCATGGCGCCGTGTGGGTGGGTGCTGCGTGGCGCCACGAGGGCGCTCACTGGCGTTACCACCACGGTTACTGGCGCTAGGCCCGCAGTAGGACAGGCCATCGCCTTTTGTGGCATGTCAGGTAGAACAGACCATCGCCTTTTGTGGTCTGTCGGGCCTCGCTAAACCGCGCGACTCGACAGACGACGAAGACCAATCGTCTGTCCTACCTGGCCGCTGAACGTCCGGCCTGCCTTTACGCGGTGGCCTGGCGAGCGTTCAAACGCGCTTTGCGGATGCGTAAGTACACGATCCGCACCAGCGCCAGCACCGGCACGGAGAGAAAGCTGCCCGCGATGCCGGCGATCTCCGCTCCGGCGAACACGCCGAGCAGCACCAGCAGCGGATGCAGTTGCACGCCTCGCCCCATGAGGTGCGGAGATAGGACGTAGTCCTGAATTACCCGGTAGACCACTATGAACGCCAGAATCGGCAGCAGGCTGACGCCCGCCACGCCAGCCACGATGAGGATCAGCGCCACGGCGGTGACCGGTCCCAGCATCGGAATGAATTCCAGCAATCCGCCGGCCGCGGCCAGCAGAATCCCGTACGGCATGCGCATTACGGAAAAGAAGATGGCGTAAGCCGCGAACGCCGCTGCCGAAAGCAGGAACAGCGACCGCATATAGTGCGCCAGCAGCAGGTGGATATCAGAGATCAGGTCGCCAAGCAGCGCGCGGCGCGGGCCCTCCTCCAACAGGTCGAGAACATGACCGCGCATGGTGGGCGCGTCCTTCAAAAAGAAGAATGCCAGGACGGGGATGATCACCACGTAGATGACGTTGCTGGCGACGCTCAGAATCTGCAGCCCGTACTGCGGGAGCTCGGAGATCAGGCTGCTCGATCGCGCCGCCACCTCGGACCGGACCCTTTCGACGATCTGCGCCTGCAAAGAGTGGTCGCCAGGCAGCGGGTGCTGCCAGTTCTCCACCATGGCGGGAAAGCGCCGGGCAAGCACCGTAGCCTCCTCCACCACCCGCGCGCCGATCTCAAATCCGAGCCCGGCGGCGATCGCCACCACGATCACAAACGCCACCGCCAGCGCCGCGGTTCGCGTGCGGCGCGCCGGGAAAATGCGGTCGAGCAGGTTCACCAGCGGCGAAAGCAAATACGCAAAGAGCAGGGCCAGTGTGAAAACGAACAGCGTCTTGCGCGCCAGGTAAACCACGTATAGCAGCAGCAGGACGAGCGCCGCGGTCCACGTGGAGCGGGCGGCGCGCTGGTCGAAGCCGAGCATAAGGCAGACAAACCCGGAGGCCTATCCTACCACGCTTGGCACGGCAGGCTTTAGCTTGCTAACGCCCGGTTGGGGGCTGGTGCCTTCCCTGCCGCAAACGGCACTTGGTGTCTCCAGCCCCTCTCGTTTCGCGTGCTAACCTCAAGACTCTTGCCGCCATGCCCGTGTTTGACGCCATCCTTTTCGATTTTGACGGCGTGCTGGCCGACACTGAGCCAGTTCACTGGGCGTGCTGGGCCGAGGTGCTGCAGCCGTTCGGCATCTCTCTCGCATGGGAGTACTACCGCGACCACGGGATCGGCATCGATGACAAAGAGATGCTAAAAGTGCTGGCCGCGCTCGCCAGCCCTCCGCTCGACTGGCGGGCGCTGTTCGCCGGGTATCCCCGGAAGAAAGAACTGTTTCGCAGCCGCGTGATGGCCCATCCGCCGTTTGACCCGCGGCTCGACGCCTTTCTCGGAGATTTGCACCGCACTTGCAAACTGGCGGTTGTTACCTCCAGCGCGCGCGCCGAAATCGAACCCCTGCTCTCTGCGGGCGGCTTGCGGCCCCACTTCGATGCGCTCATCGGCGCCGAGGACGTCACCCGCTACAAGCCCGATCCGGAGCCATACAGCCGCGCCGCCGAACGGTTGGGCGCGCGCACCGCGCTGGTGGTGGAAGACTCGGCAGCCGGCCTGGCCAGCGGTCGCGCCGCCGGATTCGCCGTGCTTGCCATAAGCGAGCCGTCTCAAGTGCCCCAACTGGTGGCCCGCTTCCTGGCCGAAAGAGCAGGCTGACGGGCGGGAGCTGCCCAGTGTACCCTGAAAATAGTGTCTCCCGTCCGCACCAACATAAAAGCAGGGTCTTCGGGCACGAAGACTCCGAGATCGGTGTCTTCCTCCCCCAAGAAGAACACTACGGACACGCTGCGCAGTGCCTGGCCGCTGGTTCTGGAACTGGTGCGGCCGCGCCGCGCCATGTTCGCGCTCGGCCTGTTGTTGACGCTCATCAACAGCGTCTGCGGAATCGTGCTGCCGGGCTCGACCAAGTTTCTGATCGATAACGTCATCACCAAGCATCAGACGGGACTGCTGGTTCCGCTGGTGGCGGCGGTTCTGGTGGCAACGCTGATTCAGGGCGCCACCTCCTACTCGCTCACGCAGTTGCTTTCCAAAGAGGCCCAGCGCCTGATCGCCGAAATGCGGCGCCGCGTGCAGCAGCACATCGGCCGCCTGCCGGTGGCCTACTACGATGCCAACAAGACAGGGGCGCTGGTCTCCCGCATCATGACCGACGTGGAGGGCGTCCGCAACCTGGTCGGCACCGGCCTGGTGGAGTTCGTCGGCGGGATCATGAAAGCGCTGTTTTCGCTCGCCGCTCTGGTCTATATCAGCCCGCTGCTCACCGGCCTGGCGCTGCTGTTTATTGGCGCCTTCTCGTTCGGATTGAACCAGGCGTTTCGCCGCATCCGGCCGATTTTCCGGGAGCGTGGCAAGATCAATGCAGAGGTCGCCGGGCGCCTCACGGAATCTCTGGCCGGCGTGCGCGTGGTGAAGGGCTATCACGCCGAAGCCGAGGAGGCGAAGGTCTTCGCCGGCGGGGTGCAGCGGCTCCTGGACAACGTGCTAAAAAGCCTTACCGCGATCTCATTGATGAGCCTGTCGGCCACCGTGCTGATGGGACTGGTGGGAGCGACGGTCATGTTCCTGGGCGCGCGCCAGATCATCGCCGGCACACTAACGCTGGGCGGCTTCATGAGCTTTACTGCGTTCCTTGCTTTCCTCGTGGCGCCCATGTTCCAGGTCGTCGGAATCGGCACCCAGCTCACCGAGGCTTTGGCGGGCCTGGACCGCACCCAGGAAGTGCTGCACGAGAAACCCGAAGACGAGGAGCCGCGCCGCACCTCGACCATGGGACCGATCCAGGGCTTCCTCACTTTCGAGCGCGTGAGCTTCGCTTATGACCCCGGTAAACTGGTGCTGCACGAGGTCAGCTTCGCCTCAGCGCCGGGCACCGTGACCGCGCTGGTGGGTCCGTCCGGCTCCGGGAAATCCACCATCATCAGCCTGATCGCAGCGTTTCATGAGCCGACCGAAGGCACCATCCTGGTGGACGGAGGCGATCTGGGTACGGTGCGTCTCGATACCTACCGAACGCAACTCGGCGTGGTCCTGCAGGATACGTTCCTGTTTGACGGCTCCATCCGCGAGAACATCGCGTTTGCGCGTCCCGCCGCCGCCGAGGATGAGGTCCTGGCGGCCTGCCGCATCGCGCGCGTGGATGAGTTCGCCGAAAAGTTTGACAAGAAATATGACACAATTGTCGGCGAGCGCGGAGTGAAACTTTCTGGCGGGCAGCGCCAGCGCGTCTCGATTGCCCGCGCCATCCTCGCCAATCCACGCATCCTGATTCTGGATGAGGCCACCTCCAGCCTCGACTCCGAATCGGAAGCCGCCATTCAGGAGGGTCTCGCCTACCTGATGAAAGGCCGCACTACGTTCGTCATCGCGCACCGCCTTTCCACCATCCGCCGCGCCGATCAGATTCTGGTCGTGGAGGAGGGCCGCATTCTGGAGCGCGGCACGCACGAATCTCTGTACGCGCTCGGCGGGCGCTACTACGACCTCTACACGCGCCAGCACGGTATCGATGCCAACCTGTTCCTGGCCCCGGGTGAAGGCGACAAGGTGGAGGAGGGCGAAGCCGCCCCTGGATTGCGGACGGCAGGACCGCCAACGGCCGCGTCGCTCCTCAGCGGCGGCATCGCATAAGAGCTAGGACAGACCGTCGCCTTTTGTGGTCTGTCAACGGTGGTTCCCGCGGCGAGCCGCGACAGGCGACACAAACCGATCGCCTGTCCTACCGCGTCAGCCGGAGCAGCACGACATCATGCGACGGCAGCGGAGCGCGGAACTCGCCTTCGCTGCGTCCGAGGTCCTTTTTCTGCCAGACGTCGCGCACGCGATACGTGCCGTTGAGAAACGACAGGTGCGCCCAGTCGATCCTCAGTTGCACGGTCTCGTCGCTGTCGTTGAAGAAACAGACCGCCCAATCGCCGCCGGATAATTCCTTCGACCAGATCTGCTTGCCGGGGTGCTTCATGAAGCGCGCCCCTTGCTTGCCCAGCGAGTCCTGGTCGATCGCGATGACGTCGGCGTCATTAAGAATATCGCGCGTCTGCTCCGGCATCTTGCGCACATCGTTGCCGGCCATCAGGGGCGCGGCCAGCATCGCCCACAGACTGAAGTGAGCGCGCGATTCTGCCGCGCTCAGGCCCGGATTGCCGACCTCGAGCATGTCGGGATCGTTCCAGTGCCCGGGGCCAGCGTATTTCTCGAGGCCCACCTGCAGCTCCAGGATGAATTTCCAGCCCAGCGAGTAGGCGCCCTGACAGTCGAAGCAATCCATAATGTCGCCGGTGGTGCGCCACAGGTGACCGACGTTGGTGGCCCATGTCCAGGGCTTGTTGTCGCCCCATTCGCAGAGGCTGAAGACAATCGGCCGGCCGGCGGCGTGAAGCGCGTCGCGCATCGTCTTATAAGTCTCCTCGGCGTTGGCCGTGCCGTGGTTGCACCAGTCATACTTCAGATAGTCGACGCCCCAGGCAGCGTATGTGCGGGCGTCCTGAAACTCATGGCCCCGCCCGCCGGGAAGCCCGGCGCAGGTTTTGGTGCCGTCGCAATTGTGGATGCCGAACAGGAAACCGTGGGCGTGCAGGTAGTCGCCGATGGCTTTCATGCCGTGCGGGAAGCGTGCCGGGTCGGGGACCAGGTTGCCCTGGGCGTCGCGTTCCGGCGCCTCCCAGCCGTCGTCAACCACGATGTACCGGTAGCCCGCTTTCTGCATTCCGCTGGCGGCGATGGCGTCAGCCATTTCGCGGATCAGGCTCTCGCTGATCCTTCCTTGAAAGGTGTTCCAGCTATTCCACCCCATCGGCGGCGTAGCAGCCAGCCCTTCGAATTTCTGCGCCACAAGCGGCACGGCAGAACAGAGGAAAAGAAATGCGAGCGCGTGTTTGGCCATCATGACATGAGTCTCGGCGGCTTCCAGAATAGCAAGGCTCGCGGAAAGGTGGGCCGGCGGAGTATCTATCCTTTCGGCGAGCTAAAGCGTTTCCTGCCAGTTCGTTGTGTGTCATTGGTGGGGCATGCTTCAGCTTGTCATAAGCTCTACCGCAGCAGTGCCGAAATCGCTTTGAATTGCTCGTGGCGGGCGTCGCGCAGCCACTCGAAGATGACGGACTCCGTATTGGCCACCACCACTCCAGCCGCCCGCATGCGGTGGACCGCGTTGACGAGGTTGGCGGGATTGCGGGAGCAGCAGGCGTCCTCCACCACCCAGACCTCGCGGCCGGCCGCCCGCAGTTCCAGCGCGGACTGAAGGACGCACACGTGACCTTCCATGCCGGCAAGCACAACTTGCGAACGGGCGGTAGCGGCGAGTGCGGCGATGAACGCCTCGGAACCGGAGCAGGAGAAGCAGGTCTTGTCGATTCGCGGAGCGACCGGCGGGAGTGCTTCCAGCACGGGCTCCGTAGTGGGACCAAGGCCCTTGGGATACTGCTCCGTCACCAGGATTGGTACGCCGATCCGCGTGGCTGATTCGGCGAGAATGCGGACGTTGCGCAGCATTTGTTCGCGCCCCGCAGGCGGCATGGTGGGCAGCAGGCGCTCCTGAATGTCGACGATCACCAGGACGGAATCGGCGGCGCGTGCCAGCAGGGATGAAGGGGCCATTGACTTGGCGGCTCGCGCCTATTTTACCGTCATCCGCTTGCCGTTTCTTAGGTCGTCGGCGAGTTCGAGGGAAGTTACGTTCTCGATCACATCAGGCTCGGCGACATCATTGAAGACGCAATGGGCGACGCGCACGCCGGCGATTTTCGCGTTTTCGTACCCGCGCAGGTAGAGCGCATAACGGCTGCGCCGCGACGTGACGTGCTCCACCACGACGTTGCGCACGCTCGGCGTAAACGGGCCGCCGGGGCCCCCTTCGTAGTAGAAGTCGATATCCACCACCGCGCGTGCCACCTCGCCGACCGTGTTGTTGAGGAAGTAGAAATTCTCCAGTTCGCCGCCGCGGTGCGAGTTCGTCTTGATCCGCAGGGCGCGGTCGAGGTGCGGGCTGTCCATGCAGTTGTTTTCCATGTATACGTTGCGGATGCCGCCGGAAACTTCGCTGCCGATGGACACGCCGCCATGACCGTCCTTCATGCGGCAATTCCGCACCACGATGTTTTCGCAAGCGACGTTGACGCGCCGGCCATCCCGGTTGCGCCCGCTCTTGATGGCGATGCAGTCGTCGCCCGTGTCGAATTCGCAGCCTTCGATCAGCACATCGGCGCAGCTTTCGGGATCGCAGCCGTCATTGTTCGGGCCATGGCTGGAGATCTTCACATCGCGCACCGTGACGTTCCTGCACAACACCGGATTGAGTTCCCACATCGGCGAATTGCGGATGGTGACGCCTTCGATCAGAACGTTGGTGGAGCGATAGGGTTGCACGAGGTTCGGCCGCAGGGTGAAGCCGGGGCCGTAAACGCGCTGGCTCACGGGTACGTCATGTTCGCCCTGCTCCACCAAAGCGCGGCGGTCGTCAGCGGCTGGATACTGGCCGCGGGAAGCTGGGTTTTTCCAGGGCCACCAATGTTCCGCGTCGGCGCCGCCATCCAGCGTACCGGTCCCGGTTATGGCGATATTCGTCTGCTCGAAGGCATAAATAAAGGGCGAGTAGTTCATGCATTCGGTGCCTTCGAAGCGCGTAAGGACCACCGGCAGATAGTCCTGCGGATCCTGGCTGAAACGCAGCGTCGCGCCATCCTCCAGATGCAGATTGACGTTGCTGGCCAGTTGAATCGCGCCGGTCAGGAACATCCCGGCTGGAATCACCACGCGACCGCCCCCGGCGGCGGAACATTCCTGGATCGCCTTGCTGATAGCGTCGGTGGCTTTGATGCGCCCACCCTCGCGGGCGCCGAAGAGCGTAATTTCGAACGCCCGATCCGGGAAGTGAGGTGGGCGGATACGGGCCAGAATCTGCGCCAACTGGCGAGCGGGGTCAGCCGGCGGTTCGGAGCCGAAATCGCAGCGGACGGCAGCCAGGGCGGCGCCGCCTAGGAGTGTGCGGCGAGTCATGATGCTTTCCCCCGATCATTATAAGATTCGGGCCTCCTTGGTTTCATTGAGTTTTTCTAAAACCCCGGTTTAGCGCCGCGGCCTTGACGGACTTTGGCGAGTCCCAATATATTCAGAACCGAAGAGTCCACTCGTGGAGTCCAAAGGTTTGGCGGCGGTTCTACTGTGAGTGATCAAAGCGGACTTCGGCTGGAACGATATTCGTTGGGCGTGGGCGACCGGTTTGCCCATCAGGCCAAAGCGCAACTGGCGGCGTGCATGTGCGCCGCCGCTCAGGGCGCGCCGGTGGCGCCGGTTTGGAACAAGTCCAACCGCGAACACAAGATTGTAGGTTCGGATCCCTCCAGCGCGCGCGCCGCCGCCGACGCGGCGGTAGAGGCTCTTGGTTGGAAGCAGCCCTATTTTCTGGACGCGGACCACATCAATCTGGAGACGGTGGACCCGTTTATCGGGTCCTGCGACTTTTTTACCCTGGATGTAGCCGACGCCATCGCGCACCGCCCCAAGCCCGGCGCGGTGGAAGCGTTCCTGGCGCGCCATCGCGAGCTGGTGGGACGAATCGAGATCGCCGGACTGGCGGAACCGCTGACGCTCACCAGGGAAAGAACTTTTCGCGCCGCTTCCAAATACCTGCACGCGGTGAGCGAGGCGGCGGCGATTTATCGGCACATCGCGGACCGGGCGGACGGCTTCATCACGGAAGTTTCGATGGATGAAACTGACGCGCCCCAGACGCCCGCCGAACTGCTGCTGATTCTGGCGGCCGTCGCGGACGAAGGTATCCCCATCCAAACCATCGCGCCCAAGTTCACGGGCCGCTTCAACAAGGGTGTGGACTACGTGGGCAACGTCGAGCAATTCGAGCAGGAGTTCTCGAGCGACCTGGCGGTGATCGCGCACGCCGTGGACCGCTACCAGCTCCCCAAAGACCTGAAACTCAGCGTGCATTCCGGTAGCGACAAGTTTTCCCTATACGCGCCTATCCGACGGGCACTTGGAAACAACGGCCATGGTCTGCACCTCAAGACCGCCGGAACCACCTGGCTGGAGGAGCTCATCGGCCTGGCCGAGGCCGGCGCGGAAGGGCTGGGGATGGCCAAGGAAATCTATGCGGAGGCGTACGAACACCAGCGGGAGCTATGCGAACCTTATGCTTCGGTGATCGACATCGATGCCTCCAAGCTCCCCGCGCCGGCAGTGGTGAACGGCTGGACGGCGGAGGAGTATGCCGGCGCGCTGCGCCACGATCAGCAGAATCCGCTTTTCAATCCCAACCTGCGCCAGCTGCTGCACGTAGGCTACAAGATCGCGGCGAAGATGGGGGAACGTTACACGAAGATGCTGGATGCGTGCGAGGAAACCATTGCGCGCAACGTCACCACCAATCTCTTTGAACGCCACATCCGGCCGCTGTTCTTGGGCACATAAGCCGGGCTGAACTCTGCCGGCAGCCGGACTACTTCTCGCGGCCGATGGCCGGGCATGCCCGGCCACTACTTTGCGTTTTGGATGGCTTCGATCAGCGCCGGCACCACTTGGAACAAATCGCCGACGATGCCGTAGTCAGCGACTTCGAAGATAGGCGCGTTGGCGTCCTTGTTGATGGCCACCACAATCCGAGCGCCTTTCATGCCTACCAGGTGCTGGATGGCGCCGGAAATGCCGATCGCCATGTACATTTTGGGAGCGACGGTTTGGCCGGAGCTGCCCACCTGGCGTTCCATGGGAAGCCAGCCTGCGTCGCAGATGGGCCGCGAGGCCGCCAGCTCGGCTCCCAAGGCGTGCGCCAGTTTCTCAACTAGCGGAATGTTGCCGGCCTCCTTGATGCCGCGGCCGACCGAGACAATCAGTTCGGCGGCGCCCAGGTCCACCGCGCGCTGCGATTCGCGGAACGGTTCCAGCGGCCGGGTCCGGACATCACCGGGCTGAATCGACGGCGCCACCACCTCGACTGCGGCAGCGCCTGCGGCAACACGGTCGCCCCGGTAGGCGCCCGCTTGCAGCGAAGCCAGGTGTGGGGCGTCCCCCGCCAGGCCGACGTCCACATTCACCTTCCCCTGAAAGAGCTGGCGAACCAGCACCAGTTGCCCGCTCTCGACACGGTGTGACACTACGTCGCTCACCGCAACGCGTCCGAGCCGCGTTGCCAGCTTCGGAAGAAAGTCCCGAACCTGGTAGGTGTGAGGAAAAAGGACGATCGAAGGCTTGAGGCGATCCAGGAGCTCCTTGAGCGCCGCGGTGTACGCGTCCGGCGTGTAATCCTTCAGCAGATCGTGCTCGAGCGCATAAACAACCGCAAGATCCGTCGCGGCCAGTTCATTCGCCAGAGCACCGATGTTCTGTCCCAACACCGCAGCCGAGGCGGTCGTGCCCAGTTCCTTGGCGATCTGCTGAGCCGCCGCCAGTGTTTCGAACGAGGCGCGGTTCCAGGCTCCTGCCCGCTGTTCCAATATCGCCAGAACGCTCATATCACCCGCGCCTCAAATTTCAACTTCTCCACCAGTTGGGCCGCCGCCTTCTTGGCATCGCCCTCGAATAATTGGGTTCGCTTGGTGCGCTCCGGCAGGTAAAGTCGCTGGAGGACAATGCTCGGCGCGGCCGGCGCAATTCCCAGGCTGGAGGCGCTTACGCGGCGGACTTCCTTGGACTTCGCTTTCTTGATTCCCATCAGCGTGGCGTAGCGCAGCTTGCTGATGCCGGACTGAACGGCCAGCAGGGCCGGCAGCGGCATCTCGATATGCTGGAACCAGCCGTCTTCCAGCTCGCGCTTCACCCGGATCGCGCCTTCCCGCGCTTCCACCTCCATGATGATGGTGGCGTGCGGCAAGCCGAGGAGTTCGGCGATAATGACGCCGGTCTGGCCGTAGCCGAGGTCATCGGATTGCAGGCCGGTGAGTACCAGGTCCGGGGTTTCGATCTTCACCGCGGCCGCCAGCAGTCGCGCCTGGGCCAGCGGATCCAGTGCGCCGATATCTTCTTCGATATGGATGGCGCGATCGGCGCCTTTCGCCAGCGCTTCGCGGATGGTTTGCCCGGCGCGATCCGGGCCGGCGCATAGGGCGATGACCTCCCCGCCGTGCTTTTCCTTTAGCTGCAGCCCGGCCTCCAGGGCGTAGGCATCCGGTTCGTTGATCTCGTAGGCCAGATCGGATTCCTCGATCCACTGGCCCGATCCGGCGATATGCAGCTGCGAATCGCGCGCCGGAACCTGTTTGATGGCGACAATGATGTTCATAAGGAAGGTAGGACGGGCCATCGATTTTCGTGGCCTGTCGATGCCGTGTGGGGCAAACTCTCCCAATGCATGGCGACAGGAGCGCGAGCCGGGCATGCCCGGCCCCTACAAGAGCACGGCAGAGGTCGGCATGCGTGATTCATCGGCATTGGCAAGCGATTCCTGCTACAGAAGACAGGCGACAAAAATCGATCGCCTATCCCACCGGCTCTACTCAGAATACCGCTTAAAGATCAGGCAGCCGTTGGTGCCCCCGAAGCCGAAACTATTCGACAGCGCGTAGTCGATTTTCATCGGCCGGGCGTAGTTGGGGACGTAGTCCAGATCGCAGCCGGCATCGGGGTTCTCGTGGTTGATGGTAGGGGGCGCCACCTGGTCGCGCAGCGCCATCACGCTGATGCCCGCCTCGATGCCGCCCGAACCGCCCAGCAGGTGACCGGTCATCGACTTGGTGGAGCTGACGGCCACTTTGTAGGCGTGGTCGCCAAAAGCGCGCTTGATTGCCGCGGTCTCGACGCGGTCGCCAACTTCGGTGGACGTGCCGTGAGCGTTGATGTAGTCCACTTGCTCGGGAGCGATCCCGGCATCGCGCAGAGCGTTGCGCATCACCCGATATGCGCCGTCGCCATCGGGCGGTGGCGCGGTGACATGAAATGCGTCGGCGCTCATGCCGTAGCCGACGATCTCGGCCAGAATTCGCGCGGACCGGCGGCGTGCGAACTCCAATTCCTCCAGCACCAGGATGCCGGCGCCTTCTCCCACCACGAAGCCATCGCGGTCGCGGTCCCAGGGCCGCGAGGCGCGTTCTGGTTCGTCGTTGCGTGTGGAAAGCGCGCGCGCCGCGGCAAAACCGCCGATGCTCATCGGCGTGACCGCGCCTTCCGTGCCGCCGCAGATCATGGCATCGGCCTCTCCGCGCTGGATGATGCGGAAAGAATCGCCAATCGAGTGAGCGCTGGTGGTGCAGGCGGTGGCAGTAGCGGAGTTCGGCCCCTTGGCGCCGCTGCGAATCGAGACGTAACCCGAGGCAAGATTCACAATCGTGGCGGTGATAAAAAACGGGGAGATGCGGCGCGGACCTTGTTCCAGGAGTGTTCTGTGCTCGCGCTCGATGACCTCGAATCCGCCAATGCCGCTGCCGATGTAGACTCCCACCATTTCCTCGGTCTCCGGCGTCACCTTCAGGCCGGAGTGGGCCAGCGCGCAGTCCGAGGCCGCGATGGCGAACTGGATGAAGCGCCCCATCTTCTTGATTTCTTTTTTTTCGATGTACCGCGCCGGGTCGAATCCTTTGACCTCTCCAGCGATGCGGCAGGAAAAGGCCGCGGCATCGAACTGCGTGATGGGGCCAATGCCGCTTTTGCCGGCGCGAATGGCGGTCCAGGAGTCCTCGGTGCCAATGGCTAACGGAGTTACCAGGCCCACGCCGGTCACTACCACTCTTCTCGTCAATTCCCGTCTCCCTGAGAAAAGTGGCTACTTCTTGTTGGCGGTCTTGTTTTCGATGTAGTCAACAGCGTCCTTGACCGTGGTGATTTTCTCAGCATCCTCGTCGGGGATCTCCAGCTCGAAGGCCTCTTCAAAGGCCATCACAAGCTCGACGATATCCAGCGAATCTGCACCCAAATCGTCAACGAACGACGCGCTGCTGTCGACCTGGCTCTCGTCGACGCCCAACTGCTCGACGATGATCTGCTTCACCTTCTGCTCTACTAATGCCATGCACTCCTCCTGGGATATGCGAACGCGTTGATTTTAGCTGCCTTTGCGGAGATTTCGCAAGTGACGGACCGATGCCACGGCCCGGCCCCACGCAGCGTGCCCATGGGTGAATCCGGAAACTTCATTCTGGCACACTTTGCGCGGGAACTTTCGGCCCGCTTTGGTGTCCATTTGAGCATGGATCAGGAGCAGGAGGGAGGCGCCGTTCCGGTGCTGGAGGCTCGGGCACTGACCAAACGCTACGGCGGCTTCCGGGCGGTGCGCGACGTCAGCTTTTCCATCCGGCCGGGCGAGCTGCTGGGCGTGGTGGGGCCGAACGGAGCCGGCAAAAGCACCATCGTCAGGATGCTCACCGGCCTTGCCGAGCCGACTGCCGGCACAGTGCTGTTCCGAGGTGAGCCGATCGGCCGCGACCTGGGGGCTTACAAGCACAACCTCGGCTATGTCCCGGAGACGCCAGACCTTTACGGGTTTCTGACCGGCTGGGAGTATCTGGAAATGGTGGCGACGCTGCGCGGTCTGGAACGCCACCGGTTCCGGCGGAAGGCCGAGGCCATGCTCGACGGCCTCACTTTGTTCCCTCACCGTCACAATCCCATTGCCGGGTATTCAAAAGGCATGCGGCAGCGCATTGTGGTGATTGCGGCGCTATTGGACGATCCCGCACTGCTCATCCTGGACGAGCCCTTTTCCGGGCTCGACGTGACCAGCGCGCTGGTGCTGCGGCGCCTGATCGGCATGCTGGCAGCCGCCGGCAAAGCCGTCCTTTTCTCTTCGCCGGTATTGGAGCAGGTGGACCAGTTGTGCTCTCACCTGCTCCTGTTGCGGCGCGGCGAGGTCGTGGCCGCCGGGACCATGGAACAGATGGGGGCCGGCCCGGAGGGCCTGGCCGGCGGGCTGAACCTGGAAACACGCGTGATGCAGCTGACGGAACAGGCGGATGCCGGTGAAATCGCGAAAGATCTTCTCGCAGCGACGATGGCGACTTCGCGCTAGCCGCCTGGCTCAGAAGCCGCTGGTCCGCCTGATCCGCCATTTTCTTGCCCGCCTGGTGCACGGCGGTCAGGACGAAGGGTCGGAGTTCAGCCTGGGCGCCGGCGCACTGCTCGGACTGCTGGCCGCTCCCGGCGCCTTCCAGACCTTCGTCATGATCAACAAGTACTCGACGCTGCTGGACTTTGTGCTCCACCGCCACCGCGATTACTACCTCAGCTCGATCCCTGACAAGTACCTGTTCCTTTCGATCGCCATGGCGGTCACCGGAATCGTGACGGTCTTAAAGTGGGACCGCATTCTGCCCGATGCACAGGACTACGCGAACCTCGCCCCGCTCCCCATCCGGGCCCGAACCATTCTCGCCGCGAACGTGGCAGCGATCGGAATCGCAGTGCTGTTGTTCGTCGTGGTCGCCAACGCGTTCTCCACGGTGCTCTTTCCCGCCTTCGTTACCGCCGCGGCGCAGGTCGGCCTGCCGGAGTTTCTGCGGTTCGTGGCCATCCATGCCGCCGTGCTGGCCCTGGCATGCCTGTTTACCTTCTTCGCGGTCTTCACCATTCTGGGAGTTTTCGCGACGGTGTTGCCACGGCGCCTCTTCCAGGCTGTATCGTCCTGGTTGCGCGGCAGCATGGTCGTTGCTTTCCTGATGCTGCTGCCCAGCGGCGAGGCGGCGCCGTCGCTGCTCCGACAGCTGGCACAGCGGCCGGATTCACCGCTCCGCTGGCTGCCCCCGTTTTGGTTCCTCGGTCTCTACCAGAATCTGCAACATAGGACGATGCCGGTGCTCCAGGAATTGGGCAAACTGGCGGTGCCCGCCACCGGGGCGTTGTTCGTCTGCATGGTGGCGGCCTATGCGCTCAGCTACCGCCGATGCTTCCGGGCCACGCTGGAATCGGCACGCCGGCGCGCCGGATTCCGCGGCTTCCGGCTGGTGCCGGCGCTGCTCGATTTGTTCGCGATCCGGGCGCAGGGATTTGAGCGCGCCTGTCACCGTTTTGCCACGCGCGCCCTGCTTCGTAACGAAACCCACCGTCTTTGCCTGGCGGTGGCTCTAGGGCTTGGCTGGCTGCTCGAGTTTCAAAGCATCGTGGAGTCTTCCGGCAGTGCGCGGCCGTCTGCAACGCTGCTGGAGGGCCCGCTGATTGCGGTATACCTGCTGGCCCTGGCGCTGCGGCTGGCATTTGAAATTCCCGCGGCTTTGCCTGCCAACTGGGTCTACCGCTCCCTCCTGGACCCGCTCGAAAACCAATCCTTGGGCGTGGCGCGCCGCGTGATGCTGACGCTTCTCATCCCGTCGGTACTGGCGCCGTCGGCGGCATACTTCTGGTGGAGGTGGAGTTGGGGCGCCGCGCTGCTGGAGGCGGGATGCTTGCTGTGCCTCTCGGTGTGTCTCATCGAAGTTCTACTATCCGGCTACCGGAAGATTCCGCTGATGTGCCCCATGCCGGGCATCCAACAGAACTTCCTGGCGGTATGTCTCACCCAATTCCTTGCGTTCGAAGCCTTCACCCAGATGGGTGCGTGGTTCGAGAGCTGGATCTTCGATCACCCGCCGCGCTTCGTTTGTCTCCCGGCGGCGATGATCGGGACTTGGGCGTGGCGCCGCCGGCGGCAGCGCCTGGCCCTGGAAGCGGGCGAAGCCGAGTTGGGGATCACCTTCGACAGCGTGCCGCCGCCGGACGTGGTGCGGCTCAACATCCTGACGGTGGCTGAAATCCACCAGCGGCGGTGCAATAGGGCCAACCCGCGAGTGCCCCAAGCCTTTGCGATCCAGTTGTTTGCATTTGGTGAAACAGATGCAGTAGGTGAGTGCGTCCAAGGTAGTGAGGGAGAATGAGGGACCCCGTATGCAACGCATCTCACAAATTGCAATCGTTTTGATGACTGCTTCCAGCCTGGCCCTGGCTCAGACCGCTCCTGGCTGGCGCCACGTAGGCGATCCGGCCCCAGCGCCTGCCGCTCAACCGGCGCAGGACCAGTCGGTACCGGCATCGCCGGACCAGCCGCAGAACCCGGAGCCGGTAGCCGTGCCGGATCAAGAAGGACAGCCCGCCGTAGATCCAGCGCCAATGCCCGGGCAGGCCCCGCAGCAGTCGCCGCAGGCGTACAGCAACCGTCCCGCCTACGGGCTGCCGCCGGAGTTGACGGTCAAGCCGGGCACGTATGTTTCGGTGCGGATCAACCAGCCGCTCTCGACCGATCACAACCAGGTGGGCGACCCGTTCACCGCGACTCTGATGCAGCCGCTGGTGGTGGACGGCGTGGTGGCGGCACACCGCGGCCAGACGGTCTATGGCCGCGTCGCGGAAGTCGAGAAACAACACTCCGATAAGCCGTCGCGGCTCAAACTGGAACTGACCAGCTTTACGCTGGCCGATGGAACTCAGGTTTCGGCGCAGACGCAGTTGGTCGCTCGCCAGGGCGGCACGACGCCTGCAGGCGTGCAGGCCGGAACCGTGGCCGGAACGACGGTCGCAGGCGCGGCCGTGGGTGCCGCCGCGGATTGGGGAAGGGGCGCAGCCATTGGAGCGGGCGCCGGGGCCGCCGCCGGCATTGTCGGCGTGCTGCTCACCCGCAACCATCCCACCATCATCTATCCGGAAACCGCGCTGACATTCCAAATGACGGCGCCGGTGACGATCGCGACTGCCCGCGCGCCGCAGGCGTTTCGCTATGTCGGCCCTGAAGACTACGACCGCCCGGCGCTGCAGACGTCCGCCGGCCCGCGGCGCGTGGCTCCTCCAGCGGGCTACTACGGCCAAAGCTACTATGGCCCGGGTTACGCGTATGCGTCTCCGTATTATTATGGCTACCCGTATTCTTACTGGGGTCCATATTGGGGTCCGTCGGTTGGCTTTGGCGCTGTCATCCTTGGCCGCGGCGGCTGGGGCTGGGGCGGCTGGGGACGCCGCTGGCGCTAGATCGTACATCGCAGGCGCTACCGCCGCTCGGCGACGCTTCGTTGAGCAGCGGTAGCCCTTGGCGGCTTCCGAGGTCGACCGCTTGACCGCCCGGCCCGAAATTGCGGGCTCCCCACCACCTTGATACGATGAGGATGTCCCCGTTCCTGGTGGGTGTAGCTCAGCTGGTAGAGCGCTGGATTGTGGTTCCAGTGGCCGAGGGTTCGAATCCCTCCACCCACCCCACAGATATCAACGACTTTCCTCCTTTTGACGAAGTCTAGCCGCCGTGCGCTCCGTATCCCAACCCTTCGCAACTCGCCCAAGACGGCGTGTGTTTGGGATTTGGCGGCAGACAGGAAGCCGGTACGATCGGCCGGAAATCCACGCGGCCCGGTCTCACCCGGCGGCGGCTCGGCACACGTAGTTCAACGCCCCACCAATGCCAGGAACCGGGACTCCTTCACGAGGGCGATGGTGTGGCCCCGCTCCGCCTCATGGTCCACGTCAAGGAGTTTCTGGCCTTTCTCGTCAGCCTTCCAGTGGGGCGACTGATCACCGACCACAACAATGTCGGTCATGTGACTCACCCGCGCCTCCACGATCGCGCCAGCTTTTCGCGCGAGCTTCTGGGCCGCCGCGCGGCGCATGGAAAGCCCACCGGTAAACACTACCCGCTTCCCGAGCAGGGAACGCACTCTAGCCGGCTTTCGAGGCGCCTGGCCCCGTGCCTCCAAAGCAGCCAGCATCTCCGCAGCGTTGGCGAAGCATTTTCTTCGCAGCCCGATGCAGCGTTGCAGGATTGACTTGGTATGCGGGCTGCAGGCCAGGTCTTTCACCTCCTTTGCCGTGATCTTCCGGGAGCCGGCCCCGGATAGAAGAGCGGCATACAATTGGCCGATCTGGTGGACGTCATCTGCCTGGCGCCAGTGCTTCGCTCCCTGCTGGATCGCTCTAGGCGCGAAGCGCGGAGCAAAGGCGTCCGCCGGGACATCTCTCCGCCCGAGCCGATGCAGCGCGATCCCGAAGTCGCCAAGCTTCAAGACGCCGTTGGAGGCTACAAACACGTTCCTGGGTGTGATGTCGCGATGCACGGCTCCACTTTCATGAATCATCGTCACCGCACGGAGCAGACGGACAATCTCCCGCCGCGCTCGCGACTCCGGCCAGCATTCCGGGTTCCGCTCCAGGTAGCCGTGCAGGTCTCCTTCCTCCATGTACTCGGAGATCAGGCAATAGCGTGGAATCCGGCCGGCGTTGGGGACCCAGGCGAACGATTCGTAGACTTCCACCAGGGCCGGCACATGCCGGAGCAAGTGGCCGAAGTATGCTTCGCTATGCCAGGTCGCAGCGTCCATCGTCACCTTCAAGACGCACGACCTGGGTGCCGAACCCGCTCCGGTTAGCCGCAGCACCTGGTATGCCGCGCCGAACCCTCCCTGGCCCAGGAATTTCGCGATGCGATATTCCCGTCCGCGAATCGTGTCTTTCACAATGAGACCGGGGCGCAGCCACAGCGCAGGTGTGTGCCTCGCCTCCATGGTCACCGTAGGCTGGGTTGACCGTGACACACACGATTTTATTCGGTTTCAATCCGGGAGTGCTGGCGTGAAGCGATTGAAGCAGGCTTGCGCGTGCCGCGCCGGCCCGCCGAGGGCAGTCGCTACCGCGGCGAACCGGCCAGGGGTTGGATGGTCGCGTTCGCGAGCGCGCCGCTGAACTCGGTCATCTCGCCGGCCCTTTTGCCCGGGGCGGGCAGCAGCCGCACGGCCAAGGGCTTGTTCCACTTGAACGCAAGGGTCGCGACGTCGCCCACGATTCGCGCGATGACGCCTTCGCTGGTGCCGCCCGCCAACGGCACGGTATCCACGCCGCCGGCACAAACAGCCGAGTACGCCAGAATCGAATCGAGCCCGTAAGTGCCCTGCGTCCACCGCCGCGTCAGCACGTTGTCTTCGAGCACCGGAATCATCAGGCCCGAGTAGCCGGTCTGTTTCACCGGGACGTCTTTGACCGCGCGGGTGATGATGCCCGCCGCGGTCTCGGTCCCGGGCGACCCGAAGGGCGCGCCGGTGAAGGATTCGATGGCCGTGCCGATGGAGACATCGCCGCTGGGCGCCGGCGTCGGGTCAATGCCGGCATAGGCCCAACCGCTGCCCGCGGCGGCTTTCATAGCCGCTGCCTCTACGGCGCGCATGTGGATCGAGAGGGCATCCGTAAGCGCCTTTCCCGCAGTACGCGGATCGTGTTCCCGCGAGAAGACGTCCATCACCACATTAGCCGCTTCGAGCCCTATGGCGAAAGTGCGCGGCCCGCCGCCGGGATGCCAGGCACCGGGGTAGAACGGGCCGTAGGGCTTCAGCATGGCGATGGCGGCGAAATTGAAATTTCCCTGGCCGTGCGGACTGCGTGCGCCAACACCTTGGATGATGAGCGCGGCCTGGCGCATCGCTTTCCAGTGGATGCCGTCGTCGCCGGCAGTCACGATGTTGGCGTCAAGGCGGTTGCCGGGGGTGGCGAGAAGTTCTGTGATCAGCGCAACCGGCTCGGTATCATCCGTATCCCTCACCATCGCGGGCCCGACGTTGGGAACGAAATGCAGCTTGCCCGCAAGACCGTCGATGCCATGCAGCACCTTCAAGGCCTCATCGCGGCTGAGCCCGCGCGTGTATTCGGGGAACGGCTGGGTGCAGATGCGGAGATCGCTCACGTCGTAGCCGGCTGCCTTCACGGCGCCGCGCACCCGGCTCAGGAACGTCACGGTCTCCTGGAACTGCGCCGGATAAGATTTCGCGTCGATGGTGATAAAGGCTGTAATCGCGCGGACTTTCGGTTTCGGTGCGTCACCTGCGTGCAACAGCAGCGCTGCGAAAAGACCGAGTGCGGGTGCCTGTGCCAGATGTGCCATCCTCTCAAGCTTACGTCGTGCGGCTGGCGGCGCGCTGATCGAAGCCGGAAGGATCAAAGCCATCAACCATCGGACCGTGCCGTATGAGGAGCTGGTCGCGATCGCCAGCGTCGCGCTCCGCATCGACTAAAATGGCGGAGGGCCGATCATGAAGAACATACTCCAGCCGAAGCGGTGGGCGCGCATTGCCGCGGCTGCTTCCGCGTGTTTCGCCCTCCAGGCGGCTGGCGATCCCGATGCCACGCGGTGGGAAAAGCAGGCCCGCGACGTGACCATCATCCGCGACGACTGGGGAATCGCGCACGTGTACGGCAAGACCGATGCGAACGCGGTTTTTGGCGCGATCTATGCCCAGGCCGAGGACGACTTCAATCGCGTGGAGACGAACTACCTGAACTCGATGGGGCGGCTGGCGGAGGCGGAAGGCGAGTCCAGAGTCTATCAGGACCTGCGCATGAAGCTGTTCATCGATCCGGCGGAGTTGAAAACGCTGTATGCGGCCAGCCCAGCCTGGCTGAAGGCTCTGATGAACGCCTGGGCCGACGGGCTCAACTTCTACCTCTACCGGCATCCCAACCTGAAGCCGCGCGTCATCCGGAGATTCGAGCCGTGGATGGCGCTGAGCTTCACCGAAGGCAGCATCGGAGGTGATATCGAGCGCGTGAACCTCGGCCAACTCGCTGCGTTTTATGGAAAGTCTTTGGCGAGCGATACGCCGCGGGAGGAAGAAGAGGAGCCGGCAGAGCCCGCGGGTTCGAACGGAGCGGCGGTTGCGCCCCCCAATACAGCAGCGCATCACGCGTTGCTGCTGATTAACCCGCACACTTCCTTCTTCTTCCGCTCCGAGTTGCAGATGGTGAGCGAGGAAGGGCTGAACGCTTATGGTGCGGCTACCTGGGGGCAGTTCTTCATTTATCAGGGATTCAACGAACATGCGGGTTGGATGCACACATCGAGCGGTGTGGACGCAGTGGATGAGTACCTGGAAACGGTGGTGAAGAAGGGCGATCACTACGTCTATCAATACGGAAACGGAGAGCGACCCGTGACGGCCAGGGAGATCACCGTGCCGTATAAGCGCGGCGTCGCCATGGCGGAAAAGAAATTCACCGTTTACTACACGCATCATGGGCCGGTCATTCGCGAGGACGGCGGCAAGTGGGTAACCATCCGCCTGATGCAGGGGCCGGTGAAGGCGCTGACACAATCGTACACGCGCACTAAGGCGAAGGACTATCCGTCATACCGGCAGACGATGGAGTTAAAGGCCAACTCGTCGAACAACACCATCTTCGCGGATGCGGATGGAGACATCGCTTACTTCCACGGCAATTTCATTCCGCGCCGGGATCCCGGCTACGACTGGACGAAGCCAGTTGATGGCAGCACTCCGGCGACGGAGTGGAAGGGGTTGCTCGATATCGACGAGACGCCCCACTTGCTCAATCCGAAGAGCGGGTGGCTGTACAACTCAAACAACTGGCCTTGGTCGGCGGCGGGCGAGAGCAGCCCGAGGAAAGAAGACTATCCGGCATACGTCGAGACCGGCGGTGAATCGGCACGCGGGCTGCATGCGGTCCGGGTGCTGCAAGGCAGGAAGGATTTCACGCTGCGATCGCTGATGGCGGCGGCCTACGACAGCTACCTGACGTGGTTCGAGAAGCCGCTGCCGGCGCTGATCCGGGCATGGGACGCCATGCCGGCCTCGCATCCACTAAAAGCGAAGCTGGCGGAGCAAATTCAAGTGCTGCGCGGCTGGGATCTGCGATGGGGCGTGGATTCGGTTCCCACCTCGCTCGCGGTCTTCTGGGGCGACGACGTGCGCCGGCGCGCCGGCGCGGACGCAAGACGGGCGGGGTTGGCTCTGGAAGATTACCTCGCCAGCAGAGCGGCGCCTGAGCAACTGCTCGAATCGCTGGCGGCAGCTTCCTATAAGCTCACGGCGGATTTCGGGAGCTTGAAGACGTCCTGGGGCGACATCAACCGGTTCCAGCGGCTCACCGGAGACATCGTGCAGCCCTTCAATGACGCCGGGCCGAGCATACCAGTCGGATTCACATCGTCGACCTGGGGATCGCTGGCATCGTTTGGGGCGCGCGCCTACCCGGGGACGAAGAAGTGGTACGGGGCGAGCGGGAACAGCTTCGTTGCGGTGGTGGAATTCGGCAAGACGGTGCACGCGCTGGCCGTGACGGCGGGCGGTGAGAGCGGCGATCCGGCATCCAGGCATTTCAACGATGAAGCGCAGCGATACGCGGCGGGCGATTTACGCGAGGTGTATTTCTACCGGTCGCAACTGAAGGGACACACGGAAAAGGAATATCATCCGGGGAGATAACGGCAGGTCGAAGACCGTAAGGACGGCCCCGATGCGGCCCGGTCAGCGGCTCACTCCCGCAATCGGCAGGTCGATGAACTCGACCGTCCAGGGGGACTTTTTCAAGTCAAGACGGGCCACCGTGGCCGGCAGCCGAAAACGCCTCGGGCCGGCGCTGCCCGGGTTCACGTAAATCACGCCATCCTGCTCTGCGCGGCTGGACTTGTGCGAGTGCCCGCTGACGACCAGGTTGAACCCAGCCGCCGCCGGGTCGAGATCCAGTTGCTGTATGTCGTGCAGAATATAAATCCGGGCCGAGCGAGCCTCGGCGACCGCGGTTGCCGGCAAACGAGACACCCAAGCGCCCTTGTCGATGTTGCCTCTCACGGCGACCACCGGAGCTAACGCGCGTAGCTGTTCGATAATCTCGGGTTTTCCGACATCGCCGGCATGAAT
>Ga0181535_10000931_pt1 | contig 40447 bp, 42 predicted proteins | sample PEATcosm2014_Bin_44_FD_119774 | JGI IMG/M metagenome (GOLD analysis project Ga0181535, IMG submission 119774) | Peatland microbial communities from MTU Mesocosm Facility, Houghton, MI, USA - PEATcosm2014_Bin17_30_metaG | ecosystem: Environmental > Terrestrial > Soil > Wetlands > Peat | place... | reverse complement strand
TTGCGGAGGGACTCGGGAATGTTACTGTCGCTCACTTCGCTTCCTCTTCCTCGCGTAGTAGAAATTGTATTACAAGAGCGGCGCTGCTGATCAGCCCCTCCACGCGCTTGTCGTCCCGCGCCAGCCGATACATCTTGAGCGCGTCCAGCGGACGGCGTTCGGCCATGTACCTTTCCCCGACTCGGATCAGTCCGTCCGAATAGCCCGTCGTCTGGAAGACTCGCCTGGCGGCCTCGACATCGCCGCTGTTGAAGAGCTCGTTCCCCTTCCTGTTGAGCTTTGCCTTTCGCTCTGACTCAACGCCGGGCAGAGGAAGATCGGCTGTCTTGATAAGACCGTCAGCCGGGAAGCGTTCGAATAGGTTTTTGTCCATAAAATATCGCCGTACCCGACAAATATATAAGGAAACCATTGAATAATCAACCCGCGATTCCGCGGAAGAAGATGTTTTATCCTTCGTAACGCGATAACATGATTTAAAATTCTCGGTCGAGAAGGAGAATCATGATCCAGCGGCGCAGCGCTGCCGATTTCGCGCGCGGACTTGAATCGAAGGTCTTCAAGGAGTTCCCGATCGCGGCTGGAGCGGCGTTCAGGGCGCGCGTCGAGCCGGTTTCTACGGATGAAATCGATTCCGCGCATAAGGCCGAGCGCCTCGCGGCCTATCTACGGGCGCGCGACCGCTGACCCGCTCAAGCCGTGCGACGATAGAACCTCACGCGCGATCTTCCGTATTCTCTCTCGTCCACCGCCTTTAGGCTTCCCACGGTTTGAGGCACGGGATCCTCGGCGGGGAAATGGATGAGCACTAGGCCGCCAGGCGCCGTCGAGGGACAATTCGCCAGGCGGTCGAGCAGCTCGACCCTGTGGCGATAGGGAAAGGGCGGATCGCAGAAGACGATCGAGTATTGAGTCTTATTTCGCAGGAGAAAGCGTTCGACGGGCATCGACTTGCACTCGATGCGCTCTTCCGCGAGGGAGACATTGTCGAGGAGCTGGGAGAATTTGCCGGGGTCCTTTTCGACGCACGCGACGGGTGAGGCGCCTCGGCTCGCCGCTTCGAGGGCGATTATTCCGGTTCCCGAAAAAAGATCGAGGAATGATAAGCCGGTGAGGTCCCCTAGGACGGCGAAAACGGATTCGCGCATTCTGTCCATAGCGGGCCTTATATCGAGGCCGCCCTTCGGGACGTCGACGCTACGGCCCCTGTACTTACCGCCGGTGATGCGCATGGCTCAACCCTCGTTGCGGCGGCGCAGGGCGCGGCGCATGTCCCGATCCATATCCTTTTCCCGAATGTCCGCTCGCTTGTCGTACAACTTCTTTCCTTTGCATAGTCCGAGCTCGATCTTGACCAGTCCGCGCTTCAAGTACACGGATAGCGGAATCAAGGTGTAGCCCTTCTCTCTCACGCGGCGATCGATGCGCTTGATCTCCTGGGCATGTAGGAGAAGCTTCTTCTGCCTGTCGGGGTCGTGCTGAAAGGCGGCCGACGAGAACGCGTATTCCGAGACGCGGAAATTCCTGACCCAAACCTCTCCCCCGCGCACTTCGGCGAAGGCGTCGGGAAACGATAGCTTACCGTCCTTTATGGACTTAACCTCGGTCCCGAGGAGCGAGATCCCGCACTCGAATGTTTCGTCTATCGCGTAGTCGAACCTGGCGCGCCTGTTGACGGCGACTACCTTCACGCCCTCTGGTATGCTCACGCGCGAAAATTATAGGAAGCGCGCCATCGCTTGTCAACGCGAGCGCCGGCAAGGGCCGAGAGAGTGTCTAGCGCAGCGTTCGCCCGTCATGCTACTGTTCCTCCGCAATGACTCAGCGACATCAAGGGCCGTATTCGCGCGAGGGCTGCCGCGTTGCTGCTTAAGCGGAGATCCTACACCGAAGTCGTGAAGAGCAGGCGGAAGCTGGCGAGGCGAATGGGCGTCCTCGTCGTGGTATTCCTGTCCTACGAGCTGCTATCAGGCATCTTCCTGGAGAGCTATGCGATGCTTTCCTCCGCGATGGCGCCGACAGTCTTCCCGGGAGACAGGATCCTAGCCACACCCCTGGCTTTCGGCCCGAGCACGCTGTTCGGCAAGCTTCCTGGCGTCTCCAGGCCCGGACGCGGGGACATAGTGGTCGTCGACACCAACTACGCGAGGCGTCTCGGCTTCTGGGAAATACTCTTTGACTCCTTCGCGCGGTTCATCACATTCCAGCTCGTCTCTCCCGCGCGGAGCGGTCCCGACGGCATGCTCACCGCCCCTACCCTCCAGCGTGTCGTCGGCTTGCCCGGAGACTCCATCCAGATGGACGATTTCGTGTTCAAGGTGAAGCCTGCTGGCAGCGACCAGTTCCTGACGGAATTCGAGCTGTCCTCGCGTCCCTACGACATCTCCCACGAAGATGCGCCGGGATCTTGGAGGAAGGATCTGCCGGGCTCCGGCCACACGGACCTCCTCGTCCTCGGCAGCGACGAGTATTTCCTCGCCGGGGACGCGCGTTCTTCCTCGAGCGACTCGCGGCTCTGGGGACCGGTCCATGCCGATCGTTTCCGCGCGAAGGCGCTGCTGCGCTATTGGCCGCCCAAGAGCTTCGGCGCGCTGTGAGACGGCTACCGGGCGGCGCGCGTAATGACGCGACGGACTTCGTCGCTCCCGCCTCTCTCTATGTCCACGTGCCCATTTGCGCTTCCAAATGCTCGTATTGCGACTTCTACTCGGTGCCCGCTTCAACTTTATCCGAGGGCTTCGAGAAGGAACTCGTAGAGGCGACTCTCGCGCGGGCCGAGGGGCTCGCCGGGCGATTCGGAGCCGAGGGATTCGATACCGTCTATATCGGCGGCGGTACGCCCAGCCTCCTGTCGCCTTCCGCCCTGGAAGGCCTGCTCGAAGGCATCGAGAGTTTGGCCCTGGGCGGCTCGAAGCCGGGCGTGGGCGAATGGACGGTGGAGGCGAATCCGGACAGCCTCGGTCCCGAATCGCTGGCGATCATGAGAAAGCACGGCGTCACGAGGCTGAGCATCGGCGTGCAGAGCCTTGATCCCGGCGAGCTGGCGACCCTGGGGCGGAGACACGGTCCCGATGCGGCCCTGGGCGCGCTACGCCTCGCGGAACAGTCGGGCATGACCGTTTCCGCCGACCTAATCGCGGGCGTCCCCATTCCCGGCAAGGCGGCCGACGGCGGCTCCGACGCGGACAAGCTCGCAAACTTCGCGCGCCAGCTCGAGAGCGCGGGCGCGGCGCATATCTCGGTGTACGACCTGACGCTCGAGGAAGGCAGTCCGCTGGCCTCGGCCAGGGGACTGTACCGGTTCCCCGACGAAGACGAGGAGTGGGAGGCTCGGCGAAGACTCGAGTCCTTCCTGACGGACGCCGGGATGCGCCGTTACGAGGTATCCAACTATGCGGCGATCGGCGACGAATGCCGCCATAATCTCGCGTATTGGCGCATGGATTCGTACCTGGGAGCCGGGCCGGGAGCCGTTTCGACCATCGCGCTCCGCTCTGGCGGATCGCTGCGCATCGAAGAACCGCGCGAGATAGCCGGCTACGGACTCGCCGCCGAGAAAGCCGGCGAAACGGAAATATCTCCGCAGGATGCCGCTTTCGAATCGATCATGATGGCCTTCCGGACATCCTTCGGGCTCGACCTCGTCGGCTTCCGAGAGCGTTTTGGGATCGACGCGGAGGCGCTCATCGGCGAGACAATGGCAAAATGGGGAGACAGGATAACGGTGGGGGAACCATGGCCCGGAAGCGCGCAGAGCCGCGGTCCAGCCCTGACGGGCGAAGGTTTGGATATCCTCAATCGCTTTCTGGGCGACTGCCTCATGGAGATCGATCGGCGACGATCGCGAATAGCGCCGGAAAAGCGGTAATCGGATTTTTGTCGGCGAGGTTGCGCGATATACTAAACCGGAGGCGTCGAGTGGCCATTCTGTCCATCCAGTCCCACGTAGCATACGGCCATGTCGGAAACAGGGCGGCCGTCTTCCCTCTTGAACGACTGGGGTACGAGGTCTGGCCGATCAATACCGTCCAGTTCTCCAATCACGCAGGATACGATTCGTGCACGGGCGAGGTGTTTACTTCAGCTCACCTCGCTCTCGTCTGGAGCGGGGTGAAGGCGAGGGGACGCATCGGCGAATGCGAGGCCGTGCTGTCCGGCTTCATGGGGGCCGCGGAAGTGGGGCATTTCATCCTGCAGGCGGTCGACGATGTCAAGACCGCGAATCCGGGCGCCTTGTATTGCTGCGATCCCGTAATCGGCGATTACGGAAAAGGAGTCTTCGTATCCGAAGGTATCCCCGCGTTCATTGCGGGGCAGGCGGTTCGATACGCGGACATCATTACGCCCAACCAATTCGAGGCCGAGCTGATCTCGGAATCGGTGATCGCCAGCATAGACGACGCGAAGGCGGCCTGCGACACCATCCACGAGCTGGGCCCCTCGGTCGTCCTGATAACGAGCTTCAAGCCCGGATACGCGCAGGATACGACCATCTCCATGTTCCTATCCTCGGAGAAGGGATTCCACGTCCTGACGACGCCCGAGCTTTCGCTGAACCCACCCATAGGCGGCTCGGGCGACCTGACCTGCGCCGTCTTCCTGGCGCGCTATCTCCCCGACCGGGATCCGGTACGCGCGCTCGAGCTGATGGCCGACTCGGTTTTCGCGGTATTCGAGCAGACCTGCGCCGAACGCGAGAGCGAGCTTTCCATCATCGCCGCCCAGGAAAAGATCGCGCATCCGCAAAGTCGGTTCGAGGCCAAGAAGGTCTAGCTCAATCATGCCTTGACGGATTCCGTCGCCTCCCTGACGACGCGAGCGCTGGCCTTCAGGGCGTCGCGTTCGGCTCCGTCCAGGGAAGGCGCCATGGTCTGGAGGACGCCGGCGCCGCCGACCAGCCTCGGCAGGGAGAGAGTCACCCCCTCGAAATCGCCGAGCCACGGGGCCTTCCCTCCGCAGGGATCGGGAGCCACCGGCGCGCAGACGGTCAGAATGGAGCGCTGGTCGTAAAGGATCGTCTCGACGATCCGCGCCAGGGCGGAGCCGATGCCGTAATAGCTCGCTCTCTTTCCCTCTATTATCCTGTTGGCCGCGCCGCGTACGAGGTCCTCGATCCCCATCCTCTCCGACGCCTCGAAGCGCGCGCATCCTTCCGGCAGCGTGAATTCCGACAGGGGCATGCCCGCGACGGAGACCTGCGACCAGTTGAAGACCTCGGAGTCGCCGTGCTCCCCTAGGACGTAGGCGTGCACGTGCTGCGAATCGACGCCGAGCCTCCGGCCGAGGAGGGAGCGAAAGCGCGCGGTGTCCAGGGTGGTTCCCGAGCCGAGCACCTTCCCGGCCGGCAGGCCCGCGGGGGCCGAATATGCCGCCGCGAGATGCGTCATCGCGTCCACGGGGTTGGATGCCACAAGGAGGACCGAATCGGGGGCCGACTCGACCACCTTCGCCACAACTACCTTGAAGATCGCCGCGTTTCTGTCCAGCAGCTCCAGCCTCGTCTCTCCGGGCCTCTGCCCGACGCCGGCCGCCAGGATGACGACGCCGCTGCCGGCCAGGTCGGAGTAGCCGCCCGCGCGGACGTCGACCGGGTTGGAGAAGGGGACGGCGTGGCGGATATCGTCGGCTTCCGCGAACGCCCTCCGCTCGTCGGCGTCGAACAGCACGATCTCCCTAGCGACCCCACGCATCACTATCGCGTAGGCCGCGGTGGCACCCACGAAACCACTGCCGACGATGCCGACTTTCATATTGCTGCTCCTGTATATAGGACTCGGATATCCTGAATAGGAATATACGGTACCGAAGTATTGGCAGGAAAGCGGAATATCGCGACAGGATTGACGCTCTTCTGGCTATCTGCTAACGTCGCAGAGGATTTCAGCGCGCCGGTCGTATAACGGCTATTACCCCAGCCTTCCAAGCTGGAGACGTGGGTTCGACTCCCATTCGGCGCTTCACCATAGCCCGCTTCGTGCGGGCTATGGTGTCGAACCGAGCGAACGATCCCGGAGAGCGCGAAACGGGACTCGCACCATGGACGGCGCGAGAGCGAGCGAGGCGGTCGGGAGCGAGGAGCGGTGATTGCGCCGGGCGGAAGGCGCCTCCCTTTCGGCGCCATAGGGATATCGACGACGACGCGGGCGAGATCCACATGAAAGTCATCGACTTCGCTGCGGTGGAAAGGCGCTGGAGGATCTTGTCGGAATTAAAAGCGCGAAGTATTTTCTACACGAAGACGTGAGCATAAACGAGAACGAAGGCAGGTCGATATGAATTCGGGAGTCGTTCGCGCTTGGTCGGACGCGAGGGAATTCTGTGAGTTCGATAGCCTTCCTGGGTAGGCGGTAGTAAGCCGCCGAAGTAAAAGCCATAGCTCTAAAAACTCCACTCGTTTTTAATAAAGTTATTCTTGACGAGCTTTAATTATGACTAAAACAATAATTGTTGGTTTCGTAATCCCTAGGTCAGAGGAGGTCCGGACTATGAGTAACAGGGTTTCTACCTTGGATCCGTGCATATATATAGCTCACCAAATGTCGACCGCACGTGAAGTGCTTTCGAAGAGCAAATCCCCCAAAGAACTAGTGTCGGCAGCGAGAGAGTACGAAGACTTGCAAGAAACGCTCACCGAGTTGCATCTAATTGACTCGGCGTGCCTAGATCTCATCGAGGACGTCAGTCTGTCGATAGATTTTCGTCGCACCCTTTATGGACGAATCAGGACCTAGAAGTCTTTGGATCCCGTCGTGACCCGGCATCGCGGCCGCAACCTTCGGCGGTACTTCCGTGGAGACGCGGCTCGCCCGCCACGACTTTGTCGACAATCAGCTTCGACTGTAGCACTACGCCCTTGCGTACGGCAGAATGATGGAAGTTGAAGGTTAGGATATCTCCATGGCCGGCAAGAGTAGCGAGTCATATGGGGAATATCGGCTTATATACGCTTCGCCTGCGACGCGGTCCGCCCGTGTCGCAGGCGAAGCAATTGTCGGAGCAGTGTCAAGCACCTTTAGAAGATGAGCTCCGGTCCCTGTGGCATGAGAAGCGGAGCTAAGGATCAGGGCTGGCTCTTCATGAAAATCCTTCCGTCATTAACCGAAATGACAAAGGCGTTTTCCGCCATATACCCGTTCATATCGATGTAGTAAGCGGAGCCTTTTGCCCAGGGCGTACCTCCTTTGCCCGTGATTTTCGCGTCGGGCTTGTCGGACTGCAATGTCCGAAACAGGCACAAGATTCCCTTTCTATAGCTGGCGTCGACGATGTCCACAGTCCCGTTGTACGACGCCCATGTCGGCGCTTTTCCGAAGACGCAATCGAACCTTGCGCCGTCGTATATGCCGGACGCAAATAGTTGCTCTCTACGAATGAGACTACGTGTTTCGTCCATGCGAAGTCGAAATAATTAACCAGTCTCGGATACGCCCGCGGCTTTTTCTGCGTCGGCGGTTTCTGAAAAGAGTACTGCATCGAGCCCTGAGGAATCGGAACCGCCTGACGTGGTACTGCAGGCAACGAACGCGGCAGTCAGGATAGCAAAAAATGCGTAAATTACCCTGCCAGAGCCTTTCGCCAAGCCCGAGTTTCACCGTCGTCGCTCCGAACCCGCTCAAAGTACTTTCACCGCGTTTGCTAAAGGGATACTGTGGGTTCAAAACCTCGACGTGAATTTTAACACAGTCGCTCTTGACGAATACCTTATCCGCAGGAGTCGATTATGGAAAACAAGGGCGGCGCGATGGATGCGTGTCTGGACGTGGCCCGCAATATGGCGACGGCTAGGGAATTACTCGCGAATAGCAACCCAGAGGAGGAGAGGGGGCAATTATTGAGAGAATTCCGAGCCCTCGTGAGGCTATCACTAAATCGCAGTTCTTCACCGCCGGATACCTAGATTCGGAAGAGGATACCGGGCCATCGCTGAATTAACAGATCGACAGCATACCTGCACGAATCGAACACGTTAGACGGAATAAACCCGTTTCCACCGTCTTCCGGCTTGATGAACAGCGCCATTCGGCGCTCTATTAAGATTGATCGGGCGTCGTTGACAATCGGATATAATCACCTAGACTTCCTCCTGAGGCGGTATCGGCAATCAAAGTCCTGGGAGGATACGCATGAAAATCGGGTTGAAGCTCATCATCGGTTTTCTCGTCGTCGCCCTCATCGGAGCGGCGGTAGGCGTAGTCGGCGTGTCCAGTATCGGGAGGCTCGCCGATGCGGACAACGACATGTACGCGAATGAGACTGTACCCATAACACATCTGACGTATATGGGAACCTCTATGTTGCGCGTCTTCCTGGCTATCAAGGACATGGCGCAGTTCCAGGGCGTCGCCGGAGACGAGGCCCGGGAGTCGATAGACGGTCTCAGGAAAACCTTCGACGACAACGCTGCCGCATACAAGAAGACCATCAACGGCGACGTAGAGGACCAGAAGAACTACGATACCCTTCTCGCCCAATGGAAGAAGTTTACCGATGTAGTCGACCGACTGGTAGTTCTCGACAAGGCGAACAGGGATGCGGACGAACAGGTTCTGATAAAGGCGGAAGGGCAGCAAGCCGGGGTAGGGATACAGGCGACGATCGAATCGATGATCAACCAGAATCTGGATACCGCCAAGGCGGCTTCCGAGTCGAACGTCGCGCTCGCGAAGGAGACGAGCCTCATCATGATCGTCGTCCTCGGCCTAGCGGCCCTGGGGTCCATACTCCTCGGCATACTCCTTTCCCGCTCCATTACCGGCCCGCTGGCCGTTGGCGTCGCTTTCTCCGATGTCGTCGCTAATGGGGACCTGCGCAACGATCTCGACGAGCGCCTCCTTCGCCGCGGTGACGAGATCGGGGTCCTCGCCGTCGCCCTCAACTCCATGGTGGCCAAGACGCGGGAGGCAGTGCTCTCGATCAAGACCATCGCTGGCGACGTATCGAACGGCTCGAGCGCGCTCAGCGATTCGGTGGAGCAGATGTCGAAGGGTGTTCAGGATCTCTCGAGCTCGGCCCAGACGCTTTCGCAGGGCGCGACCGAGCAGGCGGCCTCGGGCGAGGAAGTCTCGTCTTCCATGGAGGAAATGGGAGCCAACATCCGTCAGAACGCCGAGGCCTCGATCCAGACCGAGACGATAGCCGACAAGGCGTCGAAGGACGCGAAGCAGGGCGGAGAGGCCGTCGCGGAGACGGTCGAGGCGATGCGCCTGATCTGCTCTAAGATCGGAGTCATAGAGGAGATAGCCCGCCAGACGAACCTCCTGGCGCTCAACGCCGCGATCGAGGCCGCCCGTGCCGGCGATGCGGGGAAGGGTTTCGCCGTCGTGGCCAGCGAGGTTCGACGTCTCGCCGAGAGGAGTCAATCCGCGTCCTCAGAGATCAACAAGACGGCGCAGAACAGCGTCGCCGCCGCGGAGAAGGCGGGGAACCTCATCGGCGGAGTGCTCGAGACGATCATGAGGACCTCCGACCTCGTGCGGGAGATAAGCGCGGCCTCGCGGGAGCAGAACAGCGGGGCCGAGCAGATAAACAAGGCGATCATTCAGCTCGACGCGGTCATCCAGAACAACGCGTCGACTTCCGAAGAGCTCTCGTCCCTGTCGGAAGAGTTGGCCGGGCAATCCGAGGAGATCGCGGCCACGGCCGAGCAGCTCAACGGCCGCGCCATAGGCCTGAACGAGGCGGTCGCGTTCTTCCGCGTCGGGGACAGAGCGGATACGAATGCCGCGTCGCCTCGTTCCTCTGCCAAGGCGGCGAGTCGTCCTTCGGTCGGAGCGAGCCACAGGCCCGCGCCGGCGAAGCCTGGAGCGTCGCAGGCGAGCGCGCGCGAGCGATCGCTGGCGATCCGACCTGCGCCCCAGGATGCCAAGGATACCGAGTTCGAGGAATTCTGATACATCCGCCCGGACTTCGGGAAGGATCCCGGCCGATGCTTTGCATGGGCCGCCCGCGCCGGGTAATATCGAGGCATGAGCGACATCCGAGCGGTAAAGGTCGGGAAGGTCATAATCGGCGGGGACTGGCCCGTCTCGGTGCAGACGATGTGGAAGGATCCCCTGCCCATGCCGGGGAGCCCCGGCTTCGAGTCGGCCCTGGCGCGCATCCGAAGCCTATCGGCCCTGGGATGCGATATCCTGAGGTTCGCGGTGCCCGATGCGGCGGCGGCCGAGGCTCTCGGAGCGCTCGCGGAAGAAAGTCCCCTGCCCCTGGTGGCGGATGTTCACTTCGATTGGCGTATCGCTCTCCGATGCCTCGACTTCCCGATCGCGAAAATCCGCGTCAATCCGGGGAATATCGGCGCGGCCTGGAAAGTGGCCGAGGTGACCGCCAAGGCGGCCACGGCGGGCGTGCCGATCCGCATCGGCGTCAACGCCGGCTCGCTGCCGGACGACCTCCGCGGGAGGAAGGACCGGGCGCTCGCCGTCGTAGAGGCGGCCGAGCGCGAGGTCGCCGCCTTCTACGATCTCGGATTCCGAGACGTAGTCGTCTCCATGAAGGTGTCGGAGGTCGACGCGACCGTTGAGGCAAACCGGCTCTTCGCGTCGCGGCACGACCTGCCCCTTCACCTCGGCGTCACGGAAGCCGGACCCCTCATCGCGGGCGTGGCGAGGAATGCCGCGGCCCTCGTGCCCCTCCTGCGCGAGGGAATCGGCTCGACGATCCGCGTATCGCTGTCGGACACGATGGAGAGCGAGGTAATCGCGGGTCGCGAGATACTGGCCTGCGCCGGGAAGGCGCGCGCAGGCATCTCCATAGTCTCCTGTCCGCGATGTGGGCGAGCCTCCTTCGATACCCACGCGTTCACGGCGCGTTGGGCCGAGCGGCTCTACTCCCGCAAGGCCGCGGCCACCGTCGCGGTAATGGGTTGCGTCGTCAACGGCCCGGGCGAGGCTCGCCACGCCGACCTCGGGATAACGGGGGCAGGGGACAGGGTCGTCATCTTCCGCAAAGGCGAGATAGCGCGAACGATTTTGCCCGAGGAAGCCGATACTGTATTCGAAGAGGAGCTCGATAAGCTCGAATGAAGCCGAAAAGCGTCGCGGTGGCGGCAGTGGCCACACTCGCATTCGTCCTTTCCGCCACCGCCGCGGAAGAGAAGACCGCTCCGGCGGGTCCGCCCCAGCCTCGCGTCGTATACCCCCTCGGTCCCGAGGCGCTTCCCCCAAGGAATGCCGATCCGTCCTGGCTTAAGTACGAGGAAGGGCTGCGGCTCTTCGGGCAAAAGCGCTTCGGCGAGGCGCTGGTGTCCTTCAAGGACGCGATCGAGGCGCGCGCCTCTCTCTTCGACCGCGCATCGCAGGACATCGAGGCAGCCCTGGCGGCCAAGGAGGCCGCCAGGGCCGGCGACTCCATTTCGTCCCTGGTCGAGCTCCTCGCCGCCCGCGACCTTATCCCCCAGGATCTCGAGTACATCGAAGCGAGAGCCGCAGGCTCGATCGTCGCCGAAATGGGGCTCCTCCGCGAGCGATCTCCCTCGAGCCCCCTGAGGGGACTCATAGACGCCACCCTCCTCATCGTCGAGGAACGCGGGCTATCGCGGATCGGCGACTCGATGGACGCGCTGAGCAAGGCGGCGGCGGACCTGCAGCACTACCCCGAAGCCGAATTCGGGATAGGAAGGATCTACCTCGCCGAAGGAGAGCCGCGCCTGGCCGAGCTTCAGGTGCTGCGCGCATGCGACATGGGCGGATCGTTGGAGGTCGCCGGAGATCGCTACAGGATGCTCGAGACCCTAGCCGGGATCTATAAGGCTCAAGGCGACTTGAAAGACTACGAGCAGTCGCTCCGGGAGATCGCGGACTCTTCGGATCTCTTCGCCGTCAGGGACGAATACTTCCGCAACGCCATGGAGAGGACTCTGGCGGCCCAGGGCTTCGACAAGTTCATGACTCTCTATCGCGTCGATGACGGCTACGCGACAACGGCCTATTCGAGCCTGGGCTCTCTCTATCTCGAGGCGGGCAGGCCTCTCGCCGTCATCTACCTCGCAGCGGCCGTGAACGCCATCCTGACTCGGGAGATCGGCGCGATAACGGCGGACGAGCCCGACTATTCGTTCAAAGGCCTCGTAGATCTGGCCGCGAGGATCCGCGCGGGGAAGGCGATGGCCCGATTCGCTTCGGATTCGGGACTCTGGCACGACATGGTGCTCCTGGGCGAAGCCCTCGCTGAGGCGGGATACCGCGATACGGCCAGGGAACTATGGTCGGTCGTGGCCGCGAACCCCGGTCCGACAGGTCCCCGGGGTCGTTCCGATCCCTGGGACAAGAGGGCGGAGGCGGATATCAATAAATCGTTGAACGCTTCGAGGCTGCCTTAGCCTTCTGCGATTGGGCTTCGGCGGCCCTGACCCTCGCGACGATTTCCTTGATAAAGGGATCGACGATCGTATAGACGCGCTTAGTCTTTTGGACCTCCGCGCTGACGATACCGTTCTCCTTGAGGATGGCGAGGTGCTGCGAGATGACCGGCTGAGGCTGCTGAAGGCATCGCCATAAGTCCGTTACGCAGGGATCGTCCTCCTCGGCGATGAGGCAGAGGAGCTTCAATCTGATGGGATGCCCGACCGCCTTCAACTTCTGGGCAAAATCGGCGATGACCTCATCGTAGCATGCTTGATCTGGGCTAGCCATGAAGGAAGAATACCTCGCTCAGGGTTTTTTTGCAATTACTCATATATTAGGGCGAGTTAATCATCTATCGGAGCGCCACCGCGGTCGAGGATGGCCTGTATTTCCCGCTCCGGCTGTGATTCGAGGTAATCCTCGAGTCGGGAGCGGTCGTCGTCGGCGATCTCCTCGATTTCCAGGCCGAGGACTCTTCCGGAGTGCGCCACCCGGCAGGAGAGCGAAATGATATCCGCTCCGATTCGCATCGAGCAGTCCTCGATAATATCGCCGCCCGAGAGGTCGAAGGCGAGGGCGGGAACGTCCGGAACGAAAGATAGCCCCGCCGGAGAAACGGCCTCGAGCCTCCCCGAAATGGGGGCGAGGCTAGTAGGATGCGCGAACATGAAATCTAGCCTATCCCAGGAAGAGGGCATGATCCTTTCCGCGGCTCTCTCGTCGTCGACGACCATATAGCGCTTGAGGAGCTGCTGGAAGCGGCCCTGCTCCCGGCGGTCGTCGAGGTCGTCCTTGACGACGCCGTTTACGCCGATATAGGAGGCCTTGGCGGCTTCCTCGAGCGGGAAGGCCTCTCCCTTGAGGAGCACTATGATGCACTCGTCCTTGCCCTTTTCGGCGCGCACCGCTTGCGCCAGTACCTTCCAGTGCCTGGGAAAATCCCGCGCGCTCATCACTATCGCGTCGGGATCGATCTCTTCCAGGTTGTCGACGGCCTTGACGGGATTACGGTAGCGAACGACCTCGAAGCCGAGGGGCCTGAGGTAGAAGCGCGCTATATCGGCGATCCTGTCGCTTTCTATCACAAGGAGAGCTTTCATTCGGTCCCCTTGTTGAATACCGTATAATCCACTATATACCAGACTCCTTCGCGGCGCTGCAGCTCGTAGGTGTATTCCTTGACCACGTGGAGCTGCCCTTCCTGGAATTTCTCGAGGACGCTCACGAAGCCCTTGTCCTCGGTATATCGCGTCTCGAGCAGTTCGAAATAATAGGGTTGGACGACGATGTCGTTGTCGACGACGTCGGTCTGGAGGTCGGCGCGATAACGCTCGAGCAGTGTCCTCCGCCCTTCGTCGGATTCGGCGTCGTATTCTTTCTTGCGATCCTGATCCCGCGAAAGCAAGGCCTCGAGGTCGAGATAGAGGAAGAATTCATTCCAGAGATCCTTCTGCCTCGCGACTATCGTGCGCCGGACCACTTCGTCCGGCGGGAGGGGCTCGGCCTTGAGGGCTTCGCCGGTGACCGACTGGATGGCCTCGGACGCGGGGGGCAATCCCGGGGAGGGCCTGACCGAGAGGGTCAAGGAATTAGATGATATCGGCTCTGCGGCCGAGGAAGAGGCGAGCTCGGGGTAGAAGGCCGCCTTTACCGTGTAGTTGCCAGGCTCGTCGATCCGCACGAAGCGCTCGAGCCCTTCCCTGAAGGAATACTCCTCGCCAGGCTTGATGGCGAGCTCGCGATAGAAGACCGGCTTCGACTGAGTCATCGCCGTCTTATAGTCGTCGGAGAGGTCGAGGAGGCGGTTCGTGGGCGTGCGAGCCTCGAAGGAGAGGCTGTAGACGCGATCGTCGGCGAGCTTGAATCGATAGGTGGCGTCGCTCTCGTTCGCGATCGTGACCATGAGGGGGATCTCGCTTCCGGGGAAGTATATCCGCTTGTCGAAGAAGCGAATCGACAGCTTGACGTCCGCGGCCGCATGGGTCCCGGCGATTAACAAGACCGCGAACGCTGCTGCGCTGAAGGATCTGCGGGTCACGGCTTATGGCTCCTTCGATCTGGAACAAGAGGGTCGGGTCGCGTATACTACGTTCCGACCCTTCGCATTATTGTCGGAATGTTACGATGAATACATTATGCCCGCAAGAGGCGCTAGAGCGACTGCGATCCCACGCTCCGCTAATCGAGCTGATTACCAGGCTCGAGAAGGGTCCCTATCCCGTGGACATCGGCGAGGCGGAGGGACCCTTCGCCGCCGTCATCGTAGAGCGGGCGGCCCAGGCCGCCGCATCTTCGGGAGCGATCCTCGTCGTCGTCCCGACCGACCAGGAGGCAGAAGCCCTAGCGGGCGATCTTTCCTACCTGGGCGTTCGACCCGTCCTCCTTCCCTGGTGGAGGACGGCGGCCTACAGGCCCGCGTCGCCCCGCGGCCGGATCTTCGGGGAGAGGGCGGCCTGCCTTTCCCGTCTTTGCCTCGGCGACGCGGACGTCGTCGTGGCGAGCCAGCGCGCCTTCGTCACGCCCGTGCCTCCCCGGGACGCGTTCGCCCCGCTCGCATTGCTCCTCGATCTCGGCGGATCGATCGATCCCACGACCGTCGGAGAGCGCCTCTCCGCGTACGGCTATCTTCGCGTCCCGCGAGTGTCCCTTCCCGGAGAGTTTGCGCTGCGCGGCGAAGTCCTCGACCTCTTCATGCCCGGCGACGACGAAGCCGTGCGCGTAGTCTTCGAGTACGACCGGATCGAGAAGATCGCCAGCTTCGATCCGACTCTCCAATCGAGCTCGGGAGTCTTGGAGCGCGTGGCTGTAAGGCCCATGAAGGAGCTCCTGTGGGACGCGGATAGGCTCGCCGCCCTGGCCGCCGAACTGCCCCTCCTGCCCGGCATGGACGGGCGCGAGGCATCCTTTCTCGAAGGCCTCGCCGAGAAGGGGGAGGCTAAAGGTGAGGAGCTCTTCTACCCCCTCGCCTTCGAGAGGCCAGGCTCCGTGCTCGAATACCTCGGCGAGGGAGCGACCGTCTTCCTCCTTGACCACGAGCGGCTCGAGGCTCAGGAGGACGCCGCCCGCAAAGAGTACGAAGGACTCTACCGCCGCGCGTTACAGGAGGGCCCGGTGCCGCCGCCTGGCCGGCTGCTCCATTCCTTCGCGGCGCTCGAGGAAGAGGCCCTGGCCCTCGGGCCCGCCCTGCGCGTCGCGAGGAGCTTCGCCCTCAAGGACGCGAAGGCGGCCGGGCGCATCGCGATGGGCGTCGAGCAGCCGCGCTCCTTCTTCGGCAACGTGCAGTATTTCAAGGAAGAGCTCGCGATCCTCATGAAGGCGGGCTACGCCGCCGTCGTCTTCGCCGAGACCGAGATCCAGGCCGAGCGCATAGCCGTCCTGCTTAAGGAATTCGCAATCGACGTCGAGGCGGCCGGCTTCTCGGCCGGCTTCGTCGTCCCCGCCCTCAAGCTCCTCGTGGTGCAGGAGAACGAGATCTTCGGCCGCCGCAAGCGCCTGCCGAAGTCGCTGAAGACGACGAGGTCCGCGGCGATCGATACCTTCGTCGAGCTTTCGCCTGGCGACTTCGTGGTCCACGTGAATTACGGGATAGGGCGCTTCGCGTCGATAGAGCGCATGAAGGTGCTCGGCCTAGAGCGCGACTATATAAAAGTCGAATACGCCGAGAGCGAGGTGATATTCGTGCCGATCGAGCAGGCGAATCTCGTCCAGCGCTACATCGGCAACGAGGGAGAAGAACCCCGGCTGGACCGGCTCGGCTCCAAGTCCTGGGAGACCCGCAAGGCCAAGGTCAAGGCATCGGTCGAGCAGCTAGCCGAGCGCCTCATCCGCATCTACGCTAGGAGAAAGGCGGCTCGCGGCTACGCCTTTCCCCTCGACGACGACTGGCAGCTCGCCTTCGAGGCCGCGTTCCCGTACGAGGAGACCGCCGACCAGATGCGATGCATCCAGGAAGTGAAGGCCGACATGGAGAGCGACAAGCCGATGGACAGGCTGATCTGCGGCGACGTCGGCTACGGCAAGACCGAGGTCGCGATGCGCGCGGTCTTCAAGGCGGCGGTCGCGGGCAAGCAGGTGGCCTTCCTTGCCCCTACCACCATCCTGGCGGAGCAGCACTTCGAGAATTTCCGGGAGCGCGTCGGCGACTACCCGGTGCGCATGGCCATGCTTTCGCGCCTCGTCGACAAGAGGGAGCAGAGAAAGACGCTCGAAGCCCTGAAGGAAGGCAGGCTCGACGTCGTGATCGGCACGCACCGCCTGCTCCAGAAGGACATCGAGTTCAGGGACTTGGGCCTACTCGTCGTGGACGAGGAGCAGCGCTTCGGCGTAAGGGACAAGGAAAGGCTCAAGGAGATCAAGGCAAGCGTGGACTGCCTCACGCTGACCGCCACTCCCATACCGAGGACCCTCCACATGTCCCTCCTAAAGATACGGGACATGTCCGTCCTCAATACGCCTCCGGTCAATCGCCACCCGATAGAGACTGTAGTGGAGGAATTCGATCCGGTCATCATCGCCGACGCTATCCGCAAGGAGGTCGCCAGGGGAGGCCAGGTCTTCTACCTGCACAACCGCATAGAGAGCCTCCAGGAGATCCAGGCCTTCCTCCAGTCTACGGTGCCCGAAGTCCTCGTCGAGACCGCCCATGGGAGGCTGGATTCGGCGGAGCTCGAGGACATCATGCACCGGTTCGTACACGGCGGCTTCCAGGTCCTCGTATCGACGACCATCATCGAGAACGGCATCGACATACCTAACGTCAATACCATCGTCATCGACCGCGCGGACATGTACGGCATCTCGCAGCTCTACCAACTGCGCGGCCGCGTAGGTCGCTCGGACCGCGTCGCCTACGCCTACCTCTTCTATCCCGACAAGCGCGCCCTTTCGGAACTCGCGATGAAGCGGCTGCGGATAATCTCCGATTTCACCGAGCTCGGCTCGGGCTTCAAGATAGCGATGAAGGACCTCGAAGTGAGGGGCGCGGGCAACCTGCTCGGCCGAGAACAGTCGGGCGACATTTACGCCGTGGGCTTCGACCTCTACCTGAAGCTGCTCGACGACGCCGTGGCCCGACTTTCCGACGCCGGCTACGAAGCAGAGGAAGACACCTACCTCGAGCTCGAGTACGCGGGCTATATCCCGGATTCCTACGTGTCGCTGCCGACGATGAAGATGGAGGTCTATAAGAAGATCGCGTCCATCATGAGCCAATCCGATCTCGACACTCTCTATCAGGAGCTCGCGGACCGCTTCGGCCCCTTGCCCGAGGAAGTCCTCTCCCTCCTCTCCCTCGCGGAGATACGCGTAATATGCAAGCGTCTCTCCATAGCGAGCCTGAAGGAGCGCGGCGGCAGCGTCACCGCGGTGTTCTCGAAGGTGGCGAAGGTATCTGTCGAGAGGCTCTTGCGGCTCATCCGCGAGGGTGGCGGCCGTATCAAGCTTGATCCGCACCGTCCAAATGTCCTCATCATAACGACGGGCAGCATCGGCCTTCGCGAGAAGAGCGAGTTCATACGCGAGAGGCTGGCCTCCCTCCTCATCTGAGCCTTGGCGGGTGGAAATGCTCCGGCCTATCCGTTAAGATGGATGCGGTAGCGGTTTGGAGGCGTCTCGATGGCTGAGCGGATCGGGGATTTCCTCATCAGGATCGGGGCCATGACCCCGGTCCAGGTAGGCGAAGTGATCAAGATCCAGGACGGGGACGAGGAGCCGCGCATGTTCGGCGAGATAGCGATCGAAAAGGGCTTCATCGAGGATTCCGCCCTAAGGAAGTATATCGAACAGAGGAGCGCCGGGGCCTGAAGGGACAGCCCGGGCATCGGGAGGCCAAAGTGAGGAGCACGACGCCGCTACGGATACTCTGCTCGACGGGGCTGCCGGAAAATCGGCTCAACCTCCATCCCAACGAGGGCGCCGACCTCGGGCTGATGATGACCCGCTATTCCGTGGACGTCGGCGAGGTCGGCAAGGCCGAGCTCCACCTGCTCAACGAATGCCCGAAGGAAAGCCTCCAGCTCAGCGCGAAGTTCTGGGAGAAGCTCGGCAGGCCATCCAGGGCGATCCTCAGCTACGACGGCGCCGTCCTGCGGATAGAGAAGGCCTAGGATTCGGGCCCTCGCGACTAGGTCCGCTTGGCGGCGATGTTAGTGGAGAAGAAGTAATCGGACAGGAGGTCGCAGAGCTCGGGCGAGAAGTCGATGGACGCGGCCAGCTTCTGCACTCCCGTCGGCATGCGTAGGGAGGATTCGATCCTGCCGGAGACGCTGAATCGGTATTTCCGGAAAAATAGGCTGAAGGAGACTGCCGTCCCCGCGGGAATGTCCGGCGAGCTCAGCGGCATGAGGAAGTCGAGTCGGTTCACGGCGATCGAGAACAGGGCGAGCTTGAGCTGCTCGGCGCCGAAAGTCATCACCGCGTAGTTATTGTAGCCAAGCTTGCGTGAACTCTCGGGATTGACCTGGACGAGCCTGCCGCCGAGATCTCCCCATTGGGTGCGGAGCCTGTCCATGCCCAGGAGATGGTCGCCCAGGAGCGCGGCTAGGTCGGGAGGAATCGGCTTGAAGTCGCAGACCAGGAGCCCCACTCTGTCCCTGCCTTTCATGAGGCCGACCGTCGATATCTGGCAGCGGCAGAATATCTTCGCGGGCTCCTTGGACGTCTCGCCCTGGACCGTGAGCGTGAGCCCCGCGAGAGCCCCCTTGAAGCGCTGGAAGAAGACGATTTCCTCCTTCGTGAAGGAGCCTATGAGAATCGCCTTCGACATCGATATCTGGTAGGGGACGCAGGCCAGGGTGTAGGTATCGACCTTGAGGCTCGTCTGGGATTGGATGATGCCCGTCGAGTGCAGGACGAAGGGACTGAAGGAAACGACGACATCCTTAAATTGTTCTTCGTAGCTTAGAGTCTCCTGCTTTTGCACAGTAGCTCAATATTGCCGACGAGTCGCCGATCGGTCAAGGCCGATAGGCGCCGACCGGCCGACGAGGAACACGGCCGGCTCTTTGCCGAGCTGCCAGGGAGCCGCCCGCCATGTCGAGACGGGGCCGGAGCGGATGCGCTGTGATGCCGAGCAGAGGGAGGCCGCGACGCAGAGCCGCGTGCCCGGCGAGAGGACTCGCAGGCAATCCTCGAGGAGGCGCGCGTTGCGATAGGGCGTCTCGATGAAGATGCGCGTGGCGCCGTCGGAGCGTATTCCGCGATCGATCGCGGCGATGGCCGATCTCCTCTCCTGGGGCGGCTGCGGGAGATAGCCGAGGAAGTTGAAGGCCTGGCCGTCGAGGCCCGACGCGGCAAGGGCGAGCAGGATGGACGAGGGGCCTATCAGCGGGACGACGGCGAAGCCCCTGTCGTGGGCCAATGCGGACAGGGCCGCGCCGGGATCCGCGACGCAGGGCATGCCCGCCTCGGATATGAGTCCTATGTCCTCTCCCCGCTCCAAGGGCGCGAGCAGGGCCGGCAGATCTTCGCGCGAAGTATGCTCGTCGAGCCTCTCCATAGTGACCCTGGACGCCTGTTCCGGGTCGAGGACGCGGGATAAGAGGCGCCACGCGGCCTTCTCGCCCTCGACGACGAAGCGACTCAGGGTCCGGACCCGGTCGATCGCGATCGCGGGCAGCGAGGCCTCGGGAAGAGAGTCCGGAGCGAGGAGATTGGGAACGAGGTACAGCACGCCGCGAGCGCCGCCCATGGTTACCGCGAGAGCAGGCCGAGCGCGCCTTCGACGAGGACGCCGAACTGGAGGGCCAGGCCCTCGGGAAGCGGCGCGGACAGGGATTTGTATCCTTCCGCTATCGTCGCTGCCTCGCGGGCTGAAAGGGGAAGTCCCCTGCCGATCATAGAGGACTCGAGGGACCGCGACCGCAGCGCGGTTTCCCCGGCGAAGGCGATGCGCGCTTCCGCGAGGATGCCTTTCTCCGCCCTGGCCGCGAACGCGAATACGGCGGTCTCGGGCGCGGGGAAATCGCTTGGCCCCACCTTGCGGAGCAGGTATGCGTCCCACCTCTCGATCGGTACCCGCAATCGCGTGATGAGACCGCCTTCCGGGATGGCCGGCTTCCCGTCCTCGCCCAGCAGCCGGTTGGCATTCATCCAGGTGGCTCCGCCCCGATCGCGGAACTCGACGAGACCGTCGAGGCAGGCCAGGGCCGGCCAGCAGTCCATGAACCTTTCCCTCGACGCGACGTTGCCGCCTATCGTCGCGAGATTGCGGAGGGCCGTAGTGCCGATGCCTCGGGCGGCCTCCGCGAGGAGGGGCGGAAGGGCAGTCTCCCCGAGCTCGATCAATTCCGACAGCGTGACGGCCGCTCCGATCTCCAGGAAGCGCTCGGTGAGGCTCGTACGCCTCAGCTCGGGAATCTCCCTGACGAAGAGCACTTCGCCGGGCAGGGATATCCCGCGCCCACCCTGCTCGCGAAGTATGCCCGTACCCCCGGCGAAGACCAATATGCCGGGCCGGCGGATGAGCTCCAAGGCCTCGGCGAGGTCCTTCGGGAAATGGATCTCACTGGCCAGCACGACGGTAGATCCTCCTGGCCCTGCGCTCGATGACGGCCTGGGCAGCCTTGACGATCGCGTCCGGGTCGGTGCATCGGCAGGGCACCGCCGAGATTTGAGCGAGTATCTCGCGAGGGCTCGGCCGCGATGTGCGCTCGAGGAGGTCGGCCAGGGCCAGGATCTTCGGAGCCTCGCAGAATCCGCAGGTTTCCACGCCCGCCGCCTTGAAGCCCTCGGCGATATCCCGGTATTCCTCGGTTTGGGCGAATCCCTCGATAGTTATTATCTCCCTCCCGCGCACGCTGAACGCTGGTACGATGCACGACGGGACCAGGCGGCCGTCCAGGAAGACGAAGCAGCGGCCGCAGCGGCCGCAGCGGCAATCGGAGCGAAGGCCGACGAGGCCGAATACGTCTCGCAGGATGTCGGAGAGGCGGTCGATGGATCGGACATTGGCGCTGACGTCCTCACCGTTCAGGATGAAGGAGACGGTCATGGAGCCCCCACGGCGCCGATCAGGCGGGCCGCCGGCACGGGAAGGCTGGAGAAGGTCGCGTCGGCGGCCTGGGACAACGCAGACAGGAAAGCCGCCGGGACCGTATCGAAGGGCAGCTCGCCGATACCCTTGACCGGGGCCCGACGCTCCGGCTCGACGAACTCTATGCCTATGGGGGGGAGCTCGTGAAGGGGCAGGAGGCCGTAGCGGAAATAATCCAAGATCCCCGCGCCGCCGCCCGAGGGATCGAAGCGCTCGTTGATGCAGGCGCCGAGGGCGTCCGCGACGCCCGAGCGGAGGGCGGCCGCGGCCCGGTCGGGCGCGACGACGTGGCCGCCGTCCACGCAGAGCCAGACTCCGAGAGGCCGGGGCTCGAGCGTCCACGGGTCTAGCTCGAGCTCGAGGACGGCGCCGGCCCAGGCGGCGGTATCGAAAGGCGAGCCGCTCACCTGGCCTCCTTCCCACCTGATCGGCTTGGGCACGCGGTAGGCCGCGCGCGCGGTGAGCGGGAGCGGTTCGCGGAAGCGGCGCTTCTGGATGGCCTCGCAGGCCCTCTCCACGAGGCGGTTCACCACGGATACGTTGCGCGAAAGAGTGCTCGGCCCGGAATCCGGCACCTGGTCGGTCTCGGGAGGGGCGATGGAGACGCTATCGAGACCGACGCCGAGGATGCCCGCGGCCGAGCCGCGCCATATGTCCATGACTCCTCCGGCGCCACCCGCGGCGCTCGTGAAGATCCGTACGCGGAGATCCTTGTCGAGGGTGGCCTCGACCGTGTACGAGTTGGAGGCGTCGCCCGAGAGGAAGGGTCCCGCCCCTTGGTAGGCGAAGGCGAGACCGATGCCCCGCAGGGGCCCGTCGGCGCGGCCGGATCGGCGCTTACGGACGAGCTCATATCCCGCGTATTTTCGGCGATAGTCGCTCGCGGCGGCGAGGTGCGCGATTATGGCGTCGTAAGGCACCTCCTCCTTGAGTATTTCGCCGGTCAGCAGGCGGGAGCCCTTGCGCAGGACGTTGCGGGCCTTCCAATCCACCGGATCTTCGCCGCCGGCCATGGCCAGGCGGTTGGCGTGAGCCTCCATCGCGAAGAGCGTATGGGACGCGCCGAGGCCGCCGAAGGCGCCGCCGGGCGGAGTGTTCGTCAGGACGGCGTACCCCTCCACCCTGAGGTTGGGACAGGCGTAAGCGCCCGTGCAGGCGATCACGGCCTGGCTCAGGATCTCCTCGGCGAGGGGGCCGTAGGCGCCGACGTTGATGGCTATCCTCACGTCGAGGGCCGAGAGCTCCCCTCCCTTGCCTAGGGCCGCCCTGACGCTGACGGAGCTGCGCACTCTCTTGGGCGTGAAGCGGAAGTCCTCCTCCCGCGTCAGGAGCACCTTGGCGGGCCTGCCGCAGGCTATCGAGGCTATGGAGGCGTGGCAGGCGAGGAGGGAAGGGTACCAGAGCTTCCCGTCGAGGTGGACGCCGAGGCGCGTCGGCCTCACGGAGACTTCCTCCGCCCGGCAGCCTAGGGCCAGGGCGACCGAGTCCCTTACGTGGTAGGGCCATTGCGTCGCGCACCAGACCGCGATCTTGTCGTAGTCGTAGGCCGCGGCCGCGCCCTGCGGCTCGCTGTAATAATGCTCGATTGCCCCGCTCGTGTAGACTTCCCCATGCACAGAAGACGCAATCGAGAAGGCGAGATCGGGATCGCCGACGACCGCCACGCGCTTCGCGGCAACCTGGTCGGAGGAGAAGCTCTCCCAGTTCAGGTAGGGCTCTTCCTCGTCGCAGACCACCTTCGTCGCGGCGGCGAGCTCCTCGAGGAGGGCCGGGTCCGGTCCGGCGATCAGGGCGACGGGCTCCCCGACGTAAGAGACCCGGTCCTGGGCCAGGATAGGGACTTCCGCGCCGAAGGAGACTATGCGGTTGCGCCCGGGGATATCCGCGGGGAGGATGGAGCGGTAGCCTGCGGGCAGGGCGGGAAAACGGAGCGAGCGGATCGACCCGCGGGCCGAAGGCGAGCGGATCGTCGCCACGTAGAGCATGCCGTCGGCCTTGAAATCGGTGACGGCGGCGAAGGAAGAGTCCGCGGCGTCGCGGCGCCTTTCGCTCAGGACTGCGCTCCTTCGGCGGTCTCGAGGACGGCGCGCACGACGCGATCGACCTGCGCTTCCGTCATTCCCTGCCAAACGGGGAGGGATATCGTGCTCAGGAACTTGGTGTAGGCTTCGGGAAAATCCGCGGGGGAGAGCGAATATCGTCTGGACCAATAGGTCATGACGTGGAGCGGAATGAAATGGACCGAGATTCCGATCCCCGCGCGCTGGAGGCGATCGGCGAACTCGTCGCGCCCGATCCGGAGCGACTCGGGCCTTATCCTCAGGCTGAAGAGATGCCATGCGTGGGCGGGGTGGCCGGGCGGGTTCAGGAGCGCCGGATGCCCGGCGAAGGCGGCGAGGTAGCGACCGGCTATCGCGCGCCGCTGTTCCAGGAACCGGTCCGCCTTCTTGAGCTGCTCGCGTCCCACCGCGGCCAGGAGGTCCGGGAGGTTGCACTTATATCCCGCCTCCACGACGTCGTAGCGCCATGAGGCCGTCGTCGAGGTATAGCGGTCCCATGCGGCTCGATCGAATCCGTGCATCCGCATCGTCTCCATCCGCCGGAGGACCGACTCGTCGCGCGCGACTGCCATGCCCCCCTCGCCGGAGGTGATGGTCTTGGTGGCGTAGAGCGAATAGGCGCCCGCGTCGCCCAATGTGCCGGCGGCACCTTCGGGCAGGCGGAGGGGAAGGGCATGGGCCGCGTCCTCGACGACGTGTACGCGCCTGCGTCGCGCGATCTCGAGTATCTCGCCCATGCGGCAGGGATAGCCGCCTACGTGCACCGGCATCACGACGCGGATGGCGGGATCGCCGGCGAGGAGTCCGTCGAGCCGGGAGGGGTCGAGGTTGTAATCCTCGCGCGAGATGTCGCAGAATGCCACCTCGGCGCCGAGCTGCCGGGCGACGGCCGCGCTGCTCGTGAAGGTATAGGGGCTGATCGCGACCTTCGCTCCCGGTCCGACGCCCAGCGCATCGAGAGCGAGGAGAAGTCCCGAGGTGGCCGAGTTGACGGCGAGGGCCCGGCGCGCGCCGACGAAGGCGGCGAACTCCTCCTCGAAGGCCCGCGCCACCTTTCCCGTAGTGAGCCAGCCAGAGCGAAGCACCTCGAGGACGGCGGACTCCTCCTCGGGCCCTATGGAAGGGCGGGCGAAGGGGACGAACTCAGTACTCGGGCTCATTGTCGGGAACGATAAGCGTCGGCACCGATTTTTTCAAGGCCGCCCTGAGCGCGTTTCGGTTGCGATACTCCCTTTCGCGCCCCGGCACCGGTACGCAGAAGGCCTCCAGCTCTGCGATCGACCCGTCGACCGAACACGGAGTCTCGGCCCTCCGCTCGAGCCTGTTGATCCGAGGGTACTCGGTGGGTACGAGGACCTCGTCGGGCGAGTAGAGCCTTTCCTCGACGCGCTCGCCCCGCCGGAGGCCGATATACTCGATCTTGATGTCCCTTCCCGGCTCGTATCCGTAGAACCTGATCATCTGCTCGGCGAGGTCGCGGATGCGCACGGGCTCGCCCATGTCGAGGAGGTAGGTCTGGCCGGAGCGGCCTACGCCGCCCGTCTTCAGGACCAGGGAGCAGGCTTCTGGAATGGTCATGAAATAGCGGCTAGCCTCGGGATGGGTGACTGTGACCGGGCCGCCTTTTTCGATTTGGCGGCGGAACAGGGGGACGATCGAGCCGCGGGATCCCAGCACGTTGCCGAAGCGCACGACCATGAACTCGCGGCCCGGAGCGGCGCGGGCGGCGGCATCGACGACTATGCGCTCCGCGAGGAGCTTGGAGGCTCCGTACACCGAAACCGGGTCGACGGCCTTGTCGGTCGAGACCAGGACGAAGCGCCGGACGCCCGCGTCGAGGGCCGCCGAGACTATGTTGCGCGTGCCCAGCACGTTGTTGTGCACCGCGGCGACGGGATTGTCCTCCATCATAGGGACGTGTTTATACGCGGCGGCGTGGAAGAGCACCTCCGCGTTCAGCCGCTTGAGAACGAAGGCCGTATAATCGGTATCCTTGAGGTCGCCAATGAGCGGGACTATCGTCGTCTTCTCGCCCACCCCCCCCTCCCTCAGCATCCTGAGCTCGCGGTCGATCTGGTATATGGAATTCTCGCCATGGCCGAACAGGTAGAGCCGCGCGACGCCCGCGGAGAGGAGCTGGCGCGCGAGCTCGGAGCCGATCGAGCCTCCGGCCCCCGTGATGAGGACGCGCTTGCCCCTGAGATAGGAAAGGCTTTCCCTGAGGCCGATGGCGATGGGGCTGCGGCCGAGGAGGTCCTGGCTCTCTATCTCCCTCGCTTGGATAAGATGGGCGTCTCCCTCGACGATCTGCGCGATGCCGGGGACGATCCTGATGCGGACGAAGCCCGCGCGCTTAAGGAGGAAATAGAGCTCGCGGAGGAATTCCTTGGTCGCGCTCGGTATGGCGATGATGGCTTCGTCGGCCGGCGTACGCCTGAGGAGGCTGACGACGTCCCTGATGGGACCGAGGACGGGGACGCCCTCGACCTTGCCGCCTATCTTGGCCGCGTCGTCGTCGAGGAAGGCGACCACGGTGCCGAAGACGGCCTTGTCCTCTATCTCGCGGGCCAAAGCCCTTCCCGCGAAACCCGCGCCGATGATGTATATCCTACCGCCGTCCCGCTCCGGATTCCTCATTGCCGGCATCGCCTCCGTCCTTTACCCGCTCGACGACCTCGAACCCCAGGTCGATGGGGAACTGTTCCCCGTACATGTCGAGGAGTACCTTCGCCCTGCCCTTGCGGCGATTCACCTTGACGATACGGCCTTCCAAACCCTTGAGCGGCCCTTCGAGCACGACTATGCGGTCGTCCTCGTCGAAGATCACCTTCGATGTATCGGCGTAATCCCCGAAGGATATGAAGTGCCTTAGCAGGAGGACGTCGCGGGGGGAGAGAGGGGTGGGCGAGGAGCTCTCGCGGAGGAAGCGCACGAAGCCGGGCGTCCTCCTGATGGTCCAATAGGCGTCGAGCTCGCCCAAGATGCTCTCCGACTCGATGAAGATGTAGCCGGGAAAGACGGGCGAGAGCTGCTGCGTCGTCTTGCCGCGCCGGCGGATCGGCATCATCTTCTTGGGCACTATGAGGCGGCCTTGCCCGAGGACCGGCTGGAGCCTTCGGGCGAAATCGTCCTCGGAGGAGGTCAGCACATGGATAGTGTAGTACTGCATCGTAGGACCGCCGGATACTAGCACGTGGGCCCGCCGGGGCGCAATGGAAGTCGCTAAGGAGTGGCCTCGATGATTCCGATAGTGTAAATGAATGGGAAAGCGCGGCCATGATGGCGGGTAGCGTGGTTCGAAGACTCTCGCTCGTAGCGCTCTTCGCCTGTCTGGCGACCTGCGCCTGCGCCCTGACCGTCTGCGTCGCGCCCTCTGAAGGGGAAGCCTATGCGCCCGGGCCGGACGGAGTCGGCTCGCCTATGGGCTACCTAGTCTCGGGTTCGATGGGCGGACTCTTCGACGCGGGCTACGTGGCGACGAACGAAAACGCCGCGAGGGTGCCGCGAGGCGAGTGGGGTGCCCGCGACTACGGCCTGACCGGGGCGAAGGAAGGCTCGGTGGATTTCGTGGTCGCGCTGTACGTCGAGTGGGTGCCCTCGTCCATCCATAAGGACGTCCTGCTGCCCGCTTCCGTCGCGTATCGCCTCGTGCGAGTCCGCGACGGAAAGGTCCTCGTCGAGGGTTCGGTCCCCGGACGCGCCGATTCCGAGGACGCGTCCTCGCACGAGGGCAGGACGGCGTCTCTGGCGGGAGCCTCGGCGATCGACGCCTGCGTAAAAAAGCTATCGGCCCTTGCCATGGGAGGGGAATGATGAAACGATTCGCGGCTTCCGCCGGAATGCTCGTCCTCGTAGCCTTCGGTCTCGTCGCCGCCGTCTGGGATGGAAGCGCAGTCGCGGGCGTCGCGGGAGACTTTCCCGGCGACGATCTCTACGGGGCCTGCAATTCCTTCCCTCACGACACCTCGGTGACGGTGACCAACCTCGAGAACGGCAAGACAGTCACGATAACCATCACTAACGGCGTAGACAATCCCAGCGTCTTCATCGCGCTGTCGCCCAAGGCTGCCGCGGCTCTCGATATGCGCGCCGGATCCGCAGCCAGGGTCCGGGCCGTCGCCCAGACCGCCTCGGAGGCGGAGATGAGCCTGCCGCCCGCGCGCGCGGGAGAGACGGCCGATCCGGATTACAACCCCCAGGTATACGTGGAGCGGGAAAAGGAGGCGGTCAAGGCTGCAGCCGCCGAGACTTCTCCGGCCACCGTGGCGGCGGTGCCTGCGGCAAGTCCCGTACCGGCTCCCATGCCTGAGACTCCGCGCGCTGCGGCAGGCCCGGAGACCATAGCGCCCGAAAAGGCCGAAGTGATTGCCAGACCCAGCGAGCCCTCGACTCAAGCTCCGGCCGCGCCGCCCTCTCTGGGGGAACCCGAGACCGCGTCCGAGCCCCCGGCCGCCGAAGGGGCGCCGTCGAAGATCCCGGCCGACCTGCCGCCATTGACCGAAGCTTCGCCCGCCTTTCCCGGCTCGCCGAAGCCAGCCCCAATCGGGATGAGTCTACCCGCTCCCGACCTTCCTTCGATCCCGACCGCCGCCTCTCCGACGCCCAGGAGCGGCTATCAGGCCCAGGCTCCCGAGATACTGGGAGGCGCTCCGCCCCAGCCGAGGAAGCCCGCCGTTCCCAGGCTTTCCGTCTCGGAACCGGCGCTCCCGACAGTCGCGACGGCCCAGGCCAATACGCCCGAGCAGGCTTCGATAAATGCCCTAGCACGTCCGGAGCTCTCATCGCAGTCGAAGGCACCAGCCCTGACCGCGCCGGAGATCGCCCCCGATCAACTACCCGATGCGATCCTCAGTCGCGTGATCGCTCCGTCGAAAGTCGAGCCGGTTCCGGCGCTTGCCGAGGCCCGGCCTCCCGCCACGGTCGCCGCCGAGCCTGGCCTCGAGGCGATAGCCCTCGAGCGCCCGAGCTACGCGGCCTCCGTAGAGGCCGCGGAATTGGCGGAGGCGGCTCCCGTGTCGCCTTCGGAGGAGTATTCGGCCGAGCGCCCGGCGAAGTCCGGCGCCGAAGCCGTGACGGCCGAATTGGAGGAAGCGGTTCCTCCCGGATCGCCCGAAGCTCTCGGCGAGGAGCGGCCTTCTCCTGTCGGAGGAAGCTCCGCCGCCTTTTCCCTCGATGAAGCGTCATTGCCGGGATATCCCGAGGCTATAGGCGGGCAGCGGCCATCCGCTGTCGGAGGGCCCGCGACCTCGGTCTCCCTGGACGAGGCCCTCCCTCCGGGATCGCCGGAAGCCATCGCGTACAGAAGATCGGTGGGATCAAGCGAAGCTGTAACGGAGCTCAGCGATCCCGATGTGCCGACGGCGAGCGAGAGTCTCGCCGCTCTCAAGCCGCAAGGCACTGAAGAAGCCCCGGCTGTCGCGCTCGACGAGCCCAACGCAGTCTCTCCGTCGCCGAACCCCACGGGCCCGGTCGCGATCGCCGATACGCAGCCGAGCCCGGGGCCGGGACCATCGGCCGAACTCGGCGAACCCGCCATTCCTACTCCTCAGGAAAGCCTGGGGAAGCCCTCGGCGGTCCAACCGTCAGAGGCCATGGTAACTTTGGAACCGGCGGAACCGCGTCCTCCTCAAACTCCTCAAGCCGCGAACGCCGCCCCCCAGCCTCCATCGAAACCCGTCCACCCGGCGGCCGTCGCAACCGTAAAAGGAGCGGCACCAGCAGGGGCGGCCGAGCCACCCGCCTCGATCCCGCGCATAAAGGGTCTCGCCAAGGGGTCCTTCTACGTTCAGATCGGCGTGTACGGGACGAACGAGTCGCTGCAAACCGCGATAAACGGATTCAAACCGACCTATCCGCTCGCCGTCGAGCGAGTAACGACGAAGTCCGGCGGCGCGGCTTATCGTCTCTTCGCCGGCCCTCTGGGAAGGGATGAAAGCGGAGTCGTACTCATCATGATTCGTTCTCTCGGATTCAGGGACGCGTATATTCGGCAGGGAAGCTAGCAGAGATATATCGAGAGATAAACAGTAATTAGGCAGTCTAGTTCCTGTGAATCCTTTCGGCTGACTGGCTTAGTCGCGACTATTCTCCAACTTAGTCGCGACTCTTGCTTAATTTGGTGCCGACTGTTGCCCAACTTGGTAATGACGGTTGCCTAACATAGTTACGATGATTGCCTAACTTCGTTATTGGTCTATTTCTTCTTACGAAAAGTAGTCTCATCGTATAAAATGGATGAACCCCGGAGCAGAGCTTCGAACGAAGTCGAGCGAAGCGTTTGGTATGGACCCGCTTGCGAATCATTTACTAACCAGTAAATCGGCGCATAGCCCGGAAAAGCGAGTTTCCGCCGTTTTTTGATCCTGATCGATCTCGGTATAGTCGAACCCTGCCACTATCGGATGAACCATGATTCCCCTTACCTTGCCGCCATATATGAGAAAGTCGAGGACCGCGCTTTTCCAGGCGGCAGGCGGCTCGGCCTCCCCGGTGAATAGGAAGTTCCCGAGAGAGTAGGCAATAAGCGATCCGTTTCGGGCTTCGCAACCCTGCAGGAGATGGGGATGCGTACCCACGACGAGGGCCGCCCCCGCGTCGGCGAAGCGGGCGTACAGTGCCCTCGCGGCGCTGCTCGGCGCCTCCAGGTACTCGACGCCGCCATGGGCGAGCACGACGACCGTCGCCCCGGAAACCGCGGCCTCGCGCACCCTGCCCATCGCCTCCGCCTCGTCGGCCGAGACTCCCGCCTTGGTCGGGCCGGCCGCGGCTTCCGACAAGGTGAAGCCCAGCATCTCGTCCGGGAAGAAGGCATAGCCGATGAATGCGATACGGTCGGGGCCCGCCCCGATGTACCGCGCCGCAGCGGCCTCCGAGAGGGTGCGGCCGGCCCCGACCATCGCAAGGCCGGACTCATCGAGATCGGCTATCGTATCCTCGAAAGCGTCGGAACCGAAGTCGAGACTGTGATTGTTGCCGAGAAGGACAAGCCCGAGACCGGCCTTGCGGAGCGCGGCGGCGCTCCCCGGCGGCATTCGGAATCGGAAGCGCTTCCTCGGGTTCGGGAAGCCTCGCGCGGAGATCGTCGACTCGAGATTCGCCACTGCGATGTCGGGCCTCCTCAATAGATCGAGGACTCCTCCTCGCAAAAGGGAGGACAGGCCCTCCTCGCTGCCGGAGAGCAGCGGCCATTCGCTCTCGCCGACTTGGATATCGCCGGCTGTGGCCAAGTCGATCGGTCTCGGGTCCCGCGCTGCCGCCGCCGCTGCCGCCGCCGCCAGCCATTTGACTATCGCGCCTCCGGAGTCCCCGGCCGGGGCACGCAACGACAGGATGAGCCTTTGGACGAAAGGATAGCCCGCTTTCCCCGGCCAGATACCGTCGACGGCGAGAGCCCGGCGAGGCGGGACTATCGATTCGAGGGGCGAAAGCCCGATCTCCTCGGCGCGGCGCGGACTGACGGAATACAGGTCCTGGGCGATGTCCGCCTGAGCGGCCAGATAGCGCGTCCCGCAGGGAAAGGCTCCGCGGGGAAGCGGTTCGCTCCGGGATGCGGCGAGGAGTGATATGGAAACGATCGGTCGCGAAGTGGTCGACTCGCTCGGCGTCGGGAGCCGCCAGCCCGCGGGAAGCGGATATCCGGCGACAATCGCCTCGAGCCGCGGCATCAATTCCGGCTCCGCTTCCAAGGTCAGCGTCCCCCCGATCGGGCCCCGTACGACACAGGACTCGGCGAGCACCGCCAGGGCCAAAGCGCATGTCATGATGGTCGACGCCTTGCGCGTTGTGAAAAGTCTCACGACACGAGACTAGAGGCAAAAAGCGCGAAGGGTCAATCGCCGCGCTCCGGTTTGACAGCGCCGAACGCGTCGGCGTACTATATTCGGGCAATGCCGAAAGAAGCCGACGCGAGGATAGACGAGCTTGCGCGCCTGATCAAGAAGCACCAGAACCTCTATTACAACGACCAGCCGGAATTGTCCGATGCCGAGTTCGACGCGCTCTGGGACGAGCTTCTCCGGCTCGATCCGGAAAATGCCGTATTCTCGGGCGTAGGCGAGGATTCGGCCGACGGCTGGCCCAAGGCTCGTCACCTCATGCCCATGGGCAGCCAGGAGAAGGCGTCCGATCCCGAGGCCTTTCTTGCGTGGTGCGCCAAAACCGGGCATGCTGAGTTCATAGTCCAGTATAAGCTGGACGGGGCGAGCCTCGAACTCCAATACGAGGCGGGACGCCTCGCCAGGGCGGTGACCCGCGGCGACGGCGAAGTCGGCGACGATATCACGCCCAATGCCTCGCGCATGGTCGGCGCCCTCGCCGGTCTGCGGACCGCCTTTACGGGGGGCGTGCGCGGCGAAGTCCTCATGACGCGGGAGGTCCACGCGCGCAAGTACGCCGACAAGGCCAATTGCCGCAACGCGGCCAACGGCCTGATGAAGCGCAAGGACGGCGTCGGCAGCGGGGATCTCCGCATCGTCTGTTACGACGCGAGCGGAGTCCTGGCCGACGGATCGGAGCCCTTCGGGGACGAGGCCGAGAAGACCGAATGGCTCGCCCGGATGGGCTTCGAGACCGTGCCTCAGGTCCTCCTCCAGAAGCCCGAGGAGGTCGTGGAATACCGCGCGCGCGTCATGGACGGGAGGTCCGGGCTTCCCTACGACATCGACGGCCTCGTCGTCAAGGGAAAGGCCATAGACCGCGGGGACATGGCGCGCGCGCGCCCGGAGAAACAGATCGCCTTCAAGTTCAGCCTTGAGGAGGCCGTCTCGACGCTCCGGTCCGTCGAATGGAGCGAGTCGGGCGCCAGCTACACGCCGATCGGCATCATAGATCCGGTCCGTCTCGCCGGCACCACCGTCCAGCGCGCCAACCTCGCGAATACGAATATGCTTCGGGCCATGGACCTCAAGATCGGCTCCCGCGTCATCGTGACGAAGCGCGGCGAGATCATCCCCAAGATCGAGGGCCTCGTGGAGAACCCGCCGGGTACGTCGGAGATCGTCGTGCCCTCGACCTGCTCGTGCGGAACCGCGCTGGTCGACGAGGGCACGCGGCTATATTGCCCCAACCCGGACTGCCCCAAGAAAACCCGACACCGACTCGAGAAATGGCTGTCCGTCCTCGACGTCAGGGACTTCGGCTCCGTCATCGTCGGCAAGCTGCTCTCCTCGGGGCGCGTTAGCTCCATCCCCGATCTCTACGGACTCAGGCCGGCCGAGCTCGCGGAGTACGAGCGTATGGGCGAGACGCTCGCCCGTAAAATCCTCCGCAACCTCGCCTCCCGGAGCGACGTGAGCCTCGCACGCTTCGTAGCGGGCTTCGACATCGAGGGCATAGGCGAGCTCAATGCGGAAAAGGCGGTAAGCGCAGGCTTCGACAGCCTGCAGAAGCTCCGAGACGCGACCGCGGCCGAGCTCGCGGTCGTAGACGGCCTAGGCGAGATCACCGCGAATTCCCTGTTCGAGGGTCTCAAGACGCTCGGACCCGAGATGGACCGGCTCCTCGCGACCGGAGCGGTGCGGATTCTCCCGCCCTCCTCCTCGGGGCCGCTGTCCGGCAGGAGCTTCTGCTTCACCGGCGAGCTGTCCTCGATGAAGCGGCCCGAGGCGGAAGCGATCGTGCGGTCGCTGGGCGGCCAGGCGAAATCGACGGTCACAAAGGGGCTTTCGTATCTCGTGACCAACGACCCCACCTCGGGATCGGAGAAGAGCAGGAAGGCGGCCGCATTCGGTGTCGAGATACTGGACGAGACGGCCTTCCTCTCCCTCGTCGGGAAAAATCCATGAGGAGGCAGGGCGGAAGGCGGGGCTCCCCTCTCGTCGGAGCCCTCATCATACTCGCCAGCTTCGCCGCGGCGGGCTATTTCTGGTTCCGAGGCGGCGTCTCCTCGCAGAGGCAGCGGATCACCTACCTGGAGGACTTATCGAGTCGCTTGCGCGCGGAGACTGTACCGCTCAAGTTCATGGTCGTCTCGCGAGACGGCGGCGAGATCAGGGCGAGGGTCAGGATGTACGACCTCGCCGGCCGAGAAGTCGCCGCCTTGGAGAAAGCCTGGCCCGGCTCCGAGCTGTATATAGACATCCTCCTCTTCCCCATCCGTTCGGGAAAGGACGCGGGGCATGCCGATTCCTGGCTCGCCTTCCCCTATAGGATCTTCACCGACAAGCTGCCGGCCGCGTCGGGCAGCGTCCTTTTCGACGCCTACGACGGCGGAGGCTTCCCCGAAGTGCTGGACGGGATGGATTTGAGCGCCGGGGAGAGGGCGGCGGTGATCTCCGCGTTCGCCGCCGCGCGGAAGAGCGCGGGTGGGGGAAGCCCGGCGACCGAAGGCGCAAAAGGCGCATTCGGCTCGGCCGTCCACGAGGTATCGGAGCTTTCGAGATTCGAGGTGGGAATAGTCTACAGGGTTGTCTGCCGAATCAAGGGCGGAGTCGAGATCATGGAGGACTGACGAGCATGGACGAAAGGCTTAACGCTCTCAAATCGATTCTCTTCGCGCTGTCCGACGCCGCGGTGTTTCTCTTCACGAGGCCCTTGGGCATCCTGCTGCTCGGCGCGACACTCCTCCTCGCGGCGGGGGCAAGGCTTTGGTCGGTCCTTTCCGACAGGCGATTGGCCGCCAAGGCGGCGGGGGAGGGCTTCGGAATGCCGGCCGCGGCCGGTACCGCCTTGCGAGAGCTCGTAGGCCTGAGCGTCAAGGCGGCGGGAGCCTTGCCCGCGCTGGCAGCTATCGGCGCCGCGCTGGTGCTCCTCGTCGGGGTCGCGGACGCGACGCGAGCGGTAGACGAGTACGTCGCCGGGCGCAAGCGGATCGCGGAGCTGACGGCCACGGTGCGGAACCTCGAGCGAAGGTACAAGGCGGTGGAAGCGCGGATCGACGACGTCAGGGACGGGCGCATTAAAGCGACCCTGTCCTTCTACGATTACCGGAAACCGGACGCGGCGGCGAAGACCCAAACCATCGACATCGGCGGCAAGGAACTCTTCATAGACGCCATAGTCTGCAATTTCGACTACTCCGAGATATCCGCGGGCAAGACGGTCAATCTCGCGATCCCGTTCAAGGTCTTCAGCGACGAGGTCCCCGAAGCCGATGGCGTCGCCCTCTCGCTGCTGGACGACAAGGGCGTGCCGCTCATGTACCGTCGCTCCGCCGATGAACTCTACGGTATCGACCCCGAGGCCTACGACGCGCGCCTCGCCGAGCTCATGGGCTCGATCCGGAGCGAGGAGGCCGCGCGGGGAGCCGGCATCGTCCGCAGCCTCTACGGCGACGCGGTCCATCGCGCCGTCAAGACGGGAGACGACTTCACGGTATGGGTCGAGCAGTCGGGCGGGCTCAGCGTGAAGGACGCCGCTTCCTTCTGAGATCCGGGCCGCATGGACGACGCCGAATGGCTCCGGCCCTCGTCGGGTAGACTCCTCCTCGACGTCAAGGCCATTCCCGGAGCCTCGCGGTCCGCGATAGACGGGCTCCGCGACGGAGCGCTCCTGGTGCGCATCGCTGCCCCGCCCGAGAGAGGCAAGGCCAACGACGAGCTTCGCTCCCTCCTCGCCCGGGAACTCGGCCTCGCCAAATCCGAGATCGTCTTCGTTTCAGGAGCGGCCTCGAGGAGGAAGAGGCTCTCCCTGCCCAGGTCGGCCGAGGGGGCGCTGAGGAGGCTTGCGGACGATTCGCCCGATCCCGTGAAGCCCGGTCGCCCCCCGACCCGTTGATCGTCGCGCTCGCTCGACGCTACACTCCTCCTCCGAAACGCGTCGGAGGGGAGCAAGGCATGGTCGAGACCAAGTCCGCATGGAAAAGGATAATCGCGGGGGCCATCGCCGCCCTGGCAGCCGAAAAAGGTCTCCAGGCGCAGTTGCCGGGCGCGGAAGCGGTGGTCCTCGAGCGGCCTCCGAAGCCCGAGCTCGGCGACTTCGGCTTTCCCATGTTCCCCTACGCGAAGCTTCTCCGCGCGGCGCCCGCGCAGTTGGCGGCGGCTCTCGCGGCCTCGATCGCGCGCGATCCGGGAACCGCCGCTCTCGGCAGCGCCGCGGCGGAGGGCCCCTACCTGAACATCCGGCTCCGTCGAGCCGCGATAGCGGCCGAGGCGCTGAAGGAGGCGGCCTCTCCGGGCTGGGGCAAGGGCTCGCTCCTCGCGGGGAAGAAAGTCATGGTGGAGTTCTCGAGCCCGAATACGAACAAGCCCCTACACCTCGGGCACCTGCGCAACGACGTCCTCGGCGAGTCGCTTTCCCGGATACTCGCGGCCGCCGGCGCGGAAGTGCGGAAGATCAATCATCCCAACGACAGGGGCGCGCACATCTGCAAGTCCATGCTCGCCTACCGAGCCTACGGCGGGGGGCGGACGCCCGCCGATGAGGGGCTCAAGGGAGATCACTTCGTCGGCAAGTACTATGTCCTCTTTAACAAGCTGAAGGAGGAGGATCCCGCGGCCGACGGGAAGGCGCAGGAGCTCCTCGTACGATGGGAGGCCGGTGATCCGGAAGTGCGGGCCCTCTGGCGGCAGATGAGGGCATGGGTCCTCGAGGGGATCAAGGTCACTTACGCGCGCACGGGCGTGAGCTTCGACCTGTACGATTTCGAGAGCGACACCTACGCGCTCGGCGTCGAGAACGTCCTCGCGGGACTCGCGAGGGGCGTATTCTACCGCGAGGAGGACGGCTCAGTCTGGGCGGACTTCGAGGATATAGACCTCGACAGGAAGGTCTTCCTCCGCAAGGACGGCACGAGCCTCTACATCACGCAGGATATCGGGACGGCCATTCTGCGCCACGACGCCTGGCCCTACGACCGCCTCATCTACGTCGTCGGCAGCGAGCAGCAATATCATTTCAAGATACTCTTCGAGACCCTCCGCCGCCTGGGCTACGACTGGGCGGACGACCTCCACCATCTCGCCTACGGGATGGTCAACCTTCCCTCGGGCCGCATGAAGACCAGGGAAGGCACGGTCGTGGACGCGGACGATCTCATCGACGAGCTCGCATCCCTCGCGGCCAGTGAGATCGAGGAGAAGGGTCGGGAGGACGCGGTGGGCGACTCGGGCGCCGTCTCCGAGAAGATCGCCATCGGTGCCCTTCATTACTACCTCCTGCAGACCGGGCCCCAAAAGGACATGCTGTACGACCCGGAGCAGTCCCTATCCTTCTCGGGCGACACCGGTCCCTATATCCAGTACATGGGCGCAAGGGCCTCCTCGATCATCCGAAAGCACGAGGCGGGGGAGGGCAACGCGGTAAAAGGCGTCGCTTCGCCCGCGCTTCTCGTCTCGGACGCCGACTGGGAGCTCGTCAAGCGCATCGCCGCCTTCCCCGAGGCGGCGGAGGCGGCGGCCTCCAGCATGGAGCCTTCAATCCTGGCGGCCTACCTCCACGATCTCGCGGCGGGCTTCTCGTCCTGGTACAGGGACAACCCCGTCCTCAACAATCCGAACGCCGACCTCGCGGCGAGCCGCCTCGAACTCGTCAGGGCGGTCAAGCGCAGCTTCGAGGCGGCCGCGGATCTCGTCTGCCTGCCTTTCCTCGAGGCGATGTAAGGCGCCGCGAGTTCCCCTCCTTCCGGCCGGGCATCGGGGCGACCACGGCGCCCCTCGCCGATTGACATCGTGATAAGTTGCGGTGTATAAAGGCCATCCAAACTATCGCCATTGTCGAGGTGAGCCGAGATGTACGCAGTCGTCGAGTTCAAGGGCAAGCAATACCGCGCCGATGTAGGCGCCATTCTCAAGGTCGACCGCTTCGACGCCGAAAAAGGCGCCACCGTGTCGCTGGATAAGGTACTCCTATTGTCCGGAGACGGCGTGAGAGTAGGCTCTCCATACGTAGCCGGAGCGGCGGTGAAGACGACCGTCCAGGAAGAGATCAAAGGCGAGAAGGTCGTTGTATTCAAATACAAGCCCAAGAAGGATTACCGCCGCACCCAGGGGCATAGGCAGAGATATACGTTACTCAAGGTAGAGGATATCCAGGGCTGAGGCCGCGAAGGTCGAGGTTTTCGCGAGACTTGAATGATTCGCGCGATCGCCGTCCTGGACGCCGGAGCAAATCTTCGCAGCTTCACGGCTGCGGGGCACGCGGCGCGCGGCGACAGGGGTTATGACATAGTCTGCGCCGCCTTCTCCACGTTGGCGCGCACGGCATACAGGGCGCTCGAGGCCTTGCCGGGTATAGAGCTTCAAGGTTCCGCGCCGGAGCCCGGCAGCTTGAGCTTCCATGTCGTCAAGGCTGCGGCCAGCGTCGAGAGGGCGGCCGGCATCGCCGATTTCCTGGTCGCCGGCATCGGCGACTTGGCTCGGGACTATCCGGGGGCGGTGCAATTCGTACTGGAACGAGATTGGAGGGAATGATATATGGCACACAAGGGCGTAAACGGACGCGATTCGAACCCGCAGCATCTCGGAGTCAAGGCCTACGGCAACGAGGTCGTCGCGGCCGGGTCGATCATAGTGAGGCAGCGAGGCACCAAGATCCACCCGGGCGTCAACGTCGGCATCGGCAAGGATGATACCCTCTTCGCGCTCGTGACCGGCAAGGTGTTCTTCAAGGAATTCCGCGGCCGCAAGTACGCGGGCGTCGAGACGAAGCCGATAGAATAGCCGCGGCGCGATGGGCATGCGGCCCGTCGTCGAGAGCCGCCCCCGGCCCAGGGCCATGGGGCGGCTCTTTCGTTTGCAGGAGCAGGAGTGATCAAGTTCGCCGACGAAGCGACCATCTCAGTTTCTTCCGGCAAGGGCGGTGACGGTTGCGTGGCATTCCGCAGGGAGAAATTCATTCCCTTCGGCGGGCCCGCGGGAGGCGACGGGGGCCGCGGGGGCGATGTAATTTTCGAAGTGCGCAGGAACCTGCGCACGCTGGCGCAGCTGCGCTACCATCAGAGCTTCAAGGCGGAGAACGGCCAGCCGGGGATGGGCAAGAACATGCACGGCCGCGACGGCGCCGACGTCCTTATCCCGGTCCCGCCGGGTACGATCATCTGGGACGCCGACACTGGCGCGATGCTCAAGGACTTCGGCGTAAACGACAAGAGCTCTCCCCAGATCAAGGAGGGCGAGCGCTGGCTCTACCTCAAGGGCGGGAAGGGAGGTTGGGGCAACACTCATTTCAAGAATTCCGTAAACCAGGCGCCGAGGATCTTCCAGCCGGGGCAGCCAGCCAAGGCAGCGAGGCTGCGCGTCGAGCTTCAGCTCATCGCCGACATCGGCTTCGTGGGCTTCCCCAACGCCGGCAAGTCCTCCCTCCTCGACCATTTCACGAATGCCCGGCCCAAGATCGCGCCCTACCCCTTTACGACCAAGATTCCCAACCTCGGGATGCTGACGATCCGCGAGCGGGATCTCGTGCTCGCCGACATACCCGGGATCATCGAAGGCGCCCACGACGGCGCCGGTCTCGGGCTTCGTTTCCTCAGGCACATCTCGCGCACAAGCGCGCTCGCCTTCCTCGTCGATCTGTCCGACGAGAATTGGGAGGGCGCCTTCGGCGTCCTATTGGGCGAGCTATCCTCCTTCGCGCCGGCGATGGCCGACAAACGGAGGGTGCTCGTCGCCACGAAGCTCGATTTGCCCGAGTCAGTCGAGCGATTCGATGCCTTCCGGGCCTCGAATCCGGGCGAGTCAGTGTTCGGGATATCGGTCTTCTCGGGAGAAGGGCTCGACGATCTGCGCGAGGCTTTCCTCTCGCTGGTCGTCGAGGCGGAATCGTCGGCGAAGGCCGCGCCCGCGGAAGACGAAGACCTCTTCGGCCTCGGAGCCGCGGGCCGGGACGGGCGGGAGGCCCGCGGCGGATCTGAAGCCGCGGAGGCCTCGGATTGAGACTCCTCGTCCTCGGCGGCAGCTTCAATCCCGTCCACCTGGGCCATTTGGCCATGGCCGAGGAAGTACGCGGCGAATTCGGCTACGACCGCGCGGTGCTCGTGCCATCCCTTCGGCCCCCGCATAAGAGCGTCTCCGAGGAGCCGGGCGCGGATAGGCGAGTCGAGATGCTCCGCCTGGCCGTCGGCGACGACGAGTCCTTGGCGATCGACCTTTGCGACATAGAAAGGGGCGGCACTTCCTACACGATCGACACTCTCGGCGATCTGCGCTCGCGCCATCCGGTTGACGGGAAGCTGGGCCTGCTCATCGGCGACGACCTGGTCCCCGGCTTCCCGTCCTGGCGCCGGCCGGACGAGCTCGCGGAGGCGGCCGACATAATCTGCGCGCACCGCTGGAGCGCCGAAGAGCTTCCGTTCCGATTCCCGCACCGTTACGCCCACAACAGCATCGTACGGATATCGAGCAGCGATATCCGCGAGCGCATCGCCGCGGGCAGGCCGTTCAGGAGGCTCGTCGATCCCGCCGTCTTCAGGTACATCGTCGAGAACGGGCTCTATGGATTACGCTGAGCTCTGCCTCGCGATCGACGCGCGCCTCGACGGACTCATTTCGCCGGAGCGGGCGGCCCACTCGAGGAGGGTCGCCGAGCTTTCCGCCGCGCTGTGCGCGCGCGAGGGCTTCGACCCCTTGAGAGGGAAGGCGGCGGGTCTGGCGCACGACATGTGCAAGGACATGCCGAAGAAAGTTCAGCGCGATCTAGCCGCCGTCTACGCGGCCTCCAGGCCCGGCTCCCCCCCTTCGAGCGCCATGATGGCCGACAAGGTCGTCCACGGCCCCGCCGCCGCGGCCCTCCTCGCGAAGGATTACGGCCTGGCGGACGAAGAGATATTGGAGGCGGTGGCGCTGCACACGGTGGGCAGGCCGGGGATGGGCGGCCTGGCCAGGCTGCTCTACTGCGCCGACAAGCTGGAACCGGCGCGCGAGCGCCCCGACGACGGCTTTCGCCGGCGGTGCCTCGCGATGCCGTCGGACAGGATGTTCATCGCCGTGGTCGAAGGTGTCGTCGGCTGGATGCGCGCCCAGGGCAAGGCCGTTGCGCCCGAGACCCTGATCCTATACAGTACCATCGTTCGCGAGGCCGACCAGCGATGAAGCGATTCTCGATCGACAAGAGCTCTATCCTCCTCTTCTGCATTCTCGGAA
>Ga0181535_10000929_pt1 | contig 40517 bp, 36 predicted proteins | sample PEATcosm2014_Bin_44_FD_119774 | JGI IMG/M metagenome (GOLD analysis project Ga0181535, IMG submission 119774) | Peatland microbial communities from MTU Mesocosm Facility, Houghton, MI, USA - PEATcosm2014_Bin17_30_metaG | ecosystem: Environmental > Terrestrial > Soil > Wetlands > Peat | place... | reverse complement strand
GGCCGATTTCTGCAACGTAGCCACCGCCGCGGTGCAACTGGCATAGGCTTTGCAATAAGCGGAACTGGCCCCACCGAGGGCGGTTTCGAAGAACGGCTGCGCCTGAATCGTCTGACCGCCGGCCACTTCGTTGTAGAGGTTGGCGAAAGCGTTCGCGAACGACTGGCCACTGAGGGTAGTCATCGTCGGAACCGCATCGATGTTGACCAGGTTGTACTCGTTGCGGATGATGCGGCCGATATAGCCCGCTTCCAGCACCGCCTTTTGGGAAAGCGCCCGTTGGATCGTGAAGTTGAATTCGTCGGATCGGTCGGGACGGAAGTTCGGGTCGACGCCGGCGCCGTCGCCAGCTGAGGCTGTGCCATTTACGCCCGGATAGTATGGCTGCGGCAGAGTCGGGGTGACGGCCGGCAGCGGAGCCGTCAGGCCGTCGGTGCCGATGCGGAACGCCGTGGTCGGGGAGACGCCGCCAATTCCCAGGCACTGGCCGCTGGCGCTCGCGCCGATGCACTGGATCACCTGTTCCAGGCCCGCGCCCAGCACCGGGCTGCCTACCACGCGCCCGCCGTTGAGACGGCCGTAAATACGGCTGTAACCTCCCCGGACGACGGTCTTGCCGTGGCCGAATACCGACCCGAGAATCCCGCTGTTGAAATTCGGATTCCAGGCGGCTGCGATCCGCGGACTGAATTCACCGTAGAACGGTGCGAACGGATATTTCTCTCCTGTCCCGATGTTGCGCACGGTTGCGAAGCCGATGGTCGGATCGTATACCTGGCCCGCTAGTGCTGCTTTTTGTTTCTGCGCCAGATATTCCTGCAAGTTGATCGGGTTGGCATCGCCCTGGTCGACAAGCTGCACCTGCTTTCCGTCGAGTTCGTAAGGAGGCATCTCGATTGCATAGCCAAGACCGTAGGTCAGGGTGAAGGTTGGCCGGATGTGCCAGCTATCGCTGAAGTAGAAGTTGTAACTCGGGACGATGGCATGTACTGCCGTGGGATTGCCGATGGGGTTCAGGGACAGATTAGCCCCGCTGCGGGTGTACATCACCTGCGGCTGATCCACGATACCGAGCACCTCCGAATAAAGGTTCTCGTAATTGTTGAACTGGCTCGATGGCAACCCGGCTGGTAGGTTGGCCGTCGGGAACGTAATCCCCGAGCCGTATCCGATTTGATAGACCAGCGATGCATCCGTGGCGATGCCGTTGTCATTGCGCGTATAGAAGTCGTAATTCCGCTCGTAGGACGCGCCGAACTGCATGAAGTGGTTGCCGTGCAGCAGATTCAGGTCATCGCGATAGTCCTGATCGTGACCGTCCCAAGCGCGCTGCCGCGTGCTGGAGGTGTCGACGTTATACGGAATGAGGGCATTCGAGGATTCGCCGCCAATCTCAAGCGCGGCCGGCAGTCCCGGCAGTTGGGGTGTGCCGCCCGCCGTGGACCACGACCAATAGTTGCGAATGTAATTGAAGTGGAAGTCGTTCGTGAGAGCGGGCGTGATCGTGCTCGTCAGACCCGCGACGAAGTAGTTGGCCCGCTGCGGCCGTGGGGCCGATGCGGTCGCCTGGCCGAAGGTGTCGCCTGGCAGCGCACCGCCGATGTCCACCTGGTTGGACGTCAACTGGTCGAACTTGTAATAGCGATCGCTCACCGTAAAGTGATTGCGCGAATCGAAATCGTGGTCGAGCCGGACGACGCCGAAATTGGAAGTCTGCGGCAGTTTGATTGGCGAGATGTAGCCTTGCGTGTTGTAGTGATCGCCCGATTGTGGGTCGTTGGGCAGCGGCATGTATTTCGACCAGATCTGGCTCACGATGGGGTTCAAGCCCATGCCGAGGGGGTCGCAGGTTGTCCCGCCCTGGCATATGGCGGGCTGATATGTAACGCCGTTGACCGTGACCGGATTGGGATTCAGGTTATACGCCTGGTAGACACCGGCGCTATTCGGCACCTGAATCACGCCCGCGCGCAACAGCGCAGTAGGAACGGTCTTCTCCACGGTGGTCTCATTCGGGTACCGAAAGCCTTCGTAGTTAGCGAAGAAGTAGGTCTTACCACCAGCCAATTTTGGTAGCAGTGGGCCGCCCAGCGCTCCGCCGAAGCGGTTGCGGTGCGTCTTCGGAAGTGGCGTGTAGGGTAGACCGGACGAGGCCGTATGGTCGTTCTTCCAGGAGTTCGCGGCGCCCACATCGCTGGCGAAATAGTATTCGTACAGCGCTCCGTGGAAGTCATTCGTGCCACGTTTCGTGACCAACTGCACCTGCATACCTGCCGCTCCGTTGAAGTCAGCCGTCTGGTTGCTGACGCCGACCTTGAACTCCTCGACGCTCTCGACCGGCGTTGGAACCACACCGGTTGGCGCGCCGTTCGACGCGAAACTCGGCGTGTAGGTGGTGTTTGTTCCTGCCATGTCGTCGCTATTGTTTCCGCCATCGAGCAGGAACGCGTTCTGATCGCTCTGCATGCCGGCGACTTGTCCTCCAGGAGCGACACCGACTTGCAATACCGAGAGCGAAGAAGCGTCGCGATTCAAGTTGGGCAGCAGCACGATGGAATCGCCGCTCACCGTGGATCCCACGGTTGCGTTCAGCGTCTGCAATTCCGCGCCGGCGGAAGCTGTAACTTCCACCGTTGTGGCCGTCGCGCCCACCTGTAAAACCGCGTTCAGAGTCAGGTTCAAGCCGACTTCCACGGTTTGGCCGCTTATTTTGGTTTGGGAGAAGCCGGCCTTAGAGATTGTCAGGTCGTAGCGGCCTGGGGGGACATTCGCGAAATCGTAGCGGCCGGCATCATTGGTGGTTATCGAACGGACCGCGTTTGTCCCCAGGTCGGTCAAACGGACAGCTGCTCCGGGAACGGCTGCATTCTGCGGATCGGTCACCTCGCCAGAGACCGTTCCGGTGGCGGCGGACTGGGCCCGCGCCGGTGTTATCGCGATCGCCGTACAGAGACAGAGACAGACTACCAACCAACTGAAAATATGAGGAAAAGGATAGCTGGATTGTCTACTGCTCGTTTTCATTTTCGAATATTCCTTAACGTGAAATTGAGTTGCACGGACTTCCTCGGCGCTGACGGGAAGCCTTTGTCTACTATGTCGATAGAGTTTAGTATATTGCCTTCGATGAGGTCAACTGGCGGAAGGATTCGCCTTTTTCGCGGCGAAGCTCAGCGCTCGTCGAATCAGTACGTTACTCTAGTGGTGAGCTAGAGATGCGGACGATTTCCAAGCGCACGCAATACGGTCTGAAGGCCATCCTGGCGCTTGGTAGCCGTTTCGGCGAAGGCCCCGTCTTGATTTCCACACTGGCCAAGGAAGAATCCATCCCCATCAAGTTCCTGGAATTGATTCTGTTGGACTTGAAGAGCCACGGACTGCTGGAAAGCAAGAAGGGCAAAGGTGGCGGCTACCTGCTTACCCGGCCGCCATCCACCCTGACCATCGGTTCGCTGCTGCGCATCCTGGAGGGTCCCCTGGCGGCGCTGCCCTGCGCTAGCGAGACTGCCTATCGGCCCTGCGAGGAGTGTATCGATGTGGAGAGTTGCGGCACGCGCATCATCCTGAGGCAGGTGCGCGACGCCACCGCCGACATTCTCGACCGTACTACTCTGGCCGATCTTTTGCGCCGCGTCCAGACGGCCCGCGACGGCAAAAAGGGCGAGCCGATTATGTACTACATCTAGGCGCTGCCACCGCTCCGGTTGACTTTTTCCGCTCAATGTACCTATTCTCGATCACGATCTACCCGGCTGGGGCGACCCCGGGTCACGCTGCGATGAAAGGCGGGGCTCTTCTAACTAAACGATGAACCTGCCGGCTGGCAGAGATGCTGGCGAAGTCGAAGGCCGATAGCCACAGAGATGCAGAGTGCAGAGGAAGTTCTCCAGATGGCGCTCCCCTTCGATCCAGTTGCCGTGGCCTGAATCGACGTTAATGTGGCCGGCGCGCCCGATGTTCAGAAAAGCACTTCCCCAGTCACGCGCCATCGCGGACGCAGCTTCCACGCTGGCGAACGGATCGGTTTCGCTGCCCACCACCAACGACGGAAACGGCAATCGTAACGGTGGAACCGGCGTGAAGCTGGTCAGTGCGGGTAGGCATCCTGGAGCGGAGCAAAGATCGGGGGGCGCCACCAGCATGGCGGCGTGAATCCTGCCTGCGACGGCAAATCCGGAAGCCGCCCACCAGATCGTGGCCAGACAACCCAGGCTGTGTGCCACCAGGACCACGCCGTCGCCGGCGGATAGGACCGCCATCTCGACCGCCCGCACCCAATCCTGACGGTGAACATTTCGCCAGTCGCTCAACGCCATCCGGCGATACTCAGGATGCCTTTGCTCCCAGTAAGTCTGCCAGTGCTGCGGACCCGAACCCATCCAACCGGGAACGATCAGAACCTTGGGATTGCCAATCATTGCTCGCCTCCCGTTTTCTACTTCTTCACGGCCGGAGTTGTTGCGGGCTTCACCGGCGGAGGAAGTGGGGCCGGATCGATGTAGCCACGTGTACCGTCCGGGCGGATCGGACCGGGGCCAAAGCCCAAGTGTTCGCGGTCGACGTTATTCTCGCTGCACGCGTATTCCGCCAACTGTTGGCCGGGCGTGCCCGCGACCCACGTGCGCGAGTAATTGAAGGGCTTGGTATAGAATTTGGGATCTTCGATGAGCGTATCGACGTGAATGTGATCGGCATCGGGCCGGGTCCACCGCTCCTCCACGTGCAGGGCATCGCTGTGGGGACTGCCATTCTCATCCGCCCACACCTGCTCGTCCTTGAACCCGACCGAATCGATCACTAGTGTGTCGCCTTCCCAGCGCCCGATTTCTTCGCCAAAGAAGGATGGGTCCGGGTCGTCGGAATGCTTCCGTCCATCCACTGGAATGAGCCGGTGATAACTGTAGAAATACATAAACGCGACCAGTTTGGGCGTCTGCATCACCATGAAGGGCAGGCCGCTGGCGTTATGCCGCGGAATTCCGCCGGGGATACAAAGAGCTTCGGGGTCATACGTAGCGGTCACGTTGTGTTTCCAAGCTGCCTCTCCCTGTGGTGTGAAAGGCAACTTGAAGCCTGGAAGGTCCTTGCCGATGTTGCCGACGGGTTTGGTGGTCCGCAGCCCCTTCCAGTAACCATTGAGATCGGGGTGGCCTTCCGGCGTGCGGGGCGCGGGCTTGGACGGACCGCCCGGCTCCTTTCCGAACATTTCACTGGCTGCCGGGTCGGGAGGCGGTGTTTGAGCCAGGGCCGGAATCGACCCGGTCAGAATCACGGCGACCAGGAAGCCAGGGAGCTTTGCAGTCATCATAATCTTCACATTAAGGCATAATGGCCCTATTGTCTATCGAAATAGTGATGTATACTGAACCGCAAGGAGATTATACCTGTGAAAGCAAACGTGGTTCTCGCGGTGGGGACGCTGGGGCTCCTGATAGGAATACCGGCGATCGCCCACCATTCATTCGCCGCAGAGTTCGATGCCAGCAAAGCGATTCGGCTCTCCGGGGCACTCACCAAAATCGAATGGACCAACCCTCACTCCTATTTTTATGTCGATGTGAAGGACGAGAAAGGCGTGGTGGTGAACTGGGGTTGCGAAGGTGCGGCTCCCGGTGCGTTGTCCCGCCGCGGGTTCAAAAAGGGCGATATCAAACTCGGCGACACGTTGATCGTGGACGGTTATCGCGCCAAGGATGGCTCGCACCTAATCGACGCGCGGCGGGTAACGCTGCCGGATGGGCGGAATATTTACGGTGGCACGCCAGGCGATGGCGGTCCGGGGGATACGGGCCCGCAGACCGGCGGCAAGTAAGTCTTGCCGCTTTATCTCTGAATCGGGCGCTTCTCCGGGTGAAGATCGTGGCACGCTCTACAGGTCGCCTCGAGATCGCCGTATGCTTGAAGCGCCTGATCGAAGTGCCCCGCCTTGGCAGCAACTCCGATCTTCTGTGCCGCTGCGCGATTCTTCTGCGCCAGAGCGATCGCCTCTGCCTGCCTGGCCTTCTTCCAATACGCCTCTTCCTGCTTGCCGAGTCCCGCTAACTTCGCCGCGTCTTCCACAACCTTCGGGGCAAGCTTGGCGTCCAGCGCATCTTTTAAATCGTCCTTCGCGTCCTGGGCAGAGTCCATCCACTCTTTATGACGGGCCACATCATCGGGCGCCATCGCAAGGCACCAGGAAGCTATCAGCAAGAGAGAGAGTCTTTTCATAAGAATCCGATCGCGCGGCCGGCCAGCCCGACCGCAAGCCAGAGGGTTAGAGACGCTACCGCCCAAATCTTCGACCATATCGATGGGCTCCCGAGCGCGGTGCGATAAATCGTAAAGTGGAAGAGCACCGCTGCCGCGAATAGAACCATCTTCAGACGGAAAGCTGGATGGTAGTAACATTTCATCGCCTCAGCGCCGACCAATAGCGTCCCCGACAGCACCATCGCAATCAGGCTGGCGACGAATATCGGCGCCAGTTCGCGCTCCATGCGGCCAGGCGTTCGCCGGCGGAATCCGATCCCGAGAATCCCCAGGTCGACTACCAGAACCGTTCCGCCGAGTGCCGCGAGTGCCAGCAGGTGCACCATCTCGACGACAGCGAATCCCCACTTGGAGTCTCTCACCACCGCCAAAGCCGGCGTGTGCGCGGCCCACTGAAATAGAGGTAGCAGGGACATTTTAGAAATAGGCGATGGCGCGTCCCGCCACGATGATCCCGCTCCACAAACTTAGCGATAGATATGCCGTAAGTCGCGCGCGCCACGGTGCGGTAGCGGCGTCGTCCCATTGCGATACGTTGCGATACACCGTGCTATGAAATATCAGTGGATTCAGGCCGGCAATGACGAGGAGGAGCATTTTGAACCGGAACGCCGGGTTGTAGTAGGACTTCGACGCCTCCGCCAGAAACAGAAGCACCCCGCTCCCAAGCATCGCCGCGAATCCCACCCATGTGAGCGGGAGAATCTGTCCTGCGACCTCCGAGACGCGCTCCCGTTTCAGGATGAGCCCAAGTAGCCGAAGGTCAACGATAGCTACCGTTCCCGCCAGCAGCGCGATGCCTAAGACGTGGACTGTCTCGATCACAGGAAATACGATCTCGGACTCGCGAATGGCGGTAGCCAGTTGGGTGTCGTTCAGCCACTGGCAGACTTGTAGTAGGGACATTTAGCGCCGTGATGCCATCAACCGTGTGCCTGCCAATGCGCCGAGCCCACTAAATCTCCAATTTCACTTTCGGCGTGACGTTGGGGAGGATCTTCTCGATCCGCACCTTGCCGTCCTTATCGAGCGGCGCCTTCATGCCGTATGCATTTACCGGCTGTGAACGATTGACCCACAAAGTGTAATAGAGATGATCGGCGCGCGGATCGTCGGTGTTGGGATGCAGCAGAATCGTCAAGCCGAGGCTGTTCAGTTGCACCCATGGGACAATCACCGGGAGCAGGTCGTTGGTAAAGCCGAAATAGAAGGACGGCGTCACATGAGGCCCGCGCGGCTGCAGATTCCAGTCGCCCATCTCCACGGGAAATCGCTCGCCCGACCAGCGGCGGATGAGCGCAGCCTCCTCGTACGTATCATGGTCGAAATAGAAATGGGCATGATAGCTCTTGATGTCGGTGAACGCGCGCGGTTTGGCCGGAAGGCCATTCTCAGTCCCCGGCCATAAGCCCTTCGGCTTAGCCGTAGGCTGCTTTAGGGTTTCGTAGCCCCACTCGCTGACGCCGGTATCGGCGGAAACATAAGGCTTGATTGGCCCATTGAGCGCGGCAAAGGCAGCCGCGGGGCTGTTCTCGTCGGGAGCAGGCTCGTCGGCCTTGGCTGTGTCTCCGAGCGCAAGGCCGATTGCCGCCGCGCCGGCGCCGAACAGGAACGACCGGCGCGCCGGCGCAAGCCAGTCGGCCCATTGCTGATCGACCTCACTGTTTTTGACGATCCGCTCATTCGGTTCTATGCGGAGGTTGTCACTGTTCTTGCTATAGATATCGCACATTGCTTTGTCCCCGTCCAAAAAGATTCCTTAGCGTGCTGCTACCAAATTTGCTGGCGGTCCCAGAACTGCGCGCAGGTGAGCCAGCCTCTGGATGGCGTCCTTCCCGCTCGCCTCGAACAGCCAGAACTGTTCGAATTCATGCCTGCCATAGTCGTTCTGGAACAGGCCTTGCGTTTTGTGCTCGGCGATTACCCAACTCACCACGATCTGATAGCTCAATCCGTTTCGAAATCCGAAGGAAGCCGTGCGATCGAAGGTGACGACCGGCGCCGCTTCAACCGTTCGCGTGAGTGGCTGCGCCGGGAATGCCGCGAACGTCAGGGGCGGATCAGACTTCGACCGTGACTCGACACCGAACACGAGGGGCCGCTGGTAGACTGGCAAACTCGCAACAGCCTCCAACGCCAGAATGGTGGCGGCTCGATGATGGCCATGTGTTTCCGCGGTGGGGAGCAGTGTGAAGATGGCGTCATAACGCTCCGCTGTCAGCAGACCGGAAAGAAAGCTGCGAAGATGCGGACGGTCCCAGTTCTCGGATTCCGCGGACGAGGCGTCGGTATCGAAGCCCAGGTCCTTTTGATCGAGGAAGTACTGGTGGCGGATGCCGAGAATCTTGCCGGCGCGCTGGACCTCCTCTTTCCGAATCGCCGCCAGACGGCCATGCCCGTCACCATCTTTCATCAGCGCCACGCCATAATACATCTCCGCGAGTGCGGAATACCGATAGCCCGACTCCCCATCGGTAATCGTGACCTGATCCGCAATCCATCCTGACTCGCGCACCAGACGATAGGTTGTTGCCGCGAAGGCATACTCATCGTCGGGATGCGCCACTACGATCAACAGTTTTGCGGGCGCGGCCTGGGCCTTCGCGACCTGTGGCAGCAATGCGGCGCCGGCCATAGCGAGCAGAAAGTCCTTGCGGGTTGGCTGTACCGCGTCCGCAGACATCTCAGTCGATTCCCTCCGCGCGCTTGCTGGCGGCCTTGATCACCTGTTCGGCGATTTCCCTCATCGGTGTCCTTTGCTGGCGGCTCAGGCGCCGGATTTGCAGGTAGGCTTCCTCTTCACTCCATCCGAAAGAAGCTTGCAACAGACCCTTGGCGCGGTCTAATATCTTGCGGTCGGCCAGTTGACGGGCCGTCCGTTCGAGTTCCTCGCGCAGAGTTGAGGCAGTGAGCAGCGCGGCAAGTGAGGCGCTGAGACCCACCAGGAATGCCAGATCTTTCGCCTTGAAAGAGTTGAATCCGATACGGCAAAAATTGGCCAAACCCACCACTCCGCTGGGAGCAATCAACGGAACGGATACGGCGCCGGAGAAGCGGCCGCTTTTAAACTCCGGCAGGGGCGCGAATCGCCAATCGGCGGCGATGTCCTGGTGAATCACGATGGGAGTCGTGCGATCTCTATGAAAAGTTACTGCGGGACCGTTCGCTTCCGTCAAGCGTGAAGCCGGTGCGGGTCCCACGAACGCGCACAGGCTTGCGCGTCCGCTCTCCTGGTCAAAACGATAGACATAGGCGCCTTGGGCATTTGCCTGGGTGATGGCTAACTCGATGACGGGTTCGATGACTTTCCATTCGCCGGCGGGATCTTCCTGGTGCCAGTCGGCCGAGGCCGTTCCGAAGGTTGTCTCTAATAGATGTGATGTGGCTGTCGCTTGCATGGCAATTCTCCTGGTTGGGGGGCTTCTTCTACTCGGCGGTTGCGGGGAATTGTTAGCGGCGACAACAACATCGATTCGTCTGGACTGACGGTAAATGTCCCATAGTCCATCGATTTTATATAGTATTTGGAAGTCTGTCAAGAGGCGACACTTCCGCGAGATCAATCAGTCCAAAAATTATCTGGATAGGCGCGGATTCCTTGACAGTTCGTCGGCAATCGCACTATACTCGATCAACATTATAGGGAAATCGCTCGCCGCTGCAAGAAAAGTCATGCGACCTTTCGTCTGTTTCCTGATCGCTTCTACGCTCATCAACGCGCACGCGCAGGTCGTGAAGACTCAGGGGTACCTCCCATTCGGCGATGCGCCGATCGCGTATCGTTCGGAAAAGGTCGACGACCCCATTGCGAGACTGCAAAAACAACTCGACCAAGGCGGGGCGAAGCTGGAGTACGAAGCCGGCCGAGGCTATCTGCAGTCGGTGCTGCGCGCCTTGCGGGTGCCCATCAGTTCTCAGACGCTGGTGTTCTCCAAGACGAGTTTTCAATTTCCGAGGATCTCCCCGGAACGGCCTCGTGCCCTGTATTTCAATGACGACATCTATGTGGGGCGCGTCCACGACGGGCCGTCCCTGGAGTTCATCTCGTTCGACCCGATGCAAGGCGCCATTTTTTATGTCCTCAACGACCAACCTTCCGAACATCCTCGCTTCGAGCGCGCCGCCAACGATTGTGTGCAGTGCCACGTGGCGGCCAACTCCACTCGCGGAGTTCCAGGGGTCATGCTGCGCTCCGTGTTCACCAGTCCTTCAGGTGCACAGGCCGCCGGGACGCCATCCTCTATCACCGGCCAGGACAGCCCGCTGAAGGGTCGTTGGGGTGGATGGTACGTGACCGGCTCGCTCGGTAAGCAGACCCATTTGGGTAATGCGCTGCTGCCCAACGGTGCGAAGCCGGATCAATTGGATCGCAGTTCCCACGCTAATCTAACGGACCTCACCGGTCTGTTCGACACCTCGGACTACCTCTCGCGCTATAGCGACATCGTCGCGCACCTGGTGCTCGCCCATCAGACGCAAATGCACAACCTGATTACCCAGACCAACTACCAGACCAGGTTGGCGCTATACGCCGGTAAGGCTGGCGACCCGTTGTCCGATGCCGGTCGGCGCCAATTCGAGCGTCCGGCGGAACAGCTGGTGCGATACCTGCTTTTTGCGAATGAAACACCGCTCGACGAGCCCGTGACCGGTACTTCCGGATTCGCCGAGGAGTTCGCAACGCGCGGTCCGCGCGATGACCGCGGACGTTCGCTGCGCGATTTCGATTTGCAGCGGCGCATCTTCAAGTACCCATGCAGTTATTTGATCTATTCGGAAGCATTCGACGCGATCCCGCAGCCGGCAAGAGATTATGTATACCGGCGAATATTCGAAGTGCTGAGCGGCCGCGAACAAGGCCCCGAGTTCGCGTCTCTCTCGGCCGAGGATCGGCGCGCGATCCTCGAGATTCTCGTGGCCACCAAACCCGGCGTGCCGGAAGAGTGGAAGGAATTTGTAAAACATCCGGACGGTGCGCAGGCCCGGATCGACATCAACCCAACCGTTCAGAAAGGACACTGACTTATGAGAACTCTCGCAATTAATCTGACCGCGGTGGGCGCAGTCGCCCTCGCCATCGGCGCATCGGCACGCCCGGCTGCCGCGGAAGGCTTGAATGGACGGTGGGCCGCCACGGTCGTACAGGGCGGCGTCACCATCCCATTCCGGCTGGATATTTCCGGCGACGGAAAGAATATCATCGGAACCCTCTACAACGGGCAGGATACCGAGACTACCACCGGCGCCACCATCCAGGATGGCAAAGTGCAACTCGACTTCGACCACTACCTGACTTACATCAAGGCCAGCGTTAAGGACGGCGAATTGGACGGTGAGATCGAGGTGACTCGCCACGTTACTACCGGCCGGACGGCCGACGGCGAGCCTCCCACTCGTGGGGGAAGTCCATTTCACGCCAAGCGATACGTTCCTCCGGCGTCCGCGGCGGTGGCAAACGTGCCGTCAATCGACGGAGTTTGGGAGATCCCCTACGATTCCAATAAAGGTGAGAAGGCATGGCGCTTGATCGTCCAGCAGAAAGGCGCTGACGTTACCGCTACCGTGCTACGCGTGGATGGCGATACCGGCGCGCTCACCGGTAGCTGGCAGGACGGCAAGTTCGTGGCCAGCCATTTCGACGGCGCGCGCCCCGGGCTGATCCAGCTTACGCCTAAGGCGGATGGCAGTCTCGCGGTGGATTTAAAGACCCCGCCGCGCACTGGAGAGTTGGTCGCCTACCGGCCGGAAGTAGCCCGCGCGAAAGGTCTGCCCGAGCCCGCCAACTACCAGACTCATACCACGGTGAGAGACCCCAAGGAAGTCTTCGCCTACAGCTTTCCTGACACCAATGGCAAGATCGTCTCCAACGAGGACCCGCGGTTCAAAGGCAAGGTTGTCTTGGCAATCGTAACCGGAACCTGGTGCCCCAACTGCCACGACGAAGCCCAATATCTGGTGCAACTCTATGCCAAATACCACGATCAGGGACTGGAGATTGTGGCGCTCGACTTCGAGGAACCGGATCAGCAGGCTTCGCTGAAACGAGTGAACGCCTTTATCTCGAAGTATCGCGTGCCCTACACCTATTTGATCGCCGGCGAGCCGTCTGAAATGTGGGATAAAATTCCGCAAGCCGTGAACCTCAATACCTGGCCGGCGACGCTGTTTGTCGGACGTGACGGCAAGGTGAAGGCGACACACGCCGGCTTCGCGAGCGCCGCTAGCGGTGTCTACAATGAGCAACTCAAGACGGAGTTCACATCGACAATCGAGCGCTTGTTGAAGGACAACGCCGGCGCCAGGACTGCGGCAGAAGTGGCGGCTCGCTGACGGATTTGTGGGGCTGCCCACGGTCTGGTCCAATAACGCGCCTTCATTTCCCCCGGAGGTCCGCGCGGACCAGTAGTCAGCCCCACAAAATAGGATTCTCAAATGAGACTGTTCACTCTTGCGCTGGTGTTCGGAACGGCGCCAGCGATCTTCGCGCAAGACGCTGCCACTGCGCGGCGCGACGCCTCTTGGGTAGACAAGGAAACCGGGTTGGAGTGGACTACCGCGGATAATGCGTTCGGCGTAACTTGGACCCAGGCGTCGAACTACTGCCGCGCGCTGACTCTCGGAGGCCATAAGGACTGGACTCTGCCTGCGATCTACGAACTGCAAGGGTTGTTCGGCGGCCCGCCGGACCAGAATGGGCACCATGTCAAGGGGCCGATTGCGATTACCGGCTGGGCGTGGAGTTTATCGCCGGGCCGGGAATCGGGCGAAGAGTGGGCTCTCGATTTCGGTGACGGAGGCAGGGCTTCAGTGGTGATGGGCGATTCCGGACTGAATCGGGCGCTTTGCGTCCGGCACGCTGAAGCGTCGAAAAAGTAAAAAGGAACTTGATAATGAAAAAGTTACTGGTAACACTCGGTTTCACTGCCCTTGCCGCGCTGGCTGTTTCAAACGCTAACGCCCAGACTAACGATCAGGAGAAAGCCGCCGAGACCACTCCGGCGACTTCTCGCGAAATGGCACCCGACGCCAAGGCGTACCAGGAGGCCAGCCGCATCAACGACCCCAACCAAAAGATCGAGGCGTTGGAAAAATTCAAAAAGGATTTCCCCAATAGCGCTTCGCTCACCAGCGCCGACGTGAATATCCTCTCCACGCTGGCCTCCCGCTTTCCCACTCAGACGTCTCGCATTCGAACGTTCGCCAAAACCATTGTCCAGGGCGGAAAGGACAAGAAGGAGAAGGGTTCGCTGTCCGGACAGGTCGCCGATACGCTTCTGGCCAACGATCTCCTATTGAAGGACGCCGAGAAGTATGCCCGAGCGAGCCTGGAGTCTCTCAACCAGGCCGAATACGTCGCCGAGCAGAAGGCCCAATTCGCAAAACGGGCCGCCAATACCTCTGGAAGGGCAGGACGGGGAGGGAGAGGCAATGCGCAGCCGCCCACTGACGAGGCGCTCATCAAGCGTTTCCAGGACAGTCGCGCGCTCCGCCTGGCCAGTCTCGGACGCATCGAGTTCAAACTAGGTAAGACAGCGGACGCGCTGAAATTGCTCGACGAAGCTTACGCCGTCAATTCCAATCAGCCGGCGGTGGCAGGCACCTTGGGAGAGATTGCCGCCAAGCACGGCGACGACGCCAAGGCACTCGACTATCTACTCACTGCGCGCCTCACCGGAAAGGCTCCGGCGAGCGCAAATCAGGCTCTGGTCGCAGTCTATAGTAAGACCCATGGAGATTCGGCGGCGGGTCTGGAGGCGCTGCTCGATGCCGAGTACAACAAGCGTTTCCCCAATCCGGTTCACGTCGAAGCGTATCGAGATACCGAAAAACGTAGTGAGCGTCTGGTCCTGGCCGAGGTTTTCACCGGCTCCGGTTGCCCACCGTGCGTGGGCGCCGATCTCGCTTTTGAGGCCGCGATGGAGCGGTACTCACGCAAAGACCTGGCTGTAGTGATGTACCACGAGCATGTTCCGCAGCCCGACCCGATGTCGAATCCCGACACCCAGGCGCGCAGCAAGTATTACAAGGTAACCGGCGTACCCACCTATACCGTGGACGGCGAGACCGTGAAATCCAGCGGCGGAAGCCGGGACGGCGCGAAGGGCATCTTCGATCGCATCCAAACACCTATCGAAAAAGAGCTGGATGCGCCCGCTGAAGCGAAACTCACAGTGAACGCCTCCGCCGCCGGTAACTCCGTCAAGGTCGCCGCCTCGGTTGGCGACGTGAAGAGCGACTCCAAAGACCTCAAAGTGCAAATCCTTCTGTTGGAAAAAGAGCTGAGGTACAGCGGCGAAAACGGCATTCGTTTTCACCCCATGGTAGTCCGCGCCATGGGCGGGCCGGATGACGACGGGTTTGCACTCACGGCCGGGGGAGCGGCTTCCTTCGATCAGTCGTGGGACCTCGACAAGGTCAGCGCCGGTCTCAAAGCTCACTTAGATGAGTACGAAGCCACGGGTCACCGCGGTAATGCTTTCAAGTTTAGTGAGAAAAAAGATCGCATCGACCGGGGAAACCTCGCCGTCGTGGTGATTGTGCAGGACGCCAAGACCCGGCACATTCTGCAAGCAGCTTTTGTGGACCTGACTCTGCCTGCCCCGCAGCCGCCCACGTCCAACTCGGGTAACGAGAGATGAAGCGGCTTCTTTGCGCCTCCTTCGCTGCCTTGTCGCTGGCCGCCGGGCCGCCCAATCCGGTCACCTGGAAAATCGAGTCTGCCCCCGACAAGCCAGTGAAGGCCGGTGCGCGATTTACGGTGAAACTGACGGCGCACATCCTGGAAGGCTGGCATTTCTATTCCATGAAACCGATCGAGGACGGTCCCATCCCAACTCGGATCTGGCTGGCGGAGAGTCAGCCGTTCCAATTGACCGGAACCATCGGAGCCGACGAACCGCAGACGCTCCTGGATGAGACGCTTCACAAGGACATTGAGCTATACGAGGGATCGGCCACGTTCTCGCTGCCAGTGCGCGTCACTTCCGGGAGCGAGACCGGTCCCCGGAAACTGCTGGTAAATGCGCAAACGCAATCGTGCAACAACAGCATGTGCCTGCCGCCCACAACGGTGAAACTGGAAGTACCGGTGACGATCGGCAAGTGAGCGTTCGCGGCGTGAGAAAACTAATACTTCCGTATATTCGGGTCCACGCGGTCCGACCAGGCATGGATTCCTCCGGTCAGGCTACGCACATGAGTGAATCCGGCTTTATTCAGAAGCTGAACCGCCTTTGCGCTGCGGGATCCCATCTTGCAAAGCGCGATAATTTCCTGGCTGGCGTCGAGTTCGTCGACTCGCTCCAGTAACTCAGGGAGCGGGATGAGATGCCCGCCAATATTCGAAATCTCGAACTCGTTCTCATCGCGGACGTCGAGCAGATACAAATTCTCGCCGGCGTCCAGTCGCTTCTTGAGTTCTTCCGCTTGGATTCCAGGTACGCTCATTCTCGGAGACCTCCCCGCAGTTCCATTGTCCCACATTATCCCAATGTCTATCAAGAAGGAGGTATTGAAAGAATGCAGTCTTGAACTTTCAGCAAGCCATCTGTTTTCTGCGGCATACATGGGGAGATTTGTCCGTGCGCAGGCGCGGCTTTGGTATAAAATTAGGGAAACATGAAACTAATGGTCCAAAAGGAGACCGTTCTGTGGCTGATGATGTGACGCAACAAGTCCTGCGTGAGCAGGCTGCATTTCAACTCGCCAACGTAACCAAGACGGCCCCACAATATGGGGCGATCACACCGCGTTGGCTGGTTCGTCTGCTGGACTGGAAACCGCTGGAAGCGGGGACATTTCGCCGGAACCGCGTCGACGAGGGCAAGGCGATCGAAGTCACCTGCGGGCAGGTCGAAGAGGCGTCCCTGCCGGGCACGTATGTACAGTATGAAGAGAATCCGAAGGAATACCACCTCAGCGCCATCAATGCCGTGCTGAATGTGCATACTCGCATACCGGACCTCTTCAACAAGCCTTACGACCAGACTGGCGAACAACTGCGGCTGATGATCGAGCATGTCAAGGAGCGGCAAGAGAGCGAACTCCTCAATAATGCCGATTACGGATTTCTCCATAGCGTTCCGAAGCCGCAGCACATTAAGACCAGAGCCGGCGCCCCAACGCCTGACGATCTGGACGAACTGCTCACCAAGGTTTGGAAAGAGCCGTCATTTTTTCTGGCGCACCCGCGCACCATCGCAGCGTTTGGGCGGGAATGCACGCGCCGAGGAGTGCCCCCTCCGACCGTAACCCTGTTCGGCAGTCCATTTCTCACGTGGCGCGGCGTCCCACTGGTTCCCACCGACAAGATTCACATCAGCGGAAAAACGAATACCAGCAAGATTCTATTGCTGCGCGTGGGGGAACGGAAGCAGGGATGTATCGGATTGTTTCAACCCGGCCTTGCGGGCGAGCAGAGTCCCGGCCTCTCAGTTCGTTTCATGGGCATCAACAACCAGGCCATCGCTTCGTACTTGATTTCCCTCTACTGCTCGTCCGCGGTGCTGACGGACGATGCGATTGCCATCCTCGAAGATGTCGACGTGGGACACTACCATGAGTACAAATTTGAAAGCAAGTGACGGTGTGCCGGCGGGCCTGCCCGACCCCGCGGTGCTGGCACGGATGGCCAACGAGTTCTTCGCCGCCGTTGGTAGCGCGCAGATTCTGGGCGATGCCGCGCCTCCACCCGCTGCAGCCGCACCGGTTGAGGCGGCTTCCGCGCCTGGCTCCGGTGTACCGGCCTTTTCGTTCCTGAACGACGTCCGGCCACTCTTCCCTGAGATCGCGGCGCCGCCAACAACTGCGAGCCCATTCGCCCTGCCGTTAGGAGAGTTCGATCTCAAAGAGTGGACCGGCGACGCTCCGCCCGCACCACCACTCGAAGTATTTCAGCCACCCACGCCGACGTTGCCGGGATCTCTCGGCGGATTCGATTCGTCGGCCTATCCGACATTTTCGTTTCTGGAGGAGGCCCGCCCGCTCTATTCGTATCCTTCCGCGGCGCCAGGTCCGGTGCCCGCGCACCAACCGGATGCTTCCCTGTCGAACTCGCCGTCGGGCGCCTTTGACGCTTCGGTCCTTCGAAGAGACTTTCCGATCCTGCGGGAGCGGGTAAACGGACGCCCCTTGGTGTGGCTGGACAATGCCGCGACCACGCAAAAGCCCCAGAGCGTAATCGATCGTCTCAGCTATTTCTACGCCCACGAGAACTCGAACGTGCACCGTGCGGCACACGAACTGGCTGCCAGGGCGACAGACGCCTACGAGTCGGCCCGTGAAAAGGTCCGGCGGTTTCTGAACGCTTCGGCGCCCCGCGAAATTATTTTCGTCCGCGGGGCCACGGAGGGCATCAATCTCGTGGCCCAAAGTTGGGGACGGCACAACATCCAGCAGGGCGACGAAATCGTGATCACATGGCTGGAGCATCACGCCAACATCGTGCCGTGGCAGATGCTCTGCGCCGAGAAGGGCGCGCGATTGCGTGTGGCGCCTGTGGACAATACCGGCCAGGTGATTCTCGAAGAATACGAGAAGCTGCTGAACCCGAAGACTCGACTGGTTTCCGCGGCGCAAGTTTCCAACGCCCTTGGCACAGTCACTCCCCTGGGGGAGATGATCGAGGCGGCACATCGGCAGGGCGCAAAATTTCTGGTGGATGGCGCGCAGGCCGTCTCGCACATGCGCGCCGACGTCCAGGCGTTGGATTGTGACTTTTACGTTCTTTCAGGGCATAAGATGTTCGCTCCCACTGGCATCGGCGCGGTGTACGGCAAGTCTGAAATCCTGGACGTCACACCGCCGTGGCAGGGTGGCGGGAGCATGATCCAGGACGTCACTTTCGAAAAGACGGTCTACAGTGCACCGCCGGCGAAGTTCGAGGCGGGCACCGGAAACATCGCCGATGCTGTTGGCTTGGGCGCTGCCATCGACTATCTGGATCGCGTCGGCATGGCTAATATCACGCGCTACGAAGCCGAGCTTTTGAATTATGCCACTGACGCCGTTCAGCGCGTGCCCGGGCTGCATATCATCGGCACTGCCAAAGAGAAGGCCGGTGTGCTGTCGTTCGTGCTGGACGGCGTGCCGACCGAGGAAATGGGAAATCTCCTCAACCGGGAGGGCATTGCGGTTCGTTCCGGGCACCATTGCGCCCAACCGATTCTTCGCCGCTTCGGACTCGAGCGCACGGTCCGGGCTTCGCTGGCGCTTTACAACACTTGTGAGGACATCGACGCGCTGGTGGTTGCGCTGCTGCGCATTCAGGCCGGTTTTCGCTCATAACGGCCCGAGCGCTGCGCCTCGGATCAATCCGATTAAGGCCGCCGAAAAAATCAGAACTGGCTCTGGAATCCGCGGAAACCTGACGAGCGCCAACAAAACCGCGCAGGCGATGCCGACGGTCACCCAGTCCACCAGGGAGCGGCTTCCGAGAATGATCACAGATCCTGCAATGGCGCCCATTGCGCCGGCCGTAACTCCCTGGACAAATGCTCGCACCCTGGGATTCCCGGCGAATCGGCGATAGTGAGGTGCGGCAAGAATTACGATGAGAACCGGCGGCAGGAAAACCGCGATCGCAGCAGCCGTTCCCCCTGCCAACCCGGCGACCAGGTAGCCGATGAAAGCTGCCGTGATGACCACCGGGCCGGGCGTGATCATGGCGACGGCGATGGCGTCGAGAAACTGGCGTTCGGTCAGCCAGCGGTGATCGTGAACGACTCCCGCATACAGGAACGGCACGATTGCCAGCCCGCTGCCGAAGGAAAATGCTCCGGCCTTCACGAAGAAAAGCGAGAGCGTGCCGAGCGTGCTCAAAGACGTGGCGCCGCGCAACCCTGCGAGCCACCATCCCCCGATGGGCGCTACAACTGGAAGCGCTGAAGGCGGGTGCCGTACCAACATCGCGGCGAATCCACACACCACGAAAAGCCAGACGATCTCGGAACCGGTACAGACCGTGGCAATTGCGATCCCTGCGAAGAGTGCCCACAGAAACCAATCGCGGGCCAGGATTCTACGGGACAAACGATATGCGCCCAGACTGATGATGGCGATTACGGCAGCGCCTATACCGTAAAACAGATTTTGTATCCACGGGAGGCGCCCAAACCTCGCGTAAGCGATTGCAAGCGCCATAGCCATGCAGAAAGAAGGTGCAATCAGCGCGATGCCAGCCAGCGCCGCACCCATGGGACCAGATTTCAGCCAGCCGATATACATCGCAAGCTGGGCCGCCAACGGGCCCGGGGAAAGTTGCGAAAATGCAAGCCCTTCGAGGTAGTCCTGCCGCGACAACCACCGGCGCTGCTCAACCAGGTCCTTGTTCATGCGGCTGGCAAGCGCGATCGGCCCACCGAAACCCAAAGTGCCGAGACGCAGGAAGTAGACCAGCAATCCGCGCAGGGAAGATTCCTCTGACACCATGGCCGGCATGGACCACATCGATCAGAAATTTACTTTGAGATCCATACCCGAGTAGAGAGACGCCACCTGATCGCCGTACCCGTTGAAGGGCAGCGTCGGGCGCCGGCTCAGTTCGCCCAGCCGTCTTTCGGTGGCCTGGCTCCAGCGGGGGTGGTCCACAGCGGGATTTACATTCGCATAAAAGCCATATTCCTGCGGCTTGCGGATGTTCCAGGTATTCCGGGGCTGCTGCTCCAGCAGTTTGATGCGTACCAGTGATTTGCCGCTCTTGAAACCGTATTTCCACGGAACGATCAATCGCACTGGCGCACCATTCTGCGGCAACAGACTTTCTCCGTAAAGGCCGACAGTGAGCGTCGCCAGCGGGTGCAGCGCCTCATCCAGGCGAAGAGTCTCCAGATAGGGAAATGCGATCCCAGCATATTGAGCCTGGGGCATCTGCGCTGGATCGTAGAAAGTCTCGAAGGATACGAAAGTGGCTTTGGCCGTGGGCTGAACCGAGTCCAACAGAACCTTCAACGAGTATCCCGCCCACGGCACGACCATCGACCAGCCTTCCACGCAGCGGAATCGATAGATGCGCTCTTCGAGCGGCGCGAGATTCTTGATTTCCTCGATGCCGAATGTACGGGGCCGTTTCACAGCGCCTTCCACGGACAGGGACCAAGGCTCCGTCTTGAAATCCTTGGCGAGTTCAGCCGGCTGATTCTTGCGTGTACCGAACTCGTAATAGTTGTTGTAGGTGGTGGCGTCCTTCGGAGGATTCTGCTTCTCGCCAATGCTGAACGGACTCGATTTCAGCGGCGGAAGCTTCGCGGCGGCCCGTGCCCGCCCAGCCATCAGGACGGTGGAAGCGGCCGCCAGGAATGCTCGGCGATTGAGGAATGCGGACTTTGGCGTGATATCCGAATCACGCAGGTCGGTAGCTTTGCGAATGAGCATAGGCAGGCCTCAGCAGGCGGCGGGGTTCGACATTTTCCCTAAAATACCATATTCTCTATCGAAGTAGTCTGGATAAGAGAAATGGTGTCAGTGAAGCCTCTTTATCGCTAGATTTCGGAGCCGTGCGTACGCAGATGCGTCAGATGCCGGTATTGAGGGTCCTGCGGATCGGCCCGCAATGCCTCAGTCTCTCTCAAGTAGTCAGCCACACTGGTCCGTTGGTATAGCTTGCGGTCCTCGCCGATGGGGCAGACTTTGAGGCAGACGCCGCAGGGCCAGCGCGATTGCGACACCAGAATCTGGTGATGCTTCGTGCACCCGACAGCGTCGAATTCGGCAGCTAACTTGCCGGGACTGGCGGTGAGCGCCTGTGCGGGGCAGAGTCTGGCGCACAATTGGCACTTCTTGCAGAGATCCTGAGGGACCAACGGATCGCCCTCGATTTCCGCGGCCGTAAAGACGGAGACGTATCGTGCCCGAGGACCGAACTGCGGATTGATCAGGTTGTGGCTGAAGCCGATCGTTCCCAGCCCGGCATACTTCCCGGCGAAGACATGACTGAACGAAGCCGGCATCTTCTTCAGTAGGATTTCGAGGTTGCCGTAGCCATCGCGAGGAATCGGAATCGCAGGAAATCCCCTGCCGTTGAGAAACAGCGAGAGGCGGAAGGCGATCTGGTCGAGCAGCACATTGCTGGCGTTGTACATCTCCTGGTAGTTGATGGACGGGGTGCTCTCCACAATCGGCAGAAGCATCGGCACACCCACCACAATGACGCTTTTCGCCAGACGCCAGATAGAATCCGGGCGATAGTCTTGCGGCACTTCGCCGGCTTCGGCCCAGCGAGCCACGGGCGCGAACCCGATCAACGTGCTTCCCAGACGGGCGGCCTCCTCCAGGACGTCCGCTCTCAGAGCCGATGCGAGGTGGGGCTTAGGGGAGGCAACTGCCAGCGTGAGCTTCATAGATATATCAGGTCTTAATGTCTATTATAATACCGCACCGTAATCCCAAATGCGGCTGCGCCAGCCTACCAGAAATCGTTCCACTCCGAGCAATCACAGTCATGCCGATCGGCTTTATTAAATTCTATTTTGGTCACCAATTACCAATAAAATCAGTGACATGAGAGCAAAACGCGCACCCAGCGTCTTGCCGCGCGATGAGCAAAACCCTATACTCTATTGATATAGTGGACAATATGACGGCCAGCTCTGTGAACGCACGATGAGCCGTCAGCTTGCAATGGTTCTTCGAGCCGTCTACTGGCAATACCGACTTCCACGTGGCTCAGGTGGCCGTGGGATCGCACTGGCGAAGATCTGAACGCGCGTCATGAGTTCGCCAGTACGAATGGCATCACTGGAGAAAGATGACTGTGGCAGACACACAACGGAAACACGGACTCGGCACGCTTGCCCTGCATGCCGGTCAGGAGCCCGATCCGTCAACGACGGCACGGGCGGTCCCGATTTACGCGACATCGAGCTACGTTTTCAAAGATGCCGGCACGGCGGCGGATCTTTTTGCATTGCGCGAGTTCGGGAATGTCTACTCGCGCCTGATGAACCCTACCAACGACGTGCTGGAGAAACGGCTGGCCGCGTTGGATGGCGGCATTGGCGCACTGGCATTCGCCTCAGGCCAGGCGGCCATCACCGCAGCGATCCTCACCGTTGTGCACGCGGGGCAGAACTTCATTTCCGCCACCAGCCTGTACGGAGGTACTTGGACGCTCTTCACCCAGACCTTGAAGAAGCTGGGCATCGAGGTTCGTTTCTTCAACTCCGATCATCCGGAGGAGATCGACAAACTGGTGGACGAGAACACCCGTCTGGTGTACCTGGAGTCGGTGGGGAATCCGAAGAACGATGTGCCGGATTTTCGCGCCATATCTGACACGGCGCACAAACACGGATTGCCGGTCATCATAGACAACACGGTGTTGACGCCGGCGCTGTTCCGGCCCTTCGAACATGGGATCGATATCGCGGTTTACTCGACCACCAAGTTTCTGGGCGGGCACGGAGTGCACATCGGTGGCGCCATCGTGGACAGCGGAAATTTCCAGTGGGCGGAGAATCCTAAGAAGTGGCCCGAGTTCACCGAACCAAGCGACTCGTACCACGGTCTGATTTTCGCCGAGGCGCTGAAGCCGCTCGGCAACCTGGCGTATATCATCCATATCCGCACGCACTGGCTGCGCGACACGGGAGGCACACAGAGCCCGTTCGCGGCGTTTCTCCTACTGCTCGGCATCGAGACTCTCCATCTGCGACTCGAACGCCATGTGCGGAACGCGCAGGCGCTGGCGGAGTGGCTATCGAAACATCCCGCGGTGACCTGGGTCAACTATCCCGGACTTCCGAACCACTCGCACCATCAGAATGCCAAGAAGTATCTGCCCAATGGCGCTGGAGCGATTCTGGGATTCGGCGTGCGAGGCGGTAAAGATTCAGGCATTAAGTTCATCAACAGCGTTAAGCTTGCCAGCCATTTGGCGAATGTCGGGGACGCCAAAACGCTGGTGATTCATCCGGCGTCCACTACCCATTCCCAGCTTACGGAAAAAGAACAGGTCGAGACCGGCGTTACTCCCGACTACATCCGGGTCTCGGTAGGGATCGAGGATATCGAAGACATCAAGGCCGATCTGGACCAGGCACTGCAAGCATCCCAGGAGTAAATGGTCATGTCACGGTTCGAAGACAACTCACTTAGTATCGGAAAGACCCCGCTCGTCAGGCTCAATCGCATTGTCAACGGTTCGGGAACGAAGGTGTACGGCAAAATCGAAGGCCGTAACCCCTCGTACTCAGTCAAATGCCGGATCGGCGCCTCCATGATTTGGGACGCCGAGCAACGCGGGTTGTTACAGCCCGGCGTCGAGATGGTGGAACCGACGAGTGGGAACACCGGAATCGCGTTGGCCTTCGTTGCCGCATCGCGCGGGTACTCGATTACGTTGACCATGCCGGAGACCATGTCGTTGGAACGGCGCAAGGTGCTGAAGGCTTTCGGCGCCAACCTGGTGCTTACCGAGGGCGCCAAGGGAATGCCCGGCGCTATCGCCAAGGCGGAGGAGATTTACAACTCCGACCCGAAGCATTACTTGTTGTTGCAACAATTCAAGAACCCCGCCAATCCCGAAATCCACTTCCGCACGACGGGGCCCGAAATCTGGGACGACACGGATGGGGAAATCGATGTTCTGGTGAGCGGCGTGGGCACCGGCGGGACTATCACCGGTGTTTCGCGCTACATCAAACAAACGCGGGGAAAGGCGATCACCTCGGTGGCGGTTGAGCCGGCGGGGAGCCCGGTCATCACGCAGAAACTCGCGGGTGCGCCGCTGAAGCCTGGCCCGCACAAGATCCAGGGCATCGGCGCAGGTATTATTCCCGACACGCTGGACCTCTCTATTGTGGATCGCGTGGAGACGATCACGAACGAAGAAGCCGTCGAGACAGCTCAGCGCCTGGCGCGTGAGGAGGGCATTCTGAGCGGCATTTCGAGCGGGGCCGCTGCGGCGGTGGCGGTCCGTCTGGCGGCACAGCCAGAATTCGCGGGGAAGACGATCGTGGTCGTGCTCCCGGATTCGGGTGAACGTTACCTGACGTCGGTGCTTTTCGAGGGCATCGTGTAATCAGCCGGAGCGGCGGCAAACCATGAACATCTCGTCCAAGAGCCATTACGCCCTTCTGACGCTGTTTGACCTCGCGTCGCAAAATGTCGGCAAACCCGTCAAGATCGCCAGCATCGCGAGGCGTCAGAACATTCCGCAGAAGTTCCTGGAGTTGATTCTGGCGTCGTTAAAGCAAGGTGGATTCGTGGAGTCGCACCGGGGATCGGAGGGTGGATACTCTCTGGCGAGGCTACCGGAATCGATCACCGTGGGGGAAGTCCTGCGGTTCGTCGACGGCTCGGCAACGAAACAGAAGAGGTCCAGGCCGGCTGGTCCGTTCAGCGAACTGTGGAACAACGTAGATACCAGCATTGCCGGAATACTGGACCGTACCAACTTCGCATCACTCCTAAGAGATTGGGAAGCGAAGCAAAGTACTTATGTGCACAACTGGGAAATCTAAGAAGCGACACGGAGTCAAAAGATGAAGATTGCAGTATTTGTTGCTACCGCTATCGCGTTCGCATCCACCGCCGGAGCTGAGTCCCTGGCTGGCCTTTGGAATGCGACCGTCAACGTAAACGGGACTCAGATCCCATTCAAAATCGAGTTCGCCGGGGATGGGGGCAATATCAAGGGTTGGTTCTTCAACGGGGAGAATCGGGAATACTCAACCGGCGGCAAGTTCGAAAACGGTTCACTGGTCCTGAACTTCGGCACTTACGCTGCAGTACTTAGCGCGACACTGAAGGACGGCGCGCTGGACGGCGAGTACAGTTCGCGGCGCGGCAAGCCACTCCCCATCCACGCGACTCGCGCCGCTGCCGAGGCTCCCTCGAAGATCAAGGCCCCCGATATCGCCGGCCTCTGGTATCTGGAAGATGTGCATAGCTCCAAGAAGGGCGAAAAGGCCTGGCAATTCTTTGTGCGACAGGATGGCGCGGAAGTCTCCGCCGCGATTCTCCGTGTTGATGGCGATACCGGTGCACTCACTGGCAGTTACCAGGAGGGTAAGTTCGTGCTCAGTCACTTCGACGGAGCGCGGCCGTTACTACTGACGGTCACCCCCCAGAGTGACGGGACACTAACCCTCGAGCAGAGTGGACAGCGTTCGGGAGCGGCCATCACTGCTATTCGGCAGGAAGTAGCGCGGGCCAAAGGTCTCGCCGAGCCGGTGGATGCAAGTCAACATACCGGTGTAAAGGATCCCTCCAAGCCATTCAACTTTAGCTTTCCGGACTTGAATGGCCAGATCGTTTCCAATACCGACGCCCGCTTCCAGGGCAAGGTTGTGTTGATCAACATCACCGGCAGTTGGTGTCCGAATTGCCACGACGAAGCCCCGTTCCTGGCTGCGCTCTACAACAAGTATCACGCGCAGGGACTGGAGATCGTCGCGCTGTCCTTTGAAGAGGCGGAGCAACTCGAGAACCCGGTGCGCTTGAAGGCGTTTATCGAGCAAAACGGGATCAAGTATACGGTCTTGTTGGGTGGTGAAACGGGTTCGGCGAAAGAGAAGCTGACGCAGGCTCTCGACTGGGACTCGTGGCCCACGACGTTCTTCGTGGGGCGTGACGGGTTGGTGAAGGGCGTGCACGCCGGTTTTCCGAGCTCGGGCAGCGGAGATCTATACAAACAGGAGAAAGCCGAGTTTGTATCGACGGTAGAGCGTCTGCTGGCCGAGAACCAGAAGTCTTCGAGGTAGGGCTTTGGGCGCAATCAATGGCGCATAACAGTGCGTGCAAGGGTAAACCTGGGGTGGACCGCGCTCCCGCGTCGACGGACCGCGAGGTCTCATCGTCACTTGTCACGGATACCGCTAGACTGCTGGCGGCAGCCGGCTTAGGCAGCCGGCTGATGGCGTCCTATGTTGTGGCGGGCGGCATTAATCACGTGGATGGCAAGAACCTGCCGTCCAGGCAGGCGGTCGCCGACATCACTGCCGACTTGCTGCGCCTGCTGTTTCCCGGATTCTTCGACGAGAAGCCCATTCATTCGTCCGAAATTGGAGAAGTAACTAGCGCGCTTCTCAATAGCGTGTTGGTGCGGCTGGAAACCGAGATCGGGAAGAGTCTGGAATACGCGCCAGCGGGCGGACGTGCAGTTGACAGCCGGACAGACTCAGCGCACGCGCTGACCCTGGATTTCCTGGCCAGCCTGCCCAGAGTTCGAGAATTGCTTCAGACGGACACTGAGGCGGCTTACAACGGCGACCCGGCGGCTTTCAGCCAGGACGAGGTGATCGTCGCCTATCCGTTCGTCGAAGCGATTGCGGTACAGCGATTGGCGCACGAACTGTACCTCGCCAACGTTCCGCTCATACCCCGTATCATGACCGAATGGGCACATGCACGGACGGGAATGGACCTGCATCCCGGCGCTCAAATTGGCACGCATTTCTTCGTAGATCACTGTACCGGAACCGTGGTGGGTGAGACCGCTGTGATAGGCAATCACGTCAAAATGTACCAAGGCGTCGGTTTGGTGGCGAAATCGCTCGCCGCCGGGCAGGCGCTCCGGGGGCAGAAACGTCATCCGACCATCGAAGACCGAGTGACGATCTACGCCGGCTCCACGATTATGGGCGGCGACACGGTCATCGGCGAAGGAAGCACGATCGGCGCGAGCGTCTTCCTTACGACCAGTGTTCCCGCGAATTCACTGGTTGTGCTGGAGGCTGCGAACCTGAAGATCATTCCAAAGAAGTCCCGCGAAAGCTTTATTGTGGACTATCAGATCTGAGGTCCGTCCCGGACCGGCCGATCTTTGGCAAGACCACCGCGGCGAGGTCCATTGCCGATAACGGAAGCATATGTAAACTTGCTTTTTCGGTAATTGCGAATGAATGCGCCGGTTCCGCGGTAAGTGCCGCAAACTGCGCATGCCTGCACCCGATCGCAGCGCTAAAGGGTCTGCCGCGCGATTTCACGGGCGCCTTCGTAACCATTAATCTCTGGCGTCTGAAAGTCCAGAATGACGGAGTCATAAGGTACGAGCGCGGCCATCTCGACTGCTTCCGGGTGAGCTTGGATGGCGTCGGCAGCAACGCTGATCGATCCCGGCGCGAGCCGGGGAAGCGCATCGTCGAACGCGCCTCGCGCTTTAGCATTGGCACGCTCCGCCACTCAGCTCCTAGAGCCTAACCTTGCCTGGAGATTGGGCAGCCCGTGGGGGAAACGCGAACCGAACCGTAGTCTGCGTTAGAAAGAGAGCCTTGCGCTCAACTGGAACTCCCGCCCAGGGGTCGCAGCTTCCGTGATGGTGCCGAACTGCGGCGTGTTGACGAAGCGGTTCGGCGTATCCCAGTTCGAATGGTTCAATGCATTGAAGGCCTCGCCGCGAAGTTCCATGTGGAGCCGTTCGGCGAGCGCGAACGAACGGACCAGCGCGAGATCCATGGTTTGGGTGCCCGGCCCATAAACCGTATTCCGTCCAACGTTGCCGAAAGTATACGCCGCTGGGGTGCTGAACGCGGCTGGGTTGAACCATTCCGCCGTAGTTCTGGTGCCGCCGCCGAAAACCGGTTGCCCGGTGTAGTTTGCGCGAATGGGATTCTCACCCACGATTGTTCCCGCGTTAGCCGTGTCGCCAAAAACGGAGATCGTGAACGGGAAGCCGCTCTGTATCTGGTAAATGCCGGACAATCTCCAATTGCGCGTGATGGCGCGTTTCCAGTCGGGGGAGTGGAAGGAGGGCAGTTCATACACCGCACTCAACGCGGCACGGTGGCGCACGTCACACGCCGGCCCTTTCTCCGCCGCAAGATCGTTATCGTTCTGCGGAATCGCGGACTCGGCCATGGGTGAGCGAAACTCGGGAGCGTTACTCAGATTCTTGGCGAAAGTGTAATTAGCCAGCAAGCTCAGCCCGTGCGCATACCGCCGGCGCACGCTGACGTATCCAGCCTCGTACCAACTCCGGGCGGTGTTTTGGAGGTCGTTCACAGAACTGACCGGGAAGGTGGTGCTTGCCACCTGGGTAGTAGCAGGAAAGATCGTGCCGGGCAGGAAACTCGCGGTGGGATGTGGCCGGCGGGGCTGGATTGCGCCCGGTCCGGGCAGCGCATTGTTGATCAGGTGGGCCTGCTGCAGATGCATCCCGCTCTCGCCGTGATAGCCAACTTCGAGCGTTGTTCCGTGTCCCAGATCCTTCTCGATCGATGAGCTCCACTGCTGCACGTATTGCGCGGGGGCGTGAGGATCGAAGCCCGTGAAACTAACGACCGTGGTGCCCAGGACAGGCTGCGGGAAATTGAATCCGCTAATTTGCGGAGTAAAGTTGTCGCTCTGCTGGGTGATGGGAAAGAGTATGGGCACGTTGTGCAATTGGTTGCACCAGGTGTTCATGTCCACCGGCGTATAGAAAATACCGTACGCGGCACGGAAAACCAGGCCGGCGCCGAGGACGTGATGTGCGATTCCCAATCGCGGCGCGAATCGCAACTTCGGAGGATATTGCAAGCCGCGCGGCATGCCCAACTGGCCGCCAATGAACGCCACCAACCCGCCATTCTCCTGCATGATGTTGCTCCAGTTGCGCGAAATGTCCACCAGCGGCGTTTCGAACTCGTAGCGCACGCCGAAATCGATGGTGGTGGAAGGCGTGACGCGCCAGGTGTCTTGCGCGAAAGCGTCCACCGACCAGTTCCGCAGGTTCATGCTGGGCACGCCGGCCTGCAATTGCCTGGAAGCGGGATCGCCCAGCAGAAAACTCGCCAGCCCCGATCCTGTGCCATCGTTAGTCGACGTTTCCGTGGTGAACCCTGGCGTGAACTGGTAGTAGCCTCGACTCTGCACCAGCGCCCACATCGGCCAGATGACCTTGCGATAGTCTCCGCCAAACTTGAGGAGATGGCGGCCAGTCTGCCACGACAAGCTCTCACGGCCCTCGAAGGTGGTATTCCACTGGTGCATCGGTGTAGCTTGCCAGGCGTCGCCGAATGGCGAGTACCCTTGGACATTAAAATACGGCGCGCCTGAGGCCTTCGGCCCGCCAAAGTTTGTCCCGGTGATTCCCAAGGCGTCGACGATATCGTTCACACCGTTGTTTTGCGACCAGTGGTACATGGCGAGGCGGGACACCCCTACCGAAGCTGTATTTACGATAGTTGGAGAGATGATACGGGTCCAGATGATGGAACCGTTCTGGGAGGCATTGTCGAAGTTGAAGCCATACCCTGGAAGATTCTGCGGAGTGAAACCCTGCTCGTTCGTTGACGAGAAACGGGCACTGATTGTGCCGAGGTTGCCAAACATCCGGTCCACTCGAACGGTGCCCTGATTGTTGCGTCCGGTGGCGTCGCGAACGTCCAGTAAGTTGTTGGAATCCATGCCGGTTCCGAATACCGCCGGCGTTCCGTTCATCGTCATGCCGTAGCCCATGTCTCCCGTGGTGTTGGGTCGCGGCGTATAATTCTTCAGCATCAGGGCGGCCGCTGGATAGAGCCGTGTGACCGGAATCACGTTGTTGGGGAACGCGCTGCGCAGCGTCTGAGGGTTGCTGGTGCTCACGGGCAGTGATGGGTTATAGTTCGGATTCGCGTAAGAGCTGGAAGGGTCGAATATGTTCACGCCACTGGCGCTGAAATCGCCACCTGCTTCGGCGGCTGTTGGCACTGTGTCCATCGCGGTCTGCGCCTGGGTCTGGCGGAAGCCTTCGTAGTTCGCGAAGAAGAAGGTCTGTTTCTCGAATAGCGGGCCGCCGATCGAACCACCATAGTTATTCTGTACCAGATGGCTGGTGCCGGGCATCTCGTTCCAGGTGCGCGCGTCCAATGCGTTGTTGCGCAGGAATTCGTATCCCGTCCCATGGAACTGGCTGCCGCCCTGACGGGTCACGATATTCACCTGACCGCCGCCAGCGCCGCCGAGTTCCGCCGAGTAACTCCCGGTTTGCACCTGGAACTCCTGTACGGCGTCGGGCGACAGACTCAGGTTCATGGTGTTGAATGTCGGGTCGGTATTTGTGACGCCGTCAAGCAGGTAATAGTTGGCGTTCGGCCGGTTGCCAGCAATCGTAATCGCGGACTTCTGCCCAGGGCGCCAGTAGAGTGGGCTCGTGTTGCCGGTTTGAGCGCCCATGCCGACATGAGCGTCCGGCACAGTGAGTGCCAGGTCGATCAGCATGCGGCCATTTAACGGCAGATCCTGAATCGACTTCGGTTCGACGACTTCTCCTATACTGGCATCCTGCGTTTTCAAATTTTCCGCCGATGCTTCGACGGTGACGGTCTCGTGCCTCTCACCGAGTTGCAGGGCGAGATCGAGCCCCATGTGCTGGCCAACTTCGAGGACGATTTCGCGTCGTTGTTCCGCGAATCCGGAAGCATTCACCAGCAGCGAGTATTCGCCGGGCACCAGACTCGGCACCTCGAATAGCCCGTCTGAGTTGGTGACGGTCTGCCGGCCGGTCGCAGTTGCCTTGGCCGTTACCGTGACCCGAGCGCCGGAGATAGAGGTTTGCGCCGGGTCCTGAACTCTTCCGCTGAGCGTTGCGAAGTTGCTCTGCGCGTACATCGACGTGCAGGCCGCGAAGACTAGTAGTAATAAGCGATTAGGCATTATGATCCTTACACGCCAGACGAGAATCCGTCGTCGAGACTTCCGGCCTGAGGGCCGGTGCCGAAACACAGCACAGAGAGATTAGTAGTTTCACACTCCTTTGTCTGTTTGAAAATACTGTGAAAGCACTACATGCGATCTGCGCCGGGAGAGAATTTGCGACGCGCCAGCGGACGCCCAGGGAGCTGAACGCATTCTTGAGTTTTCTATTCTCATAGCTGCCCATGAATTTCGTGGTGCCGGTCTTACTGATCTACGACCGGAAATTGTTATGAAGGACCGGAGTGTGCGCAGACGCCGGCACTCGTCGGTAATACATAGAGATTATTGTTATTGCAGGTTTACAGGTCCATAATTCTCTTTTTGAGAAATTGCCCTGCTAGCACAGCTCTAAGCCCGTCGTGAGATTCAGTTCAGTTGGAAACTACTATGGTGATCCGTCGACTGCCGCTGGCTGCGGCGATGCTCCTGCTCCTTCTGAGCCCAGACGTCCCGGCCCAGTCCCCCGTGGTCATTTCGTTTTCGAATCTGCTCCGGATCGCTACCTCAGCGCCCACACTCAGCGTCTCGTCGGATCTCGCCCTCATTGACGCATCTGTAATCGATCGGAATGGGAAGCCGCTTCGCGGGTTGCCGCCGAGTTCCTTTCACCTGTTCGAGAGCGGCGTGGAGCAGAAGATCGTGACCGTAAGCGAGGCTGACCTTCCCATCTCGGCGGTCCTGGTGTTCGACGAGAGCGGCAGCATGGGTAAGGGCGTGCATCTCTGTGCCGAGGCGGTCCGGAAGTTCCTCGATGAATCGACCGCCAGCGATGAATTCGCCCTTATCACCTTCGCGAAAGAAGTGGTGGTCGAATCCGATTTCACGAACAATGCCCGAGCGATTCAAAGCCGGCTCCTGAAGGCGAAGAGCCATGGCCGTACCGCCCTCCTGGACGCGGTGCGGACCGCCGCCCTGTTGATGCGGCATGCCCACAATCAGCGGCGCGTGATCCTGGTTCTGACCGACGGCGGCGACAATCGCAGCCGCTCGCGCGAGTCGGAAGTGGAACGGATTCTACTGGAGACCGAAGCGCAAGTTTACGCTACGAGCATCCCTCAGGAAAAGCACCTTGACGACCCGAACACGGCGTTCGGTCCCGAACTTCTAGACAGGCTCAGCGCCGCTGCCGGCGGGAGAAACGTAAGCATGGACGGATTCTGGGATCTCGAAAGCGTAATGAGGCAGATTAATAACGAGATTCGTTCGGAATACGTCCTCGCCTTTAGGCCGAAACATCTCATGCACGACGGGAAGTTCCGGCACGTGTCCCTACGTGTGACGCCGCCGTCCGGGGTCCAGCACGTCTCGGTATCGTTCAGGCCCGGCTACTACGACGCGCTCGAATAGCGTCTAGGGCGAACCAACCCTATCACAGAACATAGCGCGCCTGATTTGGCCGAAAAGGCAGTTCGCCGGACCTGTCGCGCTAGCCGTCCCACGAACGAAATCCCACACCCATACAGCCCGCCTCCGGCGCGGATGATATCGCCGCGTATCTTCGCCGAAACGACCGCACGCCCGCGGCGTGGATGATGGCGCAGGTTTTAATCCTGTTCCCGGGGTGGGTCACTTCAATCGAACGCTACTGGGTCACACTTCTGGAGAGCAGCGAAGCACGGGCGACTCGAAACCTTTGCCCCCGCAGATTATTGCTCTGCGATTCGTGGCGAGATGACCCATTCAAGCATGGGCTGGGCCATCAAAGTCGTGGCCAGAGCCATAATCACCATCATCGAGAACAGGGTGGGCGAGAGAATATGCAGGTCGAGCCCCACATTTAGAATCACCATTTCTACGAGCCCCCTGGTATTGACCAGGATCCCGATTCCCAGGGATTCGCGCCATGACAATCCGCCCGCATGGACCACAAGCGCGCTCACCAGCAGTTTGCTCCCCACCGCTACCATTACGATCAGACCACACAGCATCCAGAGTCTAGTGCTGTTCAGCAGTCCGACACTGGTGCGAAGGCCAGTGTAGGCGAAGAATAACGGAAGCAAAAGCGTCAGAGTTACCGATTCGATCCGCTCCCGCAGATCCTCCTCCACCGTTCCGCCTTTGGGCATCACGAGCCCTGCCAGGAACGCACCGAACAGGGCGTGGACCGCGAGTTCTTCTGTTGCCCATGCCGAAAGCAGGAGAAGAATCATGACGACTGAAAACTGTCCCCGGCCCGGCTTGCCGCTGGCTGGCAGCAGCCGGCGCAGCACCGGCCTCACCAGGAAGAGCATCGTAAGTGAATACCCGATGAGTCCGGCGAAACGGCAAAGGAGGGGGCTGCCGTTCGATTCAGGACGCGCGATTACGGTCACGATGGCGAGCAGACACCAGGCTGTCACATCGTCGAAAGCCGCGCACGTGATCGCCACGATTCCCATGCGCGTCTGCATCAGACCTCGATCGGCTAAAATGCGAGCGAGAACCGGGAAAGCGGTGATCGACATTGCTGCCCCGAGAAAGAGCACGAAAGGCAACTGGGGAACACCCCCGCCAAGTTGTGGGTAAACGGCCCATGCCAGCGCTCCGCCCAGCAGAAAGGGCGCAGCCACGCTCGCCTGGCTGGCGAAAAATGCAGACTTGGCGGCGCTGCGCAGCAGGCTCGGCTGAACCTCGAGGCCTATCAGAAACATGAACAGGACCAGGCCGACTTGACTCAGTGCATTCAGCGGCGTCAAGCCTGTGGCAGGGAAGAGGGTGCTCATGGCTGCCGGCGAGATTCTGCCCAATAACGACGGCCCCAGGAGAATCCCAGCGGCCATCTCGCCGAGGACGGCCGGTTGACGGATCCACTTAAAGACTGTCGCCATCAAACGGGCGGCTGCTAGAACCACCACCATTTGCAGCAGCAGCAGCTTCAGTTCAGGCATCGCCCCGCTCCAGTTTGCGATGCGACTCCAGTCGCGCCAGGCGCTTCCGTTCACTGGCTTTCCAACCGGCATCCCAGTAGAGAAACCGCAGAGCCAGAAGCAGGCAATTAATTCCGAAGAAGATGGCGAGGTCGCTCGAACTGGTTCCGTGCGCACCAAGCCAGAACAGCGGTATCGACGACAGGACAAGGACGAACATCATGAGTCTTCGGTGACGTGACCCAATCGGGCCCGACTCTTCGCTAGACCGAAACTCGGGGTGGACAATCACGAGCAGTGGACGGTTCGCCGGGCCCTCTGCATCGTAGATTTCGCAGCGGACGTGCGGCAAGTGCTCAACTATCGCTTCGCCGAACTGCTGCGCCGCCTCAAGGGAGCGAAATACCACGCAGGTTTCATCGGACGGCTTGGGATAGGGGCGGCCGTGCGGTGCGAGTGATGTGGAATCTGCGCGGTCTTTCAGAAACACAACGCAGTCCGCCGGATCAATTAGGTCGGTCCAGTCCTGCGGCTTACGCTTTGGATCGTACAGCCGGATCTCAGTGCCGTCGAGCAATTCTAATGGTATCCCAGGCGGGGCCGTTGGGTTTCCCCATTCCAGCCGCAGCTCCCGGTTGACAGGCTCGATGAGGGCGCCCAGATCGTTCGAGCGCGGCTCCAGCGGGGCGCACCGCGGGATGCGTCGATGCTTACAAATTTCGACCAAGAAAGGGTGAGTGTGCGATGGCGCGTCGTTCGTCACTCTCTGGCTAAGTACATTCTCATCTGGCCCACCGTCACTCGAAATTGATGACCGTCGTAAACGAAGCGCCTGGATTCAGACCTGGCAAATCACGTTGCACGAATTGAGGACCGGGAACCCGGCAGCTGGCCGACCGTCGGACACACGTATTCTCTGGACATCCTAAAAGCCTCTCCGGACCGACCGCGCAGGCGCGAGGAGTCGACCCTACTCTATGCCCAAAGTCTGTCGTACGTCGGAAGTCCCGGCGCGCTACCCCGCAGTTGACATGGCCGGCCGGGGTCCGGCAGGTCGCCTTATCGTGCAGGCCTACTACGACGCGCTCGAATGGTCGTTGAGGGAATCCCCCAGACCTGTCGCGCTAGCTGATTTCCACTATTCCGCCCTTGGCGAGGCGATGATACCCTTCCTGTACGTCGGAATGCAGGAGGGGTCGGAGCGGAGAGAAGTTACGGTGATCGGCGGCGGCCTGGCCGGAATGGCAGCTTCCCTGAACCTCGCCAGAGCGGGATACCGCGTCACTTGTATTGAGCCCGCTACCGTGGCGGAGCAGCCCGTTGGCGAGTCGCTGGACTGGTCCTCTCCGGCTCTGCTGGAAGCCTTGGGATTGCCCATGGATGGCTTGATTAGAGACAACGTCGCCACTTACAAGCGCCACGTAACGGTGAAGTTGCGGGACGGGGCAACCCGGCATTACGAGCCAGGCGCCTGGCTGGCCCGGTCTCCCTACAATATCGAACTGCGCACCCTGCACGTGGATCGCCTGCCACTCGACCGGTCGCTCCGTGAGATGGTGCTGCAGAGCGGAGTGGAGATGGCGAGTGACCGCGTGGTCGATGTGGAAACAGCAGGAAGGAAGGTAAGCGCGGTAAAGACGGCGTCGGGCCGGAGGTTGTCGTCGGACTGGTTCATCGACGCCTCTGGCACCACCGCCTTGTTTGCGCGGATCTTCCGTCTACCGGTCTACCAATACGGGCCCAAAAAGGTCGCCATGTGGACCTATCTCAACGTCTCGCAAGCGAGCGAGGGCACCACACTCTACATGGATGGCCAGCCACCGTACATGCAGTGGACCTGGGAAATTCCCATTCACTTGAACGTCATTAGCGTGGGCTGCGTGGCGGCGGGCGAGGCGATCCGGCAAAAGCGACAGCAGGGGCTCACGGTGGAGGATATTGTTCGCGAACACCTCGCCCGCTTCCCGAGATTTAGCGGATTGCTGCCGGCGCCCGGCGCCCTCTCACCCCACGTGACGTCATTCCAATGCCGCACGCACGGCAGACTGGCCGGGCCCAACTGGTTGATTGTGGGGGAAGCGGCATCCCTCGTGGATCCCATGACATCGAACGGAGTCACGGCGGCGCTCAGGCACGCCCGCGAGGCCTGCGCTGTGATCGTCAGCTCGGGCCGCGGAAAGCGCTTGCCGTTTGTAGCCGGCGCGATGTACAGCAAGCGGATTGTCGACCTGGGCAGGTTCTTCAATTGCGGGATCGAGAAGACGATTTACGATTCGGCCGTCCGCAACCGCGTCGGAGTTTTGCGGGCGGGGCGGATCTACACCGTCCCGGCCTGGGTCTTCAACGCCGTCTATTCCCGGACCAGGCCAGAGGGCGTGGCCGGTACACTACTGTTCGGCTTCGTACTGAACCTGTTTCGAACCGCAGCCATTGTGTTGAGCGCAGTCTGCTTGAGACTGGGTGCTCGCCAGGAGGCGGGTTAAATCATGCATCTCGTAACCCGCGGGTCCGGATATCCGGTGCTGTTTCTTCACGGCATTCCTACCAGCAGCATTCTATGGAACGGCGTGATCGCAGGGCTGTCGAGCGAGTTCCAGTGCATCGCGGTGGATCTGCCGGGGCTTGGCAAATCGGTGAATACGCCTCCTGCTTTCCGAAACCTGGCGGCTCTGGCTGCGAGTATCGAAGCCATCCGGATGGAACACCGAATCGAGAAGTGGCATGTGGTAGGGCACGACGCCGGCTGCGCCATTTCGGTGCACTATGCCCACCACTTCCCACACCGCGTCGGGCGTCTGGCGCTGCTGTCGCCATCCATCTTTCCGGAGCTCAAGCCGTTCTATCTTTTTGAACTGCTGCGGAAACCGGCGATCGGCGAATTGCTGGCGCCTGTCGTCAACCTGCTCTTCTGGAACGTCGCGATGCGATTGGCCATGGCGGGTGTTCCCAACCGCCACGAGATGGTCCAAAACCTCCACGCGCCTTTTCGCGGTTGGCGTGGTTCATGGCGCTTGATGTCCGTGCTGCGTTGGGGGCATCCCTCTGAAGTGCTCGCGTCCATTCCGAGCTTGCTTCCCGGGATCCTGGCGCCCACGCTGGTGGTTCATGGCTCGAAGGACCCGGCAGTGCCGGAAGCCTTTGCCTGCCGCACTCGGGATCTGATGCCACACTCCGAATTGCTATTGTTGAACTCCGGCCATTTCCTGCCCATAACGGAGCCCGCAGCCGTAGCGAAAGCACTGGCGCGCTTCTTTGGAGATGCAGGTGTGCCGGCGGTTGCTTCGGTCGACCTCGCGGCGGCCTTTGCTACGCGATAAGCTGTCACACTCTTCAGCGCAAGAGCTTCACTAGCGCGCTTTCCAAGTCAGATGGTTTGAATCCAAATGGACCGGGCGCGCTCTTGAACACCAGCCTGCCCTCGATGTCGATTAGCATCAGGCGATCCGGCCAGCCGGTATATTGCCGCTCGACCGAATTGTCCATGCCATCGATCAAAGCAGGGAAACGGATTCCCAGGGTGCGTACACAACTCTGCGCAATCTCCACCCGCTCTCCCGCGGTTCGAGGGGTAGCGAACACCACGCCTTCTTTGACGTTGCTGCGCTGTTGCCAAATGTCGCTGGGGTGCGCCTCCTGAATATACACGGCGTAGAACGCAACCCGGTCGCGATAGGAATCGTACAGCTTATTGAGCGCGGGAACCTCCCGGCGAAATGGCGGTCAAGTATAGCTGCCGAATACCAGGACCACGGGCCGCGAGCCGCGGAAGGACGAGAGCTGGACGCTACTCTTATGGTCGAGTGCCGGCAGGGTGAAGTCCGGTGTCAGATCGCCGGGGTGCAAGCTTCCGGCCCGAGCGCGCATCCAGAGCGGCTCGAACGGCAAGACCATTCCGACCACTGGGGGGAGCGTGGTCAGCCTCATCATGACCCGTCCGAAGACGTCGGGGGGCTGCCGCATGGCCCAGTAAAGTACCGCGCACAGGGAAAGATACGCGAGCGCCAGGAAGCCAAGGGACAGAACCAGCCATCGCGCTATCCGGCGGGACCAAGGGCGCCGCAGCGGACTGGCAACCGCACTGCTCACAAGCCCAGCTCCCGTTCCGCCAGGCGAGTGCCTTCTACGCGCGCTCGAATCTTCGCGAAGGCCGTGTCACGAGCGGTGGAGACATCATCGGCGAAGGGCGCGAAGCCACAGTCGTCCGTGGTGCCTAACCGTTCGGGAGGAATGAAAGAGGCCGCCTCCCTTACAGCGGCACAGATCTCACGCGGCGATTCGATCCGCGAAACCAGCGGATCCACCACCCCGATAAAGACCGTCTGGTCCGGCCGGAGATGCTCTTGGATCAGACCCAGCACATACCGCCGATCAGGTTCGCTGGCCAACTGCAGGTAGAAGCGGCCCGCGGCCAGCGAGAAGAGCGCGGGCAGCAGTTCCGCATAGTCCACGGAAGCGCTGTGGGTGGAGTCCCTGTCGCCGCCCGGACAACTGTGGACCCCGATGCGCGATCGCTCGTCCGGTGTGAAGCGGTGGAGAACCTGGTTATTCAGCTCGATGAATCGCCGCAGCAGCCCTCCGCTCGGGTCCAGCTTCAGCGACAATCGTCCCTCCGTAAAGTCGATCTGAACGCAGTGCGCTCCCGCGAGGAGACAGCGGCGGATGTCTGACTCGGCTTCGTTCAGCAGATCCTTCTCGAACTGCTCCCGCGAGTAACCCGGGAGGGACTCATCCGCATACAGCAGGCTCAAAGCGGAAACGGAAATGACAGCCTGCTTCACCGGAAGGCTCGTCAACTGCATGGCCCGTTTTAGGTAGGTTTCGGAGTAGATCCCATACCGGAAAGGCCCGCCGGTAAGTCTCGGAAGCTGACGCGTATGCCCGTCGGCAAAGGGAATCGTAACGCCGTCCGCGGCGAGACGATTGTCTGTAAGGGGATAAGTAGCAAAACTCGGTTTGCCCTGTTCCCCGTCGGTGGTCACGGGCGATTCCGTCTTCTCGAATCGGCGGATGGTATCGAGCACCGCGGCGTCGAGCACTTGCTCATATTCGGACTGCTCCAATACGCCAGCGCCCAACTTCCCCAGAGCCTCGATGAGTTCATGAGGACGAGGAATGCTGCCGATCGGCTCAGTCGGTATAGGCATGATGCGCGTTCTCCTGCCAGACGGATCCTTTAAATTAGAACAGAAACTTCACCGCCAGTTGTAGCAGGCGCGGTGGGCCGGCTTGCAGAATCTGGCCGAACGCGGGAGACTCCAGGTCGTTCTCGGGCAATCCCAGATTCGCATGATTGAGCAGGTTGAAGCACTCGGCCCGGAACTGGACGCGTTTTGTCTCGCTCATCCTGAAATTCTTGAACAATGACAGATCCACGCTTTCAATGCCCGGTCCGCGCACTACATTGCGGCCCTCGTTGCCGAATTGGCCGGCCTGTGTTGCCGGATTCAATTGCCGGAAGGGCGCACGGCTCACCCATTCGTTGGCGGTGTGCGGCTGCCCCGCATTGGGATTGGAAACCAGATTCGGACGGCTGGAATAGAAGCCGCTGATTTCCGGTGCGCTGCCCTGCAGGGAAACGTCGGCGCTATCGTAGACGGTAAACGGTGTCCCTGTGGAAAGACTGCTGATGACGTTGAACTGCCAGCCATTGAGCAGGAAGGCCGCGGCGCCGCTGACGCTTTGCCGGCGCGGGAGCGCCCAGGTTCCGCTGAAGACGAACCGCTGGGTGGCATCGAATAGCGACGGGCCATGCTCCGCCGCAAGGTTGAAGGGATTTTGCGCCAGGTCATTCTCACCGGCGACCAGCGTGGGAGCCGAACCGGCAACATTCAGCGACGAGATATAATCCAGACTCTTTGAATACCAGTAAGACGCCAGGAAGCTGAGGCCGTGCGCGTATTGGCGGGAGAAGGCCACTTCCAGCGCATGGTAAGTGGAGCTGGAGTCATCGGCGATCAATCCCACCGATCCGTAATTGCAGATACCGGCCGAGTTACAGGTAGTGTACTGGCGAATCTCGTTGTTGTTGTTGGCATTGACGCCCGGGCCGTAGATGCTGGGATTGGCCTCGATAAAGCGAGGCAGGTGCGTTCCCTTGTTGCCGACGTAGCGAATGTCGAAGAGATAGTCCTTGCCGAGGGTCCGCTCGATGGAAAGATTCCAATTCTGCGAGTAGGGCGGCACCATTCCCGCTTGCACCGTGAGCACCGTTGCCGGCGCAACGAAATTTCCCGTGCCGAACGGAGTCGCCGCGCCGCCATAGGGGTTGGCGATGTTGAAGCCGGGACCGGGCAACTGATACGCCTGGGTCCAGGGCAGCGCGCTGACAGCCGCCTGCAGGGGACCTCCGCTGCCGTTGGTAAAGCCATCGTAGAAGATGCCGTAGCCCGTCCGTATTGTGGTCTTGTTGTCGCCGAACGGATCCCAGGCCAAGCCCACCCGCGGCATGAATTCCTTATAGTCGACGTTGGCGATGCCCGCCGGCACGCCGGGATCACCGGGGAACAGCAGACCTTCGGGAGCGTTGGGATAGATCTTCGATTGCTCGCCGGGAGCCCAGGCGTTCATGCGATTGCGAATGTCGGTATAGGGTGTGTTGACTTCATATCGCAGGCCGTAGTTGAGAGTGAGGCGTGGATTGATGCGAAACTCATCCTGCGCGTATCCGGCTCCCACCCACTTACGAAGTCCGCGGTCGAACTGGCCGCCGCCCTGGAAGAATTGCACCGATTGCCCCAGCAGGAAACTGGCGTACGAGTCGCTGGCCGGGAAGGGAGCGAACACGAAGAAGCCGTTAGTGGCGATTCCGAAAAGAACGTTGAT
>Ga0181535_10000927_pt1 | contig 40550 bp, 30 predicted proteins | sample PEATcosm2014_Bin_44_FD_119774 | JGI IMG/M metagenome (GOLD analysis project Ga0181535, IMG submission 119774) | Peatland microbial communities from MTU Mesocosm Facility, Houghton, MI, USA - PEATcosm2014_Bin17_30_metaG | ecosystem: Environmental > Terrestrial > Soil > Wetlands > Peat | place... | reverse complement strand
TAAAATATGAATTCCGCGGTGAACAAAAAGAACTCAGGTCTAAAATTGTAATAGGCGCCGACGGCGTCGAGTCAAGGGTCGGAAGGTGGGCGGGATTGAAAACACATATCCACTTCCGCGATATGGAATGTTGCGTGCAGATTACTGCAAATAATATAAATTTAAATTCTAATACTTTGTACTTTTACTTTGGTGAAGAATATGCGCCGGGGGGTTACTTCTGGATATTTCCAAAAGGGCAAAACAGCGCTAATATAGGACTTGGTGTAAGCGGTATGATCGGGAAAAAAAGGTCTGCATTATCTTATTTAAATAATTTTATGATGAATAATTATCCTGATGCACCCGTTCTTACTTCAATCGCCGGCGGCGTCCCAAGTACTGTAACACTCGATAAAATTTCTGCGCCCGGGATCATGTTGGCAGGCGATGCAGCCCGGCAGGTTAATCCATTGAGCGGCGGCGGCATTGCCAGCGGAATGATCGGCGGCAGTATCGCAGGCAGAATAGCCGGCGAATCAGTTAAGTCAAATAAACCGGATCATATTTTAACCTATGATAAGGCATGGCATGATAGGCTTGGCAAACGTCATGAAACTTTTGAAAGAATTAAAAATGGTATTTATAATTTCAACGATGATAAATTTAATACTATAGCGCATTCTTTCAATAAAGTTCCAAAATCTAAAAGAACATTAGGCAGACTGTTTACTACTGCGCTTTTAAATCAACCGTCATTACTCGTTGATATCGCAAAAGTATTTATTATCTGAAAATAAATCGAGAGAATTATGAAATCAAAAACCGGTGTTTTACTCGTGAATTTGGGCACGCCAGATAGCCCTTCCGTTCCCGATGTACGAAAATATCTTTTTGAATTTTTAAATGATCCCCGCGTTATAGATCTTCCCTGGCTGCTAAGAAAATTTTTAGTGAATATTATCATAGTGCCCTTCAGGGCTCCTAAGTCGGCAGGAATTTACCGCCGGCTCTGGACGGATAAAGGTTCGCCTCTCTTAATCTATGGGAAAAAAATTCAGGAAAAACTGCAAATTGAATTAGGTAACGGTTATGATGTTGAACTTGCAATGCGATATCAGCATCCCTCTCTCGATATGGTATTGGAAAAGATGAGGAAAATGCAGCATGAAAAATTAATTATTATACCTCTTTTTCCGCAATATGCATCGGCATCTACAGGCTCTGTATTTGATAAAGTCATGAAAATAATAAGCAAATGGTGGGTAATTCCGGAAATAAAATTTGTAGGTCAGTTTTATGACAATGAAGATTTTATAAATTCATTTGTCGAAATAGCAAAAAAATATAATGTGGATGAATACGATCACGTTTTATTCAGCTATCATGGTTTACCCGTCAGGCAGGTTGATAAAGTTTATGTCGACGGAAAGAAATGTACAGAGCATAATTGTGAAAATGAAATAACCCGTGATAATAAATTTTGTTATAAAGCTTCATGTTATGCTACTACAAGGTTATTAGCCGGAAAGCTTAATATCTCAAAAGAAAAATATACAGTTTGTTTCCAGTCAAGGCTTGATAAAAATTGGCTTGAACCATTTACTGATAAAGTAATAATTCAGAAAGCAAACGAGAAGGCAAAAAAGCTTCTCGTATTCAGTCCCGCATTTGTTGCAGATTGTCTTGAGACTATAGTTGAAATTGAAATTGAATATCAGGATTTGTTTAAAAAACATGGCGGAGAAAAAATTCAGCTCGTAGAAAGCTTAAACGATCATCCCATGTGGATCAATACACTAAAAAATATCGTTCTGAAAGAATCCGCAAATTAAAATATTGCAATCACTACAAAAAATCCCCTCTGGGGAGGGGTGTAGGGGTGGGTCGAAGCGATTATATTTAGAAAACCTCTGCAATTGTTTTTATTCATATTCTGTAGAATTATATTTCCGTTACTTTTATATATGAAAAAATTCTCTGTGCTTTTGCAAAAAAACGTATACCTGGATTTAGGTCTCTCCGTGTAAAAAAATATTCCTCCAAATGATAAAAATTGTTTTACCTGACCATCCTGTTAAGGAACAATATCCTGTATTTAACTCGTATCTATTGTTACGCTTTTCATTTAATGCAAAAGCAGCCCACGAAATTCGTGGGAATGAATATTCCTCCAAATAAAAAAAGTCGTTTCAACTACTTACCACTCCTAACATTAAATTGTTAACTTAATATTAATTAAATAAGCCTCTGCTCTAACAGTTTTACTAGTTCGTTATCCATTGTTGATAATATTCTTGTAAGATAAAACTCCCTACATAATAATTTTACCTTAAACTTTTAATTTCCCTTACATAATGAATATAATCCGTATAGGCAGGTTCTTTATCAAGCTTCTTAATTTCTTTAACAGCCTGTGCCCTGTGGTAAGATGAATGAAAGAAAACATGCGTTAATATATCTTCGATTGAATTAGTATACTCAACTCCCTGCGTATTTTTATAAGTTACCGATCTTTCATAATCAATATCCGATTTCTCTTTTATATAATCAGAATAAGCCTTTGAATTTTCATGAGCGGTCCGGTAGCATTCGGATATATTTAGTAGTTTCCAAAAATTCTTATTAGAAGTATCTTCGGTTTTTAACCGTGCCATCCAGAAATTTTCCGATAGGATTATATGTGATAATAATTTCATTACGGGCTCATCAAAAATATCCTGGCTGCGGAGGCATTGGATTAAACTGTCGTTTGCCCATGTATTATACACACAAAGCTTTAACATAAATTCCTTCATCACGACCTCTCTTCTCTAAAGATTATCGGCAAATTAGTTGTAACTAAATGATGGAACCCGCTGTACAGCTAATTATTAAATAATATTTTTACAAAACATAATACAAAATATATTTAAATAATAAGTAAATTTCATTTGTATTATTTCATGTTTTCATAATATTATAATATAAATAATTCGGTAATATTTTATAATGTCTTTAATTAAATTAGATGACGATACATATCTGAAAGAATTGGAATTAAATTCTGCAAATAATTTGTTTAACTTAATTAATTCTAACCGCGATTATTTAAGAACATGGCTTGCATGGGTAGAAGACACTAAACATTTGGATGATACTATAAATTATATCCAGTCTGTTTTGAATAGGGATATGTTTTCCGGTAGATCCGTTTTGGAAATTAGACATAAGGATAATCTTGCAGGTGTTATCGATTTGCATAACGGCGATAAAATTAATATGGCGGTTGAAATTGGTTATTGGCTTGGAGAACAATATCAGGGTAAAGGAATTATGACAAAAGCATGCAAGTGTTGTATAGATTATGCCTTTCTTGATTTAGAATTTAACCGGATCGTTATTAAATGTGCCGCCGGTAATGAAAAAAGCAAAGGGATTCCTAAACGGCTTAATTTTACATTTGAAGGAATTGAAAGAGAAGGACAAAATTTAAACGGCAAATATACGGACTTAATGGTATACTCAATGCTGAAACGTGAATGGCTCAACCCGATCTCCAGCATAAGCCATTAAAAAAATAATAACATTTTCTGGCATTAACACTATTTGAATGAGCTTCGGTTCATGTTATAACAATAAAATATTTTTTTTTCGTAAAGATGGGGCCACATAGTGGCAACTATGCCCCGTCTCTTGCAGCAATACAAAAATCCCTCTGGCGAGGGGCGTATGGCCTGCCTCCCGGTTGGCACGGTTGTCGAAGCCATAATATTAAAAAACCTTTTTAAATCTTATTACTCTAACAATTATTTCCTCTTCGTGAAAACCTGCCTGCCTGCCGGCAGGTTTGTCTTAATTCGTGCAAATTCGTATTAATGAAAATTCGTCCTAATTCGTGTAAATTAGTATTAATGTAAATCCTTATTCACGATTAATATTTCACTCAGGTGAAAATTTATTTTTATAGAATATTTTTATTAAAATTTTCTTTATGTTTAAAGCAGTTAAAAATTTGCATATTGAATAAAGATAAGAATTAGTTTACCATCCGTTTCAGCAAACATCTGAGTTCGGAGGGAAAGATCAAAAAATCTTTCTGTATAATCTTCAAACTTTTATCTTCCATCTAAAAGAATATTTAAATAAATAATTATTTCTAATAACAAACACCTAGGTTCTATGGAAAAGTTAAAAAAATTTTTATTAGCTGAAAAAGAAATACCCGAAAATTGGTATAATATTCAGGCAGATATGCCTAACCCTACTTTACCGCCGCTTCATCCGGGAACGTTGCAACCGGTTGGTCCCCAGGATTTAGCTCCTCTCTTTCCAATGGAATTGATAAAACAGGAAGTATCTAAGGAAAGATGGATTGGCATTCCTGAAGAGGTAAGAGATATTTATAGAATGTGGCGGCCTAGTCCGCTTTACCGGGCGTATGCTTTTGAAAAACTTCTGGATACTCCTGCTAAAATTTATTATAAGTATGAAGGCGGCAGCCCTGCCGGTTCTCATAAACCCAATACTGCCGTCCCGCAGGCATACTATAATATGAAAGAAGGAGTTAAAAGATTAACTACCGAAACTGGAGCTGGACAGTGGGGAAGCGCATTAAGTTTTGCCTGTAATCATTTTGGTATAGATCTTGAAATTTATATGGTTAAGGTAAGTTATGATCAGAAACCTTACAGAAAATTCATGATGAATGTTTGGGGAGCTAAAGTATTTTCATCCCCTACAAATACAACTGAATCAGGAAGAAAAATTCTTGCGGAAGACCCCAATTCTCCTGGAAGTCTCGGCATTGCAATTTCAGAAGCTGTTGAAAGAGCTATTACCGCAGGAAATACTAAATATTCTCTCGGCAGCGTTTTAAACCATGTGCTTATGCACCAGACGGTGATCGGGCTTGAATCAATAAAACAATTTGAATTGGCTCAGGATTTCCCCGATGTAGTAATCGGTTGCTTCGGCGGCGGATCAAACTTTGCCGGTATTTCATTCCCGTTTCTTGGACTAAATTTCCGCGAAGGTAAAAAAGTAAGATGTATTGCTGCAGAACCTTCATCATGTCCTAAACTTACAAAAGGACAGTTCAGATATGATTTCGGCGATACTGCCGGTTTTACTCCATTAATTCCAATGTATACTCTCGGGCATACGTTTATTCCCGAATCTATTCATGCAGGTGGCTTACGCTATCATGGAGCCGGAGCTTTAGTCAGCCAGTTGCTAAAAGATAAATTAATTGAAGCTCAGGACTTTCATCAGCTTGAATGTTTTGATGCGGGAATAAAATTTGCAAGAACAGAGGGAATCATTCCTGCTCCCGAATCAACTCATGCAATTGCCTGTGCGGTAAAAGAAGCTTTGATAGCGAAGGAAGAAGGTACCCCCAAAACAATTCTTTTTAATTTAAGCGGTCATGGATATTTTGATATGAGTGCTTATGATTCATATCTGTCGGGTAAATTAGTAGAGCATCGCCTTACTGAAAAAGAATTACACGCCGATCTGAATAAATTGAATACCCCTTTAATTCCTTAATTTTATCAGGGCGGCTTAACCGCCGCCCTCTTAATAAAATTATACTTCTAATATTCCCCTCGTTGAAAGGGTTAATCGAAGCAATAATATTTAGAATACCTTTTTAAATCTCATCACTCTAACAATTATTTTTTCTTCGTGAAAACCTGCCTGCCTGCCGGCAAGTTTGTCCTAATTCGCGAAAATTCGTATGTCAGGGTTTAAAAATAATCCCTTTCTCCTCAAGTTCTTTTACTACAATATTTACGGAATCATCTACTTTTATATCGTCTGATAATGCAAAATCGCAAGGTAGTCCGGGTGGAGCATCGTTACCCACCCATATTGTAGATATCTTATCCGGGTTTATTATCGTCTTCATTATTTCCAGGTCGTTGTTGGTTATATCGCTTGCCGTAACTATTAAAATAAGCCCGGCATCCAGTAGTAAATGAGAAACTTCCGATAATCTTCTGAAATGTTCTTCCCTGTGATTTTCGTTTACTTTTATATCCGCATCAAGCCCGTATTTAAGATTTCCTATTCCTAAAAAATAAACAAACTTGCCGTCGGCAAATAGTTTGGTCTCTAATTTTTTGGCTATTTCTTTTTTAAGTGAATCCCTGGAGCCGCTGAATAGTATTAAAATAGATTTTTGATTATACTTTTCTGCCCTGGCTCTGTCGGAAACTATACTCTTTTCCCATTTAAAATTTCGTTCAACTACTTTATCCCTAACTTGTGTATATTTATCGTCTATTGCTTCACGGATAATCCCGCCCCCGGAAATTTCAAATTTATCTATAATTACAAACCTGCTGGTTGATGCAATATTGTCTACCGTATCAAATGCCGCCGGCCGTCCTAAAGTTAAAATACATTCTGCCACGTCGTGAAGATTTATTGCATCGTTGTTTTGAAGTATGCTGAGATCTGATGCATTGATAATTTTTAAAATCCGGTGAAGTTTGACGCTTACTTTTAAGGTGCCGAGTTTAAAATAATATTCTTTTCCTTTAACAAAAGGGGAGCGTCCCAGCCAGAAAAGGCTTACTTTAATTTTATCGGAAATGTTAATGCTCTTTTCATTTGCCTTAACCGCTATTTCGCCTCTTTTAATATAAATTTGATCTTCTAAAGTAAAACCTGTTGAATATCCGGAACTTACTTTCATCTGTTCTGCTGAATTGAACCCTTCAATTGATTTTATCCTGCTCCTCTTGCCCGAAGGATAGAATATCACCTCTTCACCCACCATGGCCTCTCCGCTCTCAACGTTGCCGGCGATAATCCTCCTGTCATCGCCGTCATTCGTAAATTTATAAATATCCTGAACCGGCATTCTGAATGGTTTATGGTTCAGGTCAGCTCCTTTTTTAAAGTTATTTAGTAAATCTATTAATGTGTTTCCCTCAAACCATTTTAAACGTCCGTTTCTTGAAATAATATTTTCGCCGTCCCTTCCGCTTACCGGTATAAAACCGAACGGTATCAGGTCTATTTCTTTTAAAAATTTTTCATATTCTTTAGCAATACTTTGAAAAACTGATTCATCATAGTTAACTAAGTCCATCTTATTAATTACAACTGCAACTTGCTTTATACCGAGCATTGACAGCATGTACCCATGACGCCTGGAGTTTTCCTGTATTCCTTCCGCTGCATCTATTACGAGTAATGCCGCCTCTGCGCGCGAAGCTCCCGATATCATATTTTTTAAAAATTCAATATGCCCCGGTGCATCGATAATTATAAAATCTTTTTTCTCGGTTTTAAAAAATATTCTTGCTGAATCAATGGTTATCCCCTGCGACCGCTCGTCTTTCAGTGTGTCGAGTAAAAAAGAATATTCAAACGGTTTGGAATTAAATTCGCATATAGCCTTTACCTGGTCAAGCTTGCCTTCAGGCAAAGAATTTGTATCTGCAAGTAACCTGCCTATAATGGTGCTTTTCCCATGGTCAACATGTCCTACGATTACTATATTTAGTTGTTCTTTCATAAATTATACTTTACTCCGCCGCGGAAATAGATAAATTTTATTACATGTAACCTTGTCTTCTTAACGTCTCCAGGCTTCCGCCGTCGTCTTTGTCCTGGGCTCTTCCGGATCTTTCGGCAATATTTTTTAGTTTGCCGCTCTTTAATTCTTCAATTATTTCTTTAACATTTTTGGATATCGAATCGATTGGTTTCGTGCATGGTGCGCAGCCGAGTGACCGGTAGCGTGTACCGTTGCCCTGGTCAAAATATAACGAAACCATCGGTATGTTTTCTCTTTCAATGTATTCCCATATATTTAATTCCGTCCAGTCCAGTAAAGGATGAATTCTAAGATGTGTTCCATGGGCAAAATCGGTTTTAAATTGATTCCAGAATTCAGGCGGCTGATCGTCAACACCCCATTGATTTTCCAGGTCGCGTGGTGAAAAATATCTTTCCTTGGAACGACTTCCTTCTTCATCAGCACGGACGCCTACAATCACACCGGTGAACGGTTCTGTATTTAAATCCCGTTCGTATTTATTTGTCGAATGATTAAATCTGAACCTGGGATTAACTCCGCTTAAAGTACTTTTCAGTGCCGTGGTTTTTAATAAATTGCAGCAGGTAATCCTGTCAACATTGCCGTCGGGAAATGTTTTTTTGTTGTTTAATGCTTCGGAATTTTGTCCGTATACCATGTTCAGTTTCCAGTCTTTAGCAAGTTTATCCCTGTATTCAATCATTTCGGGTATCTTATAGCTTGTATCAATATGCACTAACGGCAGGGGAACATGTCCGAAAAATGCTTTCCGTGCAAGCCATAACAATACGGTACTGTCCTTTCCAATTGACCAAAGCATGCACAGGTTCTTAAAATTGGCATAAGCCTCCCGCAGAATAAATATGCTCTTACTCTCAAGTTGTTCTAAATGATCCATAAATTTTTACTAACCTTTTTACTTTTATGTGAGGTTCACCTTAAAGGTGAGCCTCACATTTTGAATATATATTTTTAATTTAATTCAATCCCACTAATCTTATTAAGGACTTAAACCCCAAAGGCTTTCCTGATCCTTGGAGTTTTTAAGATTGAACGGAATGTGGATTCTTTATACAAACCTTTCCTCTGTCTTGACCAATTTTAATATCAGATTAAAAATAATTTTTACATTCTTTGAAATGTCCGTGTCGCTTCCGTTAAATATGTGAAGCTCCGGTGAATCTGGTTCCTCATACGGCGAACTGATTCCTGTAAACGCACTTATCTTTTCTGCTCTTGCTTGCTTATATAAATTCTTTGGATCGCGTTTTTCACAAGTATACAGGTCACAATCAACAAACACTTCGATAAATTTATTTTCAGGAAATTTTTTCCGTATTATTTCGCGGTCTACTTTAAATGGTGAAATAAAAGAAGTAATTACCACCATGCCTGCATCAACAAACAATTTGGCCGCCTCTCCCACACGCCGGATGTTTTCTTTCCTGTCTTTGTCTTCAAATCCCAGGTCTTTATTTAATCCGTACCTTACATTATCTCCGTCAAGCAAATATGTTCTTATTCCCCTTTGATGGAGCATATATTCAAGTTCATTGGCAAGTGTCGATTTACCGCTTCCGGAAAGGCCTGTAAGCCAGACGCATAAACTCTTATGCCCGTTTAATTCCTCTCTCTTATGCATTGTCACTCTGGTCTTAAACCAAAATAAATTTGCTTGCTTGTCTCCTGCTGAATTGCTCATGTATTATTTATTTATGTTACATAAATGATATTTAAAGTAACCCCGGCATTTATGCCGGGGATTTAAAAGCTGCAAAACTAATTCAGACAACAATTCCTTTAAGTTCTTTTTCAATAATCTGTGCTATAAGAATTTCTGCCTCATAATTCTGATTGCGCTTTAACAGTTGAATAGCCTCTGAATTAACTAAACGTTGAAACAGTTTAGTGCGTTCTTTTTTATTAGGAATCTGTTTTAGTATTTCTTTCCGTTCTCTGCCCAAAATACCGGCAAGCGCTCCGTATTCCGGTCCTATTAAATTCGCTATTTCGCTCTTTATTTTTTGAGCTAACGCAGGACTTGTTCCGCTTGTTGATATGGCTACGTTAATATCGCCTTGCGATACTATAGCAGGAAAAATGAAAGAGCACAAATCGGTAACATCAACCACATTGCAGAATATTTTTCTTTCCGTTGCAGTTTCGAATATGTATTCGTTTAGAGATCTGTCTGCCAGAGTTGAAATGACAAGCCAGATATCTTTCATATCGGATATGGAAAAATTTCTTTGCTCGAAAATGAAATTACTGTACGCATCAAATTCGTTTATATAAACCGGCCGGGTTTCGGAAATTAGTTTTACCTTTGCGCCTGCTTGAAGAAACTGTAAAACTTTTGGCTCGGCTTCGTGCCCGGTCCCGACTACTAAAATATCCCTGTCTTTTAAATCAAGATATATAGGTAAGTACTTCATTAAAATCCTTGTAGTTATGGAAAAGTTCATTTGATTTATTCAAGCTCACCGGCTGTTGTAACATTTCTTCACGTAGTTTTACCACTTCACCTATAATAATCAGGGCAGGGTATTTTATATCCACGCTAAGATTTAAAATATTCTCCAGCGTTCCAATTAATATCCTTTGATCGCTGCATGTACCTTTTTCTATAATTGCAACCGGTGTGGATTCAGGTATGCCGTTGTTTAATAATTCATTGACAATTATTGAAAGCTTTCCGATTCCCATAAATATCACCAGCGTATCTACCGATGAAGCAATCTTTTTAATATCTACCAGTTTATCTTTTGAACCGCACCCGTGCCCGGTAATAAATGCAACACTCGAAGAAACCCCGCGGTGTGTTAACGGAATTCCTGCATAAGCCGGGGCTGCAATTCCGGATGAAATTCCAGGTATAACTTCCCATTCAATACCTGCGTTATTAAGTGCAATTGCTTCCTCACCGCCTCTTCCGAAAATAAACGGGTCGCCGCCTTTAAGCCGCACAATAATTTTATTTTGTGAAGCATAAAAAATCATTAAATTATTAACTTCATCCTGTGTAATCCGGTTTTCATGCCTTGATTCTCCGATAAAAATCTTAATTGAATCTTTTGACGTATACCGCAGTAATTCCTGGTTGACTAATCCGTCAAATATAATCACATCACTTTTTTTTAAAATTTCATAACCCTTCAGCGTGATTAATTCCGGATCGCCCGGTCCCGCGCCAACTAAATAAACTTTTCCGTTTGTTTTAAATTCTTTCATGATTCTTCTGTTAAATCTCCACTTCAAGTTTATCGGCATAGATTCCTGATTGATTTATATTCAATGAGATCTCGCCTTCATCTGTTTTTATCGCAATGCCGTAAACTCCTGGTAAATTAAGGGAGAATGAAATGCTTTCTATCTTTTGAGATTGAAGTATCATTAGCGATTTGTTCAGTTTATCGATATTATCTTTTTGCTTCTTGCCTGTGGGTGTTTTCCCATAAAGTCTGAATATTTTTTGCTCATCCACATAACTGTATTTTCTTCTGATCTCACCCGAGCTTAATAATAATTCCAATACCTTGCTTAATAAGTATAATTGTGTGTCATCGATATTTTGACTCTCAATCGCACTTATCAGGTTTTCAAATTCATTCTTTGTTTTTTCATTTACGGCAGTCTTCTTTGAGAGAATACTTATCTCTTCCCGTATTATTTCTTTTTCGTCATTATTAATTTCAAGCATATATACCTTCTATATTATTAAAGTATCACTGCATTTTAACCCGGAAGAAAATCTAAAAACCCCCTATCCGGAGTGTAGGGGTTTGTTGAAGCGACTAATTTTAGAAAACCTCAGCAAATTCCATTATCCGTTCACTCATTCATTCCTATCGTCCATCTCCCAGCAGCGCCTTCAGCTCATGTTCAAAACCGCCTGTTTCAATGCTGCAATGCATCCCGCATTCCTTTGGTGCATCTTTTTCCCACCACCATCTTCCATCCCGTGACTCTTCGCCCGGATTTATTGCTCTTGTACAAGGCTGGCATCCTATACTTGTGTAACCTTTTGCATACAAAGGATGGCGTGGTACATTATTTAAAGCAGTATATTCTTCCACTTCTTCTTCACTCCAATCCGCTAAAGGATTAAGTTTTACAATTGCACCGTGATCGTGGTCCAGTTCTATTTTTCTTATATTTACTCTTGATGCCCATTGGTCCCGTCGCAATCCCGTAATCCATGCATCAAACCCGTCTAAAGCTTTTTGAAGCGGTCTTACTTTTCTTACCTGACAGCAGAGCAGCCTGGAATTAACACTTTTATAAAATGAATTTACTCCATTTGTAGCAACAAATTTTTCTACTTCTGTCGTATCCGGGTATCTCACTTCAATGTTAATCCCGTAATGATCTCTTACCTCGTCGATAAATGTATAAGATTCTTCACCCAGTCTGCCCGTATCTACGGTAATTATTTTAATATCAGGTTTTATTTTATAGGCCATATCCAGCAAGGTCATTCCCTCCGATTGAAAGCTTGTTATAATCGCAAGCCTGGAACCAAACTTCTCAACAGCCCACTCAATTAATTCCTGCGGGTCTTTATCGTCGTATTCAACAGCAAGTTCGCCTATTTCCAGTTCATCAAGCATAATGGATTTGTTTTCGTTACTCATAGTCCTGTCCGTTCAATAGTTATTTTTTTAAACACCTGCATCCGTACCGTCAATTATTTTTTGAAGCCGGGCGTCGTCATTTTTAATACAGAAATTTTGAAAACTAAAAAAAGAGTCTTCTTTAAGTTTTTCCTTCTGGTATACTTTTATTAACCTTTCAAGTGCATACTTTACATTCTCCGCGGGTATTCTTCTGCCGACAGGTTTTCCTATTGCTGCCGATTCATGCCGGCCTCCGCGTAATATAATATCGTAAGCGGGAATTTTCTCGCCGTCTGCTGTTCTTGCAGTAGTCCCCATCAGGCCTATATCTCCGATCCAGTGATGGCCGCATGCATGCGGGCAGGCGTCAAGATTTATTCGCAGATTTTCTTCCCGGCTTCCGGTTGTCTTTTCAAGATGTTCAATAATATCAAGCAGGCGTTGCTTTGTTTCTGCAACTGCAAAATTGCAAAATGGCTCGCCCGTGCATGCAATTCCCTTACCCAGCAGATTTCTTTTTATATCTAAACCGATTTGTTCTGCGGAACTTAATACGTAGTCAACGTATTCTTTTTTTATGTTTGCTAAAATTAAATTTTGCTGCCGTGTAAGTCTTACGTCGCCGTTTTCCTGTTCAGCCAGGTCTGCAAGTTTTATCATTTGCAGGCCGGTTAATCTTCCCGAAGCAACAGGTAGGCCGATATAAACCAATCCTTCCTGCTTCTGGTCATTTATTCCCAGGTGGTCTGTTTCTTCTTCCGGTTTAGGGCGGTTTGTAAAATCATCAAGCTTATATCCCAAAACCTCTTCTATTCTTTTCCTGAATTCCTCTATGCCGAGATCGTCTATCATAAATTTTATTCTGGCTTTTACTGTTGACCGTCTGTAAGTCAGGTCGTTTTTCCATACATCAAGCACAGCTTTTACAAATGTGCTTACCTCGTTTAATTTTATAAAAACGTCAAGATGCCTGGAGAGCCTTGGAACAGTGGATAGTCCGCCGCCAAGCCGGACGGTAAATCCGAATTCTTCTATTCCGTTAATTGCTCTCTTTACTCCGATAAGCGCCTGGCAGTGAATTTCAGGAAGGTTGCATTGATGTGGGCAGGCAGAAACTGTAATTTTATGTTTCCTCGGTAGATTAGAATATTCCCTGTTGCCTGTCAGCAAAGTTGCCAGTTCATCAATTACAGGCCTTACATCAAACAATTCGTTTTTCGCGATCCCGGCTACCGGGCATCCAGTTATATTTCTTACAACATCACCGCATGCGCCGAGAGTTGTTAACCCGGCACCTTTTAATGTTTGAAAAATATCAGGCAGGTTTTCCATACGGATCGAATGAAGTTGTATATCCTGCCGTGTAGTTATATCGCCGTATCCAGCTCCGTATAATTCCGAAATATGACCGATGGTTCTTATTTTTTTTGGTGTAAGTATCCCGTCGGGAATTTTAATCCTCATCATGAATCCGCCTGTTTTAGGCTTCTGATGATAAAGGCCGTACCATTGCAGCCTTACGATATCATCCTCGCTGACTATTTCATAACCTTTTTCAATTAAGTCCGGAAGCTCTTGAATGATATCAAGCGGCATCTTTTCGGCTTTAAGCCTTTCCCTTGAATTTTTTTTGATAATCTCTTCGTATGTTAATTCTTTTACTGCCATTAATTATTCCTATACATTCGGTGTTATAACAAAAAACCCGCTGCTTTTTAAGAACAGCGGGTCTTTTATTTTTTTAATGATTTGTTTTTTAACCAAGACTTTGCCGTTCATTCTTATAATTCTTGCATAAACATACTGTGCCTGTACAACAAGCTTGCATTAAACAACAAGCGCTATTCATATTATATATATTACTCTTCATCATAATTTTTTTCTTAGTGTATCTTCGTGTTCTCAGTGTCTTAGTGGTGAAACTGTTTTTGTTTTCATCTTTTTATCCATTATTACCAAGAGCTTTCCAAATGACCATTTAAAACAAAAAAGTCTTTCATATTTATTTTGAAAGACTTTGCAGATAAATAACATTACTATTGAAGCATTTTTTAGGTCTTCCAAAATAAAAAACAACACGTACAACATCCCATGAAGCTGTGCTTATTGCTATTTATATTACGAAAACTTATTTCCATTTTTCTTCTTTATCCGTGTTTAATATTCACGCGCAAATATAACAAATGTTTATACTAAAGCAAGTCGTCCTGCTCATACGCATCGGGTTTAAATCGACTGATAAGAATCTCATACTATGTGTGCAATTATTTACAACAAGAATTATAACAACTGTCTAAATAATTTATTATACAATTTAGCTGTTACTAAAATTGTTCAACTGTATTCATTAATGATTATTTATCTATTATTATAATTCCCCCGAACTGAACCGGAGGCAAAGCAAAGCTTATTATGCTTTTACCCTCACTATCAATTATTATCTTCCCGGATATTTTCTGTTCGCTGCCGAGATAAGGCATATAATAGATATTTTTCATTTCTGCCGACTCATAATTTATTTCAATTTTATTTTCAGTTGCCGGGATACATGAACTATATCCAATCAGCCCCTTTAGATTTGTAATAAATATGCAGTCTTTATTACCTAAATCCGCAGTTTGAGTTTTAACAAAATTAGATGCCTTTATATCGTACTTTTGCTTAAAGCCGGGTAAAAATTTTCTTAACTGTTCATTAAAGCTGACGATTACTGCGGTGTCTTTATTATCAAAATATTTTTTGCCCGGGCACTCCGGTAAATAAAGATAATCGCGGCCGGCAATCTTAACAGCGTTTAAATAATTAAGGAAACCGTTTTCTTTCTGTAATGTTTTTACAGAATCATAATACCCTGTTTCACCGGTAAGGATCAACTTTATGCCTTTTTCATAGTATTGTTTTATTATATCAGCTTCATTTGCAGAAAGTATTGCTGCATCTGGAAGGATGAGTACACTGCCCTTAAAATCTTTAATGGTTCGCGGAGTAAGAACCTGGTATTCCAGATGATTATTCAATAAAAGATGAAGTATGCCATAATATGATTTTATATAATCATCTATAAAATAATTACGTGTTTCAGGCGAAAAGTAAACGCCTACGGGATTTATAGGCTTTCTTTCGGAATAAAGAAGGTCTTCATTGGCTTTAATCCAATTGAATATTTTTTTTCTTAATGAATAATCATTAGAACCTGCCATTAAATGTTCGGGCGCATCCCAATAATTTCCACCTGCCATAAGCTGTGTGCAGGAAAGCAGCTTCATGGCATCGCGTGCATTGGTATTTTTTTCATGGTCCCAGGAATAGCTTAACAGCCAACTGGCATGGAACTCATCGAATGCCCTCAAGGTATTTATGCCGATAGAATATGTCAGCCAGTCAAATGTATTCCTTTTGGCCCCGGTGTTTGTATTAATAAAAAATTCATGTGTAATAACATCCGAATATTTCTGAATTTCATATGCATCAGCACCTGACCTTACAACATCTGCATCAACAGATGGAGATATTTCCGGGATTACAAGGCAGTTTGGATTGACGGATTTAACATTTGCATATATTTCCTTGAAGAATCCGGTTATAGATTGAATTCTGAAATCCACCCATTTTAGAAAAGCCGGGTTATTAAAATCACCGGGGGTAAAATCTTTTCTTGCATCAATTCCCGTTTTTTCTTTAAATGCTTTCACAGAATAGTCATCATAGCTTATCCATTTGTTTTCCCACCCCTCATAATTACACATCCAATTAGCCACATCAATATAAATCCCGTCAATTCCAGTAGCAGCTATCTTTTTAACTATATCCATATAATGCTGCCGCCATTCTTTGGCATAAGGGCTGATCCATACATCTTCTTCTCCTTTACTTACCCAAAATGATGCACCCGCACTAAATACAGCCGGCTTTCCGTTAATATCTCTTTGTACCCAATCCGGGTGGTCTTTAAACATAGAGTGTCCTGGCTTATCTGCATGTTCCGTGATGCATTCAAATCCTGCAATATAAATGAATGCATAATTTCCAATTTTATGTGCGGCCTGTGCTGCCTTTTTAATGTTCGCAAGTTTTTGTTCTGGATTTAGAAAGGAATCATACCTCCCTGTTATATCATTATCGAATTCAATACCAAAAGTCCCTTGTTTATGTGCCTTTTCAATTGTACTTTCTATATTCTCAGACCCAAGCGTGTGCCCGGAAAGTCTTGCATAATGTGTCCAGTCCTGCCGGTTAAATGTTTGCGGGTATAATGTTCCAACAAAAAAGATTAAAAACAAAGTTATATTTTTTCTGATTTCTTCTATTAACATATTACCCTCCATTTAAAATAATGGTTAAAGTTCATCGCCATATATTTTTTATTTATTAAATCCAATTGTTTGCAGCTTCCTTTACCGGTAAACTGAAACAATAATTTTGACATATTAATTTTCACGTATATTTTTTTCTCTAACAAGTTATTAAACAACTTATAATAATAATCCTGAAACTTTTTTAAACTGTCAACTAATAATTCCTTAGATATTAATTATAAATGTAGTATATTTTTCATATCTGTCCCATATTTGTCCAAAACGATAGAATAAAAATGACTTCTACTGCAGAATAGATCCGGAAGAGTTATCTTTGCTTTACGTAGAACAAAAAAAAGGGGCAATTGAATACATAACACTTTTTAGTAAAATATTATAGCAGATATACAGAAATCTTTTTCACAAAGTAGTTGCTCAATACCAAACAGATGAACACAGCAAAGGTATAAATAGCTGGACACACCTGACAGTAATGCTTTTCTGTCATTTGTCTAAAGCACAATCAATAAGAGAAATAACCAACGGAATATTGTCCGTCTCCGGAAACTCAAACCATTTAGGCATACAAGGTAAATGTCCTGGTATAATTTGATTCTAAAAACTCTGGCAAAAAACAGTAGATTAAAAAAATTATAATAATTAATTTTGCACTAATAAAATTTGAATATACCTATTGTAGGTACTTTCTTCAAGATATTAATAAATTGTTTATTTGACATTCTGTTTGACGTATTGAAATACATACTGTATAGTACCTGAATTAAATTAGCTGCAAAAATTTCTACATTTTTTAAAGTCTTTTTTTAACAGGAGTTGGTGTGAGTGTAAAGCCATTTAACTTGCCCAGGCCCATATATCTATAAAAATAACTTTTCGGAAGAAGTTTCCTGCCTATCTCGAAGCGATACGAGGTTTACGCCGCAGGAAGCCTTTGTCAACGGCAATAGTCCCAATTCAAACATGTATGTCAACTAAAAACGATGCACATTTTCGGCTAATTAATAGGGATGAGATAAAGGGGAGGTCGAAGTAACCCATAAACTTCTTCTACCTATTTAAATTTACAAACCAATAATAATATTTGTTTTTTTTCAACCTTAAATAATCAGCTCGCTCTATTAACTCAGCAGTCAGTATAGGCAACGATTTTTCGTGCCATTTAAACTTAACTCCTTAATTATCAATAGATTACCTGGAAAAGCTTAAATGCTTAGTTTTCAATAAGTTACATTACTATTCTAAAAATAGGGGGAAACCCTCTTCCGGCAAGATTAAGTGATTATTTTACAAAGAGTTAATTTATTTTCCCTGTGCATTTTTAGTCCCTTTTTTAGCATTATTTGGCATTTTTCATGTTATTTTCGTCCATTTTTTAACATGTTTCCCGGAAGACATGACGAGTTCTAACCTCTATTAATTATTCTATTCCAAAAATATAATCATACTCAATTACATGTTGTGAAATTAATTTAACAGCGGTTCCAAACACATCATTATTCGTTTTGGCTCCCATACAGCCAGAGTTAAATGTATAATATACAATAACTTACGTAACATTTTCTTTACAAATTGTGCCCTATTTTAGCCATCTTAATATCAAATTCCGCCAAATTCTAACAAATTATTAACAATAATCCATTCGTCATAATTCGTCCTAATTCGTATTAATAAATTCGTATGTCTCAAAATTTATTCGTACCAACAATATTTACCCCGATATCTATATTATCAGAAACTCTTTTTCCTAATATCATATTCTGTACGTTAAATTTAGATAGAGTAATACTGAAGTTAGCCGTTACTCCAACCAGGTCGCCCGGTTCGCGGGCTTGTGTTGCAGCGCTTTCATCAAGATATGTTATTGTTACTGTTACCGGGACTTCATTGGTTACCCCGTGCAGATAAAAATCTCCCGTTACTTTTATTGTAAGTTTATTCGGTGCTGTTTTTTGAACGTTGGTTACTTTTTTTATTTTGTAGATTATTGCCGGATACTTTTCGGCATCAAGCCATTTGGGCTCTTTTAGGTCTTTGTCTCTCATTTTTATCCCGGTTTTAAGGGATTCTGTAGGCAGTGATATCTGGCCCTTTAATGTATTCTTTATGTCTTTAACATCAAAAGTTACCTGTCCACTTATTGCAGTAGTCAGTCCGTCAACTTCATCAAAAGGCGTTACGCTGTGAAATGTAGCCTGGTTTCTTCCTTTGTCGTCCTTAAATGAAAATGTTTGCGTTCCCTTTGCTTTTACATCAAAACCTTGCGGCAGTGTTGTAATACAGTAAATTAAAATTAAGAGTAATGTGTTAAGAATTAATTTCATTTTTTCTCTTTCGTTTGACTTTGAATATGAAGAATAAAATTGTTGAAGCAATAATGCTTACGGCAGAAATAATAAGTGTTAAATCCAATCCCCATATAAATTTATTTTGCCATTCTTTATAGGTGGTGCCGAATAAAGCGTCCTTCTTCTCTATAAGAATTTGTGTCTGAGTAAAAACATACGTCCCGTTTATTATCCATATAATAAAAACGGCAATTATGATTGTAAGACTTATTGCAAAAGTAATTATTTGTTTTTTATTCATATCAATTTCTATCAGAATTCCTATTTCAAGATCCTGCTGAGATGAAATGTTTGTATCCCGGATGTAGGTCCGGGTAAAAAACCGACACAACACTCAGAACTTTAATCCATTCAAAATCCATCTCTATAAAAGAGACTGCCTGTCTGTTCCATCTAGGCGGTCGCATCGATTCGATCGGGAGATTTAGTGTAAGTTATTTCTGGCACAAGCCAATCTTTACGAAACATCATAATTAAAACATATTCCAATCCAATCAGCTTCGCCATCATGGATAAAATTTTCCGACAATAACTTATCAATCATAAATTTTATTTTATATTCAATAACACACTAATTTAAGAGCCTATAATTTATCCGGTTATGTTTTATATCAAATGAAGAATATATAATTTTACTCCAAATATCCGCCTGGTTATTTAAATACTGAAAAAATTATATGGATAGTCCCAAAATATTCGAAGTTGCAGTCATCGGCGGGGGAATCGTCGGCACATCCACTGCATTAAATTTACTTAAGATTAAAAATATTTCCCTGGTGCTATTGGAAGCGGAAGAAAAGTTATCCACTCATCAAACAGGCAATAATAGCGGCGTAATTCATTCGGGAATATATTATAAACCAGGATCTCTAAAGGCCATTAACTGTACTGCCGGCAGGGAGATGATGTATAAATTTTGTGAACATGAGGGTATAAAGTATGAGCGCTGTGGAAAAATTATTGTTGCCGTTAATAAAAATGAAATCCCGCTGTTAAACGAACTTGAACAAAAAGGAAATGCAAATGGACTAAAGGGATTAAAACGGCTGTCACCTGGTGAGGTTAAAGAACGTGAACCTTACGTCTCCTGCATTGACGCACTTTTTGTGCCTGAAACCGGGATCGTCGAATATACGCGGGTTACAGAAGCATACGCAAAAATTATTTTAAACCATGGAGGGGAGATTAGAACGAATTGCAGATTTATTTCTCTTTCAAAAGATGGTAACGATTTAGTCCTGCATACTACAAGCGGTGAAGTGAGGTCAAAATTTGTGGTCAATTGTGCAGGTTTATATTCTGACCGTGTAGCAAAAGTTTGCAATATTGATCCTGAACTCCGGATTGTTCCATTCCGCGGTGAATATTATAAGTTAAAAAAAGAAAGTGAACATTTAGTGAATAATTTAATATATCCTGTTCCCCATCCCGGGTTTCCGTTTCTCGGAGTTCATTTTACAAGAATGGTTAAAGGAGGAATTGAGGCCGGGCCGAATGCCGTACTTGCATTCAAAAGGGAAGGTTATTCGAAAAAAGATTTTTCTGTTACTGATATTTCCGATATGTTATTATACAAAGGTTTTTGGAAAATGGCATTTAAGCATTACAAAATGGGGATTCGTGAATTTTACAGATCGTATTATAAATCGGCCTTTGTAAAAGCTTTGCAGAAATTGATCCCCGCTATAGGTTATGATGATTTATATCCTGAGGGCAGTGGTGTCCGTGCCCAGGCGCTCGGATATGACGGCGGCTTAGTTGATGATTTTAGAATTGTGGAAGCCGAAAAAATGATTCATATCCTAAATTCCCCGTCTCCGGCTGCTACCGCATCCTTAAGTATAGGCAAAACCATCGCACAAAAAATTATACATCGTCTATGAGCAAATTTATTTAACTGATTTAAAACAACCCAAGAATCAAGAGGGTTAAACACCCCTCCCAAAAAAAATTGATAGTCGTTTCGACGACATACAAAATTTCGTATATACTTTAACACTGTAACATGTCCAATCCGCCAATCGAGATTATGTTCCCCTCGCCCTTTATAAGGAGAGGGGCAAACCGCGGCTGGGAAAATTGATAGAAATTACACTCAACTTTTATATTCATTCGTAACTTACCCTAAAACTAACAAATAAATTTTCTCTTTAACCGTTACTCTATAAAAATCCCGGTTAATTTTTAACATTGAAAAAGAATTTTTGAAAATAGTCTTGTATATTGCAATCTGAAATTTAAAGCACACTAAAAAAATTGAACCGGTATAATAGAGTCCGGAAATTTATAAAATAAGGAGTATTAGAGAATGGGTACGTTAATAGAATTATTAAATTACGGTCAAAGTTATTGGCTTGATAACTTAACAAGAGGAAAAATAAAAAACGGCGAATTGAAAAACCGCGTCGCTAAACAGGGACTACGTGGCATTACCTCCAACCCGAGTATATTCAATAAAGCTATCACTTCAGGTAAAGATTATGATGCGCAGATAAAACAATTGGTATCTCAAGGTAAAGGCGTTAATGAAATTTATGAAGCTTTAACTGTAAAGGATGTTCAGGATGCCTGCGATATTCTTCGCCCTGTTTATGATGAATCGGACGGAGTTGACGGCTTCGTCAGTATCGAAGTTTCTCCCTACCTTGCTAACAATCCAGAAGGCACTTTAGCTGAAGCCAGAAGATTATTTAAAGAAGTTAACCGTCCTAATTGTTACATAAAAATTCCGGGCACGGAAGCATGCGTCGGCACAATTGAAGAAGTCCTCTATGAAGGAATAAATGTTAATATAACTTTATTATTCTCAATACAAAGTTATGAAGCGGTTGCAAATGCCTATGTAAGCGCTTTGGAACGCCGGGTAGCAGAAAATAAATCTGTAAAGGACTTAAGGTCTGTTGCAAGTTTCTTCTTAAGTCGAATGGATGTTCTTGTCGATCAACTGCTTAGTCAGCTTATCATTCCCTCCAGCAGCGAACCGGATGGAGTTAAGTTAAAACCGGAACAGCTCTTCGGTAAAGCGGCGGTCGCAAATGCCAAGCTAGCTTATCAGAGTTATAAAAAAATATTCAGCGGTGAAAAATGGGAAAAATTAATTGAACAGAAAGCAAAAGTTCAGCGTCCTCTCTGGGCAAGCACAAGCACAAAAAATCCGTTGTATAACGATGTAAAATATGTTGAGACGTTAATCGGTCCGGATACTGTAAATACACTTCCTGATGAAACGATTGATGCATTCGCAGATCATGGCAAAATTGAAGCTAATTCAATTGAGCAGGGAATTGTTGAAGCAGGAAATATTATTGATGATTTGAAAAGACTCGGGATTAATGTTGATTTTGTAACTACACAGCTTCTTAACGACGGCGTACAAAAATTTATAGAACCCTACGATAACCTCATGAAATCTCTTACCTTAAAACGATTTGAACTGTTAGCTGAAAGCGTTGGAAAACAGTCAATAAGTTATGGTAAATCAAAATCTGAGGTAAATGCGGCATTTAAAGCTCTTAATGAAATGCAGCTCTCACAGCGGTTGTTCGCTAAAGATCCCTATTTATGGTCGTCCGATCAAAAACAAATTGAAGAAATAAAAATAAGGATCGGCTGGCTGGATAGTGCTTCCTACTTTTTAAGCAAAGCTGGCGAAATTGAATCGCTTGTTAATGGAGTTAAAAAAGATAAGTATAAATATGTCATATTGCTCGGCATGGGCGGAAGCAGTTTGTGTCCGGAAGTTTCAAAAGAAACTTTCGGATCTAAAGCTGGCTATCCTCAATTGTTTGTACTTGATAATACGGATCCGGCTGCAGTTAAAGATATCGAATCAAAAATTGATTTAAAAAAATCGTTGTTTGTTGTTTCAAGCAAGTCCGGTACTACATTAGAAACTTCAAGCTTTCATCACTATTTCTACGAACGTACAAAAGAAGTTGCCGGTGATTCAGCCGGAGAGCACTTCGTTGCAATAACTGACCCTGATACTTCTCTAACTAAAGAAGCCGCAGATCAAAAATTCCGTCACGTGTTTGATAACCCCGTTGAATTTGGCGGAAGATATTCTGCTTTATCCTTTTTTGGGCTTGTACCTATGGCTTTAATAGGGATTGATTTTAAAAAGATTCTTAATAATGCTTACCAGATGCAGCTTAGTTCCGGGCCTTCTGTACCTGCGGAAGTAAATCCAGGAGTTAGCCTGGGGGCGTTTTTAGGCATTAATTACAAACTTGGTAGAGACAAGATTACTTTTATCATGTCTAAATCTATCGGCTCATTCGGCCTCTGGGTGGAACAGCTTATAGCTGAAAGCACCGGGAAAACCGGTAAGGGTCTTCTGCCTGTGGAAAATGAAAAACCCGGCGGCGCGGTTAATTATTCCAACGACAGGATATTTGTACATATTTTTACCTCAGGCGATGATTCAAAAGCTGATGCACGTAAGATTGCCGAGCTTGAAAAAGCTGGTCATCCGGTAGTTAGGATTGAAATTAAAGATAAACTCGCACTCGGCGCAGAATATCTAAGATGGGAAGTCGCTACTGCCGTTGCAAGTGTGGTCATGGGTATAAATGCTTTCGATCAGCCAAATGTTGCCGAAAGTAAAAAGAATTCAAATGACCTTCTTGCGGATTGGAAAGTTAAAGGAAGCTTTAGCGAAGGAGATCCTATAGTATCTAAAGATGGTATCTCCGTCTTCGTTCCGGGTTCGGCTAAATGGCTGTTTGAAGGGCATCGGAAATCCGTTAAAGAATTTTTAAACGCTTATATAAAACTTGCTGAATCACCGGATTATATTTCTCTGCTTGCTTATATGCTGCAGACGCCCGTACGCGAAAAATTATTTCAAACGATTAGAATAAACTTGCGGGACCACTTTAAGGTTGCAACAACAATTGGTTATGGTCCAAGGTATTTGCATTCCACCGGACAGCTTCATAAGGGTGGCTCCAATTCAGGTTTGTTCTTACTATTTACTGCTGATGCACAAAATGAAGTTGCTATCCCGGGTAAAGAATTTGGGTTTGCTACTTTACAGCGTGCTCAGGCGCTTGGTGATTTTGGCTCATTGATCAGTCATGAAAGAAGAGTTGTCAGGATTCATCTCGGCAGCGATGTTGAAGGCGGCTTGAAAAAACTGGTTGATATATTAAAATAATTTTTAGTTAATGTCCGGTAATGCTTTAGTGAGAATATTATGAATAATGAATATGTTGAAGTTTCAAAATCCGGAATGTCAAAAGCGGTTCCTCCCGATCCGTGTATTGTAGTTATTTTTGGAGTTACCGGGGATCTTACTCATCGTGAGTTGATTCCATCATTATATGCCCTGGGTTGTAAGAATCTTATGCCCCGTCCTTTTGCAATAATCGGGTTTGCCAGAAGGGATTGGGATGATGAATTCTTCCGTACCGAGATGAAAAATACAATGAAGAAGGTTACGGAATGCGGTGAAAAGGAATGGGAACATTTTGCCAATAAATTATTTTACGTGAAGGGCGATTTTAAAGATGATCCTGCTGGTTCATATACTGTCCTTTATAATAAGATAAAGCAGCTTCAGGATGAAATGAGTATTCCTGATAATATCTTATTCCATCTTGCTACTCCTCCTGAAGAATATAGTACGATTATTGACAGGCTCGGCAAAGTAAATTTATCAAAAGGCGAACAGGGTTGGAGACGGGTAGTTATTGAAAAACCTTTTGGGCGAGATGAGCAGTCTGCCCGTAAGCTCGATAATGATATTCATAAGGTTTTTGATGAGGAACAAATATTCAGAGTTGATCATTACCTCGCAAAAGAAACTGTTCAGAATATGCTGGTCTTCCGCTTCGGCAATTCCGGTTTTGAACCAATCTGGAACCGTAATTATATTGAAAATGTTCAGATAACCGTTTCCGAAGAATTGGGAATTGGCACTCGTGGTAATTTTTATGAAACTACAGGCATCCTCCGTGATATGGTGCAAAATCATTTGCTCCAACTTTTGTGTATTACTGCCATTGAACCACCCGTAAATTATGATGCATCTCTGCGCGGCGAAACTGTTAAAGTGCTTGAGGCAATTAGAACAATGAATATAGAAACCGACTGCATACTCGGCCAGTACGGTGAAGGTGAAATTAACGGTGTTAAAGTCCCTGCTTACAGGGATGAAAAAAATGTTTCAAAAGATTCTATCACTCCCACTTACGCTGCATTTAAAGTAATGATTGAAAATTGGCGGTGGGCGGGAGTGCCTTTTTTCCTGCGTACGGGTAAAAGGTTAAAAAATAAATTAACCGAAGTAACTATTCAATTTAAACAGACGCCTCATTTTATGTTCCCCGGCGTTAAGGGTGATAGTATAAATAGAAATATATTAACTTTCAGACTCCAGCCTGATGAAGGTATAATTTATACTTTTATGGCTAAGCAGCCAGGTGCTGAATTGAAACTTCGTCCGGTTAATTTAAAATTTCAGTACGATACTGCATTTGGAATATCTGAACCGCCAAGCGCTTATCAATGGCTTTTGTATGATGCAATGAAAGGCGATCAAACACTTTTCCCACGGGGTGACTGGATTTATAAAGCATGGTCCATCATTGACCCGGTAATAAAAAAATGGGAATCTCAGTCATGGCGCAATTTCCCAAACTATACCTCCGGTTCATGGGGGCCAGAAGCCGCCGATAAACTTATTCATACCGTCGGCTGCAACTGGGATATAAAACCCTAACCCTGGTTGTTATTGTGTGAGGTTCCCTTTCAGGTGAGCCTCACATTCTGCGTTTAAATTTCCGAAATAATTCAATTCCCTCAAAATCCCAAAAGGATGAAATACCTGTATTCTGCCCGGGTGTTAACTTCGAGAATATTGAATCGATAGGGGCTAGGTCGATGAAACCCATATACTTTCATAACATATTGCATTTTGTTATCCACCTAAAACCTTTGCGCTAATTCGTCCTATTTCGTGTTAATCCAATTCGTAACAAAATGATTCACTAATTTTAACTTAATTACCTCCGTTTCCCGGGACTTTAGTCCACAAATTGCTCTCCCTCTTTGAGATTTTAATCAATTACTTTTATTAAATTATAACCAGCCCTTAGTTTTATTTTTTTCAATGAGTGAAACTACACCAAGATTCTATTAACACGATTTTTAATTCCATTCAATAATTGAGATGGGAAAGGGAAATATAAATGTATACCGCATTATTGCTTTTGCTTTTAGGAGTAGCCGCATTTCTCTTCATTACTGGTGCTCAGAAACATCAGACCGCTAAAATATATGCCGGGTTAGTGGTTGCCGTCTTAACCTCATTCTTTTTTTGGTTTATGGGCTTTTGGGGCGAGGCTCTTTGGTATGAGGATCTGGGATATGGAGAACGTTACTGGAAATATTTTAATTCTAATTTTGATTTGGCTATAGGCGGTGCCCTATTAGGCTTCCTCATTATGTATCTGCTCACTCTGGCCATATCAAAAGAACACAAAATAATACGCAGTGTTGCAAGAATATTAAGCGTTTTCATAGGCGGTATATGGGGAGTTTCAAACTGGGATATTATATTAAAATTCATGAACGGCGTCTCAACCGGTCTTAAAGACCCTATTTTGGGAAAGGATGTCGGGTTTTATCTCTTTTCATTGCCTTTTTATGATGCTCTTTACATGCTATTATTTTCAATTTCTCTGATTGCCCTCATTTCGGCGTTTGTAATTTCTTTCATACGCTTTACGGATAATAATATTGCTTTTTATTTCCCCCATGCCGGCGAAGTAAAAACGGATAAATATTATTTCCCTTTGTATCTTACTTCAGCAGTTTTTATTTTCATCCTTTCCTGGGGAAGGTTTTTAAACAGGTATCATATTATGTACTCTAACACGGGGGTTGTTGCCGGGCCCGGTTGGACTGACGTCAATGTTCTTCTTCCGGCGTACTCTGTTGTTGTAATCCTGATGATATTAATCGGTTTAAGTCTTGTTGTTCCGGCTTTCCGCAAAAAAGTTCAGAGTTTTTATTTTAAAAGATTTCGGATCGTCCCTGACCGCTCCCATATTTTAGTCCTCGCCGGCTCGGGTATCTCTATCTTAATTATCTGGCTTATTGCATTTACAGCAATCCCCGGTGTTTTTGAGTGGCTTATGGTGGAACCTAATGAAATAACTTTTGAACGCCCCTATATTTCTAATAATATCGAATTTACCAGGTCCGGATTTGGTCTTAATAAAGTTGAGGAAAAAGAATATCCGATGAACGGTGGCTTTACTGAAGGCACTATAAGTGATAATCCGAATTTGTTCACAAATGTCAGGCTCTGGGATTGGCGGGCTCTCGATGCAGTCTATAAACAATTCCAGGCTATCCGTCTTTATTATGAGTTTTCCGATGTTGATGTCGATCGTTATAATATCAATGGGAAAAAACAGCAGGTAATGGTCTCTACAAGGGAAATAAATATTGATAATCTTTCCCAGCAAAGCCAGACCTTTGTTAACAAGCGTTTTCAGTATACACATGGTTATGGCTTAACTATGGCATCTGTCAGCGAGTTTACTCCGGAAGGTTTGCCCCATTTACTAATAAAAGATATTCCGCCGAAAAGTGAGGCGCCTTCACTGGAGATTAAACAGCCTCAGATTTATTTTGGAGAATTAACAAAAACTCCCGTTGTAGTTAACTCAAAACAAAAAGAGTTTGATTACCCCAGTGGCGAAGACAATGTCTATACCAGGTACGTTGGAAAAGGCGGTGTTCAGCTTTCAAGTTTTTGGAGAAAATTTCTCTTTGGATGGATGTTTGACGGAACTAATTTCTTGTTCTCTGATTATCCTACAACTGAAAGCCGTATATTATTCCATCGCCAGATCGAAGATCGCGTTAAACTTCTTGCGCCGTTCCTTAACTTTGATAAAGATCCGTATGTGGTCCTTTCAAATGGAAAAGTTTATTGGATGATAGATGCATATACTACTTCCGATTACTATCCGTACAGCCAGCCGTTCTCTTCTACTGAAAATATACAGTATAAGGAAGGCGGTTCCACTCAGACTCTTACAACAGAATTTAGTGATTTTCTGGATGGTGTAAATTATATCCGCAACCCTGTTAAAGCAGTAATAGACGCTTATGATGGTTCGGTTAATTTCTACATTATGGATAATCAGGACCCAATAATAAAAGTGTGGAGTAAAATATTTCCCGGCCTTTTCAAATTTAAAAATGAAATGCCTAAAGGTTTGCTTGAACATGTCCGGTATCCTATTGAAATGCTTCTCACGCAGGGAATTGTCTATGAAAAATATCATATGACGGATCCAACGGTATTTTACAATCAGGAAGACCTCTGGGTCAGGGCTACGGCTAAATATTATAACCGCGTACAGCCTGTTGAACCTTATTATATAATGTGGCAGTTGCCCGGTTCTGATAAACAGCAGTTTGTTTTGATGCTTCCGTTTACACCTAAAAACCGGCAGGTTTTAATGGGCTGGATTGCGGGAATGTGCGACCCTGATGATTACGGCAGGTTCCTTGCTTATCAATTCCCAAAAGATAAAACCGTGCTCGGTCCACAGCAGGTTGAAACTAAAATTGATCAGGACAGCTTCCTCTCCGGACAGTTAACTCTTTGGGATCAGCATGGCTCCAATGTTATACGAGGAGATGTTCTTGCAATTCCTGTGAACAATACTTTAATTTATGTTGAACCAATTTATCTTCAGGCGGAAACAGCAGCTTATCCCGAACTGAGATTAGTTGTTGTTATGCAGGGCGATAATATGAGCTACGCTAAAACATTTGATCAGGCCCTTGCAGGGTTATTTAATAAAACACCCGTCGCGCAGAATGCAGTTCAGCAGGTAAAAGAAAAACCTGATAATAATCGAACAATACAGGAAAAAATCCAGGCCGCCAACGAAGCTTTTAATAATTATTTAAAGTACAGCGGCGATAAAAGATTTTCAGATGCTGCACAGCAGTTAGAAAAACTTCAGCAGTCGCTTCAGGAATTAATGAATCAGGCAAAAAATATTAAATAAGTTATTTTTTGCTACTGCCATTACGTTGCAATTAAACAACTTCAGCAGTTGGATTTTCGTAGAGACGGGGCATGCCCCGTCTTTGTTTTTTAATCGCATAGAACTAATTGTCTCCGAAATCCAACAAGATGAACTAGTAGTAACCAAGTATGTTGTTTTGTGAGGTTCACCTTACAGGTGAGCCTCACATTTATTCGTTATATTCCTAATCCCCGATGGGATCAAATTTTCGTTGCTTGGGTTAAAAAACCTAAGTGAGGTTTATAACCGTCCAAAATAACCTAAATCATTTTCTCGTTCTCCCTTTCTAAAGACCTTAAAAACAACTTCTCTTACGTGTCTTTAATTCTGAATTCAATCTTTTGTGATGAATTGGGCATTATTTTATTCATAAAATAATAAGTTTAACCAAAGAATTACTTTTCCTTGGAACATTTTGACTGAAACTGGCTTCGTCTGTAGTTGCTGCCGTTCGATCAGGCAATTTTAAAAAAACTTTATCAATCTTAAAACCGGAGTATTAAAATGGAAGATATTAAATGTGAAATCGGTATGATAGGGCTTGGTGTTATGGGGAGGAACTTAGTCCTTAATTTTGCTGATCATGGCTTTTCGGTAGCTGGATTTGATAAAGATAAATCCAAGGTTGATCAACTGGAGAAAGAAGCTGGCAATAGAAAAATATTCGGTAGCGATGTACTGCTGGATTTTATTAATCTTCTGCGAATACCTCGCGCCGTAATGATGCTCGTTCCCGCAGGCCCGCCGGTAGACAGCATAATTGAAGAGCTTATTCCCATTTTAAATCAAAATGATCTAATAATTGATGGAGGCAATTCCCACTTTACTGATACAAATAAAAGACTTAAAGAACTGTCGCTTAAAAATATTCATTTCCTCGGGATCGGAATCTCCGGGGGTGAAAACGGCGCACGGTTCGGGCCTAGTTTTATGTCTGGCGGAGTTGAATCAGCTTATGAACGTATCCGGCCGCTTCTTGAAGCAGCTTCCGCTAAAGTTAATGGCGAAAACTGTGTTACATATCTGGGTTCCGGCTCTGCCGGCCATTATGTTAAAATGGTACATAACGGAATTGAGTATGCGCTGATGCAGGTAATATCTGAATCGTATGATTTGCTTAAGCGGGGGCTGGGCCTCAATAATGACAGGTTGCATAAAATTTATAATGAATGGAATAAGAAACAGCTTAAATCTTTCCTGATTGAAATATCCGCGGAAATTTTTTTGCAAAAGGATCATGAGCCGGGTGGCTTCTTGATCGATAAAATTCTTGATGAAGCAAAACAAAAAGGCACAGGTAAATGGACTTCACAGGATGCAATGGAAATTCAAATCCCCGTCCCGACTATTGATGCCGCGGTCTCTATGAGGGATATATCTGCATATAAATCGGAAAGGGAACAGGCGTCAAAAATTCTTTATGGACCTGAGTATAAGATTGAAGAGGAAAACGAACCTTTTATAAGGCAGGTAGAAAATTCTCTTTATTTTGCTGTGATTACAATTTATGCACAAGGGATGGCGATGCTGAAAACCGCTTCCGTCGAGTATAAATATAACTTAAATTTAAAAGATATTGCAAAAATCTGGCGCGGTGGTTGCATTATCCGTGCGGCTGTGCTTGAAGATATTTGTTCGGCTTTTGAAAAAAATCCTGACCTGGTAAATATCCTGGTTGATTCTTTTTTGTCAAAGGAAGCCCTGAACAGGCAGGATGATTTAAGGGCAATCATAAAAACAGCGGTGGAGTGCGGTATACCTGTTCCCGGCCTGGCATCATCCTTAGCTTATTTTGATTCCTATAGAAGCGGATGGCTGCCAGCTAACCTGGTTCAGGCTCAGAGGGATTATTTTGGCGCACATACTTATGAGAGAATTGATGAGAAAGGAATTTTTCACACACAATGGAACCATATCTAAGGAGTTTTAATGCAGTCTGCTCGTAAACCGGATCCTACGGTCATAATTATTTTTGGTGCTGGTGGCGATCTTACTTGGAGAAAAATTACTCCGGCTTTATATAACTTGTTCCTTGACGGCTGGTTTCCGGAAAAATTTGCACTCATCGGCCTTGACATAAAAGAATTTACCGATGACCAGTTCAGGGATAGGCTGCATAACGGCATCGACCAGTATTCACGCTCGGGTAAATCAAAGCGGGAAGATTGGGATAAATTCTCTCTTATGCTCTCTTATCAAAAAGCTGATTTTATTAATCAGGAAACTTACGATAAAATTCATCAGACAATAAAAGCTCTTGAGGATAAGTGGGGAGAAAAGCCTAACAGCATTTTTTATATGGCAATTCCACCTATATTTATAGGGCCAATTTCTGAACAACTTGGCAAATCACAGATTGCCCGCGACCAGGAACATTCCAGGATCGTTATTGAAAAGCCATTCGGGCATGATCTCGATAGTGCCCAAAAATTAAATATTATTATTTGCAGTCTTTTCAATGAACAGCAGATATACCGCATAGATCATTACCTTGGAAAAGATACCGTTCAGAATATGATGATTTTCAGATTCGCTAATGCTATGTTTGAACCGATTTGGAACAGAAATTATATTGAACATGTTCAGATCACCGTAGCCGAGCAGGTAGGCGTCGAGCACCGCGGCGGTTATTATGATCATGCAGGCGCTTTACGCGATATGATCCAAAATCATCTTCTGCAGTTGTTGTGCCTTACTGCTATGGAACCCCCGGTTTCATTTAATGCCGATGAAGTGCGGAATAAAAAAGTTGATGTTCTTAAAGCGATAAGAAAATATAAGCCTGAAGAAGTTCACTCCTTTGCCGTCAGAGGCCAGTATGATAAGGGCTGGATTGAAGGGCAAAAAGTGATTGCTTACAATGAAGAACCCGGGGTTAATCCCACATCTGCTATTGAAACTTTTGCTGCAGTTAAATTTTTTATTGATAATTGGCGGTGGCAGGATGTGCCGTTTTATCTGCGCACTGGTAAGCGAATGCCGGAAAGGGTTTCCGTTATTACCATTCAATTCAAACCAGTTCCACATAAAGCTTTCCCGGCTGAATCAATTGAAAATTGGCAGCCTAACAGGTTAACAATAAATATTCAGCCTCAGAAAGGAATACGACTGCGATTCCAGGCTAAAAAACCCGGTTTACAAATGCTTCTGAACCCTGTTGAAATGACGTTTAATTATAATAATGTTTTTAATTCTGAATCTCCAGAAGCATATGAAACGTTATTACTCGATATTATGCTCGGCGATGCTACTTTGTTTATGAGAAGGGACCAGGTTGAATCTGCCTGGGAAGTGATTATGCCTATTTTGGATTTGTGGCAGTCATCTTCATCCCCGGATTTTCCAAATTATTCGTCAGGTACCTGGGGGCCTGAAGATGCTGAAGCCTTAATTGCACGTGATGGAAATAACTGGAGTATGTTTAAAAAATAACGATCTTAAAAAAATTTATAATTTTCTCTCTCATCTTTGAAAGGAATACTATGAAAACGGTAAGCGAAATACTGCAAAGAAAAGGAAGTACGGTATGGTCTATCTCGCCTGAATCAACGGTTTTTGAAGCCCTGCAGCTCATGTCGGAAAAAAATCTTGGTGCTGTGCTTGTTTTAAAAAATGACATAGTAGTAGGAATTATCTCTGAAAGGGATTATGCCAGGAAAATAATTTTACATGGTAAACATTCAAAAGATACTTTAGTAAAAGAAATTATGTCTTCTATGGTTATATATGTTAATACTTCTTTAAGTGTTGAAGAATGCATGGCTTTAATGATAAACAAACGGATAAGGCATCTCCCCGTAATTGAAAATGGGCGCCTCTCCGGCATAATATCTATCGGTGATGTTGTTGATGCGGTAATAGATGAAAAAAAATTTATAATAGATCAGCTTGTGCATTATATAACCGGGGCTCCCGTTTTAAAATAATTTGGCTGCACGGAATAGCAATTGGCTATGATTCAGAAATGATATTCAGAGCGTAAACTTTTCCAGCCCGGGAATTCAACGGTTCTTTTTCTTTAAACTTTACTACTGCCTTTGATATTTGCCCATTAAATGCCCTTCGGCAAGAATATGGTTATTCATAGCGCTTAAAAGTTCTTGTTTGGTTGCGCCGCTTTCCAGGTGATGTAATACCGTATCTAAGGCATATATTTTAAAGAAATAACGGTGAGGTTTTCCGGCAGGCGGACAAGGACCGCCGTAGCTTATTCGCCCGAACCCGTTTGTACCTAGATTAACTTCATCCGGTATATTCCTGGATGGAGTTACATCCTCGTGCAGTTCATTTAAATTTCCCGGTATGTTGTAGATAACCCAATGTACAAAATCTCCTCCCGGGGCATCAGGGTCATCAACAATTATTGCAAAGGATTTTACGTCCTTGGGCGCATTGCTCCAATGTAATTGAGGCGAAATATTTGCACCTTCACATGAAAACTTGGCCGGAATGAAATTCCCCTGTTTAAATGCAGAGCTGAATAATTTTATTTCCATTTTTTTGTTATTTGATTTTGTTTGAGAACTAATATGAAATGATACTATTAAACACAAAACAAGAACGCTGATTATCAATTGGGATGTTTTAGATCGGAAGAGTGGAAAAATTAAAAGCATAATTAATATCCTCCATTAATTATTATGAAAATTAAGTTATTGAAAGTAATTATTCCACTGTTTTCTTTAAGAATTTAATTCAAATCTAAATTGTTTGCCCTTGACGTGCCTGAATAACTCAATATTCGCTCAATTGAACAACAAATTTTGCCTGCCGCCCTCAAAGACAAGTCAACCGGACTCGGGTTTATTTAATAAAATTTTTAATCACCATTAACTATATTTAAGAATTTTTAAGATACAGCTTTCTTAAACAGGTTCTCTTATCCTGCCCGGGGAAAGTATTCTTTGCACAACAGCTATAAAATTGGTGTGAGCCCGGTATATAAAAGATTCAAATCATTTTTTAATTGATGATGGTTATGTATATTAAAAACGTATTTAAAAACATCATTTTTAATTTTTATAGTTAAATATTTTATTAATAATCCGTTTTAACAGGGACTAAAATATGGAAACACCGGTTATTTTGATATTGGTCGGGGTATTTATAATTATTCTGGCCGCACAATTAATAGTATTTAAAAAATATTTAAATCAGAGAAGAATAGACTTAGTAGAACAACATAAATTAAATTAAAAAGCAATATTTTTTTAACATGAACTATTAATGTATTTCATTTCGGATTCCATTTATATGCTCCCGGTAATGAGGTGTCAATTATTTTTTAATTAATCATCATTACACAAAATTCTACACGAAATTTGCTTGCCGGAGAGGTAAGCCTGCTTTACTGCCGTTATAGAGGTTTCACTCAAATTTATTACTTTAATTATCTATTTAATTTAATTCTATAATTGATTATATAATCAATAAGGAATAAGTTTGATTTGCTTTTCGGGCTATTTTAGCTTCCCGGTTTATTTGGTTCAGCCGGTTATAATAATTATCGGTTTAGTCTAACTTATGAGGAAAATATGAAATTTAAATCCCTTTTTGTTTTAGTATTATTGATTTCTTCCTTTCAGCATAATATATATTCACAGCAGAAAATAAATGTATCATGGGCCGACTCGCTTGCAGGTAATTGGGAAACGGTTCCTAATCCGCTCGAAGCTTCATCATTAAGATTTGAATTTAAACCCAATAAAAAATTTAGTTATATACTTTCCTCTGAATGGAAAGGTACCTATAAACTTGATGGGACAAAACTTATTTCCTCAATCTTTGTTCCCGTCATGAATAAATATAAAACGGATACCACTACTGTATTAATATATGCTGATACGCTTATACAGGTCGGAACTGAAAAAGGTAAAGAAACTACATCAAAAATGATTAGGAAAAGCGGCGCTGAAAAAAAAGATGCGGGAATAGTCGGAACATGGATTTTGGAAAACGAAAATGCGGAATATTCAACTATTAGTTATACTCCGTCTGGAACAATTGAAGTGAAAAATATTTTAAAATCTTTCAATGGCAGCTATTCTACAAAAAGCGATACCTTAATGTCATTTTCTCAGGGGCATCTAATGTTTAAAAACAGATTTGTTATTGCAAGGGGTCTCCTGCGTATTTATAGTACAACACAGAGCGGCCCTATTACGCTTAGGAGAGTTGATAAGTAAGTTTCGGTTACCCGGACAGCTCTAAGTTATACAATAATCTGTTTGCAATTGTTTTATGTCACTTTTCAATCTATAATAATTGATAATAGAGGGGCCAAATTATTATCTTTCATTTTATAACTTTTACTAAACGGGAATACTCCGCTTAGAAAAAGATCAATCCTGACTTATCGTACTAATTTATTTATATAAATTTGAAACATTGTTGACTTGTATAAAAATTTATAAGGATTATAAATGTCTTATCATGTGAAAATATCCTGGCAAAAAAAACCCGATGAACCCTTTTTTGATAATAAATACAGCAGGGCCCATACATGGTCTTTCGATGGAGGAATTAAACTGAATGCATCATCATCGCCTCACGTTGTCCCGGTTCCTATGTCGGATGAATCCGCTGTTGACCCCGAAGAGGCTTTTATCGCATCCCTGTCCGGTTGTCATATGCTGTGGTTTTTATCAATTGCAGTTAATAAAAAATTTATTGTGGAGAGTTATGAAGATAATGCTGAAGGAGAATTAGAAAAAAATGAAGAAGGAAAGTTGGCAATGACTAAAGTTGTTTTGAAACCTAAAATCAAATTTGGCAATGAATTTACTCCTTCTCATAAACAAATAGATGAATTGCATCAATTAGCCCACGAAAAGTGTTTTATTGCAAATTCAGTAAAAACCAAAATAACAATTATTCAAGGTTGAAAAATTAAGGAGGATGAATAATGCGCGATTTAGCTATAAATCTGGAAAATCATCCCGGCGCTTTAGCTCAAATGGGGGAAGTATTAGGGAAAGCAGGTATAAGCGTTGAAGGAGGCGGAGCGTTTGTGGTCGGAGAAAAGGGTATTGCTCATTTTCTGTTTGAAGATACAGTTGTCGCCCGTAAAATTCTTGAAGAAAATGGTATTACGGTAATTGATGACCGCGAAGTTCTTATTCAAAAGCTCAATAAGGATCAGCCCGGCCAGTTAGGCAAAATATCGCGATTAATGTCGGAGGCCGGTGTAAATATAGAAGTAATCTATAGCGATCATAAAAACCGGTTAATTCTTGTTGTTGATGATTTTATAAAAGGTAAAGAAGTATCTGATATGTGGAAGAAAAATTGACTTTATTGAATTTATGGAGATGATGAAATACACGAATTGGTCTATAAACGCGGCGGCAGTGAAAAAAATCCGTTCGCTGCGACTTGGGAAGGGAATAAAAATTTTAATGGTATTACAATATCTACTGAACACTATGGAACGGGTAAGAAATTTAAATTGTGGTTTAGTGATATAAAAATAGATTATGAAAATTAATAACTTATGGTAAACCTCATCCTCAATATTAAAGTATTAATATTTTAACAGTGATTATTTTGTAAAATTTTATTAAATGATAACCCTGTTTCTTTTCGTATAATCTCTAAAATTTTAACTGAAGTTTTATTAATTTAACTTGCAATTTTGAAATATATTTTTTGTATTAACTATTTATACTGGTAGAATCTGGTGCAGGCCCCGTGATTAAAGACGAAGAATTTAATGTAGAAAAAAATATTTCTTCTGTTAATCAGTTAAATATTAAAAAAGATTCTTACCTTATAAATAATAGATTTAGCTGGCGCCGCACTTTTACCTCGCTTCAACATCCGAATTATCGGTTATGGTTCTTTGGACAAATAATTTCCCTATTCGGAACCTGGATGCAGGCAACTGCACAGGGCTTTCTCGTATTTGAACTTACTCATTCTCCGGCGTATCTCGGTTATGTCGGTTTTGCAGCCGGCATCCCAATCTGGCTGTTTATGTTTTATGGTGGAGTAATTGCAGATAGATTTCCTCGCAGGACGGTAATCATTTATGCACAAACTTTAATGATGATTCTTGCCTTTATTCTAGCAGCTCTTACTTTTACACACGTAGTCATGGCATGGCATATTATTGTACTTGCATTTTTTCTTGGATTGGCAAACGCTTTTGATGCTCCCGCCCGCCAGGCTTTCCTGCTCGAACTTGTGGACAGGAAAACACTCGTAAATGCCATTGCTTTGAATTCTACAATGTTCAATACTGCCAGGGCTTTAGGGCCCGCAGCAGCCGGTGTTGTTTATGCGGTCTTTGGTGCAGCATGGTGCTTTATGCTGAACGGATTGTCCTTTATCGGAGTCATAGTTGCCCTCGCAAAAATGGACTTGCTCCCCCAGCCAAAACAAATCAAGAAAGATTCGGTATTCTTAGAATTAAAAAAGGGATTCCAATATTCCATGTCCCAGCCAATGATAAGGAATTTAATGTTTTTGGTATCAATTATTAGTCTTTTCGGAATTTCTTTTGTTACTTTAATTCCTGCGTGGGCAGTAAAAATTATCCATGGAAATGCAGCAACTAATGGAATTATGCAGTCCGCAAGGGGTCTCGGAGCTCTCCTTGCTGCCTTATTTATAGCATCGCTGGGAACTTCAAAATATATATATAAACTTATTACGATCGGTATCTTAAGCCTGCCGGTGTTTTTATTTACTTTTGCACTTGTTTATTGGCTTCCGTTTTCTCTTCTTATGCTTGTGGGTAATGGTATTTCGCTTATTTTAGTATTTAATTTATCAAATGCAATTGTCCAGAATATCGTACCGGATTCTTTCAGGGGAAGGGTTATGAGCATTTATTCTTTTACATCATTCGGATTTTTGCCGCTTGGTTCTTTAATAATCGGGTTTTTAGCAGAGCGTTATACTGAACCCGGTGCAGTCATTATATGTTCCTTTATTACTTTATTTTTCTCAGTTCTTATTATAATAAAAATTCGAAAAATAAAATCGTAATTATTATAGTAAAATTAATTCTGTCTGTAAATGCTTCCTAAACCGTTTGGAGGCTATTTAAATCTCCTCTAGGGCGGGATAAGGCAAAGATATTATTTTTATATAACCTCTACAAATTCTTTTTTCCTTAAATTGCCGGAATTGCGTAATTAATACACTTATTAATTCTGACCAAATAAATAAAAATTAGTTATTTTAAATGAATTCGGGTATTATGATTTGACAGTACCATATTTTGAGTATAATTTAGAGCACAGAATTATCACTGAAAGTAATTAAGATTTATGTTCAAATTCCTTCCTTTAGGCGGTGCCGGTGAAGTTGGAGCAAACAGTTATTATTTGAATTTTTCGGGTACAGGTATAATCCTGGATTGCGGAGTGCATCCGCAAAAAACAGGGTTGGAAGCGTTACCCGATTTTGATTTAATTAAAGATTTATCTGTTGATTATGTTTTAATCTCTCATGCTCATCAGGATCATCTTGGCGCTCTTCCCTATCTAGTAAAACGACATCCCTATATTAAAATAATTGCCACCCCTCAGACCAGGGCACTTGCAGAGCTTACTCTTCATAATTCGGTCGCTATTTTAAGACAGCAATTACAGGAAGAAGATAAACTTCAGGTTTATACACATGAGGAAATTGATTTATTAATACAATCCATTGAATATAAATCCTATAACGAAAAATTTTCGCTGGATGGGTATGATAAAAGGAACAAATATCCTCTGTCCGCAAAGTTTTTCGATGCCGGGCATATTTTAGGCTCTGCCGGAATTTATATTGAGTACGGTGATGAAAAAATATTCTATACCGGCGATATAAATCTTGACCGCCAGGCGCTTCTCCCGGGAGCCGATCTTCCAAATATAAAAGTCGATACCCTAATACTTGAAACTACTTATGGCGGAACTGATTCCTCAACACTATTAAATTGGAAGGATGAATCGCTCCGTCTTGCAGCATCCGTAAATAAAGTTATCATTGCGGGCGGTTCAATATTGATTCCCGTATTCTCTTTAGGAAAGATGCAGGAATTGTTAACAACTATCTGGCATTTGATGGAGAGTAAAAAAATTGTTCAAACAGATATATATACCGGCGGTTTGGCCGATAAAATAAGCCGCGTCTATGATTATAACAGGTTTGTAGTTAATATGATCGACGCTGACTTTGAAATCTGCAATATTCCTCAAAAGGATCTATATGATGTAGAACTTCCTGAAAAATTTTTTAAAAATCCTTGTATAGTGCTGGCTCCTAGTGGTATGATGATTGAAGGAACCGCGTCTTATAATTTAGCCAGGCGCTGGCTGCGTCAAAATAATTCTGCCATTTTTACAGTCGGCTATATGGAAGAAAATACTCCCGGATATAAATTTGCTAATTCTAAAAAGGGAGATAAAATCAAGCTTAATGAATTTGATGAAGAGGAAGTAAAATGTACTATAGAACAATTCAGGTTTTCTTCCCATTCAAAAAGAGAAGAGCTTCTTACAATTGTAAAAAAATTAAAACCGGTTAGAGTTGTTCTTGTTCATGGAGATCCGGTCGGAATTGATTGGATAGGAGCTTCAATTCTAAAGGAATTCCGGAATATAAAAGTTTTCCGGGCTGAACCGGGTAAGGAAATTATTACTAATTAGGATTGCTTTGAAATGCCTAAAAATGATTGGAATACTTCGCTCTACGATAAAAAACATTCCTACGTATTTAAATTCGGGGAAGATGTACTAAATCTTTTAAACCCTAAGCCCGGGGAATTAATTATTGATCTTGGTTGCGGAACAGGGCATTTAACAAACTTAATCGCTAAATCCGGCGCCTGTGTCTATGGAATCGATAGTTCCGTAGCTATGATTGAACAGGCTCATATAAATTATCCCGGGATTAAGTTTAATGTTATGGATGCATTAAATTTTTCTCTTGATACTAAGTATGATGCCGTATTTTCGAATGCAGTTCTTCACTGGATTCCTGAAAAAGAAAAAGTTATTGAATGCATCCGGAATTGCCTTAAACAGGGAGGTCGGTTTGTCGCTGAGTTCGGGGGTAAAGATAATGTTAAATTTATTGTTGAATCAATCAAAAAAGTTTTGGCAGAAAACGGGTATTCTCAGAATATCAGCCACATTAATTGGTATTTCCCTTCAATAGGGGAATACTCGTCTCTTCTTGAAAAATACGGCTTTCGTGTAACTTCCGCTCTCCATTTTGACAGGGATACTTTTTTGGATGAAGGAATTGATGTTGTAAGCTGGCTTGAAATGTTTGCAAAACATATTTTTGAGGGAATTAGCACCGGCAATAAAAATAAACTTGCAGCACAAATTAAGGAATTGCTCGTTTCTACAAATTTCATAAACGGCAAGTGGTTTGTTGACTATAAACGTTTAAGGATTGTGGCTGTTAAAGAATAATTATGTAACAAGCTGATTGAAAGCAAATCAGAAACATTGATCCCGGAAATCTTTAATTGCGGAAATAGAATAAGATATGTCATTTTAGTTCAATCTTCATCCTGATTGTCGTTCTGCTGTATTTTGAATTGAATGTTCCCGGAATATATTTAAAACCTATCGATTCATACAAACTTATTGCAGATTTCAATATGCCGCTGGTTTCAAGTATTACGGATTTAGCGCCTTTGGAATATGCGAAACCAATAACTGCAAAAGCCATTTTTTTCCCTGCCTGTTTCCCCT